>SAMEA3387500__coassemble_640_pt1 | contig 103924 bp, 86 predicted proteins | sample SAMEA3387500__metabat2_low_PE_011 | metagenome-assembled genome bin SAMEA3387500 (sample SAMEA3387500) | Felis catus | biome: Faeces | place: United Kingdom | collected 2012
AATTCCATTGCCGCAGGCAATCTGGAATGAATTTTGGCTACGTTACTGTGAACAGCGTGAACAGTAACGATTTGTAATTATGTTCCATTATATTCGAAGATTTTTATAGCAATTCCATATACTAATGCAATCGAGACAGTTCGGCAGAGCGCAAAAGACAAGAAAGATCTCCGCAGGCGTGCAGAGCATGTCTGAAAGTAAAGCTGATTTTTTTATTCGAATACAACCGCTTTATCCTGCAATTCTGTTACATATCCAATAACACCGCCGAAGATATCCATACCTGCAAGCTCTTCTGCAAGGGCATCGGCTTCTTCTGCCGGTACTGCAAGCAGAAGTCCGCCGGATGTCTGCGGATCAAATACCAGATCCTCCATCCAGAGTTCCTTAATCTCACTTCGTACTTCATCGCCTGCGAAGTCACGATTTCTGTATGCACCTTCAGGAATCAGCCCCATCTGTGCATATTCTTCAACACCCTCAATGATCGGAAGTTTCTCAGACTGGATCACCAGAGTTTTCCGGCTGCCTTTTGCCATTTCCAGACTGTGACCTGCAAGACTGAATCCTGTTACATCGGTACAGCTGTGGATCGTGTATTTAGATGCAATCTCTGCTGCATATTTGTTCAGCTTCGCCATGATCTTCTGGACTCTCTCAATTTCTTCCTGAGACGCCATTTCTGCCTTAATGGCAGTGTTAAGAATCCCACAGCCCAGCGGTTTGGTAAGAATAAGGATGTCTCCTTCTTCTGCGCCGTAATTTTTCCACATTTTGTCCGGATGCACATAACCAGTTACACAGAGTCCGTATTTCGGTTCTTTATCATTGATAGTATGCCCGCCTGCAAGGACTGCTCCGGCTTCCATGACCTTATCTGCACCGCCGCGCAGAATCTGCTCCAGTACTTCCGGACCAAGGCAGTTTGGAAATGCTACCACATTTAATGCCAGTTTCGGAACACCGCCCATTGCATAGACATCACTCAGTGCATTAGCTGCCGCGATCTGCCCGTACATATACGGATCATCCACTACTGGCGGAAAAAAGTCTACTGTATGGATCATTGCCAGTTCATCATTAATCTTGTATACTGCTGCATCGTCTGATGTCTCCGGACCTACCAGAAGCATCGGATCTGTAAATTTCGGAAGTTTGCCTACTACCTGCGCCAGAACTTTCGGGCCAATCTTAGCACCGCATCCGGCTGCACTGGCAAGCTGTGTAAGACGCACTTCACTTTTTTTCATTTCATTTCCCATAAGTCAGTTCACCCCAATTGATCTCCATATTCAAAATCTCCTCGTAACTGTTCAATACTTTCGTTACTGTAAACGGAGTGAACAGTAACGTACTTTCACAGCCGACAGACTGCCGAATAGTTACATATCTTCTATAACAAGAGATTCAGTGCTATCATTGTATCATGTTTTCACATCTCCGTCAAAATGTGAACCGTTTACCATATATCAGGTATTCCTATAAGTCTTTCCATTTTACGCAAGAATCCTATAAATCTTTTCATATTCCAGATCCTGTTCCTTCATATAGGAAGCTGTTTCTTCTTCGTTCTGTTCCCCACATTTCCACGCAAGGCCGCAGGAAGCTGATATTTCTCTTGGCACAGGGATCAGTCTGCCTGTAAATTTGTTTTTCTTACATTCCCTTTCCATGGCAATTGCCTGAGTGGTAGTTTCAAAAGTCACCACCGTTGTCAGAACTTTTTCTTTCATAATCCGTCGTATCCTCATAAAAAGAGGCACCGTTACCGGCACCTCTTTTATTATTTTCTATAAATTATTTCGCCTGGATATATCCTTTTGCTTTTAAGGTTTCAGCACAGAGAACTGCTCCGCCTGCTGCACCTCTGACTGTATTGTGGGAAAGTCCTACGAATTTCCAGTCATATACGGTGTCTTCACGAAGACGTCCTACAGATACACCCATGCCATGTTCGAAGTTTACATCCTCTGTAACCTGTGGACGGTTGTCCTCTTCCAGATACTGGATGAACTGCTTCGGAGCACTTGGAAGTTCTAATTCCTGTGGAAGTCCCTTGAACTCTACTAATGCTTTGATAAGCTGCTCTTTAGTAGGGCTCTTACGGAATTTAACGAATACAGCTGCTGTATGTCCGTTCAGTACCGGTACACGGATACACTGGCATGTGATAACCGGTTCTGTAGCAGGTTTGATCACACCATCTTCTACTTTACCCCAGATTCTTAATGGCTCTTTCTCACTCTTCTCTTCCTCGCCGCCGATGTATGGGATGATGTTTCCAACCATTTCCGGCCAGTCCTTAAATGTCTTACCTGCTCCGGAGATTGCCTGATATGTAGTAGCAACTACTTCATATGGCTCGAACTCTTTCCATGCAGTTAATACAGGAGCATAACTCTGGATAGAGCAGTTTGGTTTAACAGCGATAAATCCGCGTGTTGTTCCAAGACGTTTCTTCTGGGATTCGATTACATCGAAGTGTTCCGGATTGATTTCCGGCACTACCATCGGTACATCCGGTGTCCATCTGTGAGCACTGTTGTTGGAAACAACCGGTGTCTCTGTCTTAGCATATTCTTCTTCGATCTTCTTGATCTCTTCTTTTGACATATCTACAGCAGAGAATACGAAATCAACTGTTGCAGCAACCTTCTCTACTTCGTTTACGTTCATAACAACAAGATTCTTGACACCCTCCGGCATTGGAGTATCCATTTTCCATCTTCCGCCAACTGCCTCTTCGTATGTCTTTCCTGCACTTCTCGGACTTGCAGCTACAGTTACAACTTCAAACCATGGATGATTCTCAAGCAGAGAGATAAATCTCTGACCTACCATACCTGTAGCACCTAAAATACCGACTCTAAGCTTTTCACTCATAATATCTTTCTCCTCTTTATCTTCTGCCCGCGTCTCTACCCTTGCGCGGACATTTTTTATCCAGGTGTCCTTATATTACGTACATCTGTCTTTCTTGTACATACTATAACAAACCAAAATAAATTGCAAGTATTTTTTTAATTTTCTTCCAGATATTTTTTGTTCTCAGCGATCACTTTCTCCATCACGTCAGGTCCCGGTGCACCGATGGTCATACGTTTTTCCACACAGGTTTTCATACTGATTGCTTCGTAAATATCGTTCTCGAATACCGGGCTGATGGCTTTATATTCTTCAAGAGGAAGTTCATCCAGAGAAATCCCTTTATCAATACAGGTAAGCACCAGACGGCCTACAATGCCGTGTGCATCGCGGAAAGGTACTCCATGATTTACCAGATAATCGGCTGCATCTGTAGCGTTTGTAAAGCCATTCTTTGCACTTGCTTCCATATTCTGTTTGTTGAACTGCATAGTGGAGATCATGCCTGTGAAGAGGGCAAGACATCCTTTTACAGTGTCAATGGCATCAAATGTAAGTTCTTTGTCTTCCTGCATATCTTTGTTGTATGCAAGAGGGATTCCCTTCATGGTTGTAAGGATAGATGTTAATGCTCCGTATACACGACCTGTTTTTCCTCTTACAAGTTCTGCGATATCCGGGTTCTTTTTCTGAGGCATGATACTGCTGCCTGTGCTGTAGGCGTCGTCAATCTCTACGAAGCGGTATTCATTGGAGTTCCACATGATGATCTCTTCGCAGAAACGGCTCATATGCATCATAATTGTGGAGAATGCGGACAGAAGCTCAATCACATAGTCTCTGTCTGATACAGAGTCCATGCTGTTTCTGGTCGGGCCGTCGAAACCGAGAAGCTGTGCTGTATATTCTCTGTCAAGTGGATAGGTGGTTCCTGCCAGTGCGCCTGCACCCAGAGGACAGGTGTTCATTCTCTTACGGATATCTGCAAGTCTGCTTCTGTCACGTACAAACATTTCAAAGTATGCACCTACGTGGTGAGCCAGTGTGACCGGCTGCGCTTTCTGGAGGTGTGTGAAGCCTGGCATGTATGTGTGGACATTCTCTTCCATGATCTTCTGGAGTGCTTCGAGAAGTTTCTTTACCAGTTCGTCTGTCTCGTCAATCTCGTCTCTTACATAGAGTTTCATGTCAAGGGCTACCTGATCGTTACGGCTTCTTCCTGTGTGAAGTTTCTTGCCTGCATCACCGATTCTATCGATAAGGTTTGCTTCTACAAAGCTGTGGATATCTTCGTATTCGGATGTGATCTCGAGTTTGCCGGATCTTACATCTGCAAGGATTCCGTCAAGACCTGCTTCGATCTGATCTTTTTCTTCTGCTGTCAGGATTCCCTGTCTGGCGAGCATTGCTACGTGTGCTTTGCTGCCTCTGATGTCCTGCTCATAGAATTTCTGGTCAAAAGAGATGGATGCATTGAAGTTATATACAAGTTTGTCTGTTTCTTTTGTGAAACGTCCGCCCCAAAGCTGTGCCATTGTGTTATTCCTCGTTTCTTCTTTATTTTTGGTATTATTGCTTTTACGTGTTAGTGTAACATATTTTTTCAGTATTGCAAAGTGGTTAGTTGGGAATCATTCGGGAATAGACGCAACCGCAGTAGTTCTGACGGTAGAGGTCGTATTCGTGGGAGAGCTCAATAGAACGTTTGTAGCCGTTCTTTTTCTTGAAGTCGGATGGGAGGTGTTGGACGTGATAGATTTCTGCCAGTTCTTCACCGATTTCGTTGATCTTGGCTGCGTTTTTCAGAGGGCTGATGGAAAGGGTGGTGGTAAAATAGTCATAGCCGCCCTCTTCTGCCAGTTTTGCTGCTTCTTCCATGCGGAGGCGGTAGCATTTGAAGCAGCGTTCGCCGCCTTCGGGTACGTCTTCGAGGCCTTTTGCCATCTGGAAGAATTCCTGTGGGTCGTAGTGACCCTCTATCAGTTTGACAGGGTGTTCAAATTCCATGGAGTTTACAAGACGGGTAATTTCATGGACTCGTTTGCGATATTCTTCTTCCGGGTAGATGTTTGGGTTGTAGTAGAATACTGTGATGTTGAAATATTTTGACAGGTATTCCAGTACGTAACTGCTGCAGGGTGCACAGCAGCTGTGGAGAAACAGGCTTGGGATCTTGTTATCTTTTTGCGCCTGATCTATAAATTTTTCCAGTTCTTTCTGATAGTTTCGTTTATTCAACAGTATTATATCCTTTCTGCATCTTCACAAATGCTTTTTATTATCTTTTAATAAAATGCGAATACCTGTTCAGGTATTCTCTATTGTGCCTTCGTAGTGATTCTTTGTATTTTTTAACTTCCTGCACTCTCCTATTCGTTCGCCCATTTTTACGATAGTCTCATATCCCTCTTCTGTATTCTCGATCAGATCATAGTCAATACGGACTTTTCCCGGCTGGATGAGGAGGATTATTGTGGAACCTCCGAATTCGAAGTTGCCTTTTTCCTGGCCTTTCTTTACTGTGGCAGGATTTTTATGGAGATTTGTGATTTTTCCTACCATCATGGCGCCTACTTCCATCATGAGGATGGTTCCGAATTGTTTTGTTTTCAGCAGAGTGTATTCTCTGGCGTTTTCTTTGTAGATGGGATATACATCGTTTGCTGCAGGATTCACTGTGTGGAAAACGCCGGGCAGAGTTACATTCGCGGATTTTCTTCCATCTGCCACATAGCAGTAATGATGATAGTCATCTACTGTCAGTCTGAAAATCAGCGCATAGCCGCCTGTGTATCTCTCAGCAATTGCCTTATTCTTCAGAAGCTGTCCTGCTGTATATTCTGTATCTTTGATGCTGAAACGTGAGTCTGAGCTGATCCTGTGTACGGAAAGTTTTCCGTCACAGGGGCTGATCAGGATGTTTTCGCGCATATCGATCGGGCGTTCTTCTTTTCGGATGCGCCTTATAAAGAAGTCATTCCATGAAGAGAAGTTCTGTTTTTCGTAAATGCTCAGGTCAATCTTGTTGTTTTTTACAAAATCCGGTACAAATCTGGCAGAAAGTCTGGTGTTAAGCAGGACTCCCGCTGCCTTTGACACGAAAGGTCTGATCAGGAGTTTCAGGCAGAGTCTGCCACCCCGGTCATTATATAAATGCCGCAGGAATTTATCCTGCTCATTCTCTTCAATCGTGATATTTCCTTTTCTGTCAATATACTTCATAAATAAATCCTTTCCTTTGTCATAGGCAGAAACCCACTGCCTTTAGGCGGTGGGAGGAGCCTTGTAAATTGTTACCCAATATGCTACAATAACCGTAGCAGTTTTTAAAGAGAAAACCGTTAGATGTGCTGCTCATCAAAGACACTCTTTTGTGCATTGACAAGATATGAGGTTGCAATACAAAACTCGCGTATTGCGTAAAATCTTACCCGTAAAAGAATATTTGCTGTATAGCATGGGAAGTTTAGTACCTGATACAGTTACAGATGAGTATATCTTGTCTGTAAAGGGTGCTGTCAACCACCCTATGATGTAGCGCCACTTTAGGTAGCAATACCTATTGGGGATAAAAGGTCGGAGGCGTAAGCCGTTACTACGACTGGGCAGTTACAAGCCCATTACCTTTAGGTGATGGGGAGTTGACTCGTATCTTCCTCCATAAAAAAGTTTGTGTTACTGTTCACTCCGTTCTCAGCAGCAAAAGTACTTCATAAAAGTATAACCGCAGCCTCCCCGTTTCCCGGGAACCGCTGCGGCCAGTCAACAGTTATATTTATTTTATATCAAACGGAACATCTTCGCAAGTGCAAGTGCCACGACTGCAACCAGCAGGATACGTACTGGATTCTGAGGTTTTTTTACCTTTATATCCAGAATAAAAAGCAGTCCCACGATAATTACTGCAATATGTATCACGATCAGGAAATAGAGTCCGCAATATCTTCTCATCAGATAAAGGAACGGCAGGATGATCGCCATGGATGTGATCGGAAGCCCCTGATAATACTGTCTGTTCTCAGAAGTCTCATTCTGTCTCTTTGTTTCTGAAACATTAAAATATGCAAGGCGGATGACAGATGCCACACTGTAAAAAATAAGCACCCCAATCCCCGCCGGTGTATTCACACCCAGACAGTAACAGATCATTGCCGGAAAAATACCAAAGCAGACCACATCACATAAGGAATCGATCTGAATCCCGAAATTCTTCTCATCATCCGTACGGTTCTTCTTTGTTCTGGCTATCTTTCCGTCAAACATATCACACAGTCCGGAAAGCGCCAGACAGAAAATCGCAACCTTAAAATCCCCCTCCAGAGCCCTGGTAATTCCAAATACGGAAATTCCCAGACTTATATAAGTCAATATTACCGTATAATCATAAATTCCTAAAAACATATTTTCTCCCCCTACTTTTCTTCTTCTTTTCTTCCTATTATGAAATACGCCACGCAGGTCATCACTGCACTGATAAGCATCTGTGCATAATAGGAAATTCCTCTGCTGAGCAGCATTGCAGGAAGTAATGCTTCTCCGAAAACCGGTGCAAACATCACCAGATAAAGAGACTCACTGATTCCCATTCCTCCGGGTAAAGGCAGCATATCAACAGAGACAGATATGACAGACTGCAAAATCGTAAGGGTTATGATGGAATATCCATGAAATCCCAGCGAACGGTATACCCAGTATGTAACTGTAAATAACAAAATTCTCTGCACCATAGTGATCAGGAACACTTTCAGGATCACCAGCTTGTGACTTGCCCAGAAAGCCGCTGTTTCATGATACTGGTCCATAGATGCTTCCAGTTTCTCAAGCCGGGTTGTCTTTGGCTTAAGGAAACGGAAATGTTCAATAAGTTTCAGACCTTTTACCATGATCCATTTCGCCAGTCCAGGTGCAAATACAAGGATCATCATGAAAGTAACGCAGAAAATATTCAGACCTATACCCAGGTAAAACACCCACATGTACTGACCAAGATATCCTTCCAGAAAGCCTCTGCCAAAAATCCAGATTACAATTCCGATCACTACCAGAACCGCTTTATAAGTAATCGTGACAATCATCAGGACCAGCGTAGTGACAGGAATCGGAAGTTTGTCCTTTTTCATAAAATAAATCTGCATTGGCTGTCCGCCGGATGCAGACGGTGTGATACAGCTGAAAAAGAATCCCACAAAAGAATACAGAGCACAATGCCCCATCTTTACTTTTGCTCCGAGAGTCCGCATCATATAGAAAATAATTACAGACTCGCCAAGTATGAACAGTACCACACAAACCACACTGACCAGTAAGTACACCGGATCTGCCTGCCGTACTGTATGAATAATCTCTCCCAGATTCTCTCCCTTAAATACCATATATACGGTAATGGAAAATATAAGGATCAGAAAAATGGTGTTAAATATTGCTTTCTTTTTGTTTCTCATTTGCTTACACTTTCTTATACAGTTTTTTACAGCATTCGTCTGATTTCTATACCCGATTCATGTACGTCGTGGTGTCTGATATATGTATATTTCTGATATGAAACACATAGTAAACAGTAACGTATTCCTTACAGAACATTTGCCCTCAAATACTATAGCAGCAAAAATACTATAGTTTATCTATTATATCATACCCTGACATTTCTGCATATCATAAATTATGAAAATATTCGTTACTATTCACCGAATATGGAGGTATCTGTATGAAACCACTGCTGGATATTACAGATGTCAGTCTCTCCTACCACAGTTTATCAGGGGAAACCCCTGCCCTTTCTCATATATCCTTTCAACTGATGCCAGGTGAATTTCTCGCCATCGTCGGGCCGTCAGGCTGTGGAAAGTCCACGCTGCTGAATCTGATCTGTGGTCTGCTCCGGCCGGAACAGGGACAGATTCTTCTGGACGGCACGCCGGTAACTTCCGGTGACTGCCGTATCGGATATATGCTGCAAAAGGATCATCTGCTGGAGTGGCGGACAATTTATAAAAATGTTCTTCTCGGACTGGAAATCCGCAGGGAACTCACTGCCGAAAAACTTGCTTATGTAAATCAGCTTCTCTCAGATTACGGTTTGGACAAATTCCGCTCTGCTCATCCGTCTGAATTGTCCGGAGGAATGCGCCAGAGAGCTGCACTGATCCGTACTCTGGCATTAAAGCCGGAACTTCTTCTGCTGGATGAACCGTTCTCTGCACTTGACTCTCAAACCAGACTCAGCGTAAGTGATGATATCGGCAGAATCCTGCGTCAGGAAAAAAAGACTGCGATCCTTGTCACCCATGATATTTCAGAAGCGATCAGCATGGCAGACCGGGTTATCATTCTTTCTCCAAGGCCTGCCATTATTCGTAAGATTGTGCCAATTTGTTTTGATCTGGAAAACCGTACTCCTATGGCTTCCAGAAATGCGCCTGAATTTAAATCTTATTTCAATCTTATCTGGAAGGAGCTGAATCATGATGTCTGAAATCTCATATCATCAGCAACAGTATATCCGACATCAGAAAAGAGAAAAGAAACTTGTTCTTTTTTTGCGGATATTTATTCTTCTTTTCTTTCTGGTGTTGTGGGAAATCTCCGCCAGGACCGGGCTGATCGATTCTTTTATCTTCAGCAGTCCGGTAATGATCTGGCACAGCTTCTGCAGTATGTGCAGAGACGGCTCTATTTTTCCCCATCTCTCTGTTACAATTACGGAAACACTGGTCAGTTTTCTGTTCGTTGTTGTTCTGGGTGCAGGAATGGCAATTCTGCTGTGGACCTGTCCCAGACTTGCGAAAATCACAGAACCTTATCTCGTAGTACTGAACAGCCTTCCGAAATCTGCTCTAGCACCTTTGCTCATTGTATGGCTTGGTGCCAACGAACGGACGATTATTGTCTGCGGTATGTCGGTTGCTATCTTTGGTTCGATTTTGAATCTGTATACAGGTTTTGGCGAAGCTGACCTGGAAAAACTGAAGCTGATTGAGACGCTGGGCGGTGGGAAGAAAGAAAAGCTTATGAAGATTATTCTTCCGTCTTCTGTGCCGTTACTGCTCAGTGTTATGAAAGTTAATATTGGTCTGTGTCTGGTTGGTGTTATCATAGGCGAATTTATCGGTGCCAGGAAAGGGCTTGGCTACCTGATCATCTATTCCAGCCAGACTTTTAAGCTTACCTGGGTGTTGATGTCCATTATCATTCTGTGTATCATCGCTATTATCCTGTACGGACTCCTCGGACTGATTGAAAAACGCGCCCGCAGATAGTTGTTAATTTTTAACCGCTATTTTTTATAACGAAACAGTTTCGGAAACAGATTCAATATCTGAAAAATTTTGCTGCAACAAGAAGCCCGGAAGATCATCGAGTTCCACTTAACTGGACACTCCTGAACTTCCGGGGCTTCTCTTGTTTCTGACTGTCTGTCAGTTATTCTGTTTTTAAACCAGCGCCTCTGTCCGGCTACTATCATGTTCCGACCAAAGCGCCTGATAATGTGTATATCATGAATTATTATTCTCCAGGGCTCTCCACTGCCTCTGTGAAATCCTGTATCAGATCTTTTATATCTTCGATACCCACACTGATACGGATTGTGTCGTCGTACACTCCTGCCTCGGCCATTGCTTCTGGCGTACTGTGAATATAAATCGTAGACGCCGGATGAATCACCAGAGTTCTCACAGCACCAATATTGGTTGCAATCTTTACATATTTCAGATGATTGATCAGCTTATATGCCCGTTCTTTGGAACCTGCACGGATAGTCAGAATCGCTCCACCCTTTCCACTAAGCTGTTTTTCTGCCAGTTCATGATATGGACTGGACTCCAGCAACGGATAATTGACAGATACACCTTCCAGCTTCTCCAGTGCCTGTGCAAGCCGGAACGCATTGTTACAGACCCGCTCCATACGAAGCCCCAGTGTCTCCATCCCGATAATATTCAGATAAGCGTTCATCGGAGCCAGACAGCCGCCCATGTTTCGCCAGATTCCGTTCCTCAGTTTCACAAGATAAGCAAACTTTCCGTATTTCTTATATTCCTTCATTCCCGGATAACGTTCCGGACTCCAGGAAAAGTTTCCGCTGTCAATGATAATTCCACTACATAAGATTCATAACAGAACGGAAGGAGACCCTTTATGAAAACAAGGAAAAAATGGTTAAGAAAAACAACCGCTATCTGTACTGCAGCATTTCTTGGTACTGCTGCAATTCCATCTACAGCATTTGCAGCAGACAGTTACGCTTCCATTGAAAAAGATGCATGGGCAAAAAAGGTCACAGAAATGGCATCTTCTTACGCTACATCTATAGAAGAAAGCCAGTCTCTGATGTCAGGAATGCAGAGTGACATGATTCTGAAATTTGAAGATTCCGGACGCTCACTTCTGGGGTTTGTCGCACCATTTGATGTCTCCTGGCTGGACAATGTCACACTTTCCAATGATATTTCTTTTACAGAAGGAAAAGAAGATATTCTGATGAAGGTCCTTCTTAATGATAATAAAATCTGTACTCTGGAATATTATCTTGATCCGGACAGCCAGGATATTTATATGCGCATCCCTGAACTCTCTGATAAATATTTCAAGACCAATCTGGAAGAAGCCGCAGACCAGCAGGCTGCCAATATTGAAAATGATCTTGAAGAATTAACCCCTGATGATTCAGATGCAGATATTCCGACAGACAATTTCGCTTCCGCTTATTCTGACAGTCTCAGCCTGACTGTTTCCATGATGTCTGATCTGTCAGCAGCAGCTCCAGAAGCTTCTGTAGTAGAAACACTTCTGGATAAATACGGATCTATGCTTTTTGACAATTTAACAGAAGGCGAAAGCAGTCAGGAAACTCTGACAGCAGGTGATATCAGTCAGGACTGTACAGTATATGAAGGCCAGATTTCAGCCGAAGACGCTGTAAAAACTGCAACTGCAATCCTGGAAGAAGCAAAATCAGACAGTGATATTGAGAACATCCTCGATACCTGGACAGAGAAACTCTCAAGTAACGAGGACCTGCATGAAAGCTTTACCAAAGCTGTAGAAGACGGTCTTGATTTTCTGAAAGATGCAGATACCGGTGATTCCGATGATTCTCATCTCAACACCAGAATCTGGGTTGATGAGACCGGCAGAATTGCAGGACGTAAAATTGAGTTTCAGGAAGGTGATAAAATAACTCCTGTTCTGAACTGGCAGATGACCAGGGACGGCTCAGGCTTTGGCTATCTTCTCTCCATTGAAACAGATGATTCCGGCACACTCTCCCTGTCCGGATCCGGTCAGATTGATGGAGGTAAATTAAACGGAACCTATAAAGTTTCTCAGGATGATACAGCCGCAGCTGTTATCGAAGTAAAGGACTACGACACCGAATCTGCAAAAGAAGGTTACTTAAACGGTAACTATACTATCACCTTCCCTGCTGATTCTTCAGAAGATACAGATTCTTCTCTTTCCATGCTCGAGAACTTTGCACTTGTATTAGATTTAAATTCAGCAAAAGATTCTGGTTCTGTTGCACTGTCCGTTGAAAGTGCAGGAAGCACTCTCGGAAGCTTCACTGTTACTTCCGGTGCAGGCGAATCTGTTGAAATTCCGGACCTTACGGCTCTGGGAGATGTTTATGACGTAACCAATGAAGATGATATGAGTGCCTACGCAGCTACACTCGACCTCACTACACTTATGGATAATCTGTCCAATGCAGGCGTTCCGGACGAAGTCATCACTTATGTTCTCAGCGGCGGAATCAATTCCGATGCCGAAGATGTTACTGATGAAAATGCCTCAGAAGCAGAGTCTGATGCTGAGTCTGCCGAAGCAGGCGCAGCCTGACTTAGCAGCTTTATCACTATCGTCTACTGCAGCAGACGGTTCCAGTAATACTTTATCCCGATACCTACTACTACTGCTGTTATAAATTCACAGATCCAGAACGCATTCCACACAGCATCTGCCCCGGCAAAATGGCACAGCAGGTATGCTGCCGGAATGATCACTATAATATATCTTAATAACGAAATCACCAGGGACTGAGCACCTTTGCTCAGTCCTTCTAATGCACCGGAAGCTGTAACAGAGATGGCAGATGGGATAAACCCGATACTGATAATCTGTAATGCTGCAGTGCCAAGTCTTACAGTTTCCGGGTTCTCAGTAAACATTCCCATCAATGTCTCTGATGCTGTAAAGCAGATGATCGTTCCTGCCAGCATGATCATACCATTCAGAAGCACAGAAATCCCAAAAAGTTTCTTTACCCTCTGTATTTCCCCTGCTCCGTAATTATATCCTATCAACGGGCGCATTCCCTGGACAATGCCGCTTGCAGGCAGATATAAAAAAGTCTGAAGCTTATAATAGATTCCCAGAACCACTACATAGCTTCCGGAAAAAGCCGATAATATCTGATTCAGGAAAGAGATCAGAACTGACGGCAGGGCAATATTCAGGATTGCGGGAATCCCTACCATATACAGCTTCCCGTCCAGGTTCCTGTTAAGTTCCAGATATTTCCTGCTGATCTCCACCGGAATACTACACTTCTTATATGCGATCAGATATACAATAACTGTAAATACCTGGCCAAAACCAGTTGCCAGTGCTGCACCTCTGATCCCCATTTCCGGAAAAATCCCCACTCCGAAAATCAGCAGCGGATCCAGGATAATATTGGAAATACAACCGATCATCAGGCTGATCATTGTCAGTTTCATTCTGCCCACAGCCTGAAAAATCTTTTCGAAGGACAGGCTGATCATGATCACTGTGGAAAATGCAAATGCAATGGTTGAATACTGCACACCAGACGAGATCACTTCCTGCTCTTTTGTAAACATACCGAGAAATACAGGCATAAACGGAATACAGATTACTGTGAAAATAATTCCATGGATAATATTAAAGAGCATACCATGGGTAGCTGCTATATTCGCATTTTTAATATTTTTTGCTCCCAGCTGAAAAGAAATCTGTGCATTGATTCCCACACCGAAACCAATGGCAACTGCATTAATAAAGTTCTGTACAGGAAATACCAGAGACAGAGCTGTCATCGCCTGCTCACTGATCTTTGCCACAAAAAAGCTGTCTACGATGTTGTACAGTGAATTCACCAGCATAGACAGTACCATAGGCATTGCCATAGATGCCAGGAGCGGCAGAATCGGTTTTTTCTTCATAAAAGTATTGTTCATTCTTTTTTCCTTTCTCTGTTTCATTGCAACAAAAACGCCACACAATTATCTCTACATTGCTGTATGATAATCGTGCGGCGAAAAGAGTTCATGTTTGTCACAAGACTGAAAAATCCACACCAGTTTTGGCGTGATTAACATATCATAATTTATTTCCTGCTGTCAAGACTTTTTATCCATTTTACTGCGTTCTCCTGATTCGGTGCTGAATACGGCACTGCAATGCATACCGGATCGTAGATTACACCTAATTCCTGTTCAAGCTCACTGTCAGTAATGGAAATGTGCGTAGTATCTGTCTGCATTCCAAACTTCTCAAAAGCTTCCTCACCCATCAATTCCTTCAAATCTGCAAATGGCTCATTCTTCTTCAAAGTCTGATAAAGCTTCTCCGGCATAACCATAATATCAATGGAACCTGCCTGGATCTGTGCCACATAAGCCATCTGTGCATTATAATCAAATTCTGCCATTTCAGAGTCCGTAGTAAGATTCACACCTATCTCTACTTTACTATAGGGATCATCTTTGTACCCAAGTGTTTCTTTGATTTTCTGCTCAGGAGTTCCCGTATCATTTGCCATTGAATTTACCACTGTCATGGACAGAACTGTTTTTATTTTGGACTGTTCATAGTAATCCTTTATTCCGAATATAAGAGCAATCACTGCGATCACTCCGAAAATAGCCGGTTTATAATACATCCAGATATATTCCAGCTTTTTCTTTGGCCCCATTCCCTTTAATTTTTCTTTCTCAATCAGACGTCTTTCCTTCCTTGACAGATCCGATTCATTCTTAATCTCCGGATTCAGCACACTTTCATCGTGCTCTTCTGCCTGTTCTGCTCTGTTCTTACTCTGGTTCATGTCCTTATTTTTTTCTGCCATTCTCTCTCCTTTGTATTTTCTGCATAATGGTTTTCGGTAACTGTTCAGCAGTCCGCCATTCTGCGAAACACCGAACGGTTACGTTCATAAGATTTACTGATTACTATATCACATTTTCCATTATGTGAACAGTAACTTACTGATTACTGCTCACTTGCATACGCAGAGACCGCAGATATGCCAGAAACTGTCACCACTGTCAGCATATATACCAAAACCGGACGCAGCCAAAAATAAATCTGACAGTTGCTGACTCCCAGACCTTCTGAACATTTTTTCAGAAGGTCTGACATCGCCGGATGAAGAAGATAGATCAGGAAAGCATATTTTCTTCCGGTTTCCACCAGTACAGAGGGAAAATTTATTTCCCTTCCATATAAAATAAGCCACAGAAACAGACAGATCACGGCAACACAATTTCCTGTGTAAATTTCTCCTGCTCCCCGGAAAGCATATTCCATCATGCTGAGTGCCACACCGAAAATCATCCCTGATTTCAATCCCCATTGCATCCATTGCTTCAGACGTTTGCATACTATCTTATCCTGATATTCACGGATCATCTGACCTGTAAGGAAAAAGCTCATTCCTGTAAACAGAAAGTTTCTGTATTCCATAGTGTGATAAAATCTGTCAAAAAAGACACAAAACTCCGCTCTCCATAAAAGTATTGCCAGCAATACAGGTGCCAGACAGTATACAGCCTTACGCATTCTCCATTTTTCAATCAGGAGAGCAAGCAGATAACAGTAAATTAATGCAGGAAGAAACCATAAATGTGCTCTTACCGGAGAAGTACTGTTATACACGAAAAATTCCTTCAGATGCTCTGTACTCACAAACCCCTTTATCCATGTCCATACTCTTTCCCCATTCCAGGCTTTCATAAAATATTCCCAGATAAAATAAAACACAGCTGCAACTGCAAAAAGCTTCATGATATGCAGGATTTTAGACAATATTCTTTTTGAGGCATTGCAATTTTGATAATAACAGAAATACCCGGATACCATAAAGAAAAACGGCACCGCACATCTTGCCAGTACTTTTACAAGCTGCCCGGCCTGTCCCGGAAAGCTTACATGGATGCATACCACCAGGAACGCAGCAATGGCCTTTACAGCATCCAGACTTTTATTTCGCATTTGATTTCTCACCCACCTTTTTCTGTTGTTTCATCTATAGCAGCAGAACAATCCGTAAATGTCTGACCTGACATCATTTCAGTCAAACAGATAAAATCATCCGCTTCGCTGCTATAATATATCAAAGCAAACCACACATGTCAAACCTCAGGCAGATACAGAATTCATCAGCCAGCTTCGGTCCACCCTTGCAAGGAGTCTGGCATTATGATAGGCCATTCTGAGAGTCAGGCAGGTACGCCCCAGATATTTGCTTCCGTCCGAAGTTTTCATACACGCCAGTGCAAGGTCGGGTTTTCCCGGATGGCGGAGACAGATTGGGAGCAGCAGTTGGATTGAGTGATTATAATACTGTGGAATTGCCGTTCTGTAATCTGCCTCAAGCATTCTTTTTGTCTGTTTCAGCGCGCCGTCAAACAGCTGCATTTTCATACTGCTGTCACGTACTTCCTTTGGAAGACGGGCAGTATTTTCCTCATCCCCGAAAATATGCTCATACTGTGGGATTACCGGAAGTTTTGTATCAAACACAAGATCTGACGGATTTTCCACATAGCATGCCTTTTCCGGCAGACAGGTGATTCCTTCTTTTAACAAATAGTATTCTGTATAAAAGCCATCCAGAAACCAGGGCTGCCTGTCCGGGACCAGATTGGGAATAAAATACGCATAAATCGGCTGATAATAGTAATTAAAGAGTCCTGTATTAAATATGGCATAATTCTTTTTCTCCCACACCTTCTGTTCTTCATAAAGGCGTTTAAATGTATGCTCCAGGTATCCTTTCAGAATTCCGTTATCATCTGTATCCGAAAAGCTCCACTTCTCCGGCACCATCCTTGCCAGGTTCTGAATCTGCCGATTATAGTCTCCGCAGTAAGTAAAATCAAATAAATTAATCATCAGGCTCCTCCTGTCCCTGCACCTTTCATATTGTCATTACGGTTCTCTCTTAATATTTATTGTATTTTGGAAAAAATATGGCAGAACTGCCAGATTATGATTTGTATGAAAATCAGTTTTGATTGTTATTATTTAACATACCATAATTTCTGTCAAAAGACAAGGATTAGCATCCTCCAAAAAATGTCAAAAATCACCATCTGTTACTGTTCACACACCTCACGGGATAGTGGTACATTCAGACAGTATATTATCCATCCGGTAATACCTGATGCTTGTAGCCTGCCGGTCAGCTGTGTTATACTCTACACATATCAGCAATACGCAAATGCAGGCTGAACAACTGTTTCTATCCGCATTTGCGGGCAAGACTATTTTTCTTAAAGAAGGTTTTACAATGAAAAAAGACGGCTACTACTCTTCCGGAGAATTTGCACGGATGGCACATGTAACACTCCGCACTATCCGCTATTATGACAAACAGAATATCCTCAAACCCTCCTATGTAACAGAATCCGGCGCACGTTTTTATACAGATGAGGATTTTGCAAGACTTTCCCAGATCCTGCTTCTGAAATATCTGGGTTTCTCCCTGGATGACATACGGGAAATGACCATTGACGACTCAGACTATCATTTTATGGAAAATTCCCTGAACATCCAGCTAAAGCTGGTACGTGACCGTATCGAACAAATGCAGCTGGTGGAAAAGGCAATCCAGGATACCACAGATGCAATCCGCTCCCATCATGCCATAGACTGGAATCAGATGCTTGACCTGATCCACCTGACAGGCATGGAGAAAAGCATGAAAAATCAATACCAGAACGCCTCCAACATTTCCTCACGCATTAATCTGCACAGCCTTTATTCCCAGAATAAACAGGGATGGTTTCCATGGGTTTATGAGCAGTGTCAGATTCATCCGGGGATGCGTATCCTTGAACTTGGATGCGGCGACGGTGTTCTGTGGACACAGAATATTTCCAGCCTCCCCGGTAAAGTTTCCGTTACTCTTTCTGACCTTTCATCCGGAATGCTTCGTGATGCCAGACGTGCTATCGGACGCAAAGACAGCCGTTTTTCCTTCGAGGCATTTGACTGTGCAAGAATTCCTCATGAAGACAGAAGTTTTGATCTGGTCATTGCAAACCATGTGCTTTTTTACTGTGAAGATATCTCTGCTGTATGCAGCGAAATTCAACGTGTGCTCACTCCGGGCGGAAAACTGATCTGCAGTACCTATGGAAGAAAACACATGCAGGAAGTCAGCAGACTGGTCCGGGATTTTGACGACCGGATCGTTCTCTCCGCAGACAGACTCTATGAGCGTTTTGGCAGAGAAAACGGAGCAGATATCCTGGCACCGTATTTTTCCAGTATTTTCTGGGAAAGCTATAAGGACTCTCTTCTTGTCCCCGATGCAGAACCGCTGATTTCCTATATCCTCTCCTGCCATGGAAATCAGAATCAGTATCTTCTGGACAAATACAAAGATTTCCGGGGATTTGTATCGCGAAAGACAAAGGATGGGTTCTTTATTACCAAGGATGCCGGCATTTTTCTTTGTGAAAAATAACCAAAATTTAACTTTTTTGTAAAAAGTACTTGAAGGTGACCTAAGGTCACCTTTTATAATACAATCACCAGAGTCAGGATGATATCGTAACTCAGACTGACAATCCAGAAACCCGTTGATTAGTACCGCAGTCGCCTGATATTTTGCTTATCATTTACACAGATAACTGACAGAATATCGCTCCGACCGCATACTGCCAAATAACAAAGGAGAATACACATGAAAGGTATTATTTTAGCAGGCGGTTCCGGCACACGCCTTTATCCGCTTACAATGGTAACATCCAAACAGCTTCTGCCAATCTATGATAAACCTATGATCTACTATCCCATGTCTGTACTGATGAACGCAGGAATCCGCGATATCCTGATCATCTCTACTCCGCAGGATACTCCTCGTTTTGAGGAACTTCTTGGTGACGGACATCAGTTCGGTGTCCATCTCACCTATGCAGTACAGCCAAGTCCGGACGGACTTGCTCAGGCATTTATCATCGGCGAAGAATTTATCGGTGATGATACTGTTGCCATGGTTCTCGGCGATAATATCTTCGCAGGACACGGACTGAAGAAAAGACTGAAAGCTGCTGTAAAAAACGCAGAATCCGGCGAGGGTGCAACTGTTTTCGGATACTATGTAGATGATCCGGAGAGATTCGGTATTGTAGAATTTGACCATGAAGGCAAGGCTATCTCAATTGAAGAGAAACCGGAGCACCCGAAGAGCAACTACTGTGTCACAGGTTTATATTTCTATGACAATCGCGTCGTGGAGTATGCAAAAAATCTGAAACCAAGTGCCAGAGGCGAACTTGAGATCACAGATCTGAACCGCATCTATCTGGAAAAGGGCGAATTAAACGTAGAGCTTCTCGGACAGGGATTCACATGGCTGGATACAGGTACACACGAGAGCCTTGTGGAAGCCACCAACTTTGTAAAAACAATGGAAAGCCACCAGCACCGCAAAATCGGTTGCCTGGAAGAGATTGCATATCTCAATGGCTGGATTACAAAGGAAGATGTACTGAAGGTTTATGAAATACTGAAGAAAAATCAGTATGGTCAGTACTTAAAAGACGTTCTGGACGGTAAATATCTGGATGTATTGCACTAACCGAAACTTTTAGACCTGTACAACCGAATTCGCAGTCAAGTGAGTGATATATCAAATTTTCAAACAGTTATTTGATATATCACCCGCCATGCAGCAAGGCGGATAATTTTATCTGCCTGACTCTATAACAGAATCTTACAGATATTCATATTATATATTTTTTAAGGAGAATCACTATGAACATTATCGTAACCGGCGGTGCCGGATTTATCGGAAGCAACTTTATTTTTCACATGTTAAAAAAATACCCGGATTACCGCATCATCTGTCTGGACTGTCTGACCTATGCAGGAAACCTTTCCACTCTTGCACCTGTCATGGACAACCCAAATTTCCGTTTCGTAAAAGAAAGCATCACCGACCGCGAAGCAGTTTACAAACTTTTTGAGGAAGAACACCCTGATATGGTTGTAAACTTCGCTGCAGAGAGTCACGTTGACCGCTCCATCGAAAACCCGGAAGTTTTCCTTACCACAAATATTATCGGTACTGCTGTTCTCATGGATGCATGCCGCAAATACGGTATCAAACGTTATCATCAGGTATCTACTGATGAAGTTTACGGAGATCTTCCATTAGACAGACCTGACCTGTTCTTCACAGAGGAAACTCCGATCCACACAAGCAGCCCTTACAGCTCTTCCAAGGCTTCTGCAGACCTTCTGGTACTGGCTTACCATAGAACCTACGGACTGCCTGTATCTATCAGCCGCTGCTCCAACAACTACGGACCATATCATTTCCCGGAAAAACTGATTCCGTTAATGATCGCCAACGCATTAAATGACAAGCCACTTCCTGTTTACGGAAAGGGTGAAAATGTACGTGACTGGCTGTATGTAGAGGATCACTGCCGCGCGATCGACCTGATCATCCACAAAGGACGTGTAGGCGAAGTTTACAATGTAGGTGGCCACAACGAAATGACAAACATTGATATCGTTAAGATCATCTGTAAAGAGCTTGGCAAACCGGAAAGTCTGATCACCTATGTGGCAGACCGTAAAGGTCATGATATGCGCTATGCCATTGATCCGACCAAGATCCACAACGAACTTGGCTGGTTACCGGAAACAAAATTTGCAGACGGTATCAAGAAGACCATCAAATGGTATCTGGATAACAAAGAATGGTGGGAAACGATCATCTCCGGTGAATACCAGAACTACTATGAAAAAATGTACGCAAACCGCGGGGAGGCATAATTTATGAGAATTTTTGTAACAGGTGTAGGCGGTCAGCTTGGACATGATGTTATGAACGAACTTGCGAAACGCGGCTATGAAGGTGTGGGAAGCGACATTGCTCCTTCCTACAGCGGAATCGCTGATGGCACTGCAGTTACCACAATGCCTTATGTTCAGATGGATATCACTGACAAAGCTTCTGTAGAAAAAGTCATTAAAGAAGCAAATGTTGATGCTGTGATCCACTGTGCTGCATGGACAGCTGTAGATGCTGCTGAAGATGAAGAAAATCAGCCAAAGGTCCGTCTGGTAAATGTAACCGGAACTCAGAACATTGCTGATGTGTGCAAAGAGCTTGACATCAAGATGCTGTATCTGTCCACTGATTATGTATTCGATGGTCAGGGAACCACTCCATGGGAGCCTGACTGCAAGGACTATAAACCATTAAATGTCTATGGACAGACGAAGCTGGACGGTGAACTCGCCGTATCCGGTACTGTTGATAAATTCTTTATCGTCCGTATTGCATGGGTATTTGGCAAAAACGGTAAGAACTTTATCAAGACTATGATCAGCCTTGGAAAAACTCACGACACACTATCAGTTGTAAATGATCAGATCGGCACACCTACTTATACTTATGATCTGGCAAGACTACTGGTAGATATGATCGAGACAGAGAAATACGGCTATTACCACGCAACCAACGAGGGCGGATATATCAGCTGGTATGATTTCACAAAAGAAATCTTCCGTCAGGCCGCTGCCATGGGACACCCGGAATATCTCCCGGAAAACATGACAGTCAACTCCGTCACAACTGCAGAGTATGGCGCTTCCAAAGCAGCCAGACCGTTTAACAGCCGCCTGGATAAGAGCAAACTGACAGCCAATGGTTTCACACCACTCCCCACCTGGCAGGATGCACTTGGACGGTATCTGAAAGAACTGGATTTCTAAATAAAAAAATCCGGCAGGACACCCAAATGACAGGTGTTTTGCCGGTTTTTTTATTCTTCTCTATGCAATTTTCTTCTTCTGCGCTGTCTGCCATACGCAGCATCCCACGATCAGAAGTATTCCAACAACATCAGTCATCAGTGACGGATCGATCAGCATCAGTCCGCCTGCTGCCATTAAGACACGAACCGGTACAGACATTTTCACTGACAGGAAGCCTTCCAGTGAGGAGGACAATCCAAACACACCGATCAGTGAGGTGATAAAGATCTGAACAACCTTAAGCGGTGTGGTATCGATCAGCAGCATTGCCGGATTGAAGCAGAATACATAAGGTACGATAAATACTGCGACAGCCAGCTTGGAGGCTGTAAATGCAGTCTTCATCGGATTGGCCTTCGCTATGGCTGAACCTGCGTAGGCAGCCAGCGCTACCGGCGGTGTGATATCTGCAACAATACCAAAGTAAAATACAAAGAAATGAGCTGCCAGTGTAGGTACTCCCATACGTACCAGGATCGGAGCACAGGTTGCTGCCATGATACAGTAATTGGCAGTGGTAGGGACACCCATACCAAGTACGATACAGCACAGCATAGTCAGAAGCAGTGCAATGATCAGTTTTCCGTTTGCAACACTGATGATTCCGTTGATCAGGTCATTGGCAAGCCCTGTCATGGTGATGGAACCGGAAATGATTCCTGCAACACCGCAGGCTACTGCTACGGAGATAACACCTCTTCCTCCTGCTTCCAGCGCATCAATACATTTGCTAACACTAATTCTGTTTTCTTTGTCAAAAAGACTTACGATAACAGAAAGAACGATTGCATAGCTGGCAGCCTTCTGCATGGTCATATAGTTTCCGGACACCCAGATTACCAGCATGACCAGAGGTAATAACAGATAGATCTTACGGATCAGAAGCTTAAATACCGGAAGTTTTTCCTTCGGAATTCCGGAAAGTCCTAATTTCTTTGCTTCCAGATGTACAGAAATAAAAATTCCTGTAAAGTACAACAATGCCGGCAGAATCGCCCTGACAATAATGTTGGAGTACGGTACACCCACAAAATCTGCCATAAGGAATGCGGCAGCTCCCATGATCGGAGGCATGATCTGGCCACCTGTGGAAGAAGCAGCTTCTACTGCTCCGGCAAATTCCGGTTTGTAGCCTGTGTCCTTCATCATCGGGATTGTAACAGAACCGGTTGTTACTGTGTTACCTACAGAGGAACCGGATACCATTCCACAGAGTGCAGAACTGATAACCGCTACCTTTGCCGGTCCACCTGCATATTTTCCTGCAATGCAGTTAGCCAGCTGAATAAAGAAGTTGGAGATTCCTGTTCTCTCCAGAAACGCACCGAAAATAATAAATACCACAATATATTTAGAGCATACATTTACAGGTGTGGAGAAAATACCCTCTTTTGTGTAGAAAAGATTCCGCACCAGGAATTTCACTCTTCCCCAAAATGCCGGATTGGTAAGCCCTACAGCCAGTGCATAGATCAGGAAAAAACCTGCCACAAACAGGATTGGCAGGCCCACGCATCGTCTGGTAAGCTCGATCAGTGCAGCAATACCGATAATACCGATCACAATCTGATAAGGGGCAAATCTGGTACCCTGATTGATGATCTGATTTGCAGAAAAAGTAAAATACAGAAAAGCACCTGTGCCTGCGATCATAAAAATAATATCGCCAATCGGCATGTAGTTTTCTCTGATATCTCCTTTTTTCGCCGGATAGGTAAGAAATCCGATAAGAATGATCAGCCCCAGAAAAGAAGTCAGTCGGATTTCCTCCAGGAAGGTTGCAAATAAGGTAACATAGATACACCACAGAGAAAAGGCAACCAGCAGGCCGCGTACAGCCAGCTTATATTTGCCGGTCCACACACGAATATTGGATTCGCGGTCGTATTTCTTCATTACTGCATCTACATCTGCTGTGCTCATGTTCTCAGAACCAGCCTGCCCTTCCGGAGATGTGTTTGCTTTTTTTATCTTATTTTCTTTCATCCTGACTATTCCCCTTTCGTATCCACTGTAATTCCATGCTCTGCATAATAACGCGCCGCACCCTTATGGAAAGGAATGGTCATACCGGAAGTAGCGTTTTCCAGAGAAAGCTCCGCTCCTTTTGCATTCTCAGCAGAAATCTCGTCTGCATGGTCAAAAATTGCCGCAGTCATATCATAAACTGTATCCTCATCCAGAGATTCGGACACTACGATCGTCGCCTTGACTGTGATGGTTTCTACAGGCTCATCCTGTCCCGGATAGGTTCCTGCCGGAATCTGGTAGGATGTATAATATGGACAGTCACTCAGGATCGAATCCCTGATCGCGCCATCAATATTGATCATATAGACACCATTGGTAGTTGCAAGCTCTGTGATAGCTGTTGTAGGTGCACCTGCAACAATAAACGCAGCATCAATTTTTCCATCCTTCAAAGATTCCTTGCTGTCCTCAAAAGACAGATACTGGGGATGGATATCATCCAGGGTAATGCCGCCTGCATTTAAAACATCCAGAGCATTGAAATATACACCGGAGTTTGCCGCACCGATAGATACGCTCTTGCCCTTCAGATCTTCCACTGTCTTAATGTCAGGGTCCATGGTAAACAGCTGGACAGTCTCTGCATACAGGCCGCCCAGAGTCCTGAAATCATGGGTTGCACCGTCCTGTTCAAATGCTCTTACGCCGTCCCATGCATAGGCCATTACATCTGACTGGACAAATCCAAGCTGGAAATCTCCGTCCTGTACTGACTGCAGGTTCGCTTTGGAACCACCTGTAGAAACTGCTGTAACCTTTACATTTGTATTATTGGTAATATACTGGGCCAGTACACCACCGTAGGAATAATACGTTCCCGCCGTACCGCCGGTACCGAACGTCAGACGTTCTTTACTTTGTCCGCAGCCGCTCAGAAGGCTGACTGCAAGTGCAAGAGTCAAAACAAGGCCAACAATCCTGCCAGCTTTTCTCCTGCCTCTGAAAAGCTCTTTGTTTCTCATAAATCCATCTCCTTCAGGTACATAATATTTTGAATTATAACATATTTTTTCAAAAAATGATAATCTTTATTGAATAATCTTACAAAAAACATTACAATAAAGTAAAAACATGGATAACAAAATAAATAACAACCCAATGGAGGTATCTATTATGTCCGAAAGAAAATACCCTGTCATCACAATCAGTCGGGAGTTTGGTGCCGGGGGACACAGTATTGCAAGAGTAGTTTCAGAAAGGCTTGGTATCCCATATTACGATCGGGATTTTGCAAAACAGGCTGCTGCCAGAAGCGGATATTCCCAGGAGGATATTGATCGTGAGGGTGAAAATCTAAGCCGCAGCGCCAAACTTCTGGACAACATTCTGAATAACTCTGCAGGCTATTTCAGTTCCCATGATGCTATTTACCAGGCTCAGAAAGAGCTGATCCTTCAGTTCGCAACAGAACAGGACTGTATTATCATCGGCCGCTGTTCCAATCTTATCCTGCGAAATGCCGGTATTCCCAGTCTGGATATTTTCCTTCATGCAGATGTGAATCTCCGCACAGAACATATTCAGAAATTAGGCTTAAACGGAAAGGAAGATCCCAGGAAATATCTCACCAAAATGGACAACCTGCGTGAAACCTATTTCAAAACCTATACAAAACATGAGCTTGGCACTTATCACGATTATGACCTGTGTCTGGATACCGGAACCCTTGGATACGATAACTGTATTGAGATTATCACTTCACTTGCAAAACAGCAGGGGTTGAATCTGAAGCATCAGTAGAAGGACCGCTGCCAGCTGTAAAACAGCAACAAGGCTGTGGCAATCAGAAAATCTGTGCCACAGCCTCTTTACTTCAGTCCTTTTAATAGTTGTTTCTAAATTTCTTTTATTTTACAAACTCATCCAGAGAACGGATCTGGATTCCTTCTTTTGCAAAAGACTCTCTGATTTTTTCCACAAACGCCAGAGCCTTGGCTCCGTCTCCATGAACGCAGACAGAATCTGCCTGAATATCAATATCTTTTCCTGTAATTGCAGTAATCTTTTTCTCTTTGACCATACGGATCACCCTGACAATAGCCTCATTTTCATCAGTGATCACAGCACCTTCCTTACGTCTGTTTACCAGAGTACCATCTTCTTCATAGGCGCGGTCTGCAAAAACCTCCATAGCTGTACGCAGGCCCATATCCTGAGCAGCCTTTGCCAGCTGTCCGCCAGAAAGAGCAAGTACGATCAGACTACTGTCAAATTCTTTGATTGCCTCACAGATCGCAGTAGAAAGGGCATAGTCTTCTGCAGCCATATTATATAAGGCTCCATGAGGCTTTACATGCTGCATTTTTACACCGGTTACTCTGCAGAATGCATCCAGTGCACCCAGCTGATAAAGCACATATGCTTTTGCCTCTGCAGGGGAAACACTCAGATTTCTTCTTCCGAAACCCATCAGATCAGGAAAACCCGGATGTGCTCCTATACGAATTCCCGCTTCCTTTGCCATTGCCAGCGTATTTCCCATAACTACCGGATCTGAAGCATGATAACCGCAGGCTACATTTGCAGAGGAGATCAGCGGAATGACCTTATCATCATTACCGATTTTATAGTTTCCAAAGCTCTCTCCCAGGTCACTGTTTAAATCTACTGTATACATTCATCTTACCTCTTTTTTATTTATCATCCTTTGATTTTCAGCACATTTTCTATAAATCCCGTATCTGCCTTTCCGTCGCAGAATACCTGATTCTTCATAATCTGATACTGGAAATCAAGGTTTGTCTCCACACCCATGACCACCATCTCATCCAGCGCAGAGCGCATTTTCTGCAGGGCAGCCTCTCTGTCAGGTGCATGAACGATTACCTTCGCGATCATGGAATCATACTCTGACGGAATCTTATAGCCTGTATAAAGGGCAGTATCCACCCGGACTCCGTTGCCTGCCGGAAGATGCATATGCTGTACTACTCCGGGACTTGGCATGAAATTTTTCTCAGGAATCTCTGCGTTGATACGGCATTCAATAGCATGTCCTTTAATCCGGATATCTTCCTGTTTAAAGCTTAACTCCTCTCCCATAGCCACACGAATCTGCTCAATGATCAGATCTGTGCCTGTAACCATCTCTGTTACTCCATGCTCCACTTGGATTCTGGTATTCATTTCCATGAAATAGAAGTTGCCTTTGGGGTCTACGATAAATTCAATCGTTCCTGCATTGGTATAACCTACTGTTTTCGCAGCAAGAACTGCATATTCGTTCATTTTCCTGCGGGTTTTTTCATCAATGGCAGGGGACGGGGATTCCTCGATCAGCTTCTGATGATTTCTCTGTACCGAACAGTCACGTTCTCCCAGTGCCACCACATTTCCATGACTGTCTGCCATGATCTGAATCTCCACATGGCGGGGATTTTCTACAAAACGTTCAATGTACATAGTATCATCCCCAAAAGCATTGGCTGATTCTCTCTGTGCCATATTAAACTGAAATTCAAATTCATCCTCATTGGCAGCCACACGCATTCCCTTGCCACCACCGCCTGAGGAAGCCTTGATCATAACCGGATATCCAATCTCTTCAGCCAGTTTTTTACCTGTTTCTGCATCGTATACAGGTTCCTTTGTTCCCGGTACAACCGGTACCCCGGCATCCATCATGGTTTTACGGGCATGGGATTTATTTCCCATCTTATCGATCACATCCGCATCCGGTCCGATAAAGGTAATTCCGTTTTCTTTGCATTTGCGGACAAACTCACTGTTTTCTGAAAGAAAGCCAAAACCGGGATGGATAGCATCTGCTCCCATATTTTCTGCTGCAGCAATGATCCGGTCCATGTTCAGGTAGCTGTTTCTGGCAGGACCTTCTCCGATACAGATACGCTGGTCTGCCAGCTGTACATGAAGGCTCTTAGCATCTTCTTTTGAATAAACAGCTACACTTCGGATCCCCAGATTCCTGCAGGCACGTATGATCCGAACTGCAATCTCCCCACGGTTGGCGATCAAAATTTTATTAAACAATATGAAAGCCTCCTTATCCTACAGTCTCTTAACACGGAACAGAGGCTGTCCATATTCTACTTTCTGTTCATTACTTACCAGAACTGCTTCAATCTCACAGTCATAGTCACTCTGGATCTCATTCATAAGCTTCATAGCTTCCAGAATACACACTGTCTGTCCTGCTTTTACCTGATCTCCCACCTTTACAAAAGCAGGTACATCCGGAGCAGCTGCAGAATAGAAGGTTCCTACGATAGGAGAAGTGATAAACAGACTTTCCTCCTCTTCTTCCTCTGCTTTTTCCACAATTGTATTCACAGGTGCAGATGTAGCCACAGGAACTCCCGCTGCAACTACAGGAGGATGATCCAGCTTGCTCATTGTAATCTTTACATTCTTGTCCTTATATGTGAATTCATTAAGGGATGAATCCTCAATAATCTTTACCAGTCCTTCAATCTTCTCTAAATCCATCGAACATTATCCTTTCTGTCTATTTTATATTATTTTTTACGGTTATTCTTCAAACAGCTTGCGCAGTCTCTTTGCCACCAGACGGCAATCCAGAACCTCTTTACATGGCTGATGAATGATCTTTCTCAGTCCGTCAAGTTCTTTCATTTCCTCAACATAAAGAGCCTGTGCCTCCTGTACGGTAATTGCCTTGAAATGTATCTTATCATCTGTTTTTCTCTGTACCAGCTTGGGAATATCCACAGATGCCACTGTGGCAATTTTCCCATAACCGCCCGTTGTCTGACGGTCAGCCAGCAGAATGATAGGTTTACCATGGGAAGGTACCTGTATAGCCCCAAATGCGATTCCGTCGGAAATAATATCCGAAGTCTCCTTAGGAGCAATAAACGGTCCCTCCAGCCTGCAGCCCATACGGTCAAATTCATTTGTCACTGTATACTCACTGCCCAGGAAAGTCTGGATGCCCTGTTTGCTGAACATACCATCCTGCGGTCCCATTACTACCCGCAGTGTTGCTTCTGTCTGATCAAACTCATCCATATCAAGCTTTCGGGAAAGGAAAAACGGCAGATAACGTCTCTTAATACGAAATCCGATATAATCGTCCGCTTCCAGTTTTCTTCCCTTAAATCCGCCCAGACCACTCTTTAAATTGGTGCATCGGCTTCCCATCACTACCGGAATATCCAGATAACTGGAAAAAGCAATATAACCTCTGCTTCCCGTTCTGGCGCTTCCAAATTTCAGTACATCTCCCTTATTCATATACAGGGCTGTATACATGGGAGCCGGCTCTCCATTAATGGTTGGCTGGAAATCTCCGCCTGTGATTGCAATGATAGTAGCTGATGTAAATTCAAGGGTTGGGCCTATCAGCGTTATCTCCAATACTGCCTCATTCTCCGGATTATCCAGAAGAAGATTGGCTATTTTGAATGAACGGACATCCATGACTCCTGCCACACTGAATCCCTGACTCTGATATCCATAACGCCCCAGATCCTGAACCGTTGTCATCATTCCGCCTTTTAATATACGAATTCCCATTTTATGCCTCCTCATGAACGGTGCACTGGTATTCGCCACGTTCTACTAATTCTCTGATCCGTTTGTACTCATCTTCATCGATCGGTACAAAACGGATATAATCTCCTGCCTCTACCAGAATCGGGATTTCACGGTCCGGATCATAGGTTTTTACAGGTGTCATTCCCATCAGCTGCCATCCTCCCGGAGAATCCAGAGGATAAATCCCTGTCTGGGAACCACCGATTCCCACACTTCCTGCATTGATCTTGATTCTGGGATTTGCAAGACGGGGTGTATGGATCCTTTCATCCAGCCCGCCCAGATAACAAAAGCCCGGAAGAAAACCAAGCATATAGATCAGGTAATCTCTGGAAGAATGAATCTTTATTACTTCCTCTACGGAAAGTCCGGCATGTTCTGCAATATTCTCAATATCCGGACCATATTCTCCTCCATAGCATACAGGGATCTCATAAACTTTTCTGCATCCTTCACCTGCTGTAACTTCCATCTTTAACAGAATTTCCAGTCTTTTTTTCAGGTCATCGTAGGAAATCACACGCGGGTCATAATTAACCAGCAAAGAACAGAACGCAGGGATCATATCTACAACTCCCTCTATATGCTGTTCTTTCATAAGCTGTACAGTGGCAGTGATCTTCCGGTTAATCTCCGGACTGATCTCTTTGCCAAATTCAACCAGAACAGAAGAATCACCTTCTGTTAAAATTCTAATGTCCGGCATAATCTGCTCCTCTTTTCTTAATCTTTTCGCCATGTCTTTTTATCTGCTTCTTTCTGCATCACATGGCTGTTAATGAACCAAAAAGGTGCAACCTGGACGATCACACCTTTTTGATATACTCTCCAGTCTGAAAACCGGATACATTTTCCTCAATTATAACAATGTACCGATCTTAGATACAAATGTAGTCACACCGAGGTATGCTGTAAGAATTACCACGATCACTCCAAGAATGGTAAGTACTACCGGATGATGATAATTCTCTCCCATAATGGATTTCTTATGTGCAGCGATCAGACAGATTGCCAGGGTGATCGGAAGGATCAGACCATTCACAGCACCTGCAAGCACAAGAAGTACTGCCGGATTTCCAAGGATAAACATAATTGCTGTGGAAATCACGATAAATCCGATGATCACTTTATTTTCATTTTCTTCAATAGACTTACTGAAAGTCTTAAGGAAGGAAACAGAAGTATAAGCCGCACCAATGATGGATGTGATGGCTGCGCACAAAAGAACCAGACCTGCAAACCGGTATCCGATTTCACCAGCCCCCTGTTTAAAGGCATCTGCTGCAGGATTTGCAGCATCCAGTGTTACACCCTTGACAACAACACCCAGAACAGCCAGGAACAGGAAAATACGTACAATAGTGGCAATGATCATACCCATAACAGAACTCTTATTGATCTCTTTCAGATTCTTCTCGCCTGTAATTCCTGCATCGATCAGACGGTGTGCACCAGAGAAAGTGATATACCCTCCAACAGTACCTCCCAGAAGTGTGAGGATTGCAGGAATCAGATTTGTGGCACCGGCTTCCGGTACAAATGTATTCTTCAATGCACTTCCTACCGGTGGTTTTACCACAATGATCACAACAAAGATTACGATAATCATAATGGCACCCAGTACCTTGGTAATAGTATCCATGGCACTTTTGGCATTTTTCAGCACAAATACCAGGATTGCCAGCAGACCTGCCAGTATGTAACCAACTTTGGTAGGTATTCCAAGCAATGTGTTAAAACCAAGTGCTCCGCCACCTACGTTTCCGATATTAAATACCAGACCACCGAATACGATCAGTATAGATACCAGATATCCCAGTCCCGGAAGTACCTTATTGGAAACATCCTGTCCACGAAGTCCTGTCACGCAAAGCACACGCCAGATATTCAGCTGTGCAATAGCTGCAAGGATTACGGAAACCAGGATAACAAATCCAAAACTTGCCTGATACTGTCCTGTAAAGGTTGCTGTCTGTGTCAGGAATCCAGGTCCGATTGCAGATGTGGCCATCAGAAACGCTGCACCAAGCAGAGCTCCACCACTCTTTTTCTTTTCGCTCATTTTTATTGCCTCCTTTTCATGTTATTATCGCCCATTATACTAAAAAATGAATATTTACACAAGAAAAAATTATTTTGACAACTTTTGATGTCAGATTTTTGTTACTGTTCACTGGTAATATCCCGCGAGGTGTTTTTTGTGAGCGAAGGTCACAGAAAACCCGAGACATACCGCGCGAATTTATGCGATTAGCATAAATTCTGTGCATCGCGAAGCGTGTTACTGAGAACGGAGTGAACAGTAACAGATTTTTATAATCTGTATTTTGTAATAAAAAACAGCAAAGGAGTACCCGGATTCCCATCCGATACAGCTCCTTTGCTGTTTTTTCAGTTAAAATGTAAATTTATCCGCAAAATATGCATCCAGTTCATCGATTTTCACACGAACCTGCTCCATAGTATCACGGTCGCGGATTGTAACTGCTCCGTCGTTTTCGGACTCAAAGTCATAAGTTACACAGAACGGAGTACCGATCTCATCCTGTCTTCTGTAACGTTTACCAATGTTTCCACGATCATCATATTCACAGTTATATTTCTTGCTTAACTGCTGATAGATCTTCTCTGCACCCTCATTAAGCTTCTTGGAAAGAGGAAGCACACCAATCTTAACAGGTGCAAGTGCCGGATGGAAATGAAGGACAGTACGAACGTCATTCTTCTCTGCATCCAGAACTTCCTCATCATATGCGCTGCACAGGAATGCAAGTACTACACGGTCAGCACCCAGTGACGGCTCGATTACATATGGGATATATTTCTGCTTCTTCTCATCATCAAAATATGTCAGATCCTGTCCGGATACATTCTGATGCTGAGTCAGGTCATAATCTGTTCTGTCAGCGATTCCCCACAGCTCGCCCCATCCAAACGGGAACAGGAACTCTACGTCTGTGGTAGCCTTGCTGTAGAAGCTTAATTCTTCTGCGTCATGATCACGGTAACGAACTTCTTCATCTTTTAATCCAAGAGAATATAACCAGTTCAGGCAGAAATTCTTCCAGTATGCAAACCACTCAAGGTCTGTATCCGGCTCACAGAAGAATTCAAGCTCCATCTGCTCGAACTCACGTGTACGGAATGTGAAGTTACCCGGTGTGATCTCGTTACGGAAAGATTTACCGATCTGACCGATACCAAACGGGATTTTCTTACGTGATGTTCTCTGAACATTCTTAAAGTTTACGAAAATACCCTGTGCTGTTTCAGGTCTTAAGTATACTGTATTCTTGGCATCCTCTGTAACACCCTGGAATGTCTTGAACATCAGGTTGAACTGACGGATATCTGTAAAGTTATGTTTGCCGCATGTAGGGCATGGTACATTGTGATCTTTGATGAAGTTCATCATCTCTTCCTGAGACCATCCGTCTACAGAGCTCTCAAGTTCAATGCCATTCTCCTGGCTGAAGTCTTCGATGATCTTATCTGCGCGGAAACGCTCATGACATTCCTTACAGTCCATCAGCGGGTCAGAGAAGCTTCCCAGATGTCCGGATGCAACCCATGTCTGCGGGTTCATCAGGATTGCACAGTCAACACCTACATTGTATGGGGATTCCTGAATAAATTTCTGCCACCATGCACGTTTTACGTTATTCTTTAATTCTACACCAAGATTACCGTAATCCCATGTGTTTGCAAGACCACCATAGATTTCGGAACCCGGGTAAACAAATCCTCTTGCCTTTGCCAGCGCAATGATTTTGTCCATTGTTTTTTCCATGACTATTCTCCTCGTTCTTTTTATAAAATGCGTGTAACTGTTCATATCCGTCAGGCAATTTGGTTCACAATCCATTCCGCTATTTGATTAACGTAATAAACAGCTACAATTAACGTTATTATAACTGTATCTGATTTCTTTTTCAAGGTATCTCAGCTCATTATTTCCAGAATTTCCAGACTTTTGAACCGTTTTTCAGTGTTCGCAGCAATATAGGTATGGATATGACGTTCCAGTTCATGGAGAACTTCTTCTGTAACAGTAAATGTATAAAGCTTCCCAAGAGAAGCAGTTACTATGTACTGCATGGCATATAATGCAGGTGCTGAGATTCTCTTTGCATCATTTACATGTCCCAGACAGGCTTTATCCAGAATACCATGATTCTGCTGAGAAAAGAAAAGCTCTTCTCCCTCCACAGGCTGTCTTTCGCAGCACACACAATGAAACAGTGAAGGACACAATCCCTGTGCAGCCATCATACGAAGTTCAAAAATACACCTCACCAGCCTGTCATCAATATTCGGGTTCAGAAGTGCCTTCACTGTCACATACAGAAGGTTCATAGATTCTTTCTCGTCAATCCCCTCCTGTCCGAAATAATCTGCCAGTTCCAGAAAATAATATCCATAGTAGATTCCAGGCTGTTCGCCTGCCAGTTCCACAAAATGATGGCTGATGGATACCTGATTCAGATTATAACTGGAACGCCCCTCATAAAGGGCAAAGGTTCCAAACACAAAAGGATTTGCAGCCGCCAGAAACTGGCTGTTTGGACGGCGGGCTCCTTTTGCAAACGCGGAAATCTTGCCTCTTTCTCTGGTGAGAAGGACGATCCGCTTGTCATATTCTCCCACAGGCATGGCAGAGAGCACTACTCCCTGCACAGTTATCAAATCACTCATTATCTCTGTTTCCTGACTGTCTTTTTATTTAGATTTCCTTCTTATCGTAACCAAAGTTCTTGATAAGAAAATCACTGTCTCTCCAGTCTTTCTTTACTTTTACCCAAAGCTTCAGATTCACTTTTGATTCCAGCATACGCTCAATCTCATATCTTGCATTACTTCCGATTTTCTTTAACATCGCACCCTGTTTGCCGATGATAATTCCTTTGTGAGATTCTCTTTCACAGATAATTGTCGCATCAATATCCACGATTGGATTTTTTCCCGGACGTGTTTTCATCCGGTCAATGGCAACTGCGATTCCATGAGGAATTTCCGCATCCAGTGCATGAAGAGCTTTCTCGCGGATGATCTCAGCCACGATCTGACGCTGAGGCTGATCAGTAACTGTATCCTCGTCATAAAACATAGGACCGTAAGGCAGATATTTCAGGATACAACCGATAATATCCTGTGTATTCTGTCCACGCAGTGCGGAGCATGGGATAATCTCTGCGAAATCGCATACTTTTCGGTAGGTGTCAATGGCAGGAAGGATTTCTTCCTTTGATACAGTATCAATTTTGTTGATGATCAGGATTACCGGCACTCCGATTCCCTGAAGCTGTTCTGCAATATGACGCTCTCCTGCCCCGATAAAGGTACTTGGCTCTACCAGCCACATAATGGCATCTACCTCTTTTAAAGTTCGCTCTGCCACCTGGACCATATATTCTCCCAGCTTATTCTTTGCCTTGTGGATACCGGGAGTATCGAGAAATACGATCTGACCTTCGTCACAGGTATAAACGGTCTGGATACGGTTTCTGGTTGTCTGTGGTTTCTTGGATGTGATAGCGATCTTCTGTCCGATGAGATGATTCATCAGAGTGGATTTACCTACGTTTGGACGTCCAATAATCGCTACAAATCCGGATTTAAAATTTTCGTTCATTCTGTTCTTTCCTTTTTTAACAATTGATCAGTGGTTTCACTTCCATCAGTACATCAGAGGCCTCAGCCACCTTGCTCTCGCTTCCCACCACACATATCTGATCTGCTGCCAGAACTGCCTCTATGATCTCGGCCAGTGCATGGATATCCTCTGCAGACGCATTCAGAATCTGATCACGTTCTTTCTGGAGCATCTCCTCTGTCACACCGCAGAAATATGCTGTCTTGGAAACAGAACCTTTCATCTGAGGTGTCCTGGGAACATCCTTTCCGCTGATGGTACCAATGATATATTTTGTCATCTCGCGCTCATCTGCCTGAAAATTGCGGATATAATCCGGAATCCCCTTATATACATCCAGTGTACGTTTCAGATGAGGATCGCGATAAGATACCAGATAACTCTCACCATTCCTCTTAAATCCGCTCATACATCCATATGCACCGCCCTTTACGCGCAGATTCATCCACAGATAATCATAACTTAAGATAACCTTCAGAATTTCCAGTGCACCTGTATATTCCAGGCCTTTTTTCTTAAAGTTACCGGTCTGAGCCACATACTGGACCTGTCCGGAAGTCTTAAATCCCTCATTTTTCTTTGTGCAGGTCAGCTTCTCTTTCGATTTTTCCACTGGTTCTGTGCCAAGTCCTGCCTTTACAGCTCCCGCCAGTTTCTGAACTGTCTCCAGGGACTCTCTCTCACCTGTATAACTGATCATAAAGTTCTCCGGACGGAGAATTTTTTTCATCAGTTTGCAAAGCTCTTCTACAGTTTCCTCTTTTCGCTGTTCAAAATCTTTTTCCAGTTTCTCGATAAACTGATAATATCCGATTCCCGCCATCTCATCCTGGAATGCAGCCATCGGAGAAGAATATGCAGCTGCTCTGAGTACAGCAGTGGAATGTCCGGCACCTGTCAGGTTTACCTGTGCCCTGGACTTCACAGATGCAACAATCTCATAGAGACGCTTGGTATCCTCCAGTTTCGAGCTGTTCAGGATCTCCCCGATCATTTTGAAAAGGAAATCCATTTTCGTATAAAGTGCCTTACCTCTTACAGAGAACATAGCCTGAAACTCTTCTGTAGAATCAGCTCTGTCAAAAACCTCTACCCCACAGTTGATACCGCCTGTATTGGCATTGATTTCATTGAACAGTTCTCCGTATGTGTAATTCTCTGTATCCACATAACCCAGTACGGATTTCAAAAGTCCCAGATAAGGAATCTGCTCAGGCGCAATACTGTCAGTCTTAAACATCAGGTCTACGTAACCGATGCCATTTGTGCATACGTCATGGTAAAGGAACAGACTGTCATCTACCGTTAATTCTTCATTTATGATCTTTGCAGCTTCTCTTTTAATATCACTTCTCTTTAACATCGGAATGCACTCCAGTGCTTTTGGATCTTCGCCGGCTTCCTGATATGCTTCCAGTGCTTTCGTCTTCTCAACCATTGCATCCAGCTGTTCTTCAGAAAGACTGCTTCTGTATGCTTCCAGCTTCTCCTCCAGCTCTTTCTCACGCTGAGCTGCCAGACCTTTCTTCGGCACAAGAGTCATGATGCATCCATGTGGATTCTCAAGAAGATATTTACGGATCAGTTCTTCAAAATATCCTTCGTTTACTGCCTTTTTCAGGTTTTCAAAAACTGTAAGCTGCTGTACCTGTGCAAAGGGATTTCCTTTTTCATACAGCCAGTCTCCCAGAATATCCAGACTGTACATCAGTCCTTTCGGATAAGAGGAAAAATCAGCTTCACGATAACGGAATTCAAAGTAATTGATTCCAGCCTCTACAGCTTTCTTATCAATTCCATTCTTAACAATATCTCCAAGTACCTGTCTGATCACAGATACGAATTCTTCTTTTCTGTCCGGATTGGAGCCTTTTGCAATTACTGTAAAATATGGCTGAAGAATACCATCATCATAAGATCCATAAACATCCTTGCCTGCTTTTACATCCAGAAGTGCCTGCTTTAACGGTGCTCCCGGTGCGCTTAACAGTGCGTAATCCAATACCTCAAATGCCATCGCCATCTGACTGTCCGCAGCATTTCCCACAACCATGTTATAAGAAAGATAGGTATTGTCCTCTTCTCCCTCATTCTCAGCAACCGGATATTCCAGAGTCACATCCTGGCATGCTCCGAATGCTTTCTGTTCCTGAATAACAGAATCCACATCCAGATAATCAAAATGCGACAGATAATGCTCATCAATGAATGCCAGTTTCTTCTCCATATCCATATTTCCATACAGATAAATATAACTGTTGGAAGGATGATAATAGGTTCTGTGGAAGTTCAGGAAATTTTCATAGGTAAGATCCGGAATATTTTTCGGATCACCACCTGATTCACATCCATAAGTGGTATCAGGGAAAAGGTGATTCATAATCTCTCGTTCCAGAACTTCATCCGGCGAGGAGAAAGCACCCTTCATCTCATTATATACAACACCGTTGTATTTCAGCGGTCCTTCCTTCTGTTCCAGATGATAGTTCCAGCCTTCCTGACGAAAAATCTCTTCTCTTTTATAGATATTCGGATAAAATACCGCATCCAGATAAACATGCATCAGATTCTGAAAATCCTTATCATTGCAGCTGGCTACAGGATAGCAGGTTTTATCCGGATAAGTCATGGCATTCAGGAACGTATTCAGAGAACCCTTTACCAGTTCTACGAAAGGATCCTTTAATGGAAATTCCCTTGAACCGCAGAGTACACTGTGCTCCAGGATATGTGCCACACCTGTGCTGTCCTTAGGCGGTGTTCGGAATGCGATATTAAATACTTTATTCTCATCATCATTCTCGATCAGCATAACTCTTGCACCTGTTTTCTTATGGCGCAGAAGCCAGCCTGTAGAATGGATATCTGTCAGATTTTCTTCTGTCACAACTTCATAAGCCGTCAAATTTTCTTTGTTCATGTATGCCTCCAGTAATTTTTTATTGGCTTTTCTTTATAATCCGCCTTCTCCCGGAAAATGAGCTTCGTAAGCTTCCCTTGCTGCCCTTGTTATCATTTCCAGTTCTTCCTGCATATTGATTTCTTCCGGAAACACAATGGCAGTGGTATAGACATCTTTCTGAAGCTTACTCTTCGCACTTTTCTCACTGATAGGAATAATTCCGCACAGGGTAGTATTATATGTCTTGTCCTTCTCACAAAGTTCCATATAAGTCTTAACCATATGGCAGCATTCTCTGTAAAGCAGTTCCCTGTGAAGTTCGCTCTTTTCCTGCATTTCTCTGAATTTCAGTCTGGCAAGGTTTTTCTCGATTTCTTTTCTGGCTCTCTTTAAACCAAACAGCTTTCCCGCTGTATCCTTGCTGTATTCCATTGCCATCCAAAGCGCCAGATACCCATCCGCACGTGTACCGGAACCTGCCTCTGAAGGTTCTCCGTAACGCAGTTCCCACAGTTCCTTACGGACAGCATTTGCCTCCTCATCTTCTCCTGCAGCAATAGACTGGTCAAGAAACATCTTTCTTTTCATCGGATCATGCTCTCTGTAATAAAGAGCAATTATTGGTGTGTCTGTCATATATTTATCCTTTCCGGTTACTTTATCTGTAACTGTTTGCTACCTTTATCTTAAAATCCAAAAATTTACTTTCATGGCTCTTCATAGGTAAGCTCTGTTTCTGCCAGAGACAGCGCCTCTTCAATAACCTGATCCATATCCATATAGCGATACATGCCAAGTCTTCCGCCAAAGATCACATTCTTCTCTTCCAGTGCGCGGCGTTCATATTTGTCAAACAGTTCACTGTTCTTCGGGTCATTGACCGGATAGTACGGCTCTTTGCCTTTCTCCCATGCTGCCGGATATTCTCTGGTGATCACAGTCTTTGGCTGTGTACCAAATTCAAAATGTTTATGCTCGATGATCCTTGTATACGGAACTTCATAATCTGTATAATTGACAACCGCATTGCCCTGATAATTTCCCATATCCAGCACTTCTGTCTCAAATCTCAGTGATCTGTATTCCAGTTCTCCGTAACAATAGTCATAAAATTCATCGATCATACCTGTAAAGAGTACTTTATCTGCCTGTGCAGTCAGTTCTTCTCTGTTTGCAAAGAAATCTGTATTCAGACATACCTGTACACCCTCCAGAAGTTTCTTCACAATACGTGTATATCCGCCTTTGGGAATTCCCTGATAAGGATCTTTGAAATAGTTATTATCATAAGTATAACGCAAAGGCAGTCTTTTTATGATAAATGCCGGCAGATCTTTACACTCCCTGCCCCACTGCTTCCTTGTATATCCCTCTACCAGTTTCTCATATACGTCCTGTCCAACCAGTGCAAGCGCCTGTTCCTCCAGGTTCTTCGGATGGGTAATGTGCATTCTTGCGATCTGTTCCTGTATCTTCGCTTTTGCCTCTGCAGGAGTACGTACTCCCCAGAGCTGATGGAAGGTATTCATATTAAACGGCAGATTATATAACTCATCCTTATAGACTGCAATCGGTGAATTTACAAAATGATTAAATTCTGCAAACTGATTGATATAATCCCACACCTGTTTTCTGGAAGTATGGAAGATATGTGCACCGTATCTGTGTACCTGGATCCCCTCTACTTCTTCTGTGTAAATATTACCGCCGATATGACCTCTCTTATCGATCACAAGGCATGTTTTCCCCCGTCTTGTGGCCTCATGTGCAAATACTGCCCCAAAAAGGCCGGCTCCTACTATCAGATAATCATATTTCTTCATGTGCGACACCTTCTTCTTGTAATAATCAAGCGGATAAAATCATCCGCTTCGCTACGCAGCTCTACACCGAATAACTGCTCCGCAGTTTATCAGGTTAAAAAAGCAGTAACGCTTTTTTGCGCTACTGCCATTATAACAAATTCATCCGAAAATGGATAGTCTTTCTATTCTATTATTTTCCTGCCACTTTATCAAACACATCTGTGATTTCTTTGGATGGTGCTTTCGTAGCCAGACTGAAGATAATGATCATCACAAGGCTGACAGCAAAACCTACAGCCAGAGAATAAAGTCCTGTATAAGAACCAAGAGTCTGTCCTGCCGCAAACGGTATATAATCCCAGACGATAACTGTCAGACCACCGGAAACAATACCTGCAACTGCACCTGCAAGGTTTGTTCTTCTCCAGAACAGTGACATTACCACAGTCGGACCAAACGCTGCACCAAGACCGGCCCATGCATTGGATACCAGTCCCATGATACTGCTGTTCGGATTCCATGCAATCACAAATGCCAGAACAGACACCACGATAACCGTAAGTCTTGCAACTGCAAGGATTTCCTTTGAGTCTGCATCCTTCTTAATGTACTGATGATATAAATCCTCAGATGCTGCGGACGCTGTTACCAGAAGCTGTGAATCCGCTGTGGACATAATTGCCGCAAGAATACCGCAGAGGAAGATTCCTCCGATAAACGGAAGTCCCAGATGACTGGAAAACAGTTTATTGATCATCTCGATAAATACACTCTCTGAGGAAGATGCACCATTTTCACCAAGTACAGTCGGAAGCAGATATGCACGACCTATAATACCGATAAAGCACGCTGCTGTCAGAGAAAGGATATCCCACACGATTGCGATCACACTGGATTTTTTTAATTCTTTCTCACTCTTTACAGCCATGAAACGGGTAAGGATATGAGGCATGCCACAGTATCCAAGTCCCCATGCAAGCTGGGAAAAGATTTCAACAAATGTATATGGGCGCTCTCCGTTCTCAAAAGGATTCAGGAAAGCTGCTGCTCCACCCGGTGCTCCGCTCTGTGTCAGAAGATCGCTCAGACTTCCGCTCAGTGTAAAGTAGGCAACCAGCGGAACGATCAGAAGACCGATCAGCATCAGTGTTCCCTGTACAAAGTCAGTTACGCATACAGCCATAAATCCCCCCATAAATGTATAACAGAGGATGACTGCTGCTCCAATTGCCAGAGCTATATGATAATCAATTCCAAATACTGTGTTAAAAAGTTTACCGCCTGCTGCCAGTGCAGAAGCTGTATAAACCAGGAAAAAGATTACTATCACGATGGATGAAAGCAATAACAGGATTCTCTTCTTATCCTGAAATCTGTTCTCAAGAAATGCCGGGATTGTAAGGGAATTGTTTGCTGCGATCGTATATTTACGAAGCCTGTGTGAAATACACACCCAGTTTAATACAGTTCCGATGAACAGACCTACAGCAATCCAGATCTGTCCTGTTCCCAGTGAATAAATTGCTCCCGGAAGTCCCATTAAGAGCCATCCGCTCATATCTGATGCCTGTGCTGAAAGAGCAGCTACCCATGCATTCAGTCCACGTCCGCCCAGAAAATAATCTTCCGAGCTGCTTGTTTTTTTCATATAAACCACACCAATGACTATCATAAGTAACAGATAGGCAACAAATGCGGACAATATGACCATTGTTGTACCACTCAAATTTACTCCTCCTTTTTTCTTCTTTTTTCATACACTCTGGATTTGCCAAAGTATGTTCTGTTTTCTTCACATATTTATCCAAAAACAGAATACAGTCATTTTATATACTGCAAAAAGTAACCGGGTATCACTTCTGTACCCGGTTACTTTACCACATTACCTTAGCATCACGCAAGTGTATTTCTTGTTTTTTGACATTTTTCCGCCATTTTATGAAATTATTGCAGTTACCGTCCGGCAAAGCCCCTCACAGCAACTGTTTTATATTTTTACACCCAAACAGGTACTCTGTCAATCAGAAATTTATCTGTTCCTGTCTGCCGGCCTGTTTACATTCTCTTTTTGCTGTATGTTTTCTGCCTGTCAGAGCGTGTCTGAAAAATGCTTTACGCAAGATGTGCGTCACAATTTGTGGGAGATTTTGTTCGGATGAGGGCGTCGTAGTGGACTACGACAACCGAATTCGAACAAAATATACCGCAAAGTGGGGCGTGCAGATTGCGGGAATGATTTTTCAGACACGCTCCAGGGCTTTATCTTTTTTCAGATAAACATTCTTAATATAGGAAATCAGTACCTCTTCCCCATGATCATTAAGTATCCGCAGCAGTCCCTCCAGATCTCTCTTGGTCTTAGGATGAATAAACCACAGCTTTTCCTTACCTTTCAGATAATAGTCCAGCGGCTGATGCTGATCATACTTATCCCCCAGGTAATTTCTGGAAGCACTGATCCTGTCCATCACCATTTCCGCAATATATTTACGGGGCATGGGCACACCATTGATGATATGCTCATCTCCCGGTGCATAATCCACCCAGTACTCAAAATGATGTTTGTTTCGCCCTTTATGATGAAGCCAGGATTTTGATATTCCTGTATCTTCTCTTTCTGCATTGTTGGGACTTCTGTCTCCCTGATAGTATTTACATCCAACCAGAAATTCCACAGGTGCATATTTGGACAGGTCATGAAGCAGTCCCTGTTTATACATACCAGCCCGGAAACAGTAATGCATAACCAACAGCTTATGTCTGGTTATTGTTTTAAAGTGCAGCCACGGATGCATCTTTCTTCTCCTCCTCTACAGCCATCAGCACCACGATCGTACGCGGTGTGACCTTCAGCTTTTTACTATAAGTTTCCTGTTCCTGCTCCAGGAAACCATTCTCTTTCACAGCACTGGTATCAATCACTTTCTTCCATTTTCTGTATCCTGCCAGATTAGGAAGCGCAAAAATACGATCTTCCCAGTGAAAGTTATATGCAACGTATATGGAAGCATCCTCGCTGCCGTCTGCCCGGTGCGCATAGGCGCCACAATACATAATTCCAAGCAGTCTGGATGTGTTTTCAGAATTCATATACCATGCGCGTTCTCCATGAAGGGAAACATCCGGCAGTCCCCTGGTCTGATAATCCACTCCGTACATTTCTCCCGCAACATGAAGAATCGGATGTTCTTTCCGGAAAGCAATGGCATTCTTTACAAACTGAAACAGGGATTCATTTTTCTTCAGTGCTTTCCAGTCAATCCATCCAACCTGATTATCCTGACAATAGGCATTATTATTTCCGTCCTGTGAATTTCCAAACTCATCCCCGCCATAGATCATAGGAACACCCTGACTGAGCAACACCATAAGAAAAGCATTTCTTATCTGTCGTTCTCTCATCTGGCGGATCTGCATCCTTCTGCTTGGCCCCTCCACACCACAGTTCCAGGAATAATTATAGCTGCTGCCATCCTGATTATTCTCCTGATTTGCCTCATTATGTCTGTAATTATAAGTCACCATATCATTCATGGTAAAGCCATCCTGACAGGCCATATAATTAATGACTGCATAGGTATTTGGATTCCTTCTGATATGGTAAGCAGCCGCTGAGACCATATCCTCGTCACTTTTCAGAAAACGGCGCATATCCTGCAAAAATCCCGGATTATACTGTGCAATACATTTGTCTTCCGGTTTCTTCTTTTTCCGGATCTGGCTCTCATCAAAATCGTGAAACATCAGCCGGGTATCACTTAAAACCCCGTCATGCATCAGCAATTTGGCAGAAACTCCCTCACCCAATACATGAAATCCGTCTACATGATAGTAAAGTTTCCAGAACTGCAATGCCCTGAGTGCTGTCACAGGATTACATTCTCGTGGAAAATACATTTCCATGATACAGGCAATTCCGGCCTGATGCAGTTTTTTAATGAATGTTTTAAACTCTTTCTCCGGATCATCTGTTGCACAGTAAGATCTCTTGGGTGCAAAATAATAGCCATACATATATCCCCAGAAATTAACACGTCCCTGTGTATGCTTCTCAGATACCATTTTCTCAGATTCAGAATTCTTACAGGTACCGCTTTCCATAAATTCATATGCAGGCATCAGTTCAATTGTATTGATACCAAGCTCTTTCCAGTACGGGATTATTTCCTCCAGTGCCTGAAAAGTTCCCTTTGTACCGGTTATCGTCCGATTCGCTTTTGTATATCCGCGCACATGCAGTTTATAAAGGATCATTTCGTGATATGGAATAGCCGGATTTTTGTCGTTCTCCCAGTCAAAAACTTCTTTTTTAAGAAATCCTCCCCTGACTTTGTGCGGATTCGTACCCACCTCTGCACCAAAGCGTTCCCGTCCCAGAATCCTGTACGCACAGGGATCAGTATACACCTTTCCATTTATCAGAAAATTGTACTCGTACCCTTTCAGATCAAAATCCGGAATATACATTGCATATACATTTCCGGTTCTGTTTTCTTCTGTAAAAGGAATCTCCACATAAGGTTTTGCTGATCTCTTTTTGTAGAGAATCAGAGATGCTCTGCTGTCTTCCGGTACCTCAACTGCAAAATTACAGCCATCTGCCAACGGATTTGCACCAGGCACAAGAGCCAGCCCCTTTTCTGTTTTCATCTTTCTGCTCTCAGCCATCTCTTTCTCTCCTTCATATTTTTTCTTGTTGCCCATTATACTTTTCAGAAACACTATACAACGCTATAATGTAATCTGAAGTTCTACCGGACAATGATCGGAGCCCATAATTTCAGAATGGATTTCTGCACTCTCAAGCTTATCCTTCAACTGTGGAGATGTAATAAAATAGTCAATTCTCCACCCTGCATTCTTCTCTCTCGCTTTAAATCTGTAAGACCACCAGGAATATCTACCCTCTACATCCGGATAAAAATAACGGAATGTATCGATAAATCCACTCTCCAGCACCTTACCAAAGCATGCTCTCTCTTCATCTGTAAATCCGGCATTTTTCCGGTTGGTCTTAGGATTCTTCAAGTCGATCTCCTGATGTGCCACATTGAAATCCCCGCAGCAGATCACAGGCTTACTTTCCTGCAATTTCAACAAGTATGCCAGAAAATCCTCTTCCCAGTGCATACGGTATTCCAGTCTGCGCAGTTCACTCTGGGAATTTGGTGTATATACAGTCACCAGATAAAATTTTTCATATTCCAGGGTGATCACACGCCCTTCTTTGTCATGTTCCTCAATTCCAATTCCATACGCCACAGACAGTGGCTCTTTCTTTGTAAAAACAGCAGTTCCGGAATATCCCCGTCTGTTGGCATAATTCCAGTACTGATAATATCCCGGAAGTTCCAGCTTCACCTGCCCCTGTTGGCATTTCGTTTCCTGCAGGCAGAAAATATCCGCATCAAGTGCTGCAAAGCTCTCTTCAAACCCTTTGCCAATGCATGCACGTATACCATTTACATTCCATGAGATTAATTTCATAATCAACTGATCCCCTTTGTTTTCTTATTATTATAGTTCAGCGTTCTGCTAACAATTCTCCCCTGAACACTTCTGGTCTATTATAGCACGTTTCATGACTGTAAAAAACCTCTTTTTCTCCGGTTTCTGCTCATTGCATTTTTTTCCGGTTTCTGCTACAATGAACTGACATCAGATAAACATAATCCCTGATAAATAAGAAAGAATGAGGAATATAAAATGAGTGACGAATTTACAGCTGGCGGATGTAACCCGAGTGACTGCGCTTCCTGCGGTGGTGGATGCAGTTCAGCCGGCGGATGCGATCCTGTTGAAAACCACAAGACAATCACCCTTACCATGGAAGACGATACAGAGGTAGAATGTGCGATCCTCACCGTTTTTCCGGTAGATGCGAAGGAATATATCGCACTTCTCCCACTTGATGAGAACGGTCAGAATGAAAGCGGCGAGGTTTACCTCTACACATTTGCCCGTACTGAGAGCGGTGATCCGATGCTTTCCAACATCGAAAGCGATGAAGAATATGCAAAAGCTGCAGTTGCTTTTGACACAGTTCTCCAAAATGCAAAAGATTCTATGGATAAGATTGACTGATCTGTTAAAGAATTTCATATGTAAGACTAAAATAAGAACCATCATCATTTCATAAAATGTGTGATGGTTCTTATTTTTTATCTTATAGCAATTCCATAAAATAATGCAATCAAGGCAGTTCAGCAGAGTGCGAAGGACAAGGAAGATACCTGCAGGCGTGCTGACGCACGGCAAAGATATCTGACACAGGACTTCACGCTATGATGGACTGGATTGTTTGCAGTAATTTATAGAATTGTTATAGTTTCCTTCTATAGCCCTCCTCGTAAATTATGTATATAAGAGGATTACTATACAGAATTTCGTCGCAAACTGCCATAAATACTACTATGAATAAAGGTTATATATCATAAACACTGCGCACTTTCAGTCCATCCGGCTTTCCATCGAGTATCTTCACTCTGTATTCTCCTGCATTCATGTCAAAATAATTATCTTCAACTATATATATAATATCATACTGCCCTTTTCTAAATCAACTCTGCAAAAGAAATCATTACTGTTCACTCCGTTCACAGTAACCCGTTTACAGTAACAGGAAATCTTTTGCTTGACATTCCCGGGAATTCTATGCACAATAAAGGGAACAGAAACTATGATGTATGGAGTATATAGAAATGAAAGAAAAGTTATATACCATTCCACTTAATGATGCGGTAAATGCCAGTGACGAGTGTCCTTTCTGTTTTATTGAGCGGGAACTGGAGCAGAACTCGCTGGATTTTGTACTGGGTAACAGTTCTTCTTATATGGAAAGTGACATCCGGGATCAGACGGATAAGGCGGGATTTTGCAGGGTACATATGAAGAAAATGTTTGATTATGGGAATACTCTTGGGAATGCATTGATTCTTCAGACTCATTATCATAAACTTCGGGAAGAGATGAGAAAGCAGTTTGATTCTTTTTCACCCGGAAAATCCTCGGTCCTCGCGCGTTTCCGCCGTTCAGATTCCAGCGCAGATAAGAATCCGATTGCTGCATGGACTGCTTTTAAGGATTGCAGCTGTTTTATCTGTCAGAATATTGAGAATACATTTAAACGGTATGTGGAAACTTTTTTCTGGCTGTATCGGCAGGATAATGAATTTAAAAATAAAATTCTGCGCAGTAAAGGCTTCTGTCTGCATCACTTCGGGATTCTGTGCAACGGTGCAGATAAATATCTGAATGATAAAGAAAAGGCTGAGTTTTATCCTGCCATGTTCAGGCTGATGGATGAAAACTTCCAGCGTATGGAAGAAGATCTGGTATGGCTGTCAGATAAGTTTGATTACAGAAATAAGGATGCTGACTGGAAAAACTCCAAAGATGCGCTCCAGCGTGGAATGCAGAAACTTCGCAGCGGATACCCGGCAGATCCGGTACATAAGGCAAAATAAAAAATTCTCTCTTAACATTTATGAACCAATATACTTCATGATCATTTGTTAAGAGAGAATTTTTTATTACATTACAACTCCATCAATTTCTATATCAGCATCCACATCCTGAGTATAGTCGATATCTTCATATCGGAATCCAAACATATGATAGAAATCTTCCCAGTAACCATCAATATCGCAATATTCCTTTACAGTGTCTGTAGTAACAGCTTTCCAGCATTTTTTTACTTCTTCCTGAATCTCCGGCGTCAGTTCGTAATCATCCATACGAATGAAACCATTCTCATCTGTCTGGAAGCCTGTTGGTGTGTAGAGTTTCTGTGTAAATAGTCTGGCAATCTGCTGAATGCAGTTTTCATGATTTCCGGCTTTCTTCATTACTTTATAGAGGATTGCAAAATACAGCGGCACAACCGGAATTGCTGCACTTGCCTGAGTTACAAGACCTTTATTTACTGATATTACCGCACAGACATCCGGGTGTGCCTGGTTGATCTCAGACATTGTTTTCTGTAAATGCTGTTTGGCAGTTCCGATGGTTCCGTGATAGTAAATTGGATAAGTAAGTTCCGGTCCGATATAGGAATATGCTACGGTTACTGCATTCTCAGTCAGTACATCTGCTGCTTTCAGCGCATCAATCCAGTCTGCCCAGTCTTCGCCGCCCATAACTTTGACTGTGCTTAAAACCTCTTCTTCAGTAGCCGGTTCTACTGTTTTCTCTGTAATCTCATTGTTTCGCAGATCAAGACTCTTTTCTGTGAAAGCCTCACCTGTAGTCTTCAGGCAGGAGGACCAGATTTTTCCTTCAGAATCTGTACGTCTTGGCGCTGCCAGACTGTAAACTACCAGATCCACCTTTCCCAGATCTTTTTTGATCAGCTCAATTGCTTTATCTTTTATTTCTTTTGAAAAAGCATCTCCGTTGACAGTCTTGGCATAGGCACCTTTTTCTGCTGCCAGGCGATGAAATTCCGCAGTGTTGTACCATCCCGGTGTCGCTGTTCTTCTGCCATTTGCCTGACGTTCAAACATAATCCCAAGGGTGTCCGCACCACAGTTTTCCAGCGCGCAGATTCGTGATGCGAGGCCGTAGCCTGTAGAACATCCGATGATCAGTGCTTTTTTTGTTCCGTTTACCATTCCCTGTTTACAGGCGTAATCTGCCTGGTTGCGCACACTCTCTGCACATCCCTGCGGATGTGCGGTTGTGCAGATATATTCTCTTACTTTTGGCTCGATGATCATAACTTTTCTCCCTGAATTTATTTCTTTGCCTGATATTTTTTAGTCAAGCGGATAAAATCATCCGCTTCGTTACTTGTTCATAATCGAATAACTGCTCCGCAGTATATACGCTTGAATTGTATGTATTACAAATATTTTGAATCTCAAAATATTATAGCAAAGAAAAAGCAGAACGTAAAGTAAAAATCTCAGATTCTTCCCTATGTTCTACTTTTTTTACATTCTGGCTCTGATTTCATCTATAAACTTTGTGAAATATGCTCCGCCAGAACATTACATTACTTTTACCCACTATTTCGCAGTAGTACTTCCAAATCCACCATTGCGGATTTCTGTAGCATCATCATCTACCGTGATTCCGTACTCTACAAAGATTCCCTGCATGAATCCTGTATCTGCCGGGATTGTAAGAGTTTTGTTTTCATTGGAATCATTTGTGATCTTTGAAAAAATGTGGCCTTCGTTATCTGAATAGAAATAATCACTGTCAATGATACCAACTGTGTTGTTAAGCTGAAGACGGTATTTAAATCCCAGTCCGCTTCTCGGATAACATTTCAGCACCCATTCCGGCTGCATTTCCACCCGGATTCCTGTCGGGATCTTTACTGTTTCGCCTGGTTTCAGAGTAAATTCTGCCGGTGCGAAAAAGTCATAGCCGGCACTTCCTGCTGTCGCTCTCTTCGGCAGACGGATAGCCTCGTATACTTTCTCTGCTTCTTCCTGAGACTGTGCGAAGGTATCGATCCAGTCTGCTGTGAAGCGTTCTTTGCTTACTTTATGAAATTTTGCGATTCGTTTCATCTGTTTTCCTCCTGTCTGGTCATGCAAAGCTGACACTCCTGCTTCGCAGTACACTCATAACTGAATATTTGGTTACTGTTCACATACCACTATCCCGCGAGGTGTTTTGGCATGAATATGCCAAAATCCCGAGACATACAAGCCAAAATTCCATTGCCGCAGGCAATCTGGAATGAATTTTGGCTACGTTACTGTGAACGAAGTGAACAGTAACAATATTTGTGATCATCACTGACTGATTCAGTAAAAAAGCAGTTCAGGTACACCTGACGCATACTTGAACTGCCTGTATATTTCTTATTTATGCAATACGACTTTTCCTTCATGCAGAGTTTTGGGAACATCGATCACTCTCTGATTGCTGGAGCCTTTCCATTTCAGGGAAAGTTCTTTCTTGTCCACCTCAAATTCACCGTCTACGCAGACATCCAGATAACGCACAATCTCTTCTTTGCAGATCTCCTCCCAGAGGAAACCTGTATAAAGCCAGATTGTTTTACCAGGATATCTCTTTCTGATCTCCTTCGCAAAGGCTGTTACCTCAGTGATATTTGCCGGGTGCAGTGGATCTCCACCTGAAAAGGTAATTCCGCTCACATAATCCTTATCCAGTTCCGCAAAAATCTCCTTGCGTTCTGCCTCACCGAAAGGCAGTCCGCCGTTTGGATCCCAGGTGACAGGATTCTGGCACTCCGGACAGCAGTGATTGCATCCTGCCACCCAGAGCACTACACGAAGTCCATCGCCATTAAGCATATCGTCCTTGGTAATATTGTGATATCTCATAATTTTTACGCTTCTTCCGGTACGTCCTTCATGCTGAAGCTGATTCTTCCCATCTTGTCTTTGCCAAGGCAGACAACCTTAACTTTATCACCAAGTGTGAGAACATCCTCAACACGATTGATTCTTTCTTTACAGATCTTGGAAATGTGTACCATTCCCTCTTTACCCGGTGCAAATTCAACGAATGCACCAAACTCTTTGATGCTGACAACTTTACCTGTAAAGATCTGTCCTGCTTCAAAATCAGTTGCAATGATCTTAACCATGTTAGCTGCCTCATCCATGCTCTTCTGATCAACTCCACAGATAGATACCGCACCTTCGTCTGTGATATCGATCTTAACACCTGTACGCTCGATGATCGTATTGATAGTCTTTCCTCTCTGACCTACAACATCACCGATCTTCTGAGGATCGATCTGGATCTGGATGATCTTCGGAGCATATTCGCCTACAGCTGTACGGGGAGCTGCGATGCATTTCTCCATAACTTCTGTCAGGATATATTCTCTTGCTTCTTTTGTACGTCTGATTGCTTCTTCTACGATCGGTCTTGTCAGTCCATGGATCTTGATATCCATCTGGATTGCTGTGATACCGTCATGAGTTCCGGCTACCTTGAAGTCCATATCTCCGAAGAAGTCTTCAAGTCCCTGGATATCTGTCAGAACGATGTAATCATCATCTGTATCGCCTGTTACCAGACCACAGGAAATACCTGCTACCGGTTTTTTGATCGGTACACCGGCTGCCATCAGAGACATTGTGGATGCACAGATACTTGCCTGAGAAGTAGAACCATTGGATTCAAATGTCTCAGATACAGTACGGATCGCATATGGGAATTCCTCTTCGCTTGGAAGTACAGGAACTAATGCTCTTTCAGCAAGTGCACCATGTCCGATCTCACGACGTCCCGGTCCTCTGGATGGTTTTGTCTCACCTACAGAATAGGACGGGAAATTGTAGTGATGCATATATCTCTTTGAAGTTTCAAATTCGTCAAGTCCGTCAAGCTTCTGTGCTTCTGCAAGAGGAGCCAGAGTTGTGATGGTACAGATCTGTGTCTGTCCACGTGTGAACATAGCAGAACCATGTACTCTCGGGATAATATCTGTCTCTGCTGCCAGAGGACGGATCTGAGTAATAGCACGACCATCAGGACGTTTGTGGTCTTTTAAGATCATCTTGCGGACAGTCTTCTTCTGGTACTGATATACAGCCTCGCCCAGAACTGCAAGCCACTCTTCCTTGTCGGCAAAAGCTTCTTTCAGTTTCTCTGTTACCTGACGGATATTTTCTTCTCTTGTCTGTTTATCGTCAGAGAATACGGCAACTTCCATTTCTGCCGGAGGTACGAACTCTTTGATTGCTGCGAAGAGTTCTTCTGGAACTGCACATGATTCGTAGCTGTGTTTCGGTTTTCCGCATTCTTCTACGATCTTATCGATAAATTTGATGATCTCCTGGTTTACTTCATGAGCTTTATAGATAGCTTCAATCATCTTGTCTTCCGGAACTTCTTTTGCGCCGGCTTCGATCATTATTACTTTCTCTCTTGTGGAAGCTACTGTAAGCTGAAGGTCAGATACATCTTTCTGTGCCATGGTAGGGTTGATGATATATTCACCATTGATCAGACCAACCTGTGTGGTAGCACACGGACCATCAAAAGGAATATCGGAAATGCAGGTTGCAATAGAGGAACCAAGCATAGCCGGAATCTCCGGATTACACTCAGGATCAACAGACATAACCATGTTTACCAGTGTTACGTCGTTTCTGTAGTCCTTCGGAAACAGAGGACGCATTGGTCTGTCGATCACGCGGGAAGTAAGGATTGCATGCTCGCTTGCTTTTCCCTCTCTCTTGTTAAATCCTCCGGGGATTTTACCTACTGCATACATCTTCTCTTCGTATTCAACGCTTAACGGGAAGAAATCAATTCCTTCTCTTGGCTCTTTGGATGCTGTTGCTGTAGATAAAACTGTAGTATCACCATAGTGCATTAATGCTGCACCGTTTGCCTGTTTTGCAACGCGGTTGATATCTACTGTCAAGGTTCTTCCGGCTAATTCCATGGAATAACTTTTGTACATATGTTCATTCTCCTTTTTTCATATTCTGGTTATTATTTTTTCAAATCTTTCTGTGAATTTTTGCCTTCCCCCAATCAGGACAGATATTCCTGTATCAGACGGCAATTTTCAAATTTACATGGTATTACAATGTAACATTAAAACAGGAGTCCGAAACAACTGAAAAAACTACTTTTTCAGTTATTTTGCAAAATAATCTTTTCAGTAGTCTCGGAAATAACTCCTGCTGCGTTTCATAGTTTCTGAATACGCATTGCATACACATTAAAACAACAATTCCACTTGCATAAAAAGGGAGGCGGATGGAAATCCGCCCCCTTCCGCATACTAAAAGGCTATTATTTTCTTAAGCCTAATTTTTCAATCAGTGCACGGTATCTTTCGATGTCTGTTTTCTTCAGGTAAGCTAACAGTCCACGTCTCTGACCTACCATTTTCAGAAGACCACGTCTGGAGTGATGATCTTTATGGTTGCTCTGTAAATGCTCTGTAAGTTCCTGAATTCTTGCTGTAAGAACTGCTACCTGTACTTCCGGTGATCCTGTATCGCCTTCAGTTCTTGCATATTCTTTCATGATCGCTGCTTTCTTTTCTTTTGAAATCATTGTGATTTCCTCCTGTATTCTATAATTATTATTAATTGACCGCCACACATTAAGAGATGGTCGGAGCGTCCGGTCCCTGAACATGGGCTAAATTCACCTTGGTTAGTATAGCACATTGATTCTGGCGTGTAAACCTCTTTTTTTACAAACTTCCAACAAAATTAAATTGAGGAAACTATTTTTTCTGTCTGAAATATTCCCTGCCTTTACCCGCATCTCTCTCTAACTGTGCCTTCAGTGCCTCCAGCGAAGAAAACTTCTGTTCAGGTCTGAGGAATTTTTTGAAATCTACCTTGCAGTATTCCCCATACAGATCTTCATTGCAGTCAAACAGATATGTTTCCACACCAATAAACTTCTCTCCGCCAACAGTAGGCTTATGACCTACATTGGTAATTCCCTGATAACTTCTGTCTCTGAAATGGGATACTGTGATATAAACCCCGTTTGGAGGCATCAGTTTCTCTCCCGGAGGGATCAGGTTGGTGGTCGGAAGCAGATATTTATGTCCCATTCCACGTCCATGTTCAACGATTCCTTCTACTGAGAAATCTGTTCCCATAAGGAAACGGAATTTTTCCATATTTCCTCTGTTCAGTTCTTCTCTGACAAAGGTACTACTAATTTTACGGCGTCCGTCCATTTCTTTTGGCAGGACTTCCGTATGAAATCCATACTTCTTTCCGAACTCTTTGAGCATGGCAGGAGTTCCTTTCCGCTCATAGCCAAAACGGAAATCCTCTCCAACTGCCACATAGGAAACCTGCAGATCTCCTATCAGTATTTCTTTTATAAAATTCTCTGCTTTCATGTGCCGTATTTTCTCTGTGAGCGGACATTCCAAAAGTATATCCACTCCCATTTCTTCCAATATACGACATCTCTCTTCCTTTGTGAGGATTGTTCTTGAGGCAGTTCCAAGCGCAAGTACAACCGCCTGTGCACCTTCCTGTTTCTGCTCAATAATTTTCTCAACCAGTTTCTGATGTCCGCGGTGTATGCCGTCAAACTTCCCAAGTGTTACCGCACTGTGTGAAATTCTGGGAAAATCATTCTCAATCCTTAAATATTCCATCATGTCTCCTAAAACATTTTTACAGGGAAATACCTGTTTCTTTTCTCGTCCCACTGGTAAACTCCGGCAAAACTGCCTTCACTGCTGCACATACGGATCCATCCTTTTTTCTCCTGTGCATCGACCAGTGCCTGTACAAGAGGATTTCCATTAGCCAGAAGTCTGTCCCCTTCTTTTGTACAGCATACCCTTGGATACTCTGCAAGAATCTCCTCAATACCGAGGATTTTACTCTCTATGGTTCCTTTCTGCACTGCCTCTTCTGTCTGCGCCAGGGTAATGGCATCATCCAGTGTAAATCTGCCCACCTTTGTCCGCAAAAGACTTTCCATGGCAGCTCCACAGCCCAGCTTTTCCCCTATATCGTGGCACAGAGTACGGATATAGGTTCCCTTGCTGCAGGTCACACGAAAACGCACCAGTGGAAAACTGATATCCAGAATTTCTATCTCATAAAAATGTACAGGTCTTGGTTTACGCTCCACAGTCTTGCCCTCTCTGGCAAGTTCATAGAGTTTCTTTCCATTGACCTTCAGTGCTGAATACATTGGCGGCACCTGCATATAGTCTCCCACAAAAGAACTGACCACTGTGCAAAGCTCTTCTTCTGTAACGGAAAGCTCTGTAGTCTGTGAGAGAACAGTTCCGCTCATATCCTGGGTATCCGTAACAACACCCAGACGCATCACTGCCTCATAGGTTTTCTCTTTATCTGTGATCATATCCACCAGACGGGTTGCTTTTCCCAGAGCCACCGGGAGCACACCTTCTGCATCCGGATCAAGAGTTCCGGTATGTCCGATTTTCTTCATATGAAGGATTCCCCGAAGCTTTGCCACCACATCATGGGAAGTGAATCCTTTTTCCTTACGGATTACAATTACTCCATCCATCAGACTTCCTGCTCCTGAAACTGTTTGCAGATCTGTTCTGTCACATTGTTGATCACATCATACACAGAACCCTGAAGATCACATCCTGCTGCTCTCATATGACCGCCGCCGCCAAAATATACTGCAATCTTGCTTACATCCACATTTCCGTTGGAACGCAGGGAAACTTTGAAAGACTGAGTTTCCACTTCATAGATAAACATGGCAACTTCCACTCCCGCTGTAAGACGAAGCTGACTGACGATACCATCCAGATCCTTGCCATCCACACCATAGAACTCCATGTCTCTTTTTTTAAGATATCCGATAATACATTTTCCATCCAGAAGCAGGATACTCTCTGCAAGAACACGCCCCATTACCTGATTCTGCACATAAGTTTTCTGATAGAAAGATTCGTCGATGATCTTACTGAAATTGAATCCTGTCTTCATCAGTTCCCCGGCAATACGCATGGTCTCCGGTGAAGTTGAAGAATACTGAAATACACCTGTGTCATGAACCATTCCCGTATAGATCGGCACTGCAATGGTACGGACCACTTTCTCAGGATCAAAAAGCCCATAGAGAACTTCACAGGCAGAGCTTACCTCTCCCCTGATATGATTCACCTGTGCAAATCCGGAGTTACTGATATGATGATCAATACATGCTGTTCTTTTTGCAGTGTCAAAGCATGGACCTGCAATGGCAAGTCTGTCTCTTGCACTTACATCACAGGTAACAAAAAGGTCATACTCTTTGTCACCGTCCAGCTCTGTTTTAATCTCATCCATACAGTCAATATGTCCGAAAACAGGTTTGGGATTATCCAGGTACACATCTGCCTGAATTTCCGGATAATAGGTTTTTACATATAAATATAACGCCATACAGGAACCAACGCAGTCACCATCCGGACGGATATGTCCGCCGATTCCCATTGTTTTCACACCTTCCAGTATTTCCGCAATATTTTCCATGTTCTCATCCTCTTTTAATTCTCATCCAGCTCCTCATCCTGTCTGTGGGAGTTGCTGTCTTTCTTGGTAACATCATCAATAAGCTTTGACATATTTACACCATACTCAATAGATTCGTCCAGGATAAAACGGATCTCCGGTGTATTTCTCAGGTTTAAATTACGCGCCAGCTGGCGTCTGATGTAGCCTTCTGCACTGTTCAGACCTTTGATCGTCGCTTCCTTTGCTTCTTTTTCACCCAGCACACTGATATATGCTCTGCAGGTTTTCAGATCAGGAGCCACTTCTACAGCCATGACAGAAGTCATCGGATGAATACGCGGGTCCTTGATCTCGTTGCGGATAATGGTGCTGAGTTCCTTCTGGACTTCCCCATTGATCCGGGTATTCTTAATACTGTTTTTTCTCATTTTAAGTTTTACTCCTATATAGCCGGCAATTCTGTCTAATACTGTGAGCAATCCGGATCATCGACTATCCTGATCACATTATTTTCTGAATTACCACAATCAAGTCAAGGTGCGCACCACACTGTACCTGACACTATGAATCGCGCACCCTACCTTTATAAACCATTACTATCTCGGTACTTCTACCATGATATAAGCTTCTACTTTATCTTCCTCTTTCACATCGTTAAATCCGTCAAATACAAGGCCACATTCGTATCCTGCCTTAACTTCCTTAACATCGTCTTTGAATCTCTTCAGGGATGCAAGCTCACCTTCAAATATCTGCTCGCCTTCTCTGGAAATACGAACCTTGCAGTTTCTCTGGAAGATACCATCCAGAATATAGCTTCCTGCAATCGTACCAATACCGGATGCCTTGAACAGCTGGCGCACTTCCGCATGACCGATAACTTTCTCCTCAAATATAGGATCAAGCATACCCTTCATGGCAGCTTCTACATCTTCGATTGCCTGATAAATAACTCTATACAGACGAAGATCTACACCTTCCTGCTCAGCAAGCTGTTTTGCGGTTGCATCCGGACGGACATTAAAGCCGATAATGATCGCATTTGATGTAGCCGCAAGACTTACGTCAGACTCATTGATCGCACCAACACCGCCATGGATCACCTTTACAACCACTTCTTCGTTGGAAAGTTTGGTCAGACTCTGTTTTACAGCTTCCACAGATCCCTGTACATCTGCTTTGACAATGAGCGGAAGTTCCTTCAGATCGCTTGCCTGAATCTGATCAAAGAGATTATCCAGAGATAATTTGCCCTTAGTCTCCTCAAGAAGACGGTTCTTGTTCTCAGATACAAATGCACCTGCAAAGTTCTTGGCTTCCTTATCACTGTCAAATGCAAGAAGAATTTCACCTGCATTCGGCACATCACCAAGTCCCAGGATTTCTACAGGAGTAGAAGGACCTGCTTCTTTAATCCTGCGTCCCTTATCATCCATCATGGCACGAACCTTACCATTGCATGCTCCTGCTGCAATAAAGTCTCCCACATGAAGAGTACCTTTCTGGACAAGGATCGTGGCAACCGGACCTTTACCTTTATCAAGCTGAGCCTCGATTACAAGACCTCTTGCGGAACGGTTCGGATTTGCCTTTAATTCACATACCTCGGCTGTAAGAAGGATCATCTCAAGAAGAGTATCGATTCCCTCTCCTGTATGTGCGGATACAGGAACAAAAATCGTACTTCCGCCCCAGTCTTCCGGGATCAGTTCATATTCAGAAAGTTCCTGTTTTACACGCTCAATATTAGCACTTGGCTTATCAATCTTGTTGATTGCAACTATGATCTCAACGCCTGCCGCCTTCGCATGGCTGATAGCCTCCACTGTCTGAGGCATCACACCATCATCAGCTGCTACAACCAGAACTGCAATATCTGTGGAGTTTGCACCACGCATACGCATAGCTGTGAAAGCTTCATGTCCAGGTGTATCCAGGAATGTGATCTTCTGTCCGCCAACCTCTACTACAGAAGCACCGATGTGCTGTGTGATACCGCCGGCTTCTCCACGTGTTACATTTGTCTTACGGATTGCATCCAGAAGAGATGTTTTACCATGGTCAACGTGCCCCATAACACAGACTACAGGTGGTCTTGAAACCATATCTTTTTCGTCTTCTTCATCCTCTTTGAGGAGTTCTTCGATAACGTCTACCTTCTCTTCCGGTTCTGCGATGATATCATATTCCAGAGCAATCTCCTGAGCTTTCTCAAAATCAATCTCATGGTTTACGGTAACCATCATACCCTGCATAAAGAGCTTCTTCACAATTACTGACGGCTGCATTTTCATAGCTTCTGCCAGTTCGCGGATCGTCATCTTCTCCGGAAGTGTGATTTCCTTAACCTCAGGTTTCTTCTCTTCCTGTTTTGGCTGCGGAGCCGGTTTCTGCAGAGCTTTCGGGATTCTGGAATTCTTATTGAATCCACCCTGATTTGGTCTGCGTCCGCCACTCTGTGTCTTATCAAAATCTTTTTTCTTGTTTTTGTTCTCTCTGTCTCTTTCTCTCTTGCTGTCTTTGGAAGTCTTTGTCAGTTCCGGTGCAAATGCCATATCGTCATTCTTTCTTGTATTCTGGCGCTGTCCCTGACGTCCCTGACTGCCGCCGAAGCGTCCGTCACGTCCTTCACTTCTGTTTCCGTCCGGACGACCCTGGCCATTGCCCTGCGGTCTTCCTCCCTGACGGTTTCCGTCTCCCTGTGGTCTTCCCTGTCCGAAACGTCCTCCCTGACGATTTCCATCGCCCTGGAATCTTCCGCCCGGACGACTCTGACCATCGCCCTGGGATCTTCCCTGTCCGAAACGTCCTCCCTGGCGGTTATCTCCCTGGGATCTTCCCTCGCCCTGAGGTCTTCCCTGACGGTTTCCTTCGCCCTGGTTTCTTCCCTGGCCAAAACGTCCTCCCTGGCGGTTATCTCCCTGGGATCTTCCTTCACCCTGAGGTCTTCCCTGACGGTTCTGTCCGTCCGGTCTTCTGTTGCCTGTACCTGGGCGGTCATTATTATTTTTTCTCGGTCTGTCACCGTCTGTTCTTGAACTGTCGGAATTTCTTCCTTCTGCATTTCTTGGTGAACCTGTTCTCTCGCCTTCAGCTTTCACAGGTTTCTTTCTTGTTTTTCCTCCGTCACTTGCATTCTGTGCATGAAAAACGCGGATAATATTTTTTTTCTTTTTAGGTGTTTCAGTTTTATCTCCTTCTGATTTTGCTGTTACAACCTTTTCTTCTGTCTTGGGAGTCTCCAATTTCGCAATATGCTCCTTTCCCCTGTTATTATTGTCTTTTCTGAATCTATTCTTTACTTCCGAAACCGCAGGCTCATCTACCATACTCATATGGCTTCTCACATCAACGCCTTTTGATTTCAGAAACTCGATCACTTCTCTGTTCTGTCGTCCAAGCTCTCTGGCCAGCTCATGTACTCTTAATTTTGACAATCGCTATACCTCCTTCATGATTGCTTTCGCAAAGTTCTCATCCTGGACAGCCAGACAGGCGCGGTACTCCTTTCCCATTGCTCTGCCTAAGCTCTCTTTATCTGAGAAGAAGAAAATCGGAACTTCATAAAAACTGCACATATTCCTGAATTTCTTCTTTGTATTCTCGGAGGCATCCTCAGCAACGATCACAAGCAGTCCTTTTCCGGTCTTTACAGATTTCTCTGTGGAAAATTCTCCGCTTACGGTCTTGCCTGCTTTGGTAGCCAGCCCTATCAGCGACAGTACTCTGTTATTTTTCAATATCTTCCAGCTCCTTCTTAAGTCGTTCGTATACCTCATCCGGAACCACAGTTTTCAGTGAACGCTCAAGTCCATGATTTTTAATCGCTTTATCCAGACATTCTCTGGAAAGACACAGATATGCGCCTCTGCCGTTTTTCTTACCGGTAGTATCAAGCACGATCTCATCTTCTGTAGTCTTAAGAACTCTGAGCATCTCTTTCTTGCTTTTCATTTCCCTGCAGCCGGTACACTGGCGCATGGGAATCTTATTCTTCGTCTTCATTCTCTCCTGCTTCCTGAGCCTGTGGCTCTTCTTCTACAGGAACTTCCTCTGAAACTTCTTCTGCTTCGGTTTCTTCTGTCAGGGAGTCTTCTGCTGAAGTTTCCTCTGCTGATGCCTCAGCTGCATCTTCTGCAGTCTCGTCATCATCATAATCATAGAAGTCACCGGCTTCTTTTGCCTGAGTCTCACTCTTGATGTCAATCTTAAATCCTGTAAGTCTTGCAGCAAGACGTGCATTCTGACCTTCTTTACCGATTGCAAGGGACAGCTGATAATCAGGAACAACTACCAGAGCTGTCTTCTCATCAGGATCTGCCATAACTGCGATAACCTTTGCAGGGCTCAATGCATTCTCGATCAGGATCGCAGGATTCTCATCCCAGTTGATGATATCGATCTTCTCACCGCGAAGTTCCTCAACTACTGCATTGACACGTGCACCGTTCATACCTACGCATGCACCAACTGCATCTACATCCGGATCGTTGCTCCATACAGCGATCTTTGTACGGGAACCGGCCTCACGTGCGATGCTCTTGATTTCAACAGTTCCGTCTTTTACTTCTGCAACTTCTGACTCAAAGAGACGTTTCACAAGTCCCGGATGAGTTCTGGATACCAGAATACGAGGTCCCTTCGGGGTATCCTTGACTTCAAGAATATACACCTTTATTCTCTCTGTCGGCTGGAAGGTTTCCCCTTTCACCTGTTCATTCTCACTTAATACTGCATCTGCCTTACCAAGATTGATGCTTACATTCTTGCCCATCACACGCTGTACAATACCGGTTACTACTTCTTTTTCTTTTCCATAGTATTCATCATACAGCACTTTACGTTCTTCCTCACGGATTTTCTGCAGGATAACGTTCTTTGCATTCTGTGTCGCAATACGTCCGAATTCCTTAGACTGGATCGGAACCTGTATCATGCCTCCGATCTCAGCTCTTGATGTGATCTTCAAAGCATCTGCCAGAGAAATCTCCATTGCAGGATCCTCTACGTATTCTACGATACTTCTGTCTGCATACACTGAAAAATCGCAGGTTTCCGGATCAATAGTTACATGTACATTGTCAGCTTTTCCAAAATGGTTCTTGCAGGCCTGGATCAGAGACTGCTCAATTGCCTCAAGCAGAGTATCTTTGCTGATACTCTTTTCCTTTTCAAGGATATCCAGTGCCTCCTTTAACTCTCTGCTCATTTTTTTCTTATCCTCCCGAATTAACTAAAACTCTATTGCGAGGCGTATCAGGGCTGTGTCTTTCTTATCAAAAACACGCTCGGTTCCATCCTCATCGATTGTCACACTGTTACTATCATATGCGGTCAAAATCCCGCAGAACTCTTTTTGCTTCTCGATTGGCCGATAGGTACGGATTTCCACCAGTTTTCCCATGTTTCTCTCAAAGTCTTTGTCTTTCTTCAGCGGTCTGTCCAGTCCCGGCGAACTGATCTCCATGATATAACTGTCTTCGATAAAATCATTCTCATCCAGTTTGTCACTGAATGCTCTGCTGACTGTCTCGCAGTCATTTACTGTAATTCCGCCTGGTTTGTCAATGTATCCTCTCAGATACCAGTTACCTGCTTCCTTCACATATTCTACATCAACCAGTTCAAAGCCGTTAAGTTCTACGATCGGTGCCAGAAGTTCCTCTGCGCGCTTTTCATACTCTTCCCGTCTGCTCATTTTCCCACCTGCCTTTCCATGCAACAAATAAGAGTGGGCTCACGCCCACTCCTTTGTCAACAAGTTCTAATTTAGATGTATTGTAACACCAATTCCCGGCAATTGCAAGGCTTTTCCTGCAAAAACCTTGATTTTAGCGGATTTGTTGGTTTTATATACGTGGTTTTATTCCTTTACTGTCCCGTTTGGACAGTTTTATCCTGTTGAGAACATAGGGTTTATCATGGTAAGTAATGGTATATTCCTGGCGGCTTTCCAGAAGATATGCATGATCCAGCTTATCTCCTTCTGCCAGTTTCATTCCACGCACCCCGATAGATGTTTTCTTCATAGCAGAAATATCCTGTTTCTGAAATCTTAAGAAATATCCGCCCTCACTCTGGAATACCACCTGTTCCATTTCATCCGCAGAACCCACAAAGATCAGAGAATCCTCTTCAGCAAGTTTCGTAGACACGATCGTTCTCTTCGCCACATCAAACTCTGCACCGCTTACCAGCTTGCACATGGATGCAGCAGTGACAAACAGAAGTGTATTTTCTTTTACAGATGCCAGCGGCGCTACATAGAGCATACGTTCCTGTGCACTGTCATAATTGCTCAGATTATCTGCCGGTGTCCCCTTATCTCTGAAACGAACCAGCGGAATATCTGCCACCTTGATACTGTGCATCTTTCCATTATCTGTAAAAATACAGATCTTATCTGTATTCATACAATTAAACACATATTTGTTCTCTGCATTGGCAGCTTCTTTATTTCTCTCATATGCAGACTTATCAATGATCCGCATATATCCGAAGCGGTCCATAAGGAATGTGACTTCCATTTCTTCCATCTTCTTTTCCTCATAGACAACTTCTTCTGCATTCTCGATCACTGTGCGGCGTTTCGTACCGTATTCTTTCTTGATCTGATCCAGTTCTTTCATGATCACTTCTGCCATGGAATCATAATTATTCAGGATATCTTCATAAATGGCAATGTTCTTCATTGTTTCTGCATAGTCTGCCTGAAGTGCCTCGATCTCCAGACCGATCAGTTTGTACAGACGCATATCCAGAATCGCAGCTGCCTGTTTTTCTGAGAAATGCAGCTTCTGCGAAGCTTTCTCGCTTGATTTGCTCTTGAACCTGATTCCTTCTGTCACACCGTCAACCAGGCATTTCTTTACCTGTTCTCTGTTCTTGCTTCCTCGCAGGATCTCGATGATCAGGTCGATCACATCACATGCCTTGATCAGACCTTCCTGGATTTCTTTCTTCTCCTGCTCTTTATTCAAAAGTGTGGTGTACTTTCTGGTCGTGACATCGAATACGAAATCTACGTGATGCTCGATCACCTGCTTCAGACTCAGAGTCTCCGGTCTGCCATCCGCAACTGCCAGCATATTCACGCCAAAAGTATCTTCCAGCTTTGTCTTCTTGTAGAGCATATTTGTAAGATTCTCTACATCTGCGTCACGCTTCAGGTCAAGAACAATACGGATTCCCTCTTTGGAAGACTGGTTGGAAATATCCACGATATCTGTTGTCTTCTTGTTTTCCACAAGAGACGCAATATCATTCAGGAATTTTCCGATATTTGCCCCGATCATTGTGTAAGGAATCTCTGTGATCACAAGCTGCTGTCTGCCGCCTTTGAGCTTCACTGTCTCCACTTTACCTCTGACACGGAGCTTCCCTGTTCCTGTCTCGTAAATCCTGAGCAGGTCATCTTTATTTACTACCAGACCACCTGTCGGAAAGTCCGGTCCCTTGAGATAGCGCATCAGCCCTTTGACACTGATGTCGTTATTCTTCATATATGCCTTTACCGCATCTACCACTTCACCCAGATTGTGAGGCGGAATGCTGGTCGCCATGCCGACAGCGATACCATCCGCCCCGTTTACCAGCAGATTCGGGATTCTGACAGGAAGTACCACCGGTTCCTTCTCTGTCTCATCAAAGTTCGGCATAAAATCTACTACATTCTTATCCAGATCTTCGAGGAAGACATCCTGTGTCAGTTTCTCCAGTCTGGCTTCTGTATATCGCATGGCCGCTGCACCGTCACCCTCGATGGAACCGAAGTTTCCATGTCCGTCGACCAGTGTTTTGCCTTTCTTAAAATCCTGAGCCATTACCACAAGCGCTTCGTAGATCGAACTGTCACCATGGGGGTGATATTTACCCATGGTATCACCTACGATACGGGCACATTTTCTGTATGGTCTGTCATAACGGATACCCAGTTCATACATATCATACAGGGTTCTTCTCTGTACAGGCTTCAATCCGTCACGCACATCCGGCAGGGCTCTGGAGATAATAACACTCATGGCATAATCTATATAGGATTTCTGCATGACCTCCGCATAGTCGGTGGGAATCACATTCTCCTGTTTTGTTTCCATTTAATCTCTTTCCTCCATCTCAGACACATATCCATGTATCTGTCTTAATTTCCATATAACACTCCGGCGAAATCAGATGTCCAGCTCTGCATCCTGTGCATGCTCATAGATAAATTTCTTTCTCGGCGGGACATCGCTTCCCATCAGAATCTCTGTCACACTTGATGCAAGTCTCGCATCCTCAATCTCCACCCGCTTCATCATTCTTGTCTCCGGATTCAAAGTAGTCTCCCAGAGCTGCTCCGCATCCATCTCGCCCAGACCTTTATATCTCTGAAGAGTAAAGCTTCCCGGCTTATGGGCACGTCTGTATCTCTCCAGTGCCTTATCATCGTACAGGTATTCCTCCTGCCCCTTCTTAGGCATGACTTTATATAATGGCGGCATGGCAATATACACATGTCCCTCAGTGATCAGATCCGGCATGAAACGATAGAATAAAGTCAGGAGCAGTGTGGAAATATGCGCCCCATCCACATCGGCATCAGCCATGATCACAATCTTGTCGTAACGAAGCTTCGTAATATCAAAGTCATTTCCGTATCCTTCGGAGAATCCACATCCGAATGCATTGATCATGGTCTTGATTTCCGCATTGGCAAGCACCTTATCAATAGTAGCCTTCTCCACATTCAGGATCTTACCTCTGATCGGAAGGATTGCCTGGTAATTACGGTTGCGGGCAGTCTTTGCAGAACCTCCCGCAGAATCTCCCTCTACGATAAAGATCTCACACTGGGAAGGATCCTTTTTTTCACAGTTTGCCAGCTTTCCGTTAGAATCAAAGGAATATTTCTGCTTTGTCAGAAGATTCGTCTTCGCCCTCTCCTCTGTTTTACGGATCTTTGCTGCTTTCTCTGCGCAGGAAAGGATGGTCTTAAGAGTCTCCAGATTTCTGTCAAAATAAAGTACCATCTGCTCTCCTACAACCTTTCCGGTTGCGCGTGATGCATCCTGATTATCCAGCTTTGTCTTGGTCTGTCCCTCGAAACGAGGTTCCGGATGCTTGATGGAAACAACTGCTGTCATTCCGTTACGGATATCTGCACCTGTGAAGTTCGGATCCTTGTCTTTAAGAATACCAATCTCTCTCGCATAAGTATTCATGACTGTAGTAAATGTAGTCTTAAATCCGGTCAGATGAGTACCGCCCTCTGCATTGTAAATGTTATTACAGAAGCCCAGTACATTCTCACGAAATTCATTGGTAAACTGAAATGCCACCTCTACCTGAATACCGTCTGCTTCCCCTTTCAGGTAAACCGGATCATGCAGGACTTCCGCACTGTGGTTCAGATCTTTGATAAATCCAATGATACCGTCCGGCTCATGATAGGTAATATCCTCGATCTCTGCACCTCTTTTATCCTCAAAGCGAATAGTCAGTTCCGGATTCAGATATGCAGTCTCATGAAGTCTGCTCTTTACTTCTGTTGCAGAAAATCTTGTCTTTTCAAAAATCTCCGGGTCAGGGAGGAAATTGATACTTGTTCCGGTCTGTCTGGTCTTACCCAGCTTCGGCAGCAACCCTTCCTCAAGTTCAATGGTCGGAATTCCCCGTTCATAGTGATCATGATGCACATATCCGTCACGACTGATCTTAATGTCCAGATATGTAGACAGGGCATTCACAACCGAAGAACCTACTCCATGAAGTCCTCCGCTGGTCTTATAGGCAGAATTATCAAATTTACCGCCTGCATGAAGAGTTGTAAATACAAGTCTCTCTGCCGACACTCCTTTCTCATGCATATCTACCGGAATTCCTCTTCCATTATCCGTAACCGTACAGGAACCATCCTTCTCCAGAATCACATGGATCAGACTGCAGTATCCTGCCAGATGTTCATCTACTGCGTTATCTACGATCTCATAAATGAGATGATTTAATCCTTTTCGTGAAACACTTCCGATGTACATTCCCGGACGCTTACGAACCGCCTCCAGACCTTCCAGGACAGAGATGCTTCCTGCATCATAGGTGTTTTTCTTTGCCATGTCTGTTACATTTCCTTTCTTTCTATATATCAACATCAACCAGATTGCTTACTGCAAATCAGGAAATAAATTTCATATCGCAAACGTTTGTTCGTATTATAACCGAATTTTTATTTTTTTTCAAGCCTAAACCTTCCTTGTCAATGGAATAAAACACAAAAAAATAATCAGAACCGAAATTCTGATCCTTTTCTGCCTGTAAGCCTGTTCTGTTATAATTTGAGTGCATTTATCTTATCATTGGTTTTTTCAACTGTCAACTTTTTCTTTCTATTCAGCTATAAATCTTCTGAACGCAAAAAATAACCAGAGCCTAAGCTCTGGTCATTTTCTCACTATTTTGTTAGCAGCCAGTACGGGAATCGAACCCGTGTTTTCGCCGTGAGAGGGCGACGTCTTGACCCCTTGACCAACTGGCCATTTGTTTGTTTGTCGTTTGCTCTTCGCTGTCGACTCGTTTAATATACACCATCTTTTTCTAAAATGCAAGTACTTTTTTAAAAAATTTTCAATTTTTTTATTTTTCTCGAATTTTTCGTTCAAAAAGCCCTGTATTTACGTTGCTTTTGCCACAAAAAGAGGGTTACTTTTTGTTCCAGATAAGAAATGCCATGGCAGCTCCACCGCTTTCCATGGCATTTCCCAGTTATTTATTTCTGTTTCTGACTGTTTCTTATTCCTCTATATCCTCCGCAGGCTCTGCCGGAATGAATACGCGGGATTTCTTTTCTTCGTGTTTATGAAGTGCTGCTTTCTCAGTTGCCTCCATACAAAATTCCATCTGAGAATTAATCTGGGCTTTGCCTCGTTTATCCGGCTTCACATAAGTTCCATCCGGCTGCAGGATATGAGCTTTTACATTATCCTTAAACTCCAGATCAAGTACATGCTCCAGCTCTTTCTTAATCTTCTCATCTTCCACAGGGAAAACAATCTCTACCCTGCGGTCAAGGTTACGCGGCATCCAGTCCGCACTTCCCATATAGATTTCCGGGTTTCCGCCGTTTTCAAAATAGAAAATACGGCTATGCTCCAGAAATTCCCCTACAATAGAACGGACATGAATATTTTCACTGATTCCCGGCACTCCTACTTTCAGACAGCAGATACCCCTTACCAGAAGCTCCACCTGAACTCCACAGGAAGATGCATAATACAATCCAGCAATAATCTTCGGATCACAGAGAGAATTCATCTTTGCGCGGATTAACGCCGGAAGTCCTTTCTTCGCATTCTCTGCCTCACGTTCAATCAGGCTTAAGAACCTGTCCTTCATCCAGATTGGTGCTACGATCAGCTTATTCCAGCTTTTCGGTTCAGAATATCCGGAGAGCATGTTAAATACTGCTGTTGCATCTTCACCAAAACGTTCATCGCAGGTAAAGATACCGCAGTCTGTATAAAGTTTGGCAGTGGAATCATTGTAGTTTCCGGTTGCCAGATGCACATAACGGCGGATTCCTGTCTCTTCCCTGCGCACAACCAGCGTGATCTTGCTGTGTGTCTTAAGGCCTACCAGACCATAAATTACATGACATCCTGCCTTCTCCAGCTTCTTCGCCCATACAATATTATTTTCTTCATCAAAACGTGCTTTCAGCTCTACCAGTACGGAAACCTGTTTGCCGTTTTCTGCTGCCTGCGCAAGGGCAGCAATGATCGGTGAATTGCCGCTGACACGATACAGAGTCTGTTTAATAGCCAGAACATCCGGATCTTTTGCTGCCTGACGTACGAAATTTACAACAGGATCGAAGCTCATATAAGGATGATGCAGGAATACATCGCCCTCACGTATCACCTGGAAAATATCCTTCTCATTCTGAAATTCCGGTACAGGTGCCGGCTGATATCTCGGTGTCTTGTAAGCATCAAAGCCATCCGCACCATATACTTTCATAAGCATGGTAAGATCCAGAGGTCCGTTTATCTCAAAAATATCTGCCTCTTTGATGTCAAATTCCGTCTTCAGGATCTTCAGCAGACGTTCATCCATCTTATCCTCTACTTCCAGACGGATAACCTCACCCCACTGACGTTTCTTTAACTGACGCTGGATCTCCACCAGCAGATCCTCTGCCTCATCTTCATCGATGGTAAGATCCGCATTACGCATAATACGGTAAGGATGGGCACATATCACATCATAACTCAGGAAAAGTTTATCAATATTTCTTTCAATAATCTCTTCCAGCAGGATCACTGTGGTATCTCCATCCTTCTTTGACGGAATCTGCACCACCCTTGGAAGCACAGACGGAACCTGCACTGTAGCAAACAGAAGTTCTCCTGTTTTATCCTTTTTGCTGAGTTTATCACTCTTCTCCTTCTTGGAGATCAGAGCACCGATATTTAATGTCTTGTTTCTGATCAGCGGAAACGGTCTGGAAGAATCCATCGCCATCGGTGTAAGTACCGGATATACATTATCCTCAAAGTATCTGTCTACAAATACACTCTGTGCTTCTGTAAGATTCTCATGGGCTGCCACCAGGTGCATTCCGGCTTTCTCAAGCGCAGGGATCAGAGAACGGTTCAGTGTATTATACTGTACATGAACCAGTTCATGGGTACGGACACTGATTTCTTTTAACTGCTCCTTGGCTGTCATTCCTGCAATGTCTGTTTTATGATATCCTGCATGTACCTGATCCTTAAGAGACGCCACACGCACCATAAAGAATTCATCCAGATTGGATGCGGTAATGCTTAAGAACTTCAGTCTGTCAAACAAAGGAAGATTTTTATCTCTTGCTTCACTCAGAACACGCTCATCAAATTTGAGCCAGCTCAGCTCGCGATTCACGAAATATTCTTTCTTTTCAAATTTTTCAAAGTCCATAAATTCATCCTCCTTTACGCTCTGCCCTTGCGTCTGAGAACCAGACGAATGCCAAATACTTCTTCAAAAAATGCCTCTTTATCTTTCAGCAGTCCAAGTTCCAGGGAAATGTCCTGTGCAGAATCCACGATCATCTGCAGTTCTCTGTCTTTGAGCACTGCTTTGATTCCTTTTACTTTCTGATAATGACTTCTGTCCATAGCATTTGCCAGGCGAAGGATTGCAGTCATCTTTGCCACCTTGATATAGCTCTCTCTGTCAATAGCGATTCCCATACTGTAAAGTTCATCATAATAAACAAACGCAGAATTATTGAATCTGACCGCACATGCGATCATCTGGCGTTCCAGAGAGGACAGCCCAATGATATCTGTAGACATAATGATCTGATAGGAACACTCGGAAATCTTTTCCATACTGATATATTTGCCACAGTCATGAAGCAGTGCCGCGATCTGCAATAACAGACGTTCTCTTGCTCCCATACCATGAACTTTCTTCATACTGTCAAAAATATTCAGGCAAAGATTCATAGTTCCCTGGATATGGCTCTTACTGCTGGAATAGCGTTTTGCAATGTTCTTTGATGTAACCAGAATGTCATTTTCAAAATTGTGGACACTTTTGAGAAATTTTTTCTTCTCTGCAAAATCATAGGCAATTCCATCCAGCAGGGAAACACCTGGCGCCCAGAGAGACTCTGCATTGAAAATATCAATAAAATTTCTGCACACTACCATGGTCGGCACAACAAGGGATGCATATTCCGGATCAATCTCCATCTCCTGTGCCAGCAGGTCAACAGATTTTCCAACTGTATCCTCATAGCGTTTCATAAATTCTTCCCTTGTAATGATCCTGTCTTCCATTTCCTCCTGGAAGATCATATCTGTAATAAAATCTCCCATCAGGATTACATTCCTGATATCCTTATCCTTCAGATACAGACGCTGAAAGCTCATCAGGTCATTTCGGATAAATTCCTCAACCAGCTTGTCATAATGAATGGTTGTTTTCTCCAGTTCCTGCAGACGCTGGCGGATTCTTAAACTTCCCATTTTAAGTCCCTGGGTAGTGACCAGAGCATCCTTGTCAAAGAGGGAAACCTGAAGGCTTCCGCCGCCCACATCCAGGATTGCGGTGCCTTTCTGGATCATCTTTTTGAATCCCTTTTCTATAGCAGCAATTGATTTGTACCCAAGGAAATGCTGTTCTGCACTGCTTAATATTTCAATTTTCATTCCTGTACGCTGATAAATCTGTTCAATGATCAGCAGCGGATTCACAAGTTCTCTGAATGCACTGGTGCCGCAGGCACGATACTCTTCCACCCCAAAGTCCTGCATCAGCCTCTTAAAGTCGTTCAGCACCTCACATAAAACATTCAGCATTTCTGAATCGATCTTTCCGTCAGAATAGACACCCTTTCCGATTTCCAGACTGTATCTGACATCATTCAGTTCACGAAAACCAATTCTTTTTGACATCTCAAAGATCTTCATGCTGACTTCATAAGATCCGATATCAATGGCTGCAAATGTCATGACTGCCATATGCGTTCCCCCTTTACCATTCATCTATTTGCTTTTTTATTCCTTCTCCACACCCAGCAGATGGTCGATAAACTGCTGTGCAGTTCGTCCTGTAAGTCCTCCATGGGAAAGCTCCCACTTATTTGCTTCCAAAAGCAGCTCATCCTCCGGCATGGTAATTCCGTTTCTCTCTGCGAGAGCTTTCACAATTGTCTGGAATTCTTTTTTGCTCGGTGCACCATAATAAATACGGACACCAAAACGATAAACCAGTGAAAGCTTCTCCTGCACTGTATCGGAGGAATGCAGATCGTCATCATCCATGATCTCCAGCTTGTCACTGGATTTCTCTCTTACCAGATGTCTTCTGTTACTTGTTGCATAGATCAGGATATTGTCCGGCTTCTTCTCCAGACCACCCTCGATCACTGCCTTCAGATATTTATATTCGATTTCAAATTCCTCGAATGACAGATCATCCATATAGATAATGAATTTATAGTTTCTGTTCTTGATCTGGGCGATCACATCATTCAGATCCTGAAACTGATGCTTATACACCTCGATAATACGAAGTCCCTCATCATAATAACGGTTCAGGATTCCCTTGATACTTGAGGATTTACCTGTACCCGCATCACCAAAAAGCAGACAGTTGTTTGCCTTTCTGCCTCTTACGAAAGCTTCTGTATTCTCAATCAGCTTTTGTTTCGGGATTTCATAGCCGACCAGGTCTTCCAGTTTCACATGAGCGATCCTTGTGATCGGCTGTATCTCCACATTATCATTCTCATCATGGCCTACACGAAAAGCCTTATGTAATCCCAGCTTACCCACACCAAAATCCTTATAAAACTGTACCATATCCTTCATGAATTCCTCTGTGGACTCCGCTGATGCCAGCGTTTTGCTCAGATCACAGATACGGTCTCTGATACGGGAATTAAACATCTTGCTGTTACTTCCGGTGTTGGTATAATCACCGAGAACCTTACAACAGGAAATTCCAAATGCCTCATCCAGTACAGTCAGGTCAAAATCATACAGTTCTTTAAACACACCGAAATCATTCAGTGCCAGTTCATTAATACTTCCGTTGACAGCCCCTCTGATCTCACAGGCTGTACTGAATGCATTTTCATTATTTACCAGAAGAAATGTCAGATAACAGTGCCATAAATTTCCGGAAAAGCCATAAGCGCCGGCAGTTTCCACCAGTCCGTTGGCACACTCAAAGAACAGCCCTTCCTTTTCTTTCAGATCAGGTGCTTTCTGTTCCCAGGCATTCATCAATTCTGCCATTTTATCAAGGATTTCTCCATGTTCAAAGTTACGGTATAAGATGCATTCATTTAATCTAGCCATTTTTTACTTCCTTCTTACCTTGTTGTTTTATCTTGTTCTGTTGATTGCTGTCTATATCTGTGGATTGTTTACCATCGTCCGCTTCATTCCCAGTAAATAACTATGCCAATTGCGTAGGATGCTTCAATAATTTCCCAAAATTCTCATTCTGTCAGCTTCTGCTTCAATCCCTCTCAGGGCATTCTTTACTGCACTGTCCTTTAAATTCCCCTCGAAGTCAACAAAAAAACGGTACTGCCAGTTCTTCCCTGTGATCGGGCGGGATTCTATCTTCGTCATATTCAGTCCATTATAAATAATGTGAGACAGCATATTGTAAAGAGTTCCGCTCTCATGATGCAGTTCAAAGAAAATACTGATCTTATGTGCATCCTTCACATAGATTGGTTTCTTACTCACGATCACAAAACGTGTGGCATTCTGTCCGTTATAGCAGATATTCTCAGCCAGAATCTTCAGTCCGTAAAGCTCTCCTGCCTGTCTGCTTGCAATAGCTGCCTGCGTCTTGTCATTGTCTTCTTTTATCTTCTTGGCAGAACCGGCAGTATTTTCCATCTCTTTCTTCTTCCAGTCCGGATGAGATTCCAGATATTTTCCACACTGGGAAAGTGCCTGAGGATGAGAACATACCTGTCTGATATCCTCCAGTTCAGCATCCGGCAGTCCCAGAAGTACATGCTCCGGACGGATGATCTGTTCTCCTACAATGCTAAACTCATACTCTGTAAGAAGATCATAAATATCAGCAACAATACCGGCAGTTGTATTCTCAATGGGAAGTACCGCATAGTCTGCTCTTCCCTCCACAACTGCTTCCATTGCATCGCGCCAGGTTTTTACATGAAAACTCTCAATATCGTCCTGGAAATATTCCCTCATTGCAGCATAACTGTATGCACCTTCCACACCCTGAAAGACAACTCTTACATCTTTCAGCGGAAGTGCATCTACCATTTCCAGTTTCTCATCATCCTCGATTCCATGCTCTGTGAGAAGCTGATACTGTCTCTTACGGCTGATCGCCATGATCTGCTGAAAAAGCTCCTGCGCACCAAGCTGATTAAATTCTCCATGTGCCTTACCTCTCAGGACCTCCAGCTTCTGTCTCTCTCTTTCCGGATCCAGAACCTTCTTTCCTGTTCGTATCTTATATTCTGCAACATCCTCACACACCTTCATTCTCTGTTCAAAAAGACGTATGATATCGCTGTCGATCTTATCTATTTCATTTCTGCATTCCTGTAAATCTATCATTTATGTCATACCTTTTTACTTTCACAAATTCTCTACAATGTCAGTCATCTCTCCGATAAAGGAAAGAGAGCCAAAGGCAATGATCACATCCTGTTCCCCGGCAAGTGAAAAAGCCTCCTCCACTGCATCTTTAATCGTATCCATTGCCTGTACATTGGGATTGTATTCACTGACAGTCTTCGCCAGCTCTCCGGCAGGCAGCGCCCTTACATTATCCGGAGTCTGGATCGTAAGTATCCGGTCTGCAAAGTGCGCAGTTTTCTGAATCACACTTCTGTAATCCTTATCTGCAAACACTCCCATAATATAGATGATCCGTTTTCCCTTAAAATAATGCTCTATTGAAGCTGCCATCATATCCGCAGCAGCAGGATTATGAGCCCCGTCTACCACAAACAGCGGTTTTTTACAGATAACTGTAAACCGTCCGTTCCAGTTTACTGTGCGAAGCCCTTCTTTTTTCTGCTCCGCAGCAGTGGGAAAGCCCAGCTCATCCAATACTTTTAAAGCATTCAGCGCAACTACTGCATTTTCCTTCTGATAAACACCTGCCAGCGGAATCTCATACTCTTCACCCATGTACCGGATTGTCTGTCCAAGGCAGCTTTCCTTTAGCACCTCTGCCTCAGAAGCATCTGCCATGGTACATTTTGCACCGTGTTCTCTGCTGATTCTCTCAATCACCTGCATTGCTTCCGGCTTCTGTCTGGCAGTCACCACTCTGCAGCCGTCTTTGATGATCCCGGCTTTCTTCTCTGCGATCTGTGCCAGAGTATTTCCAAGAAAAGACATATGATCCATACTGATCGATACCAGCACTGCCAGCAGCGTATTCTTAATAATATTTGTGGCGTCCAGATTTCCGCCCATTCCCACTTCCAGCAAAACGAGATCACAATTCTCTTTTTTAAAGAACAGAAATGCCACAGCAGTCTCTATTTCAAATGCAGTGGGATGGGGGTAACCATCCTTTGTCATAGCAGCAATAACATCAGACACCTGTGTAATATAAGCAGCAAAGTCCTCTCTGCTGATCCTGCTTCCCGAAACTTCCATCCTGCCTCTGTAGGAATACAGGGTAGGCGAAACATATCTTCCAATGCGATATCCCGCACCGGATAAAACAGAATACAAAAAAGCAATGACAGAACCCTTGCCATTGGTACCGGCTATATGCACATATTTCAGATCATCCTGTGGATTTCCAAGACGTTTCATCAGCTCACGCATATGATCCAGTCCCAGGACACTGGGAATTTCCCGGGTGATTTTGTCTATGTACTCCCGGCTTTCCTGATAATTCATAATAAACTCCTCTTATTTCCATGAGATCCCCTCCACACGTTCCTTTTGCGCATAAGGCACCTCATTGCTATAGTGTAATAACGTGTTCTCATTATATCCTACGTGTATGTTTTTTTCAAGGCAGGCAATACTAGAATCATCATAGAAATTTATACAGGAGCGTTACCTATGAAAAAAGCTTTTATTCTCTGCGGTCTGACGGGCTGGTGCATGGAAATCCTCTGGACCGGACTACATTCCATCCTTTCAGGAGAACTTACCATGACAGGAAAAACTTCCCTTTTAATGTTTCCCATTTACGGATGCGGTGCCATCATCCGCCCGCTCTCCGGTAAACTTTCTGCTGTCCCGCTTTTTGTCCGCGGCTGCATTTATACTGTCGGATTTTTTTTCGTGGAATTTATCAGCGGTACTCTTTTACGCTGTTTTCATATGTGTCCCTGGGACTACAGCAACACTCCTCTGAATTACCGGGGACTGATAAGACCGGACTACGCTCCCCTCTGGTTCGGAGCCGGACTTTTTTTTGAGAAAATACTTGGAAAACTCTCTTGAAAAAAGCACCTGATTATTATATGATGTTAAGAAGGATTACGTAAACAATTCCTGAACCAGTAAAATATGGAGGTATGAAATGAGACACTTAATGAGTCCGCTGGATCTGTCTGTTGATGAGTTAAATACTCTTCTTGACTTGGCCAGCGATATTGAGAAACACCCTGATAAATACGCACATGTCTGCGATGATAAAAGACTGGCAACTTTATTCTATGAGCCAAGCACCCGTACCCGTCTCAGCTTTGAAGCTGCTATGATGAACCTTGGCGGTAAAGTTCTTGGTTTTTCATCAGCTGATTCCAGTTCCGCTTCAAAGGGTGAAAGTGTTGCCGATACAATCCGCGTTGTATCCTGTTACGCTGACATCTGTGCTATGCGCCACCCGAAAGAAGGTGCTCCGTTAGTAGCTTCTATGGCTTCTTCTATTCCTGTTATCAACGCCGGCGACGGTGGTCATCAACATCCTACCCAGACATTAACCGACTTACTTACCATCCGTTCCCTGAAAGGACGTCTGGACAATCTGACCATTGGTCTGTGCGGCGACCTGAAATTCGGACGTACAGTTCACTCTCTGATCGAAGCACTTGTACGTTACACAAATGTAAAATTCATTCTGATCTCACCGGAAGAGCTTCGCATCCCAAGCTATATCCGCGAGGATGTTCTGAAAAAGAACAATATCGAATTTCAGGAAGTAGAGAGACTGGAAGATGCCTTACCGGATCTTGATATCCTCTACATGACACGTGTACAGAAAGAACGTTTCTTCAACGAAGAAGACTATGTCCGCATGAAGGATTTCTATATTCTGGACAAACAGAAAATGGAACTTGCAAAAAAAGACATGTACATTCTTCATCCGCTTCCACGTGTAAATGAAATCTCAACAGAGGTGGATGCAGACCCGAGAGCAGCTTATTTCAAACAGGCACAGTACGGTGTATATGTACGTATGGCCCTGATTCTCACATTACTGGAGGTAAAATTACCATGTTAAATGTTGGAGCACTTCGCGAAGGTTATGTATTAGACCATATCAAAGCAGGCAAGGCCATGACTATCTATCATGATCTGAAGCTTGATAAACTTGACTGCACCGTTGCCATCATCAAGAACGCGCGCAGCAACAAAATGGGTAAGAAAGATATCATCAAGGTTGAATGCCCGGTTGAGAATCTCGATCTTGACATTCTCGGCTTTATCGATCATAACATTACTGTAAACGTAATCAAGGACGAGAAGATCGTTGCCAAAAAAGAACTGAAACTTCCGAATCAGGTTGTCAACGTGATCAAATGCAAGAATCCACGCTGCATCACTTCCATTGAACAGGGACTCGACCAGATCTTTGTTCTTGCAGATAAAGAGAAAGAAGTTTACAGATGTAAATACTGTGAAGAGAAATACACAGGTAAACGCAATAAATAATAAAACAAATATCAAAAAAACAGAACGGAAGAAATCCGTTCTGTTTTTTTGTACGCAATCAGACCGATAAGCCGGGTTATGTCATTGGGTAATCATCTGTCTAGGCCTTACGTTGCCATAAGGCTCAAGCGACCCACCTGAAAGCACGACGGGCAGCCGTATCGCTTTCTATTCGGTCTTGCTTCAAATGGAGTTTACATGTGCCCGGCCTGTTACCAGGACGGCGGTAGTCTCTTACACTGCCTTTCCACCCTTACCTCAGCAAGTGAGGCGGTTTATTTCTGTTGCACTGGTCTGGGAGTCACCTCCACCGGACGTTATCCGGCATCCTGCCCTGCGAAGCCCGGACTTTCCTCGTCTGAACCCTTTCGTCTGTTCAGCCGCGATTACCTGGCCTGGTTGCGCAAATGCTATTCTAGCACGTTTTTTTTCACTTGTAAAGAAATTTCATTCATTACTGTTCACTCCGTTCTCAGTAACGTTGCCAAAATTCATTTCAAATTGCCTGCGGCAATGGAATTTTGGCTTGTATGTCTCGGGATTTTGGCATATTCATGCCAAAACACCTCGCGGGATAATGGCGTGTGAACAGTAACTTTCATTCTACTATTTTACACATTAAAGCAGCTTCCACCGATAAATTCTCTTAAAATCGAATTATTCGGCACTGCTTCGCTTGGCACCGGAACAAAATATTCAAAGAACTTCAGCAGCCTCTTCGCCTCTGTATACTCCGGTTCGTCCTTGGCAATCCCAAACAAAAGCGGTTCCGCATATACTTTCAGGCATGCCAGTTCATAGATCAGCGCAGAATTAAACATTACATCTGCATCCTCCTGGAATGGAAAGATATTCTGTTCTTCACCTCTGCGTACAGAAGGCCATCTTGCAATTGTCTCTTTCGCAGAAGTCCCTCTGGTGCGGGCATCTCTTACAATTCTGCGGATCAGACGGCCATCCGTAGTAGGAATCCTGTTATGTTCATCAATATTCAGTTGAGTCAGAGCACTGAGATAAATCTTAAATTTGCTCTCCTTTGGCAGCGCATAGCTGAGCCTGTCATTCAATCCATGAATTCCCTCGATCACCAGAATATCGTCTTTATCCAGCTGCAGAAAATCACCTTTATATTCTCTGGTTCCTGTTTTGAAATTGAAAACTGGCATCTCTACCCTTTTTCCTTCCAAAAGCTCAAGCATATCTTTATTAAACTGCTCCACATCAATCGCTTCCAGACACTCAAAATTCTTTTCCCCAAACTCATCTACAGGAGTCAGATGCCTGTCAATGAAATAATTATCCACTGCGATCGGATGCGGTTTCATTCCATGGGCAGCCAGCTGAATGGACAGCCTGTGTGAAAACGTAGTCTTTCCGGAAGAAGACGGACCTGCGATCATAACAAACTTCTTGTTTCCGGCAGCGGCAATCTCAGATGCAATTTCCGAAATCTTTGCCTCCTGCATAGCCTCCTGGATCAGCAAAATATCCTGGATACCGCCTCTGGTAACCTTTTCATTCAGATCACCGACTGTCGCAATATCCAGTTTATCTCCCCATTCCTGAGATTCCTTCTGCACACGAAAAATCTTCTCTCTCGGTTTAAATTCAGGTATCCGGTCCGGTTCATTCTGAGTCGGAAGCTGCAGTACGAAACCACCCTCATACAAAAACAGATCAAACGTCTTAATATATCCCGTATGGTTCGCCATAAAACCGTAGAAATAATCCTCAAAACTTCCAATACTGTAAAGATTCACCGCAGAGCTTCTGCGGTAATTAAACAACTTCTCTTTGTCATACATATGATGCTTATGAAAAAGTGCAACTGCCTCACTGGTGCTTACGCTTCGCTTTACAATGGGAAGATTCTCGTCCACGATCCTGTGCATCTGCGCCTTTACCTTATCAATAAATTCCTGATCCAGCGCCATAGGTCCTTTCATTGTAAAATAATAGCCGCTGCCTACAGAATAATGGATCACTACACTGTCTATATTTTCCTGCCCTGCCACATCATAAATTGCTTTCAGAAGAATCAGACTTGCACTTCTGCAATAAGTTTTGTGTCCGATCGGATCTTTGGATGTCACAAATTCAATCTCACAGTCTGCCTTGAGATGCTTATGCAGTTCTCTCAGCCTGCCATTTACGATCACCAGCATTACAGGTGCATCCGTACTTCCTTCGTATTCCTTTACAATCTCACTGTAAGGAATCTTCTCAGGATATTGTTTTGTTATTCCCTGTATCGTAACGTTATACATTTTCTGTCCCATAAATCCTGCCTCCATTTCTGCTATACCAACAAGTAAATACAGTTATCGGATCGTTACTGCTCACTCCGCTCTCAGTAACGTAGTCAAAATTCATTCCAGATTGCCTGCGGCAATAGAATTTTGGCTTGTATGTCTCGGGATTTTGGCATATTCATACCAAAACGCCTCGCGGGATAGTGGTGTATGAACAGTAACATCGGCTCCGCTGCCAACAGGCAGATCAGCCAATTTTCATTTATAATTTCATTATTATATGGTAAGAACCCGTATCACAGAATCGTATACGGGCTCTTTACCTCTGCACAGGAGATTTTCAGTTCCGGAAATGCCTGTGTCAGTTCTTTTTTCATTGCATCCATAAAAATATATTCTGTTCCGTAGTGTCCGGCGTCGATCAGCGCCAGTCCCTGCGCAACCGTATCAATTCCTGTATGGTGGTCGATATCACCGGTCACATACACATCCGCACCGGCCTTAATGACATCCTTGATCATGCTCTTGCCTGATCCTGTACATACAGCAGCACATTTTACCATGCCGTCCAGATTCCCATAAACCTTTACATCATTTAACTTCAGAGACTCTTTGACAAGCTGTGCATACTCTCTCAGTGTCATTTCCCGTGGAAGTTTCCCGACTCTGCCAAACCCCTGTACTTCTCCCTCTCTCTCTTCAGTTACGGAAAGGACTGTGGTATCATGCATCTTCGTATAGTCTGCACTCAGATCTGCCATACCCAGCACATCATAATTGGTATGCATCGCATAATAAACAATTCCTTTCTGTATCAGCGCAAGGATCTTTCTTCCTGTAAAGCTGTGATTATTGATCTTTTTAATTCCGGAAAAGATCATGGGATGATGGGTAATGATCATATCTGCCCCATCCTCTATGGCCTCAGCCAGTGTTTCCTCTGTCAGATCCAGAGCCAGAAACACATGGCTGATCTCATTTGTATCATCTCCTGCGAGAAGTCCTACGTTATCCCAGTCCTCTGCTGCATCTGACGGGTACTTCTTCTCCAGCCAGGAGGTCAGTTCATATGCCTTCATATTCCTCTAAAGCAGTAATAACTGCCTGCTTTTCCTCCTCTATCTCGCCCGCACGCTTCTCTGCATTGGGCGCATTCTTTAATCTGTCAAGAATCTCATTGCGGATGCGAAGCTCTCTTTCCAGATACTCCCGCAGAACAGGATGCTTTCTTTCCAGAAGCATTCCTCCAAACCACTCATCTAAAGTATAAGGAGTATCTTCTGAAATATGCATCTTTTCTCCATGAATTACCTTCATCATAGGATAAAACTTGCCATCCTCCAGAACCATCTCCTCCTCTGTGATCTGCCAGCCGATTTTTCTGACAAATCTGCGAAAATGGGGGATATCTGACTGAGGCTGCAGGATCATTTCCCGAAAGCTCTCCCTGACCTCTGCCCCGTCAGCAAGAATCCTCTCCATGAGAGGGCCGCCCATTCCTGCGATCACAAGAGTGTCGCCCTCTCCCGGTTTCAAAGCCTCAAGTCCGTCTGAAAGCCGGGTTTCTATGTATACGTCCAGTCCATACTGGGAAATATGTTCCTGCGCTCTGGACAACGGGCCTTTTCTTACATCCATGGCAATCGCACCCGGAATCTTTCCATCCAGATAAAGCGAAACCGGCAGGTATCCATGATCGCATCCCACATCCACAAGTCTGTTTCCCCTGGTCACCAGGCCTGCTATTGCAGACAAACGTAATGAAAGCTGCATAACAGGCTCCTTAGTCCAGATAATCCTTCAGTTTACGGCTGCGGCTCGGATGACGAAGCTTGCGGAGCGCCTTTGCCTCAATCTGACGGATACGTTCTCTTGTTACATTAAATTCCTTACCAACTTCCTCCAGAGTTCTGGCACGTCCATCGTCCAGGCCAAAACGCAGGCGCAATACTTTCTGCTCTCTGTCTGTCAGTGTGCTCAGAACCTCTACCAGCTGCTCTTTCAGCAAAGTAAATGCTGCCGCATCTGCAGGTACAGGTACATTGTCATCCTGGATAAAGTCTCCAAGGTGGCTGTCCTCTTCCTCACCGATAGGTGTCTCCAGAGATACAGGCTCCTGGGAAATCTTAAGGATCTCACGTACACGATCTACAGACATATCCATCTCTTTTGCAATTTCTTCCGGCGTAGGTTCACGTCCAAGTTCCTGCAGTAACTGACGGGAAACGCGGATCAGTTTGTTAATAGTCTCAACCATATGCACCGGAATACGGATGGTACGTGCCTGGTCTGCGATTGCTCTGGTGATTGCCTGACGGATCCACCATGTAGCATAGGTACTGAATTTATAACCCTTGCGGTAATCAAATTTCTCAACCGCTTTGATCAGACCTAAGTTACCTTCCTGGATCAGGTCAAGGAAAAGCATTCCACGTCCCACATATCTCTTTGCAATGCTGACAACAAGACGAAGGTTTGCTTCTGCCAGACGTTTCTTGGCAGCCTCATCCCCATTCTCCATTCTCTTTGCAAGTTCGATTTCCTCTTCTGCTGAAAGAAGCGGAACCTTACCAATTTCCTTCAGATACATACGTACCGGATCCTCGATGCTTACACCTTCAGGAACAGAAAGATCGATCTTGTCAAGTTCAATCTCTTCTTCATCCAGTTTGTCAATGTCTGCATCGTCATCATCCAGGATCATATCATCTACATTACTGTCTGTAATCCTAAGCACATCCACTCCACTGGCTTCCAGAAAGTCAAATACTTTCTCCATCTGTTCAACTCCCAGTGGCTGATCCTTAAAGAAGTCATTGATTTCCTGGTATTCCAGTACATTCTTTTTCTTCTTGGCAAGCTCCAGAAGTTCTACCAGTTTTTCACTGAATTTACCCATATTCATTTCCATATGTGCTCTATACCTCCATATAGTGTTTATATTTTATCCTTATTCGAAAGAAATATGCAGCTGCTGCCGCTTTCTTCCAAGCTCTTCCAGTTCTTTCTTTGCTTTTACAAGTTCCTGCAGTCCCTGTATATCTGTGGGATCCCAGGTTCTGTTTCTCTCTTTCAGACTCTCATCCTTAATCCTGATCACAGCATCCGAGAAAGCCCGGTTCTGTTCCTCAGGAGTCTCCAGATGGATCGTTGCATTAAAAAGGGATGAAACCTCTCTCTGCTCTTCACTGTCAATGAAAGCATTCATCAGCCTTGCAGGATTCACATCGCCATCCCTGTGCTGCCGGTAAAGCATCTCTGCCACCTGCCTGTACAGAGGAACCACGAAATCTGAAGGCTGGATATATTTTTCCACTGTGTCAAATATGCCCGGATAAGTTACCAGCCAGGTAAGCATCAGCTTCTGTGCTTTCTCTGCTGCACTCTCCTTCTTCTTTTGCTGACCTGCTCCCACAGGTTTAGGCTGAATTCTCTGCTCTGCCGGAGTTCCCTTCATTGCAAGAGCTCCGACTCTCTTTTTCAGATTCTCCACACTGATCCCACTGCTTCTGTAATCCTTTACGATTGCTTCTATATAAAGATTTCTCTCCAGTTCATCGGAAAGCTCCAGAAGCATCTGCGCACACCGCTCAAAGAAACGGTTCTGTCCCTGGGGTTCCTCCATCGGAAATTCCCGCTCTGCCATATGTATGCGGAACATAAAGCTGTCCATAGCCTGCTCCAGACGTTTCTCAAACTCTTCCGCTCCAAGTGCCTTGATAAATTCATCCGGATCTTTATGCGGCTTAAGATTTACCACCCTCGAAGAAACACCTGCTTCCCTCAGGATCGGAATGGCACGAAGGGCAGCCCTCACGCCTGCATCATCACTGTCATACAGAAGCAATACCTCCTGAGTGTAACGCTTCAGCAGACTTGCATGTCCGGAAGTAAGTGCCGTTCCCAGTGATGCCACCGCATTGGTAAACCCTGCCTGATGCATGGATATCACATCCATATATCCTTCACACAGAATCAGATAATTTTTTCTCGTGGTTCTTGCAACATTCAGCCCGTACAGATTCCGGCTTTTATCAAAGATCGTAGTCTCCGGCGAGTTCAGGTACTTCGGCTTTCCGTCACCCATCACTCTGCCTCCAAATCCGATCACGCGGTTATTCACATCCATGATCGGGAAAATAACCCTGTTCCAGAACTTATCATACATTCCCCTGCGTTCATCCACATTGAACAGGCCGGAATCCCGCAGCAGTTCGTCACTGTAATTCTTTGACTTCAGATATTTGTACAAATCGTCACTGTACTTATCCGAATATCCCAGGCCAAACTTCCTGATCGTCTCCTCACTCAGTCCTCTGCCTGTCAGATATTCATGTGCCTGTCTGCCACTCTCACGACGCAGCTGATAATAGAAATATCCTGCTGCAAGCTTATTGATCTCCAGAAGGGCAGCCCGACGTTCTGCTTTCTTCTTTGCTTCTCCGGAATATTCAATCTTCGGAAGCTGCACCCCTGCCCTGTCTGCCAGATGCTTCAGCGCCTCCCCAAAGGTATAATTCTCATATTCCATCACAAAATTAAATACATTCCCGCCTGCTCCGCATCCGAAGCAGTAATACATCTGCTTCGCCGGTGTTACCGAAAAAGAGGGAGTTTTCTCATTATGAAACGGACAAAGTCCAAAATAGGTACTTCCTCTTTTGTTCAGCTTCACATACTGGGATACAACATCTACAATATCATTCTTCATCCTGACTTCTTCAATGATATCGTCTGAATAACGCATGCTTCGTCCTCCTTCTTGATGATTAATAGACTTCCCATGCTTTTGGTATGTAAATCTCCCGGAATTTCCTTATAGAATACTGGTCTGTCATTCCTGAGAGATAGTCACATACTGCCTGTTCCTTCTTCTCTCCACGCACGATCAGCTCCCTGTATTCTTTTGACATTGCTTCCGGGTATTCGACATAATATTCATATAACTCCGTCAGCATCTTCACTACCTTTTCCTCTTCCTTATGGGCTGCCGGATTCTCATATACATTCTGAAACATGAGAGCCCGCAGATCCATCATTGCCTCGTAGATCTCTGCTGACATCTTTATGGTATCCTGCTCAAGACTGTTCTCTATCACATCATGAACAAATGTATTGAGCCTCTCTCTGGTTGTATAACCGAGCAGCATCCGAAGCGTGACCGGAATATCATCCTCAGAAATAATCCCCGCCCGCTGTGCATCATCCATATCATGATGAATATAGGCGATCTTGTCCGAAAGTCTTACTACCTTTCCTTCGAGAGTAGACGGATTCCCACTGGTTCTGTGATTGAGGATACCATCCCGGACCTCCCATGTGAGATTCAACCCTTCGCCGTTCTTCTCCAGTACCTGTGCAACCCTGACGCTCTGTTTATAGTGGGCAAAGCCATCCGGATTCACTGCATCAAGAGCCCTCTCACCTGCATGTCCAAAGGGAGTATGTCCCAGGTCATGTCCAAGTGCGATCGCTTCTACAAGATCTTCATTCAGTCTCAGTGCCTTCGCTATTGTTCTGGCAATCTGTGATACCTCAAGAGTATGTGTCAGTCTGGTCCTGTAATGGTCACCCTGGGGCGCCACAAAAACCTGTGTCTTATCCTTCATCCTGCGAAAAGCTTTACTATGAAGGATCCTGTCCCTGTCTCTCTGATAGACAGTCCGTACATCGCATTCTTCCTCCTGCCGCTCTCTGCCTCTGGAACAAAGACTCAAAGCAGCATAAGGACTGAGCATCTTTTGTTCACGCTGTTCCATGCTTTCTCTGATATTCATAAGCGATACCTCCACAAGCTGACAAAATACCTCTTATTAATTATATTCTACATAAAATTTCAAATTCCTCTTTTTTTCAAAAAAAAATTGAAATTTTTTTATATTTTTTTCAAAAAGGTGTTGACATTAGCTTTTACATTTGATATAGTATCACTTGTCGCGAGGGAGAGCAAAAGAATCCCAAAGAAATGCGATATGCGGAAGTGTCGGAACTGGCAGACGAGCAAGACTAAGGATCTTGTGAGCATTGCGCTCGTGTGGGTTCAAGTCCCATCTTCCGCATTTAAAGAATGAGGAACTATGAGAATTCATGGTGCCTTATTTTTTTATTCTTTTTTTCTACAATAATTCTTTTCTCAGGTAACCATTTTCCGGTCCCCTGCATAATTTATCAGGAAAGCATTATCTATAGGAGCTTGTATGGCTTTTTATCATATGCAGATGCAGCAGGAAAATATAGATACAGGACAATATCAGGTTACCGTATCAGACCGGCTGAACAATCGTCCCATAGAAAACGCACGCGTCAGAATCTCCTACACAGGAGCACCCGACAGTACCATTGAAGAATTGGCAACAGATTCCTCCGGACGCACTCCTGTCATTGAACTTAAGACTCCACCTCTGGAATATAGTATGGAACCGGTTGAACAACAGCCCTACTCAGAATATACCATTCAGATCGAAGCAGAAGGATTTGAACCAAAAGAAATCGCAGGAAGCCAGGTATTAGCAGATACTTTATCCAGGCAGCCAACAACGCTGAATGTCATGGAATCCGGCGAAACTTTCCAGAGAATTGTAATTCCTCCGCATACGTTGTTCTATGAATATCCTCCCAAAATCGAAGAAGCCGAGATAAAACCAATAAATGAAAACGGTGAAATTGTATTAAGCAAAGTCGTTATCCCCGAATATATAGTGGTACACGACGGACCTGTCAACGATTCCGCTGCAGGCAATTATTATGTACGCTACAAAGATTACATCAAAAATGTAGCCAGCAGCGAAATCTATGCCACCTGGCCCGACGACACCATCCGGGCAAACATTCTGGCTATCATGTCTTTTACTCTGAACAGGGTTTATACGGAATGGTACCGGAACAAAGGTTATGACTTTACGATCACTTCCTCCACTGCCTATGATCACAAATGGATCTATGACAGGAATATCTTTGCCAGCATTGACCGCATTGTAGATGAACTGTTTGAGAATTATCTTTCCAGACCAAATGTACGTCAGCCAATCCTTACCCAGTACTGTGACGGCAAACAGGTACAATGCCGAAACAGAGGCTGGATGACACAATGGGGAAGCAAGGCACTGGGCGATCAGGGATACTCTGCCATTGAAATCCTACGGACTTTTTACGGAAATGATATGTATATCAATGTGGCGGAAGCAATCTCCGGCATCCCCGCCTCCTGGCCAGGATATGATCTGGATATCGGTACATCCGGAAACAAAGTAAGGCAGATCCAGGAACAGTTAAACACAATCGCAGAAGCTTATCCAGCTGTCCCTGTTGTTACCGCAGATGGAATTTACGGACCTGAGACCCAAAATTCCGTCAGGATTTTCCAGAACATTTTCGGTCTGGACCAGACAGGGATCGTAGACTATCCAACCTGGTACAAAATTCAGGAGATCTACGTGGCAGTCAGCAGGATTGCTGAGTTGCGTTAGGGTTGTAGCAAAAATATACGTAAAATGGCTGCCTCACCTACTGATATGTTATCTCACATATTTACCGGATTGGCAGCCGTTTTATTACCCTTACAACAGATATCACCTAAAAAAAGAAGAAAATTCATCTATCGATTCAGCAATATAATAATATCTATCTTCGCTTGAACTCCAATAATATACTTTTCCATTCTTATTATTTACGCAATAATAATTATCTCCCGAATCAATACCAATAGGAACTATCTTTGCCTTTGTTCTATTTAAGAAAAAGTCCAGAGGTTTTGTAATGCAATAATTTTCATCTTCCGAATTAAGTGATAAAAACGCTCTAACTTCGTACTCATCTCTATCTGTAATAATCATATCAGTTCCTGCTATTTGCTGATTGTTGACACATAACAACTTAGTCTTCCATTTCCCTGCGTTTCCAGTTTTCCCTTATCGCAAAGTTCTCTCAGCAGTCGAAAAGCTTTCGTTGTCCCGGCTCCAATCAGCTTTTCTACTTCTTTCCTTATCCGAAATTTTATTTCTGTCACAGATCACACTGATATCCGGCTCCACATATGTTTTATCATCTGCATTCAGATTCACAGCCAGCGGGGCAGACAACACCTGACAACTTCCTTTATTCCGCCTGATATAATCCCGGATTATTCCCGCAATCTCCATTGAAAGAGTTTGATGAACGTAACTTGGCGGAGCCATCATATATAATTGTCCATGAATTAATTCTGCACGTTCTCCATCTGGTAAATGATAAATATCTTCTATAGTATAGATTTTTTCCTTCAATAATGGCATAATTTCGGATCCTTTCCTGTAAACAATGCTCTTACTCTCTGTGCACTCATCATAACATGACGGCATTGGTTTTACAAGAAAAGAAGAACCGCAGCAGCACTGAGAATTTCAGTGGCTATGGTTCTTCTATACTTATTATATTACTTATATTCAATCTGTTATTCTACAAAGAAATGTGATTGAGGATAAATTCCTATTTCCTTCGCAATTCTTCTTTTCACATGGATTTTTCCAACAAGGAATACGTAAGAAAGAATCCTGTCCAAAAGACTGTTACATCACAGAAACATTGCAGAATAATCTTCTATGATATAAAAAACTCCCCTCAGTATCACAAATAATAATCACTGAGAGGAGCTGTAATTTCAGAACAGCAGAGCTGTTTTCTTATTAAGATATCTTCTTAGATTAAGAATTTTCTTTCCTAATCTTAACTTTACAATGTTTCCGATAACAGGCAATGCCATAATTTACAATATTCTTCATCCCGTCACTCTTTAACCTTGCAGCATACTGACGTTGTTCAATCTGTTTCAGAGCTTCTGTACAAGCTGCCTCCATTCTGTCTTCCTGAGCATATTTCATCTCGATCACCACTCCGACACGATTCTCCGGAACTTCCAGTAAAATATCACAATAACCTTCACCAGATTCTATATTCGACCAGACAGCCCAGTTCTCCATATGACTTAGCAGCCCCAGCAAAACTCCATGATAAAAATTTTCTTTTCTTCCCTTAACTGCCGTATCCCGAATACTGATTGTATTCCATAAATAGTCGTTAAACAAATCTTCTATCGTTTCTGCATCTCCATCTGGAAAAGCCATGCATAATTTATCAAGCTTCTTTACATCCTCAGATGACTTTTCCTGAAACCATTCCCTGATCTGAAGTTCAAACAATTCTTTAATTTCTCTGTTAGGAATTGCCAGACGTAACTTTCTGCTGTCTATTCTTTCACGTTGTGTTAAATATCCTGTTGTAAAAAGTATACTCCAAAGATTCTCAATGGATTTATCCAGTTCATTATATGTCAGTTCCTGTTTTATTTCTTTTATAACCGTTTCTCCCGAAATCAGGTTTTCGATTTCATCTCTCGTCTGTTTATTCGCTTTATCTATAAAACGACTCACAATGCTGTTGCTGCTGGTATTAGACCAGAAATCTTCTGGTATCGCATCAGGATCTGCACATAAATTTCTGCAATAACTGATCACGTCCCAGGGACAATACACTGCTTTCTTTCCAAACTGATAACCATCATACCATTCCCTGATTGTTTCATGGTAGTCAGAAAGCCCAAAATATTTCAGCATTTCTGCGACCTCATCATCTGTAAATCCAAAGAACTCATCAAACTGTACACTCGTAATCGAAAAAACATTAAAATTATTTAATCCTGTAAAAATGCTTTCCTTCGCAATTCTCAGGCATCCCGTAAGTACTGCAAAAAACAGGCTCGAATTTGTCTTCAAAACATTTCCAAACATGTTTCTGATCAAAGATACCATCTCGTCATAATATCCATACTGGAACGCTTTATCTAATGGCACATCATACTCATCAATCAAAAGAACCGCTTTTTTTCCATAATGTTTCTCCAGTAATACAGTTAATATAAGCAGCGCCTTCTCCATTGTGGCATCAGACATTTTGAAATCGCCATGATCATCAACGACAGTCAATGCTTTATAAGAGTTTTTTTCTTCCTCTGTAAGGCGGCTGCTCTCTGCCAGAGCACTAAGTCTCCACGCCTCCATTCCCAGAGTATTCTTCAGCGATTTCCGGGCTGACTCAAAATTTAATCCCTCCACATTCTTCAATGTAAGCGAAATTACCGGAAATTTTCCCATATATTCTTCACACAGTTCTTTTTCACGGGATACCTTCAGTCCATTAAACAGCGATTTATCACATCCGATTTCCAGAAATGACTGCAGCATATTCATATTCAGAGATTTTCCAAAACGGCGAGGACGTGTAAACAGATTCACTTCTCCCCAGTTATGAAGAAGTTCTGTTATCATTTCTGTTTTATCCACATAGTAAAAATTATGCCGGATTATTTTTTCAAAACTATCTATTCCAATTGGCAGTTTCTTTCTGTTCCGCATATTTTTCATCCTCCTTCATTACCAGGTTTTGCAAGTCAGATAGCTATTCGCAATCCACTTCGCTATTTGCTCATAGCCAAACAACTGCTGCGTAGCTTATCAGAAGGAGCTTGCACCCCTCCTGATACAAGCAAGTCCCCACTCACTGCCTATTGCTTTCGCCTGTCCGCGTGCTTCTCCAGCAGCCTTAAGTCTTTCTGATTCCTGTTCCAGAACTTTCCCTCCCATAATTTCACCTATTCCTTTCCGGACCTCTTCTTCTTTTCGGAAGATATAATCCGCAATCTTTACAATTAGCTTTGTCAAATCTGTATACAGTTCCGATTTACCTGTTTCTGTCAGTTCTTTTTCCAGATTTACCCTGATTTCTTCGTATTCGTTTAAGAGCATCTGGAATAATACCGGATTGTTATTAAAATCATGTCCTTTTTTCTCATATCTCATAATATAAAATGGCAACAGCATTAACAGGTTTTTCTCAAAGATGCTGTCTTTTGTATAATCAGCCATTTTTATAGCAGGTATGGAATATAAATATGTATTTCCATCCGGAAAAACTACATCTGCTTCCAGATAATCCGGCGTGCTTCCAGAACTTCTCAAAAATAATACACATGACTTTGGAAATTCTATCCGGTATCTGCGCCCCTGCTTTTCTGCATGTTCTATGCCAATTGCAAAATCATATTCTATCATCCTTATTACCATTGTCATGTCGTCTGTACTCTGACACTCGATATGGTACATTTTCCTTCCGATCAGCAGACAGGAATCTGTAATGATCTCTCCATCCTCCTGTTGATGTTCATTGCGAAGCTGTGAGATCTCCACATCTTCCGGGTATGATGTATGGAATACCTCATTGATCAACGGCACTGCCAGATATGGCATCTTTTCGATCATTGTACGAAATACATCATCAAAAATCGTATTATTCATATAATACTCCTTTTTGTACTTACATTATAACATTTTGACGAGTTTTATTGAATACTTAATCTCTTTGAAATTATGTATTTTTATCTTTGGAATCAGTGGCAGATATTGCCTGAAAAATCACTTATAAGAAAGTATAGATTATCGTTTGCATTTTTTACTATACAGCATCTATGGCTATTTATCAAGTCCATTTTGGGCGATTATTTTTCTCTTCTTCCTTATCCATTACTGTTCATACACCACTATCCCGAGACATACAAGCCAAAATTCCATTGCCGCAGGCAATCTGGAATGAATTTGGGCTACGTTACTGTGAACGGAGTGAACAGTAACAATCCGACATCCGTCAACTATAACAATTCTACAAAAAAGACAGATTTCTCTTTTTTTAAAAATCTGTCTTTTTTGCAAATATTTTTACATTATTCACTTTTTTCACGCTCTGCCCGAGCTAACTATCTATAAAAATATTCTGTCTATCATTTATCTCAGATCAGTTTGACAATATCATTGTACATGGCAAATACCATCAGCGCCATCAACAGCATCAGCCCTGCGAAATGGATGCCGCCCTCCACCTGTCTGTTAATCGGTTTTCTGCGGATTGCCTCTATGACAAGGAATACCAGCCGTCCACCGTCCAGTGCCGGAAACGGAAGGAGGTTCATAACTCCAAGGTTTGCAGAGAGCAGAACTGCCAGATTAAGCATATTCATCCACAGGATCATGGTTCCTTCGCTTTTGCTTTCCTCATACGTAGTTCCGATTGCATCCACAATTCCGACCGGACCACTCAGATCTTTCATTCCAAGCTTTCCGCTGACCAGCTCTTTCAGGCTGAGAATCGTTGTACGTACCATATATTTTACTTCTACGGCACCATATTTAACTACATCCAGCCCTTTTGCTTTTTCAGAATACATATTGTAGGTAAATCCTGATTCTGCGGTACGGTATTCTTTTGGTGTAACCGTAATATCATATTCCTGTCCGTCCCTGGAATAGGTAAGTTTTACAGACTTTTCTGTCAGCGGATTCTCCTGAATATATTTCTGGTAATCTGCTGTATTTGTAATCTTCACTCCATTAATGGATGTGATCACATCTCCCTGCTGAATCCCTGCTTCCTGCAACGGCATTCCATCCATTACAGATTCCACTGTCATGGCAGAAGTATCATCCCCGTTGAAATTGCAGCCCAGAAGGTATCTCACATTTGTATCCGACTTATAGGAAATGTCCATCTTCTTTCCGTCACGCTTAACAGTCAGGTTAATGGTATCTCTCTCTTTCAGCTGGTTCAGATAGGAATATACATAGAGATCTTTTCCCAGATCAATGTGATATCCCTGATAACTGGTAATAATATCTCCCTCTTTCAGTCCTGCCGCCTCAGCCGCAGAACCTTCCTTTACGGAAAGAACTCTGGATGGTTCATATCCTACAGCACCTACAATGATCACAGACAATACAAATGCCATGATAAAGTTAAATACCGGTCCTGCGGCAACTACAGAAATCCTTCCCCACACAGACGCACTGTTAAAAGTTCCCGGTTCATTCTCTATGTCCGTATCCTCCCCCAGCATGGCACAGGAGCCACCGATAGGAAGAAGTTTCAGTGAATATCTGGTATCTCCTTTCTCAAAACTGAAAAGTCTTGGTCCCATTCCCAGAGAGAATTCTGTGACCACGATCTTATTCAGCTTTGCAAAAAGAAAATGTCCCAGCTCATGAAAGAGAATGATTGCACTGAATATGACAATTGCAATAATAATTTTCAATCTACCACCTGCTTTCAATCCAACGATAAGTTTCTTTCTCAATCTCCAGAATCTGATTCAGGTCCGGATCCTTTACTGCTGTATGTCTGCTCATAGACTGCCCGATAATCTCGTAAATATCCAGAAAGCTGATTTTTTTCTGAAGGAATTTGCGGACTGCCAGCTCATTTGCAGCATTAAAAACGGTTGGCATACTGCCGCCTGCCCTTGCCGCTTCCACCGCCATTGGAAGACCTTTAAAAGTTTTCCTGTCCGGCTCCTCAAAGGTGATCTGCTTCAACATATGAAAATCCAGTCTGTCGCCTTTTAAAAATCTTCTGTCCGGGTAGCATAATGCATACTGTATCGGAAGTCTCATATCCGGTGTTCCAAGCTGTGCCATCACTGCACCGTCCTCGAATTCCACCATAGAGTGGATAATACTCTGCGGCTGAACCACAACCTGAATATGATCCAGATCTACATCAAAAAGCCATCTGGCTTCCATAACTTCCAGACCTTTATTTACCAGAGTTGCAGAATCCACTGTAATCTTCTGTCCCATTACCCAGTTCGGATGCTTCAGCGTATCCTCCAGAGTCACCTTCTCCAGATCTGCTGTTTTCTTTCCGCGGAAAGGACCGCCGGATGCAGTGATGAGCAGTTTATGTATCTGCTCTCTTTCCTCTCCATGAAGTGCCTGGAAAATAGCACTGTGCTCGCTGTCTACAGGCAGGATCTGCACACCGAACTGCTTTGCCAACGGCATGATCAGATGTCCGGCTGTTACCAGTGTTTCCTTATTTGCCAGAGCAATATCCTTACCTGCAAGGATTGCTTCCATAGTTGGTCTGATTCCTATCATTCCTACGATGGCGGTCACCAGAATGTCTGATTCCTCCATTCTGGCAAGTTCGATAAGACCACCCATCTGGCTTACGATTTTTACATCCAGATCCTGCACACGTACTGCCAGATCTCTGGCTGCCTCTTCTTTCCAGACTGCAACAAGTCTGGGATGAAATTCACGTATCTGCTTCTCCAGCATTTCTACATTGCTGCCTGCTGCAAGCCCAACTACTTCCAGGTCATCATTTGCACGTACCACATCCAGTGTCTGTGTTCCGATCGAACCTGTAGAACCTAAGACTGCTACTTTTTTCATATTGTACCTCATTTCAATACTTATACAACAATTTTATAAAATTACTTCTGACCTGACAGTTCTCATATCAGAAAATACTGTAAACATGTATGTCAGAAGAATATATGCTCTAGAGCGTGTCTGAAAAATGCTTTACGCAAGATGTGCGTCACAATTTGTGGGAGATTTTGTTCGGATGAGGGCGTCGTAGTGGACTACGACAACCGAATTCGAACAAAATATACCGCAAAGTGGGGCGTGCAGATTGCGGGAATGATTTTTCAGACACGCTCTAGATCTCAATCATCACAAGAGAGAGGAAATAAATAACCGGTGCTGTGAAGATCACACTGTCGAATCTGTCAAGGATTCCTCCATGTCCCGGAATTAATTTTCCATAATCTTTAATCCCCTGATTTCTCTTGATTGCAGATGCAGCCAGATCGCCTACCATGGAGATCAGTGCTCCGATTGCACAGATCACAGCATATTCCAGCATCGGTCCCTGAGTGGCTGCTGCATAGATCACACCAAGAAGTGCAGCTCCTGCCACACCACCCACAGCTCCCTCCACAGATTTCTTAGGGCTGAGGACAGGTGCCATTTTATGTTTACCGATCAGCATTCCCACACAATATGCGCAGGTATCACATCCCCATGAGCACAGAAAGATCAGCCATACGTGGAACTTTCCACCGGGAAGCTCTCTGGTAAGATAAATAAACGACAGCATAACTGCCACATACACAATACCAAACAGTGCAGGCATTACCTGCCCTGCCTCATAGGTTGGATAAGTGAACACGTATACAAACATGAGCAGCACAAGTCCGAAAATGATTGCCAGCACTCCATACCTCTCAAAATCAAGCAGCACTGCCAGATAATATAATACTGCGCCTAAATAGCCTGCTGCCGCCAGCAGATTTATCTTCTCATCCTGCACCTTCATTGCTCTGTACAATTCTCTCATTCCAATGAGAGAAACCGCAAGAAGTGTGAAAAACAGCACATAATCACCGCTGATAATAGTGGCAAGCGCAATAATCACAAGCAGGATTCCGCTTAAGAGTCTTGTCTTAAACATTCTTTACTCCTCCTTAACTCCGCCGTATCTTCTGTCTCTCTGATTATATTTCTCAATAGCCTTAATCAACTCTGCTTTATTAAAATCCGGCCATGCCACATCTGTGAAATAAAATTCTGTATAAGCCATCTGCCATAACAGAAAATTGGAAAGTCTCAATTCACCGCTTGTGCGGATCATCAGATCCGGATCAGGGATTCCTGCCGTATCCAGGTAATTGTCAAAAACATGCTCATCAATTTCTTCCGGCTTTACTTTTCCATCTGCAGCATCCTGAGCAAGTTTGCGGATACCTCTTATGATCTCATCTCTGCTGCCGTAGTTTAATGCAATCTGGAAATAGATTTCATCATATTTCTGAGAATATTGTTCCAGACGTGCAATACTTTCCTGAATATCCTGATCAAATGCCGAAACCTCTCCGATCACCCGGACACGCATTTTGTTCTTATCTGCCAGTTTAATACATTTTTTCAGATAACTTCGGAACAGTTTCATCAGACCGTCCACCTCATCTTTGGAACGTTTCCAGTTCTCTGTGGAAAAAGCATATACAGTCACATATTTAACTCCCAGCTCCTTCATATAGTCACAGACTGTTTCCAGATTTGCACAGCCCTTCACATGTCCGTAGCTTCTGGGCATTCCCTTTGCCTTCGCCCAGCGTCCATTACCATCCAGAATAATGGCAATATGATTTGGTACATTCATACTCTTGTTTCCTTTTCTTATCCTGTTATTCCTTTAACCTTACTGTCTCATCATAATGAACCACAGTTTCCGGTCCATTATCTCATTCAGATAAAAAGAGAGCCCGCATTCATGGAGCTCTCCTTTTCGTTTCCCTTATACGGTCATGATTTCTTTGCTCTTTGCATCCACTGCCGCATCAACTTCTTTGATATATTTATCTGTGCTCTTCTGGATTTTCTCCTCAAGTTCTTTGATCTCATCCTCAGATACATCCTGTTTTGCAAGTTTCTTAAATGCATCATTTGCATCACGACGAATGTTGCGGACTGCTACTTTGGCTGCTTCGCCTTTTTTCTTGACATCTTTAACCAGTTCCTTACGGCGTTCCTCTGTAAGTTCCGGGAATACAAGGCGAATTACTTTACCATCGTTGCTTGGATTTAATCCAAGGTCAGAGGTAAGGATTGCTTTCTCAATTCCTTTGATCAGGCTGCTTTCCCATGGCTGGATCTGGATCATACGAGCTTCCGGGACAGTGATATTTGCCACCTGCTGAAGAGGTGTCGGAGCTCCGTAATAATCTACGGCGAGTTTGTCAAGGATATGCGGGTTCGCACGTCCTGCACGAATTGTAACCAGTTCGCTCTCAAGGCTTGCCAGTGTCTTTTTCATCTTCTCTTCATATTTCTGAATTCTCTCATCCATTAGGTTCGTCTCCCTCTTTTTATAGTTTTTATATTACACTTTCTCTGTAAACTGACTTATAAGCCTTACTTATACAGTAACCTTAGTTCCGACAAATTTGCCATGTACTGCATTGATGATGCTGTCTTTTTCATCCAGTGCAAATACCAGCATCGGCATCTTCTGTTCCATACACATGATTGATGCTGTCAGATCCATAGCTGCCAGTTTCTTTGCAACTACTTCTTCAATGGAAATTTCATCATATTTTACTGCATTCGGGTTTGTCTTCGGATCACTGTCATAAATTCCGTCAACAGCTTTTGCAAGAAGGATTGCTTCTGCTTCGATCTCTACTGCGCGAAGTACAGTGGCTGTATCTGTGGAGAAGTAAGGATGTCCTGTACCGCCTGCAAAGAATACGATCTTGCCCTGTGCAAAGCTTGCTTCCACTGCATCCTTAGAGTAAAGGCTTGTAAATGCACCGCATACAAATGGTGTAAAGATTTCTGTCTTTAATCCAAGGTATCTGCAGATATCAGATACATAAATACAGTTCATCACTGTTGCAAGCATACCAATCTGATCAGCCTTATTCCTGTCGATAGTCTCACTGGTGCGTCCTCTCCAGAAATTACCTCCACCGATCACGATGCCGATTTCCAGTCCTTCCTCAGCAATTGTCCTGATCTGCTTTGCAACTTCAATAACAGTCGCCTCGTCAAATCCGGTCTTCTTCTCACCGGCAAGGGCTTCGCCGCTTAATTTTAATAATACACGTTTCATAGTAACTGTCTCCTGAAATTAATTTTATCGCAGGTAACAGAGGATCAGAATACCTCCTCTGTTACATTCGTAGTTCTATTCTACCATATTCCGGCAACAATTTCATTACCATTTTCATCAACTGTTGTAGAAACTGTGAAATTGCTGTAATAATGGAATCCTGTTTTACCTGTCTCAGGATCATCCTCATAGCTGCTGCCCTGTGGAGAACCGCATGCGCCTTCCAGTGCATCCAGAGACTGACCGATATACTGTTCTGCTGTGGAAATCATATCGCCGCCATTTCCCGGATCATCGTTACTGCCCGGATCATCGTTACTGCCCGGATCATCATTAGTACCCGGATCGTCTGAGTTTCCCCCATTGCCCGGATCATCTGAATTATCCCCGGTTCCATTGCCACTGTTATTATTCTGATCAGAACTGTTGTTACTATCTGTGGAATCAGAATTATCTGCAGAATTCTTATCACTGTCGTCTGTGGAATCTGATTCTGACTCACTGTCATCTGTAATGCCAAGACGTTCCTTTACCGCATCAAGCGTGGATACTTCTTTTGTTGATGTACCTGTCAGATATTTTGCATATGGGATCGCATCATCATCTGTGCCATCCATACATAACGTAATCTGCGAAATTGTTCCAAGCGGAATATCGCGGAAAAAGCATTCATTCTTGTCCTCATCAGTATATGCAATACGGATATCATAGGAAGCTATACTCTTGTTGGATGTTGTCTGTGTATTTGCAGTCTGCATATAATACAGTGCCTTGTCCTTATCTGTCAGAGTAAACATTCCATTGATGAGATCATCTCCCCATCCTCCATCCTCGTCTGCATCATAATCCTCACTGTCTTCATCCACATGAGTCCGGATATAGAGTGACTGGATGTCATCCCCTGTATTATTTACAAACACAATCTTAGATGCTGTGGAAGTTTTCTCCCCCATTACATTCTTTATGTCTTCATCTGCTGTCTGCTGCATATCCACCATATCGACTGCCTTGGTTACTTCAGGAGTCGGGGTAGCTGTTACCTCTACAGGTGCTGTCTCTGTTGTCTTTTTCTTACCACATCCGGCAGCTGCCACTGTCATTACTAACAGACCTGCCAGTATTAAATAACGTTTCTTCATAATATATTCCCTCCTGCTATATGGAATATCTTTTTCTTTTTAACAATGTCATTTTTTCAATTCCCTATTATTGCAGAGTATCGAAAACTTGTCAACTAAGCCTCTGCCGATTTCATACAATTTTAAGACTTTCAGGTTTTTAAAGTTTCTGCCTGCGGACGCATTCTTATGAAAAAATCACATTTTTCCTACTTCATATTATGATGTCAGGATTAAAAAGTATCTGACCCTGATATCATATTATTGCACACAAGGAAACACGCACTGTAATCAGCAGATACTCACCAGAAAGGACTGCCATGTTACTCTGGCAGTCCTTTCTTATCTCTTTCGGATCATATTTAACATATTTTTATTCTGCAAGCTTCATCAGAAGTTCCACACATTCTTCCTCTGATAAAGCCGACATATTCAGACAGATATCATAGTTTTCCATTTTTTCTGAAAGCAAAACTGCATTATCAATATAGATTCTTAACCTTAAAGTCACGCTCTGCTTCTCTTCTCTGGTCTTTCTTTGCAATATCCTGTCTCTTATCGTAGAGTTTCTTGCCTCGGGCCATACCGATTTCTACCTTTACCAGGCTATCTTTGAAGTAAACTTTCAGAGGTACTAAAGTTAACCCTTTTTCTTTGAGCTTTGCTTCAATCTTATTGATCTCATATCTGTGAAGCAGAAGCTTACGGATTCTCAGCGGGTCTTTGTTGAAAATATTTCCTTTTTCATAAGGGCTGATATGCATTCCGTAGATGTAAACCTCTCCGTTTTCCACACGTATAAAGGATTCCTTAATACTACACTTACCCATGCGCAGGGATTTTACCTCTGTTCCTGCAAGGGCAATGCCGGCTTCATAAGTATCTTCTATAAAATAGTCGTGAAATGCCTTTTTATTATTGGCAATCAGCTTCATTCCTTTTTTCTTTGCCATAATATCCTCCAAGCCATTTTTATTTAACTCTCTTCTTCATCATCAAATACCAGAAGAACATTTGAAAGTGTATCCATACATTTTTATTTAATTCTCTTCTTCATCGTCCCGGATATCAGAAATCAGCTCAAAGTCTACAGTCTTGAGCATCTTATCTGCATCTGCCACGCGGACACGAACCTTATCTCCCAGCTTGTACACTTTCTTTGTCATCTCACCGCGAAGTTCATAGCTCTCCTGGTCAAAAACATAGTAGTCATCACGCAACGTGTTGACATGAACCAGTCCCTCTACAGTATTCGGAAGTTCCACATAAAGCCCCCATCCGGTAACACCTGAGATAATTCCCTCGAACTCTTCTCCCAGATGGTAGGACATGTATTCTGCTTTCTTCAGCTTGTCTGATTCACGCTCTGCCTCATCTGCGCGGCGTTCGCATACACTGGACTGCCTCGCAACTTCATCAAGGATTTCAGCATAGTGTTCGGTTCTGCCTTCACGCATCAGTCTGCCTCGTAAGTTATCCTTAATGATCCTGTGGATCTGCAGATCAGGATATCTTCTTATCGGAGATGTGAAATGGCAGTAATATTTTGCCGCCAGTCCAAAGTGACCGCTGCATTCTGTTGTATATTTCGCCTGTTTCATGGAACGCAGCACCAGACGGCTGATCATTGCTTCATTCGGAAGACCTTCGATACTTTCGATGATCTGCTGGATTTCTTTTGGCGTGATTTCTTCTTTTGCTTTCTGAATCTTCACACCCTGATTGTGAAGTAATGTCAGAAGACTCTCCACTTTCTCCGGATCCGGGTTATCATGGGTTCTGTATACAAACGGAATCTCTTCTGTGCAGTATTCCTGTGCCACAGTCTCATTTGCCATCAGCATGAAATCTTCAATGATTTTGGTTGCCACATTTGCTTCATATGGCTTAACATCGATTGCTTTTCCTGCTGCATTGAGAATAATCTTGCTCTCCGGGAAATCAAAGTCAATGGAACCTCTGTGATGGCGGCTGTTTCGTAAGATTCCGGACAGTTCTTTCATCATAAAGAACATCGGGATAAGTGCATCATACCGTTTATTTGCTTCTTCGTCTGTGTCCTCAAGAATGTTCTTTACATCAGTATAGCACATTCTCTCATCTACGTTAATCACTGTTTCCGCGATCTGATGGGAAACTACCTTACCCTTTTCGTTAATGTCCATCAGGCAGCTCAACGCCAGTCTGTCCTCTCCCTGATTCAGAGAACAGATTCCATTGGAAAGACGTTCCGGCAGCATTGGCACAACGCGGTCTGCCAGATAAACACTGGTTCCACGTTTCAGTGCTTCCCTGTCCAGAGCACTGTTATACTGTACATAGTTGCTTACATCTGCGATATGGACTCCCAGATGGTAAATGTCCCCCTCTTTTGTCAGGGAAATCGCATCATCCAGGTCTTTGGCATCTTCGCCGTCAATAGTGACTGTCTGCAGATGTCTCAGATCCAGTCTTCCATCTCTGTCTGCATCCAGCACATGATCCGGAACACGCTGAGCCTGCTTCATTACTTTCTCAGGAAATTCACTTGGGATTCCGAAGCTCTTGACGATTGCCAGAATATCTGTACCCGGTGTTCGGATATTTCCCAGATTCTCCTTAATTTTTCCTTCAGGATTCTTATTTCCGGAGCCGTAATCTGTGATCACCGCGATTACTTTATCACCATTTTTAATTCCTGCTTCTTCTTTTCTCGGAATGAAGATATCTTTGGAAAATTTCGGATTATCACTGATCACAAAACCGAAATCCCGATTTAACTGGTAAGTTCCTACAATTTCAGGCATACCACGTTCCAGAACCTTCACAACTACACCTTCCTGGCGTTTTCCCTCTTTTTTGTCATCTCTGATGATGATCCTTACTTTATCCTGATGCATGGCTGTTCCTGTATCACTTTCAGGAATAAAGATATCCTCATCCTGTCCTTCGATTTCTACGAAGCCGAAACCTTTGGGATGTCCGATGAATGTTCCCTCAGCCTGGATTCCCTCCGGCTGCTCTTTTTTATTTTTATCTTTCTTCTTTCTGCCATACTCTGATCCGTATTCTTCTCTTCGGTCATCGTAATAACGGTCATCTTTTTTCTTTTTCCATTTTCCTTTGACCTTTTCATATCTGCCCTTGCGGTCTACAGATACCTTTCCTTCCTCGCAAAGTTCGTCCAGAACATCATACAGCTCTCTTTTCTCTTCTTTTGAAAGTCTCAGAAGAGAAGAAATCTCGCGGAGTCTCATTGGCTGATAAATAGGATCTCCCATCAGTTCCAGGATAAACTTTTTTCTTCTGTCCATATCTTTTTTACTCATATTACTCCTCACAGCCTCCGCAGAGGACTTTTATCTGATTCAGCTCTTTATGACACAAAAAACACTCTTGCACATAACAAGAGTGTTTCAAATTTCTTTTCTGATTAACCAAGCATATTTAATGCTACAGAAATTACAAAAAATAAAATTCCCATAATAGTGGTTGCCTTAACAAGTCCGCCCTCCATGGAACGACCTTTGTTCTTACCCCAGTATGTTTCTGCTGCTCCGGCGATAGCACCAAGTCCCTGCTGCTTACCTTCCTGCATAAGAACTACTACTGTAAGAGCGATGCAATCTATTATGAAAATGACACTCAGAATGATCTTAATAATCTGCACTTCGTTACACCTCCTAATCAACTGAGTTTCATTGTAACATAGCCGGATGGGGATTTCAACCACAATTCAGAGTTTTTGTCAGGTTTCTTAACAATTTTTTTCATTTTCTTTAAAAGGATTTTCATACACTGCCAGTTCTCCCAAGGCCTCATGGATACGAAGAAGCTGGTTATATTTGGCATTTCGGTCCGAACGGCAGGGTGCACCTGTCTTAATCTGGCCGGCACCTGTGGCAACTGCCAGATCTGCGATAAATGAATCTTCCGATTCTCCTGATCTGTGAGAAATTACTGCCCTGTATCCCGATTTCTGTGCCATTTCCACTGCATCCAATGCTTCTGAAAGTGTTCCTATCTGGTTTAATTTTATCAGAATGGCATTTGCCGCTCCCAGTTTGATTCCACATGCAAGACGTTTGATATTCGTAACAAACAGATCATCACCTACAAGCTGTATTTTATCTCCCAGTCTTTTTGTCATCTGTTTCCAGCCTTCCCAGTCATCTTCCTCAAGTCCATCTTCAATGGAAACAATCGGGAACTTCTCTGTAAGTTTTTCATAATATTCTATCATCTCGCCGGAATCCCTGAGAACTTCTTCCCCTTTCATTTTTCCTTCTCCGGGGAAAACATAAACGCCCCTTTCTTCATCGTACAGTTCACTTGCCGCAGCATCAATTGCAATGCTGATATCCTTTCCGGGTTCATACCCTGCCTTTTTTACTGCTTCCAGAATCACTTCCAGGACGCTTTCTGAATCGGAAAGATCCGGTGCGAAACCTCCCTCATCACCGACTGCTGTTGACAGACCTTTTTGTTTCAGGATAATTCTGAGAAACTGATATACTTCCGCACACATTCGGATCGCCTGCTCCATATTTTCCGCTCCCGTCGGCATGATCATGAATTCCTGTAAATCCACCGTATTGTCAGCGTGACGTCCCCCATTTAAGATATTCATCATCGGTACAGGCATCTGTCTGGTATGGCAGCCGCCAAGATACTGATATAAAGGAACGCGAAGAGCTGCTGCTGCCGCCCTTGCTACTGCCAGGGATACTCCCAGTGCCGCATTTGCCCCTACATTACTTTTATTGTCTGTGCCGTCTGTTTCTATGATTTTTTTATCAATATAGGACTGATTCAGAGCATTTTCTCCAAGAATTGCTTCTGCCAGCTTTGTATTTACATTCTCCACTGCTTTGCGGACACCAAGTCCGGTGTAGCAGCCTTTTTCTCCGTCACGAAGCTCCACTGCCTCGAACTTTCCTGTGGAAGCTCCCGAAGGGACGATTGCCCTTCCCGTATATCCATTTATCCCGATCACACCTTCTCCTACTGTTACTTCTACTTCCACTGTAGGATTTCCTCTGGAATCAAGTACCTGTCTTGCATGAACCCTTCTTACAGGCAGATAACGTAACATATTAGAACCTCCTGATCATTTTAATAAACCGGTAACTGTTCCATATTTTCACAGTTACAGTTAAACCTCAAGTCAAAATACGTCACTGAGAACGGCGTGAACAGTAACGTAATTTGACTTGTATATCTTTACAATCATATTTTTACCCAATATGCTTCCGGCTATGCATTGTCTATATCCATTATTATTTTCAGAATATTTTATCAATAAAAATAATTTTAATATTATCTTTTAAATATTTTGCAAATTTTCTATTTTTATTCTTGACATTTCATTCTTTATCTGTTATATTAAGTTCATAAAACAAAAGGGATTACGAAAAACAAAAAAGTAAAGGAGTGAGACCACCGAAAACATAATCTTTTCTTCATAATTTAAGAAAGCGAGGTACAGACCACCAGAATAGCAAAGTTTCAAATTCATGACTTATAAGAAAGGCAGGTACGGACCACCAAGAACTTAATCTTTTAAATCCAACTAAGTTTTATAAGTAGTTCCTATCAAACAAGGAAGGTACAGTCCAATGGAAACCTAACGATTTATCTTATTTTGAACGTAACAGTTAAACATTCTAAAGAAGGTACGGTCCAATGGAAATTTAATGATTTACCTTATTTTTAAAGTGACATTCAATCAAAATAAGGAAGGTACAGTCCAATGAAACGTTAACGATTTACCCTATTATAAAACGTAACCGTTCATTTACATGAAGAAGGTACAGTCCAATGAAAACTTAACGATTTACCCTATGAAACTATAAAAGGAAGGTACAGACCAATGGGACAGTAAGTTGAACCGTTAATTTCATAATTCAAATTCATACAATTTCATAATTTATTTTACAGAAAGTGAGGTATCCTCCCTTGGATACAGAATCTTAACAGGAGCCACGATGAAATATAAATCTGTGGCTCTTTTATTTGTCATTCAGCTTCTATAGTTCCCCTCTTTCTCATATATTAAACTAATATCATTCCGTTCTGAGGTTAATACTCTCTATGCATCTCAAATACATATCTTCCACTCGGATTTTCTCTTCCAGATTTACCAAGATTTTTCTTCTTTTCTGTGCTTGTGCATTTATAGGTTCCTCTATAGGAAAAATCGTATCGCACAACACTGCCAGACAGACTGCTGCTTCTGCCCAAAGTTCCAACTGGGGACTCAGTTTTCAGGAAGAAGGCAAACGTCCTGTTGGAAATGCAACGATAGAAGAACTGGCTCAGTACAATGCCTTTTTCGCTGAAGATACCGAAGAAAAGAAAATCTATCTCACCTTTGACGCAGGCTTTGAAAATGGAAATACTCCTGCTATTTTGGATGCACTGAAAAAACATCAGGCACCTGCTACATTTTTTGTGGTTGGAAATTTCATTTCGGAAAACAAAGACCTGATCAAACGAATGGAAACGGAAGGGCATATTGTCGGCAATCATACTATGACGCACCCGGATATGTCAAAAATTTCCACAAAAGAATCTTTTCAGAAAGAATTATCCGATGTAGAAAAAATTTACAGGGAAATTACAGGAAAAGAAATGACAAAATTTTACCGCCCCCCACAGGGCATCTACAGTACACAGAATCTGTCTATGGCCAGAGAACTGGGATATCATACATTTTTCTGGAGCCTTGCCTATGTAGACTGGTACCAGGATAACCAGCCGGATCCGCAGGAAGCTATTGCAAAACTGACGAAACGGATTCATCCGGGAGCTATTGTACTGCTGCACAGCACCTCTTCCACTAATGCACAGATTCTGGATGAACTGTTGGATAAATGGGAAGAGATGGGATATTCCTTTCATTCTCTGAATGAATTATGATCATTTAACATTTTCCGATACTGTTCACACACCACTATCCCGCGAGGTGTTTTGGCATGAATATGCCAAAATC
>SAMEA3387500__coassemble_651_pt1 | contig 94995 bp, 70 predicted proteins | sample SAMEA3387500__metabat2_low_PE_011 | metagenome-assembled genome bin SAMEA3387500 (sample SAMEA3387500) | Felis catus | biome: Faeces | place: United Kingdom | collected 2012
GGCAATCTGGAATGAATTTTGGCTACGTTACTGTGAACGGAGTGAACAGTAACCCGCTTTCCTGACAGCACAACTGTAAAATCAGTATATATTTGCAATAAGACCGGCAAAATGATATTATGTATAAAGTTACAGGCAGACAGTAATTTTACAGGGAGATAATTAAAAATGGAATTTTGGGATATTTATGATGAAAATAAGAAACCGACAGGACGCACAATGAAAAGAAATGACTGGTGTCTGAAGGACGGGGAGTATCACCTGACCGTACTTGGTGTCGTCGGCAGACCGGATGGTACATTCCTGATCACCAAACGTGTGATGACCAAGGCATGGGCTCCCGGCTGGTGGGAAGTATCAGGGGGTGCAGCCCAGGCAGGTGAGGAATCCCGCGAGGCTGTCCTTCGTGAAGTAAAAGAAGAAACAGGACTGGATGTACGAAATGCGGAAGGCGGATATCTGTTTACTTATAAGAGAGAGAATCCGGGTGAGGGAGATAACTACTTCGTGGATGTGTACCGTTTTGTCATGGATATTGATGAGAGTGATCTGCACCTGCAGACAGAGGAAACAGACGGATATATGTTTGCCACTGTTGATGAGATCAAAGCCTTTGCAGCAGAAGGGAAATTCCTGCATTATGACAGTATAAAAAAGGCGTTTGAGATGTAAGGTATGAGTATAACAGAGTAACAACAGTAATGGAAGCACAAAATAAAAACCATCATACAGGAATGATTTGACCTGTATGGTGGCTTTTTTGGCAATTGCAGAAAGCCTTTTTCAGACACGCTCTAAGATTATTTCATGGCGTTTCTGATTGCAGCCAGCAGTTCGTCATATTCTTCGTATGCCGGGATCTCCGGATAATCTGCCTTGATCTTGTCTGTACTGCGGAAGAGAAATCCTGCCTTGCTTGCCTGGATCATACCCAGGTCATTGTAGGAATCACCGCTTGCAATGGTATCGAATCCGATAGACTGTAAAGCTTTTACAGTAGTTAACTTGGATTGTTCCACTCTCATCTTAAAGCCTGTGATCTCACCGTTGTCTGCAACTTCAAGAGTGTTGCAGAATAAGGTAGGCCTGCCAAGCTTCTCCATGAGCGGTGCTGCAAACTGTGTGAAAGTATCGCTGATCAGAATTACCTGAGAGAAAGAACGAAGTTCATCCAGGAATTCCTTTGCGCCCGGAAGCGGATCAATTTTTGCAATCACATCCTGGATCTCTTTCAGTCCGAGACCATGCTCTTTCAGAATACCAAGTCTCCAGTTCATCAGCTTATCATAGTCCGGTTCATCACGTGTGGTTTTCTTCAGCTCCGGGATTCCGCTTGCTTCTGCAAATGCGATCCAGATTTCAGGTACCAGTACGCCCTCTACGTCAAGACATGTAATATACATAATAGAAATCCTCCTTTGTGTAAAACCTCTTTATTTTTGAAAATCCTTTAATGCTTTATTTGGTGAAATCATTCTAACATATTCTGAGAGTCCTTGCAAATTTAATTTTTGGTTACTGTTCACTGGCGATATCCCGCGAGGTGTTTTTTGTGAGCGAAGGTCACCTACAGAACCTGCCACTGGCAGCTTCTTACGGATGCTTGGCAACAGAAAATCCGAGATATACCGCGCGAATTTATGCGATTAGCATAAATTAAGTTTGCGAAGCAAACGATACTCCTTGGGCATTGCACAAGGAGGTTCATATTTCCTGCATCGCGAAGCGTGTTACTGAAAACGGAGTGAACAGTAACAATTTTTGAGTAATTCAAAAGGAGAAATAAAAACGAGTATTGACATAAAAAAACTAAAGCCATATAATGGTTAGGCAACTAATGGATAGCAACCTAACTATTATATGGCTTTGCAATAGTATGGGTACTGATTTTAGGAGGTGCGGCGAGATAGACGAGGAAATGAAACAGAAGCTGAATGAGATGCATGTAGGCAGGCTGATACATATTTTATCCCATACAATGAAACGGCATAATCCGGCAGATGTGATGGAGAATGATGATCTGACGACCATGCAGAAGCATGTGCTGAAATTTATCCTTCTGGAAACCATGCACAGAGATCTCTATCAGAAAGATATTGAAGAGGAATTCCAGATCAGGAAACCTACAGTGACAGGGATCCTGAAGCTGATGGAGAAGAACGGTTACATTTACAGAGAGAGTGCGAAACAGGATGCACGCCTGAAACAGATCATTCCCACAGAGAAAGCAGAGAAGATCCGTCCTGCAATCTTAAAGAGTATTGAAGAAGGCGAAGCCAAAATGCTCCGGGGAATTCCGAAGGAGGATGTGGAACTGTGCAAACAGGTTCTCTGGCAGATGTATGAAAACCGGAAAAAATCCTGCGATAGCAGGAATGATTTTTAACAGAAATAACGAGACATAAGGAGGACATTGACGAAGATGAATAAAAAACTTTTACGTTCAGTCCGGGAATACAAGAAGCAGTCTGTACTGGCTCCGGTCCTTGTAATCCTGGAAGTACTGATGGAAGTTCTGATTCCTCTGGAGATGGCGAAGATTATCGACGTAGGTATTGCAAACGGAGATATGAGTTATATCATCCAGCGTGGAGTCATCCTTGTTGCAATGGCAATGCTTTCCCTGTTCTTCGGCGTACAGGCCGGAAATATGGCGGCAGTTGCAGCAGCAGGATATGCGAAGAATTTACGACACGATATTTTTTATAAGGTGCAGGATTTTTCTTTTAAAAATATCGACCACTTTTCAACATCAGGTCTGGTCACACGACTGACCACTGATATCACAAATGTACAGCAGGCATACATGATGAGTATCCGTCTTCTTGCCAGGGCACCGTTTATGATCATCCTGTCATGGATTATGACACTGACGATCAACAAACCGATCGCAATGCTTTTCCTGATAGTTGTTCCTGTCCTTGGAGGTACACTGATCTTTATTGCGAAAAAGGCACATCCGCATTTCATCAAGGTATTTGATGAATATGACAACCTGAACAATTCCGTTCAGGAGAATGTAAATGCCTCACGTGTAGTTAAGGCTTTCGTAAGAGAGGACTATGAGATTGAGAAATTCCATGGAATTTCCAGATATGTTTATGATCTGTTTACTAAAGCAGAGAAAATCGTTGCATGGAACTCACCGGTTATGATGTTTGCCATGTATACTGTAATCATTATCATTGTTGCAATTGGCGGAAGAGGAATTGTTCTCGGTGGCATGGAAACCGGTGAGCTGACAAGTATCATTGTCTACGCACTTCAGATTCTCATGTCCCTGAACATGGTAACTTTCGTGTTTGTTATGATCATGATAGCAGAAGCATCCACAGACCGTATTGTAGAGGTTCTGGATGAAGTTCCTGAGATGCAGGATAAAGCTGATGCAGTAAAGAATGTGGCAGATGGTTCTATTGACTTTAATCATGTAGATTTCAGCTATGCAGGAGAGGGAGGAAATCTTTCCCTGAAGGATGTAAATCTTCATATTAAATCCGGTCAGACAGTAGGCATCATCGGCGGAACCGGAAGCGCCAAGTCTACCCTGGTACAGCTGATCCCGAGACTTTATGATGTTACAAAGGGTAATGTCCAGGTGGGAGGCGTGGATGTACGCAACTACAATCTGGAAGTACTTCGTGACCAGGTTTCCATGGTACTTCAAAAAAATGTGCTGTTCTCAGGAAGCATCTATGACAATATTCGCTGGGGTGATGAACATGCCAGTGAGGAAGAAGTTCGGAGGGTCTGTAAGCTGGCCCAGGCAGATGGATTCGTCAGTGAGTTCCCGGATGGCTACGATACAATGATCGTTCAGGGCGGTAACAACGTATCCGGCGGTCAGAAGCAGCGTCTGTGTATTGCAAGGGCTCTTCTCAAGAAACCGAAGATCCTGATCCTGGATGACTCTACCAGCGCAGTAGATACAAGAACAGATGCCCTGATACGTAAGGCTTTCCGCGAGGAGATCCCGAACACAACAAAGATTATTATCGCACAGCGAGTTTCTTCTATTGAAGATGCAGATCAGATCATCGTACTGGATGACGGTAAGATCGCAGGTGTGGGTACTTCAGAAGAACTGCTGAAGACAAATGATATTTACAGAGAAGTATATGAATCACAGGTCAAAGGAGGCGGAGACGATGAATAAGAAGAAAAAATTAGATCAGAACACCATCCAAACTGCCAAAAGACTTCTGAAATATATGACAGGAACCCATAAGATACAGTTTGTCATCGTATTTATCTGCATCTTTATCAGTTCCGCAGCAAGTATTGCAGTATCCCTGTCCCTGAAATTTCTGTTGGATGACTTTATTATCCCGCTGATCGGACAGACAGATCCGAACTTTTCAGAACTCTATAAGGCACTTGCAGTCCTTGGCTGTATTTTCGCACTTGGTGTGATTTCCACATTTATTTATACCCGAATGATGGTTTATATCGGTCAGGGTGTGCTTAAAAGTGTCCGTGATGATATGTTCGAGCATATGCAGACTCTTCCGATCCGCTATTTCGACCAGAATACAAACGGATCTGTCATGAGCCTCTATACTAACGATACAGATACCCTGCGTCAGATGATCAGTCAGGCGATCCCACAGGCACTGATGGCACTGTTTACGATCGTGGTTACCTTGATTTCCATGTTATTGTTAAGTCCGCTGCTTACGATTCTGGCAGTTGTGATCATTTTTATTATGCTGAAGGTTACCGGTAAGATTGGGTCCAACAGTGGCAAATATTTCATCCGTCAGCAGGTATCTCTGGCAGATGTGACCGGTTTCGTGGAAGAACGAATGAATGGTCAGCGTGTGGTAAAAGTTTTCAACCACGAAGATAAATCAAAAGAAGAATTCGACAAACTCAACGAAGCACTCTTCGAGAGTTCTGCAAACGCCAATAAATACGGAAACATGATGGGACCTGTGATCGGTAATATCGGTAACCTGCAGTTCGTACTGACAGCAGTACTTGGGGGACTTCTTTCTGTAACAGGTGTGGGCGGCATCACCCTCGGTGTTATGGCTTCCTATTTACAGTTCACCAAGAGCTTTACCCAGCCATTCATGCAGGTGGCACAGCAGTTCAACGCCATCGTTATGGCACTTGCAGGTGCAGAACGTATTTTCAGGCTCATTGACGAGAAGCCGGAAGAGGATGAAGGTTATGTAGAACTTGTTAATGCAAGAAAGGATGCCAGCGGCAATATCACAGAATGCAAAGAGGGAACAGGTATGTGGGCATGGAAACATCCACATTCTGCAGATGGTTCCGTTACTTATACAGAACTGACAGGAGATGTCCGATTCGAAGATGTTACATTCGGATATAACCCGGACAAAGTTATTTTGAAAGACATCAGTCTTTTCGCCAAGCCGGGACAGAAACTTGCTTTCGTAGGTTCCACAGGTGCAGGAAAGACAACGATCACAAATCTGATCAACCGTTTCTACGATATTCAGAAAGGTAAGATCCGTTACGATGGAATCAACATTACCAAGATTAAGAAGGATGACCTGAGACGTTCTCTGGGAATCGTACTTCAGGATACTCACCTGTTTACAGGAACTATTAAAGAAAACATCCGATACGGTAAACTGGATGCTACAGATGAGGAAGTATACGAGGCAGCAAGACTGGCTCATGCAGACCAGTTTATCAAAATGCTTCCAAAAGGATATGATACCATGTTAAGCGGAGACGGTGAGGAACTGTCCCAGGGACAGCGCCAGCTTCTCTCCATTGCAAGAGCAGCAGTAGCCAATCCGCCTGTACTGATCCTGGATGAAGCAACCTCAAGTATTGATACCCGTACAGAGAGTATTGTACAAAAAGGTATGGATAACCTGATGAAAGGCCGTACTGTATTTGTAATCGCCCATCGACTTTCAACCATCAGAAACAGCGATGCCATCATCGTACTGGATCATGGAAAGATCATTGAAAGAGGCGACCATGAAGACCTCATTAAGTTAAAAGGAACTTATTATCAGCTTTATACCGGTAAGCTGGAATTGTCATAAGGAACTATCAGAAAGACTGCAATTATTTCAGAACATGAATAATTGTGGTCTTTCTTTGCGGGCGTTGCGTTTTCTGCGTTATAATGCTATGATCGTACAGGTATGTGGATCACAGATGATGAAGTTCCGGTTTACGGATAAAAAAGAAAAATTATGTAGCAGCAAGGGAGAGATATACGATGGTAAAGATAGATCTGATCACTGGTTTTCTTGGTTCAGGGAAGACGACGTTTATCAGGAAGTATGCGCAGTATCTGATGGATGCTGGTAATAATATTGGGATTCTGGAGAATGATTACGGGGCTGTGAATGTGGATATGATGTTGCTTCAGGATCTGATGGGAGAGAACTGTGAGCTGGAGATGATCTCAGGAGGGTGTGATAAGGACTGCCACAGGAGGAGATTTAAGACGAAACTGATTGCTATGGGTATGTGCGGTTATGACCGTGTGATCGTGGAGCCGTCTGGGATTTTTGATGTGGATGAGTTCTTTGATATTCTTCATGAGGAGCCGTTAAACCGTTGGTATCAGATTGGGAATGTGATTGCAATTGTGGATTCTAAGCTGGAGCGTGATCTGTCAGAGGAGGCGGATTTCATTCTGGCTTCTGAGGTGGCAGATGCCGGATGCATTGTGATGAGCAAGAGCCAGGACGCATCACCCGAGGAAATCCAGGGTACGATTGAGTATGTGAATCAGGCGTTGGAGAAGGTTCATTGCAGCAGGAGATTTCATTGTGAAATGAATGGTGTGGATACTGCTAATGTTATCCACAAGAATTGGGATGAGATGTCGAAAGAGGACTTTGACCGGATTGCATCCTGTGGATATGTGATGGTAAGCTACAGGAAACCGGAGTTTGAGGCAGAGGGTGCCTTTACTTCTCTGTACTTTATGAATGTGAAGATGACTGAGAAGGAGCTGCGGGAAGCAGCTGAGAAGATTCTGTCTGATTCTGAATGCGGGCGTGTGTTCCGGATGAAGGGATTTATGAGAATAGACAGTGACAGCGAAGACGGTTCTGGACTATCTGCATGGGCAGAGTGCGATAGATGGCAGTGGATTGAATTAAATGCTACGAAGAATGAAATTACAATCCGTCCGCTTCATGTAGGGCAGGAGGTTCTGATCGTGATCGGGGAAGAACTGCAGGAGGAGAAAATCAAGTCTTACCTGAAGATCTGAGATTTGAACGCAGGTCGCGAAGTGACTGCGTTCATGAGCAAGTAGCGAAGCGGATTGCGAGTTACTGTTCACACACCACTGTCCCGCGAGGTGTTTTGGCATGAATATGCCAAAATCCCGAGACATACAAGCCAAAATTCCATTGCCGCAGGCAATCTGGAATGAATTTTGGCTACGTTACTGTGAACGGAGTGAACAGTAACGATTGCGAATGTCCATTTTACTTTATAAAAAAGGGCACTTGAAAAATCAGGTGCCCCATTGTATAATCTACTTAGAAGATGACCGGAAGCGTGTTCCGGTTGCCCTCTGTGATTAATTATAATGTTAAAAAGAAAGTAAGCATCTCACTTTGAGCGGGGGGATGCTTATTTCTTTTTATGTTGATCTATGTAAGTCAATGCCGTAAAAATTACTAACAGTAAAGTAAGAACTTCCATTGTATTCATCGGGCATCACCCTCCTTTCGTGAAACTGGAGGGCAGGGGTCGAAACTTTGCATCCGGGTCTGTTCAATTATACTTGTTCAGTATAACGTGAAAAATAGAAGATATCAAGTACTTTACGTTCTATATTATTAAAAACAAAACAGGGTATGAAGTTCATCGTAATCTGATGAAACTTCATACCCTGTTCATTTATTTTTATGGAGTTTTGTAACCGTAAGGATTATTTGGTAAACAGATCAACCAGATCCTGGCCGTCTTCGTAGCCCTGGCTCTTCAGCTCATTTACGAACCAGTCGTCTACGCCGTCTACAGTTTTCTTGAAGGAATCGATATCCATATCAGCTTTCTCTGTGAAGGTTACACCGTTTTTGGATTCCCAGCGTTCTTTAATCTCATTGTTGCTGGAACGGTTGATGTAACGTTCGTATTCAACTGCCTTCTGACCGCATTCATCAACAACTGCCTGCTGTTGTGGTGTGAGGCCGTCGTAGATATCCTGATTGATGCAGAAGAACAGACAGTCATAAATTGCATCCCACATGGAACAGTAAGGCTGAACCTCCTGAACGCTTGCTGCGTCAATAGCAGGAAGTGGATTTTCCTCACCTTCAACCGTGTTCTGCTGAAGTGCTGTGTAAGTTTCTGACCAGTTCATGTTTGTGGCATCAGCACCCCATCTCTTGTAGCATTCCATCAGAAGGTTGGAACCTGCTACACGGACCTTCAGGTTCTTCATATCATCTACAGATTTGATTTCATGTTTGCTGTTTGTGATCTCGCGGAAACCGTTTTCTGCGATACCCATGCAGTGGAGTCCGTATTCGCCAAGGATTTCTTTCAGTTTTTCACCAGCTTCGCCATCGAATTTCGCATCTGCATCGTCGTAAGAATCATAGACGAATGGAAGAGAAACAACGTTGAAACGTGGATCAAATGCAGAGTAGATCAGGTTGGAGTGCATGGAGATCTGAACCGGGTCACCATTCATCAGAGCCTGAATACCTTCGGACTGGTTGCCGTTTGTAAGCTGGTCAGCTGCATAAATATTGACTTTAACCTTTCCGCCTGTAGCTTTTTCCATCAGTTCACCGAACTTACGTCCGCCGTCAGCCCAGGTACTTGTCTCAGTAGTGGAGCATGCGAAGTTCCAGGTTGTTTCCGGCCAGTCCAGATTACTGTAATCTTCCACTGTGTTGAAGGAGTCCCTTGTGAAAAGATCAACCAGATCCTGGGTATCGTCATAGCCCTGGCTCTTCAGTTCGTTTACAAACCAGTCATCGATACCGTCAACTGCTTCTTTGAAGGAGTCGATGTCCATGTCTTCTTTTTCTGTGATTGTTACACCGTTCTGGCTTGCCCAGCGTTCTTTGATCTCGTCATCTCCGGAGCGGTTGATGTAACGCTCATATTCAACTGCTTTCTGTCCTGCCTCGTCAACAACTTCCTGCTGTTGTGGTGTGAGACTGTTGTAGATGTCTTCGTTGATACAGAAGAACAGGCAGTCATAAATTGCATCCCACATAGAGCAGTAAGGCTGAACCTCCTGAACACTTGCAGCGTCGATAGCGGGAAGCGGATTCTCCTGACCTTCTACTGTGTTCTGCTGAAGTGCTGTGTAAGTTTCAGACCAGTTCATGTTTGTGGCATCAGCGCCCCATCTCTTGTAGCATTCCATCAGAAGGTTGGAGCCTGCTACACGAACCTTCAGGTTCTTCATATCGTCTACAGATTTAATCTCATGTTTGCTGTTTGTGATTTCGCGGAAACCGTTCTCTGCAATACCCATGCAGTGGAGTCCGTACTCACTGAGGATTTCTTTCAGCTTTGCACCTGCTTCGCCATCGAATTTCGCATCTGCATCGTCGTAAGAATCATAGACGAACGGAAGAGAAACAACGTTGAAACGTGGATCAAATGCAGAGTAGATCAGGTTGGAGTGCATGGAGATCTGAACCGGGTCACCATTCATCAGAGCCTGAATACCTTCGGACTGGTTGCCGTTTGTAAGCTGGTCAGCAGCGTAAATGTTGACTTTGACTTTGCCGCCTGTGGCTTTTTCCATCAGTTCACCGAACTTACGTCCGCCATCAGCCCATGTACTTGTCTCAGTAGTGGAGCAAGCGAAGTTCCAGGTCATTTCCGGCCAGTCAAGGTCGCTGTAATCTGCGATTGTGTCAAAGGAGTTATTGCCGTTTCCTGCCTCCTTGGAAGCTGTGTCAGAGGAAGCGGAGGACTGATCACCTGTGTAGGAGCCTTCTTTTGCAAGAACTTTCGGAAGGAAAGTGGAGGTGATCGGGATGTATGTAACGATCAGAAGAACTGCAACGCAGGCTGCGATCATTGGCACAACTGCCCTTGAGATCTCCTGCAGAGTAACTTCCAGACCTTTTTTGATCCTGATGCTGATTGCTACGAAAAGGTTTACACCTACAGGAGGAGTTACCTGTCCGATTGCAAGGTTTACAGTTGCCATAACACCGAATGCTACTATATCGTATCCAAGAGCCTTACATACAGGAAGCATGATCGGAATGAAGATGTACATAGCAGAGTTTGCATCGATGAAGCATCCTGCGATCAGGAAGATGATATTTACGATCAGCAGGAAGGTAAACTGATTGTGTGCGATGCTTCCAAGTAAATTGGAGGCTGCATCTGCAATACCGAATTTGGTACATACAAAGGAGAACAGAGAGGCACTTGCTACGATGAGCATGATACCGCCGGTTGTCTTTGCTGAGTCTACCAGAATGTCAAACATATCGCGGATGGAAACTTCGCGGTAGATGACCATACCTACGAAGAGTCCGTATACAACGGATACGGCTGCTGCTTCTGTTGGTGTGAAGATACCGCCGTAGATACCGCCCAGAATGATGACCGGCATCAGGAATCCCCAGAAAGCATCTTTAAAAGCGTCCCAGCGTTCTTTGCCTGAGGCTTTTTCTCTGGATGGTTTGATGTTGTGTTTCTTTGCTTCCAGCATTACTACGATTACCAGTGCCACGCCCATAAGAAGACCTGGTACGATACCTGCCATGAACATATCTGCAATGGATGTGCCTGTGATGGAGGCATATACAACGAAGGCGATACTTGGCGGGATGACAATGGCGATGGAGCTTGAGGTTGCCATCAGTGCTGTGGAGAATGGTGCGGAGAAACCGCCCTGTTCTACCATTGCAGGGATCAGTACGGCGCCAAGAGCTGCAACAGTTGCAGGGCCGGAACCGGAGATGGCGCCGAAGAAGCAGGCTACGATAACACATACGATGGCGATACCGCCTTTTTTGTGGCCTACGCAGGTATCAACGAATTTGATCAGTCGTTTGGAGATACCGGCTTTTGCCATGATGTTTCCTGACAGTACGAAGAATGGGATTGCCAGGAGCAGGAATTTGCTGATTCCTGAGTACATGTTGGTTGCTACGATCGTCAGGGATGTACCGGAGTAGAGGATTGCGCATACGGAGGAAAGTCCGAGGCAGATTCCGATGGGTACACCCAGGATCAGGAATATGAAGAAGGAGATAAATAAGATTGCACTGATCATTTATTTGGCCTCCTTTTTGTCTGTTGTGATTGTGTTCATGTTACTTTTGTTGTTGTTGGCATTTTTGGCGCTGTCGGTTTTGCAGCAGAAGTCCAGACAGAATTCAATGAAGTGAAGGATCATGCATCCTGCACCGATGGGTACGAAGGACCAGAAGATCCATTCAGGCCAGTTTAATACGAAGGTTCTTTTTCCATTCTGAAGCTGAGTGATTACCTTGTCCATGCCGTATTTGAAAAGGATGACGCTGAAGATGATGCTCAGGACTGTGATCAGAATTACGGATGGTTTCTTCAGTTTCTTTGGAAGGCGGTCTGTGACCAGTGTCAGGCTGACCAGTTCTCCTTTGCGGCAGGCCAGTGCGGCTGCCAGCAGGGTGATGAGTACGAATACCGCTACTACAAGTTCTTCTGTGAAGGACCAGGAACGGTGGATGACTTTACGGGAAAATACGTTTCCCACAGTCAGCACCAGGATCAGCAGTGTGGAGATCACAAGGACGATCTTTTCTACTGCAGCCAGTGCGTTCATGATTTTTTTGTAGATTTTCATGCTCTCTACTCCTCTCAAAAAATTTGCTGCTGTTTTTCGGAATTTGGAGCAGATTCAAGGCAGATGGAATGTAATGGTTATAATATGTAATTAGTTACATTTTTCATCTGTGGTGAATTCTGTTGTCTGCGAAAAACAGAAGTAGTGTTTCGGTTTCAGATCGACAGCCTGGAAAAGAAAGTATGTCTCGTGTGTAAGGGCTTTTTTATGTTATAGGAATATTATGGAGTAATTTCCTATAACATAAAAAAAGTCCGCCCCACGCAGGGACGGACATATGATATTCCGTAACCACCCTGTTTCACCTTTGAAACAAGTACGATTCTGCAACGTACCGATATACGCGGCTCCTGTAACGGGGGGCGGCCGGGGAAGCTTACTGTGAATACGGCAATATCTGTGATGGCTGTATTCAAGGGTTCGGCTTTCCTTCTCGGGGATGATATTCGAAACAGGTCTGTCACTGCATTTCACCGGACTGCAGTTCTCTGAGGACAGGGGGACTGTTTTTACTGGTTCCCTTCGATGAATTTATGCGTTATAGGTTTAGCTGTTTAAAAAGCTAAAGCAATTTTAACGCTGTTTGTTTTGAAAGTCAAGAGGTTTTTGTAAGTATTTGGGGGAAGTTTGTTGGTGTGGGGCGTACACAGCGCAAGAGGGGACGCGCGAAGCAGCATCTCTCTGCAGGTTCAGTTCCGGGGGCTAAGTAACTCTAAGGTGGGGGGGATCCGCTAAAAGCATGAAGAAAAATGTAAAACTCGCTCCGTCGCAGACTCCGCTCAGACAGGTTGCTATTTTTCTTCATAACGCGGATTTCCCCCACCTAAGAGTTACTAAGCCCCCTCCAGATTCACCTGCTGAGAGATGTTGCTTCGCGCTGGGGATTGGCTGTGTAAGAGAAAATGGATGAGGTGGTGGGAGCGGAGGGGTCAAGTGAAAAGAATCAGTTGTTACTGTTGACAATCGAATGATTTTCTGCGTATATTGTAAAAAATAAAATATTAAATATTGGATAAGTAAAATTATGAAAATAAATGAGTAAAAGCTACAAAAAATCAGCAGAAAGAGGTAAAATATCATGGATTTAAAGAATTATTCAACAGGGGTACAGCATATCGGGATTCCGACAAATGACATTGATAAAACTGTGGAGTTTTATCATAAACTTGGTTTTGAGACTGCATTTGAGACTGTAAATGAGGAAGCGAATGAGAAGGTTGTTTTTCTGAAGCTGGGAACTTTGGTTGTGGAGACTTATGAGAATCATGCGGCGAAGATGGAGCATGGGGCGATTGATCATGTTGCGCTTGATGTGAGAGACATTGAGGAGATTTTCCAGTATATTAATGAAGCTGGTTTAAACTCCACACAGGATACCATTCATTTCCTGCCATTCTGGGAAAATGGTGTAAAATTCTTTACCATTGAGGGTCCGAATAAGGAGAAAGTGGAATTCAGTCAGTATCTGTAAAACAGAAAAAGTTACGGAATATACCTACATAATAAAATTCCGAACATAATAAAATGAAGCAGTAAAGCCGATACATTGACTGGAAACAGTGTGTCGGCTTTTTCACTGTCCGAAATAGACTGTAGCAGTAAAAACCGGGAAAAATAAAGGGATATTAAAGGGAAGAGAAAGATGAAATATTTAAAGAAGTGGTATATTAATCTGTCGATACAGAGAAAAATTCTGTATTGTACGTTAGGAGTAGCATTGGTTGTTCTGTTGGCTGCCAGTGTTTCGCAGTATATGTCTGCATCTTCAATTGTGACAGAACAGACAAGGAAGCAGTCTGCGGGAGTGGTAAATGAGTTGTCGGTGAATTTGGATCATTATTTTGATATGGTGAGGAATTCATTTGAGTATATTGCAAATAACAATACGGTTCAGGAGGAATTGGAGTCTGATGAACCATATAAATCGGATGGCACAGAGCTGTATTCCTATTATTCAAGATCAGGGCAGATCAGAAGGCTGCTTTTACAGGGATATACAAGTATTTATATGAATGATATCCAGCTGTATGGTTATAACGGAGCAAATCATCTGCTGGCAAATAATCATGAGATTAATGAAAATACCGCTCAGACATCCTGTGAACTGGCGGAGCAGGCAAAAGGACGCTGTATTTATTATAATGCTTCTGAGGAAGGCCTGATGTATATGGCAAAGCAGATCAAAGATGCTCTGACTATGAAGCCAGTGGGAATATTGAGAGCATCTATTAAGCTGAGCTATCTGAAAAAAATGACGATCACAGCCAGAGATTCTTTGTCTGCACATATTTTTCTTCTGGACAATGACAAAAATGTTCTGATAGAGAGTGCAGAGAATGATGCGACAATCAGTGACAGAAGCTGGATAGAAAAAATATCAGGTAACACAGGAGATTTTCTGTTTACTGCAGATGGACAGGGTTATGACTGTGTATATCAGAGAAGTTCTGACACAGGACTTACAGTTGTAGGAATGATTCCTATGAGTTTCTTACAGAAAACAGCCAGAGGATTACAGAAAACGACAATCATGCTTATTCTGGCAAGTTTGATGTTGTGTATTTTTCTTGCTAATATTCTGGCAAAGGGAATCGCCGGTCCGATCGAGCGTACAAGTAAAGCAATGCAGCAGTTTGCGGAGGGTGACTTTTCTGTCCGTCTTCCGGAAGGAAGAAGGGATGAGATTGGAGCCATGAATTCTGTTTTCAACCAGACGATAGAGAAAATAGAGCAGCTGATAAAACAGGTTGTGGAGATGGAAACAGTTAACAAAGATATTGAATTCCAGGCTTTGCAGGCACAGATCAATCCGCATTTTCTTTATAATGTACTGGATACGATCAATTGGATGGCGCGAAAGAAGGGTGAGGATAATATTTGTCATATGGTTACTTCTATCAGCAGTCTGATGCGTGCAAGTATCAGTAATAAAAGAAGTATGGTTTATATTCGTGAGGAAATAAAATATGTACAGGATTATCTTTATATACAGGAAACCAGATACGGAGATAAATTTACATCTTATATTGAAGTGGATGAAAGATTAAATGAATTAGAGATTCCGAAGATGACTATTCAGACACTGGTGGAAAATGCGGTAGTTCATGGTGTGGAAAATGCGACATGGGACTGTTTCCTTTATGTCTCAGGAGAAATTACAGATGGAATGGCAGTATTTACAGTAAAGGATGATGGAGTTGGAATGTCACAGGAGCAATTGGAAAAACTGATGGGGACAGAGGAAGAGCCAGATCATGAAGCTGAGCGGACACATACCCATCTGGGAGTATATGCAGTGAGAAAGAGACTGGATTATGTATATCAGAACAAAGCAAGGATGAGCATTACATCAGAACCAGGGAAGGGAACCCAGGTAATACTGGAAATTCCGATGAACGGTAATGTCGGAGTTACTTACAGGAAATACGATGAACCTGTTAATGAAAATAACAAAAAAAGGGGAGACTAGAGATAATGGAATTGCAGGTAATGATATTAGATGATGAATATATTATTCTGGATGGTTTATGTTCATTTCCATGGAGCGATTATGGATACCGTATATCTGCAACTGCAAGGAACGGATTGGAAGGTCTGGAGAAACTGGAGCAGGCGAAACCGGATCTGATCCTTACAGATGTGAAGATGCCGGGAATGGATGGACTGGATTTTGCAGAAAGAGCACATGAGATTTATCCCAATGCGGTTATAGTGATACTGACAGGATATGACAGTTTTGCCTACGCTCAGAAAGCAATCAGTATTGGTGTGGAAGAATATCTTCTCAAACCGGTGGACTATGATGAGTTAAAGGCAATGGCTGCCCGGATTGCAGGGGAAATTCATGCAAGGAAGGAAAAACAGCAGGAAATCCGGGATCTGAAGAAATATTTCAACAGGTCAGTTCCTGAATTAAGATCAAAGTTTGTCGGAAATCTTCTTTATGGAAGAATTCAGGGAAAAGGTGTGATGCAGGAACAGGCAGAATCTCTTAATCTGACAATCGACAAATATATTGTCTGTGTGGGGAGAAAGGTAGTAGGTGAAAACAGGATTCATGCAGGCGATAAGTGGGTAGAAGAATTTGCCTGTATTAATATTTTTGAAGAAATTTTCAATAATTTTGGGATTCAGGTATTAAGTGATTATAATACGGCGGCAGCAGAGTATAATTTTATTTTATTGTTTGACAAAGACGAAGAAAATGTATTATGTATGGATAAAGCGTTGCAGGCATGCGCTAAGATTCAGGAGGAAGTGGAACGATATTTGCATGCACATATGAACTTTGGTCTGAGTGATGTGGAGATGGATGAATATCAGGCAAATGTCCAATACCGTAAGGCACAGACTGCCTGCAGACAGTGTGTTTATCTGGGAACCAATATCATACTCAGATATGAAGATCTTCAATATGAGAAACAGGAAGAGCTTGTGATTACTGCAGGTGAGAAAACACATTTCATGATGACATTGTTTCAGGATAGTTTTGAAAGAGCAGAGGATGAATTGCGTCAGTTGTTTCAGAATGCACCGGAAGATGCTGCTTCTGTGAAATTTGTTGCGATGGATCTGCTTTTGGGATGTATGAAATTTCCATACACCTGTGCTGTTGACAGCGAAATCCACAATAAAAACTGGAATCTTTCTGTATTGCAGGATGGGATAAAAAGAATTTGTCAGTGTGAAAATACAGATGAAATTTTGAATTGTCTGTTGAATCTGTTTGGAACTTTAATTAAACAGAATACAGAAGGCGTTGATGAACGCAATATGAAACTGGTTCAGAGTATTCTGTCTTATATTGAGAAAAATTATGCAGGTGATTTGTCAATGGATGATCTGACTGAGAAATTTCATGTAAGCAGAACCTATATCAGCCGTCTTCTTAAGAAATATGCCGGAAAGAGTTTTCTGGAATATCTGACAGATATTCGGTTCCAACAGGTGGAGAAACTGATTGCAGATAATAAATATAAACAATATGAAATCGCAGAAATGGTAGGATACAAAGACTTTGGATACTACATAAAAGTATTCAAAAAGCGTTACGGCATTACACCCAATGAATTCAGGAAACACATATAAACAACGAGGTCAACTGTATCAGATAAGTTCTTTAATCGAATCAGGCAAGTGGCGAGGCGGATGATTTTATCTGTCAGACGATTGAATAGGAGATTTGTGCACAACCGAAAATTTGTGCACAAATCTCCTATTTTTACTTTTATTTCCAATTGTTTATAAAAGACAGAAAGACTAAAATAAAATCATCAAGAACGAGGAAATACAAATTAAAAGGAGGAAACAAGTAAATGAGAAAAATGAAAAAAGTGTTATCACTTGCCATGACGGCAGCTATGACAGCCAGTCTTTTGACAGGCATGGGAGCAGTTACAGCTTCTGCGAAGAAATCGGACGATGGAAAAAGAACGAAGATTACTGCTTTATTAAAAGGTACAGAGTCTACAGAACAGTATAAGACATTTGATTATCTTCTTAAAAATTTCTGTGATGAAAAAGGTCTGGATTATGAAATTGAACTTGTAAACGATATGCAGGATTATTTTACAAAACTCCAGATGTATATTAACAGTGATACACTTCCGGACATTTTTGGATGCCCGAACGGAACACTTTCTAAAGCATGCAAAGATATTGATGCACTGGTTAATGTGGGAGATGAACTTGAAAGAAACGGATATGATGAGAAATTAAATGGTGCGATTAGAGATTTCCTTACAGATGCAGACGACGGAAATCTGTATCTCTTCCCACAGGGATTGTACTGTGAGTATTTTATGTACAGAAAAGATATCTTTGAAAAAGCAGGAATCAAAGATGCTCCGACAACATGGGAAGAATTTGAAGAAGATTGCCAGAAAATTGCAGATCAGGGCGAGATTCCGGTTATTGTAGGAGGTTCTGATGCATGGCAGCTGATGAGATATCTTTCTTTCTCACCATGGAGAGTAACTGGTTCTGAATTTATTCAGGGTTATCAGGCTGGAACAGATTCTTTCAGTGACAATGAGTCTGCAAAATATGCAGTAAATCTTCTTTCTGATCTTGGAACAAAAGGTTATTTTGAACCAGGATTTGCAAGTGTAGATTTTACCTCTGCATGTAACTTATTCTTCGGTGGTTCCGGTGCAATCTTCTACACAGGCTCCGGACAGATCAGCCTTGCAGAAGAAATGTATGACAATGGTGAACTTGGATTCTTCCCTGTGCCGGATACAGAAGGAATGGACAATATGTCTACTAACGTACCGGTTCATGCAGGTTTTGCGGAAGGATTTAATAAGGCAACATATGATGATACAATGCAGGAATTCTTCGATTATATGTGCGAAAACTTTACAGATGCATGCTACAATCAGGCACAGGTTTTCTCACCGTTTAATGAAGAACTTCCGGAAGGACTGCCACAGCTTTACTATGATACACAGCCAATGTTTGAAGATGCAGAAACAGCATGGACTTCCTGGGATGATAAGCTTGATTCTGATGTTATGACTAAGATTGTAGATGAGCAGCAGAAACTGGCTCAGGGTATTATAACACCAGATGAGTTTATTAAAACCTGTGATTCTTTTGTAGAGAAATAATATAGCATTTGACTAAGGACAGAACAATTTTGGGACCTGGTATCATAACTAAGAAATGATTTAGAGACTGGCGAAATGTTTTGTCAGTCTCTTTCAAAGAGAAGCTAAGCCCCAGCCGAGAGTTGGGCGCTTTAACAGGATGGCTTGATATTCAGAAAGGAGGGGGCTTCGTGCAGAAAGCATTTGGAAAAAAATCAGTAATCTTTTTATTTATTTTTCCGGCATTCCTTATCTATACAGCATTTGTAATCGTGTCCATTGTATGGGCGGGATATTACAGTTTTTTTGACTGGAGTGGCGTAGGTGAAAAAGTATTTGTAGGATTAAAAAATTATATTGAACTGCTCACACAGGATGAAGTTTTCAGAGCTACAGTATGGCACACGCTTATTTATACAGTAATTAACGTAGCGATTCAGGTATTTGGAGGTTTATTATTTGCAATTCTTCTTAGCCGTATCAAGAAAGGAAGAGTTGCCTTACAGACTTTGTATTACATTCCGGTAGTTATCTCTTCTGTGGCAATCTGCCAGATTTTTACAAAGTTATTGTCAGTAACTCCGATTGGTATTGTGAACCAGATTTTATCATTCTTTAATCCGTCACTGAAATTTATGGAGTGGATCTCCAATCCTCAGATTTCATTATATGTAACAGCTTTTGTAGAAGCATATAAATACCTGGGACTGTATATGGTTATCTTTTATGCAGCACTGATCGGTGTTCCGGATGAGCTGGGAGAAGCAGCGCTGATCGATGGGGCATCAACATGGCAGGAATATCTTTATGTAAGAATTCCTTATATTAAACCGGTTATCATTGCAAATTGTCTGCTGGTACTGAATGGTTCCCTGAGATCTTTCGAGTTCTCTTATCTGTTAACACATGGAGGACCGGGAAATGCTTCTGAACTTATGACAACTTATATGTATAAACAGGCGTTCAGCAGTATGAAATATGGTTACGGAAGTTCTGTAGCAATCATGATCGTAATCATCTGTATGGTAGTTGGAATGTTATTCCGTAAATTTACAGGAGGAGGGGATGACGAATGAAAAAGAAAAAAACAACCATTCCGAGCATCATTAAATGGGTTATCGCATTAATCCTTGTTGTGATGCAGGTTTATCCTTTCTTCTATGTATTTACTTCAAGTTTTAAGTCACTGGATGATTTCAGACAGTTACCGGCATATGCACTCCCGTCAAAATGGGTGCTGACAAACTTTATCAATGTTTTTACAAAAAGCCATATGCTGACTTATTTTAAAAACAGTATCATTGTTTTGATCGGTGTACTGATTCCTCTGCTTTTATTTGCACTGATGGCTGGATTTGCATTAAGCAAAATCAAATTTAAAGGCAGAAAATTTGTCCTTAATTATTTCCTTCTTGGATTGATGCTTCCTATGCAGGTTGCACTGATTCCATTGTTTACTATTTTTAATAAGATGGGACTGATCAATACATACCCGGCAATTATTTTGCCACAGATTGCTTTTTCACTGTCTTATTCCATTCAGCTGTTTTATTCATTTAGCAAATTCTTCCCTGAAGAAATGCTGGAAGCAGCGATCATTGATGGATGTTCACCGATAGGATGTTTCTTTAAGATGGTGGTTCCGATGTCACTGAACTCTATTATCACAGTAGCAACCATGCAGGCAGTATTCTGCTGGAATGAGTATATTAATGCTTATACATTTACCAGATCTACAGATATGAAAACCATTACACTTGGTTTAAATGACTTCGTAGGAAGCATGGGACTGACAGACTGGGGTGGTACATTTGCAGCCATCACTGTAACAGTACTTCCGGTATTTATTTTCTATTTCTTCAGCAGCAAGAAGATGCTGGCAGGTATGACAGCAGGTGCAGTAAAAGGTTGATAATATGCAAGAATTACCTGATAACAGTAGTTTGATTTATGAGTGAATAATAGGCTTGCCGAAAAAGTACAAGCAGGCCTGTAAAGTGAAATAAAGTATAAAAAAGGAGATTAAGACTATGCAGAAATTATACTATCAGTTCCCAGGAACATGGTTTGGCGATTGCATGCCATTTGGACATGGAGATAAATTCTATTTATATCATCAGAGAGATACCAGAAAACCGGGACCATTTGGAGAACCATTTGGCTGGGATCTGGCAACAACTTCCGACTTTGTACATTACGAAGATAAAGGCGTGGCAATTCCGAGAGGAACAGATGAAGAGCAGGATCAGTTTATTTTTGCAGGAAGTGTTTTCGAGGCAGAAGGACAGTATCATATTTTCTATACAGGCTATAATCGCGATTATCCGGCACTTGGAAAACCATCTCAGGTTCTGATGCATGCATACAGCGATGATCTTGTAACATGGCACAAAACTCAGGATGCACTTACCTTCACTCCACAGGAAGGCTATGACCCGGATGACTGGAGAGATCCATGGGTGATCCGCGATGAGGAAAATGATCAGTATCTGCTGATCCTTGGCGCAAGATTACAGGGACCAAAGACAAGACAGACAGGAAGAACTGTTAAATTCACATCCAAAGACCTGAAAAACTGGAAGTTTGAAGGAGATTTCTGGGCACCGGATCTCTATACTATGCATGAGATGCCAGACTTATTTAAGATTGGTGACTGGTGGTATCACATTGTGACAGAATACAGTGACAGAAGCAAAATGGTATACCGTATGAGCAAGAGTCTGGAAGGTCCATGGATCGCACCGAAAGATGATGCATTTGACGGCAGATCTTATTATGCAGGACGTACTTTTGAACTGAACGGACAGAGAATCCTCTTTGGCTGGGTTGCTACCAAGGATCAGGATGATGATGACAATAACTTCATCTGGGCAGGAACATTTATGGCACATGAGGTTTACCAGAGAGAAGATGGAACCCTTGGTGTAAGAATTCCAGAAACTGTATGGAATGCATTTGATAAAGAAGAAAAAACAGAAGATTTTGTAATTGATACTCCAACTAAGAGTACAGAAAAAGTAGTTACAAAAGATACAGGAGATATCTTCAAATTCGAAGCAGATGTGGAATTTACAGAAGGAACCAGAACTTTTGGTGTGAGATTCTATGAAGATGAGGATAAAGCTGAATCTTATCAGTTCGTATTTAATGTAACAGAAGACAGATATGTATTTGAGAAAAAACCAAACTGGCCATGGCCTGCAAATCAGAATATTGGACTTGAAAGACCGCTTGAGCTGGTACCCGGTAAGAAGTATAATATCAAAATGATTGTAGATGATACAATTGCTACAATCTATGTAGACGGTGTTGCATTAAATGCAAGAGCATATAAACGTCCGGGAGAAAGCCTGTCACTCTTTGCTTCTGAAGGAAGCCTTAAGGTAACTAACTGCAAGGTTACAACCGGATTAAAGAAATAGAGCCAGATAGCAGTCTAACCAATAAACTGGGAGCAGTTATTCGGTGTAGATTAACGTGACGAAAAAGATTGCTGTAAATAAAAAAGTTGCTGTGCGTTTCAGTTATAGAAATGCACAGCAACTTTTTGGCATTAAATCGATTAGAAACAATAGCTTTTCTTTTTGCGTTTAATCTTCCAATTTAATCTTTTCTTTCAGAACCACACATCCTGCCATATCTCCGATAACATTGACGCAGGTTGCGCCCATATCGCAGAGTGTGTTGATGCTGATATAAACGCCCATGACACCGGCCGGCAGACCTGCCATGGTTGCCAGGGCTGCGAAGGATGCGATGGCACCGCCCGGGATTCCCGGGGTTCCTACTGACAGGAGTACGTTTGCCAGAAGGATTATGATCATCATGGAAATGCTTACGTTAATTCCGCATGCATTGGCGAAGAACATGATCATGAATGACATCAGGATGGATACGGCATCCATGTTTACAGTAGCGCCAAGAGGAATGGCAATACTTGTGATCTTGTTGGATACGCCCATTTCGTCTTCCATACGCTGTTTACTGATCGGAATGGTCGCTGAACTGGAACAGGTTCCGAATGCGTTCAGAGCGGCAGGAAGCATTGCTTTGAAGAATTTCACAGGGCTTTCTTTGCCGATGAATTTCACGGAGCCGCCGTAAATGACCAGGGCAAATCCGAAGAATGCCACATACAGGATGATCAGCTGAGTTGCCAGTGAAATGATGGTTTCTGTACCGTTGGCTTCTACAACAGGAACAATAGTACAGAATACACCGATAGGTGTGAAGTACATAACTGTGCTGATGACTTTCAGACAGACTTCGTTACAGGAATCGATGACTTTCAGAAGTGCAGTACCCTTTTCGCCGATGGCGATAAGTGTGAAGCCTACGATGACTGCGAATACAAGTACCTGAAGCATATTTCCGTTTGCGAAAGCTGCAACCGGATTGGCTGGGATCAGGTTTTTGATGGTGTCCAGAATGCTGGTCATCTCAGTTGCCTGGATGTCGGAAGTTGCCATCTCGAATTTAACACCCTCACCGAGATGAATCAGTCGCGGGATGATCAGTCCTGCCAGGCTGGCAAGTGCTGTGGTGCACAGGAAAAAGATCATGGCGCCGGCTGTGATCTTGCCGGTTGTGCGGGCATTACCGATGCTGGAGATACCCATGATAATGGAACAGAAGACCAGTGGAAAGATCATCATGTTCAGGGCATTCATGTAAATGCTTCCGATAAGGCTTGTGACAGTAAGAACCGGTTCGAACCGGTTTGCCAGAAACAGACCGGTAATGATACCCAGGATCAGTCCGGTAAAGATTGCTGCGGTAATATGTTTTTTATACCACGAATAGAATTTTTTCATTTGTTCCCTCCTCTTTATTTTCGCTTCCTGATATGGAAAAATAACACGACAATACTTTACCACAATAATGTGTGAACTACAATATTTCCCGCTGTTTTCTTATTTGAGTGGGAGTGTTTCCGTTACTGTTCACACGCCACTGTCCCGCGAGGTGTTTTGGCATGAATATGCCAAAATCCCGAGACATACAAGCCAAAATTCCATTGCCGCAGGCAATCTGGAATGAATTTTGGCTACGTTACTGTGAACGGAGTGAACAGTAACGTGTTTCCGAAATGCTCAAGGAACATCCTGCGAAATAGTTTGTAATTGATAAAGCCATGCCGCTCCAAATTGTAACACAGAAAAACAGGCATCGATGATACAGATATCGAAGCCTGTTTTTTTGTGTTGCCGGAAATTATTTTGTAATATTCCTGTGACATAAAAAGTCCTATGCAGGCTATTATGATTGTCAGGTGCAGATGAAGAGAGTATAATAGTTGTAATTATTTAACCAAATCAAGGAAGTCCCTGCTTCAATTGTAAAGAGCAATAAGTAGTGGGTGGGGATTTACTTGTATCAGAAGGAGTGTTTATATGAAACCAACTATTTTATTAATAAATTTTCAGGATCAGCAGAAGCTTCGCAAGTTAAAGATGGCGTTGCTGCCTTTTAAGCTTCGGATTAAAACCATAGAACCCCAGGACTATAGTCAGCCAATCGGATATCTGGCAGGAGTGAAAGAGGTTTCTCAGGTGCAGATTCCATCAGCGCTGATCCCTCAGGAGCAGATGGAGAAGGAAATGCTGATCCTTGCAGGAATCACGGGGAATCTGTTTGACCAGGTGCTCTATACCTTGCGGAAAGCAGGTACACCTGTGGATTACAAGGCGGTTCTGACGGAGCATAATCAGAACTGGAACTGTATGCAGCTTTATAAAGAACTGGAGAAAGAGCATAATATGTATCATCCGTCTTAAATGAATGAAACAGAAAGCCCAACTGCTGTATATCATTCATAAAAATTACTCCATAATGTTCCTGTAATACGTCGGATTACCACATAATTGTAAATGGTATGTATAACAATAAAACACATAGAATATATATAAATATGTTACATGTAATATATCAATCTAATCTCTAAACCGCTATACTAAATGTATGCTGAAATTGTATAAAAATGAATACAAAGAGAAACAATCAAAGGAGAAAAAAATGAAAGCAGTAATCGCAATTGATTCTCTAAAAGGAAGTCTGAGTTCCATGGAAGCAGGATATGCTGCTGCTGACGGAATCCGCAGAGTTCATGGTCAGGATGCAGAAATTATAGTAAGACCACTGGCTGATGGCGGGGAAGGCACAGTGGAAGCACTGGTGAGTGGTATGAATGGTATCATACAGAATGTGATGGTTACAGGTCCGCTTGGAACGCCGGTGAATTGTGAATATGGAATCATTGAAAGCAGTCATACCGCTGTGATTGAAATGTCAGGTGCGGCAGGTATTACACTTGTTCCTGATGAAAAACGAAATCCACTTTATACTACAACTTATGGTGTAGGAGAAGTGATTAAAGATGCTATTTCCAAAGGCTGCCGCCGGTTTATTGTAGGAATTGGAGGAAGTGCTACCAATGATGGTGGAATTGGAATGCTTCAGGCATTGGGATATGGTTTTCTTGATAAAGAAAGGAAACAGGTTCCTTTTGGTGCCAGAGGACTGGAGGTACTGGAGGAGATTACCGATACATATGTACTGCCTGAACTGGCAGAATGTGAATTTCGTGTTGCCTGTGATGTAACAAATATTCTCTGTGGAGAGGAAGGATGCAGTGCAGTATTCGGACCGCAGAAAGGGGCAACTCCCTCTATGATTATGCAGATGGATAAATGGATGGAAAAATATGCCGCACTTGCAGAGAAAAAATGCACAAAGATCAATGCCAACCAGGCAGGTACGGGTGCAGCAGGAGGCCTGGGATTTGCATTTTTGAGTTTTACTAATGCAGTTCTGGAGTCTGGGATTAAGATTGTGCTGGAAGAAACTTCTCTGGAAAAATATATGGAAAATGCTGACATTGTGATTACAGGAGAAGGCAGACTGGATGGTCAGACTGCCATGGGAAAAGCACCTGTAGGTGTGGCACGTTTGGCAAAGAAGCATAACATTCCTGTGACTGCTTTTGCAGGAAGTGTTACAAAAGAGGCCATTGCCTGCAATCAGAACGGAATTGATGCATTTTTCCCGATTTTAAGAGGAGTAACTACTCTGGAAGATGCTATGAAACCGGAAAATGCAAAGGCTAACATGGCGGATACGGTAGAACAGGTATTTCGTCTGCTGAACATAAGGAGGAAATAAAGAATGGATTATAGTTTTACAACCATAGGTGCTCTGATTGGAATGGCAGTTGCGATTATTCTGATCATAAAAAAAGTTCAGCCCGCTTATAGTCTGATTTTGGGAGCTCTTATTGGCGGAGTAATCGGAAGTGGAAATCTGATATTGACTGTCGATACTATGGTAAGTGGAGCGCAGAGTATGATTTCTTCTGTACTGAGAATTATGACTTCCGGTATTCTGGCGGGGACTCTTATTAAAACCGGAGCTGCGGAAAAAATTGCAGAAGTAATTGTACAGAAATTGGGAGAGAAACGAGCCCTTATTGCTGTTGCGGCTGCAACAATGGTAATATGTGCAGTAGGCGTTTTTGTGGATATTTCAGTTATTACAGTAGCACCTATTGCACTGGCGATTGGAAAAAAAGCAGGATATAATAAAGCTTCTCTTCTTTTGGCAATGATTGGTGGAGGAAAAGCAGGAAATATTATTTCTCCAAACCCAAATACAATTGCTATTTCTGAGGCGTTCCAGGTTGATCTTACATCTCTGATGATAAAAAATATTATTCCGGCAGTTTGTGCATTAATTGTAACTGTAATTATTGCAACAATACTGTCTAAAAAAGCAGGAACGATGGTTAGTGATCAGGATTTGGAAAAACATGCAGACAATAAAAAACTTCCAACTTTTATTCAGGCATTTGCAGGTCCGTTGACAGTTATTATACTTTTGGCACTGCGTCCGATATTTTCTATTGTAATTGATCCATTGATCGCCCTTCCACTTGGCGGTCTGGTGTGTGCAATTGCATGTGGAAGCCTGGTACAATTCCGTGAGTTTGCAGAATTTGGTCTTAGTAAGGTGGCTGGAGTATCCATTCTTCTTATTGGAACAGGAACTATTGCAGGAATCATTAAAGCATCTGCTTTACAGTATGATGTGATTTCTCTATTGGAAATGATGAAGATGCCGGCATTTATTCTTGCGCCGATTGCAGGTATTCTGATGGCAGGAGCTACTGCATCTACTACAGCCGGTGCGACCATTGCGTCTCAGACTTTTGCACAAACACTGTTAAATGCAGGAATTCCGGCTATTTCCGCAGGAGCTATGATTCATGCCGGTGCAACAGTAATCGATTCTCTGCCGCATGGTTCTTTTTTCCACGCGACAGGTGGTTCTGTAGGAATGAATATTAAGGAAAGAATGAAATTGATTCCGTTTGAGGCATGTATTGGTCTTACGAGTACAATTGTGGCGGTAATTGTGTACCTGATATAAAGATATCAAATCCTGATACTACAGTTTCCCAGCCAGGTACAGAAGAACGGCATCTTTAAATCTACGTGGATTCAGCCCGGTTTTTCTGTAGATATGATTGAGTTTGTATTGAAGTGTGTTTTTGTGTAAAAAAAGCTTTTCACAGGTATTATGCAGAGACATATCCTGATCAAAATAGGTGGTTATAATTTTGAGTTCTTCTCCGGTAAGATTTGTAATAGTCCGGGAGAGGAACTCTTCTTTTTCTTGTTTCCCTGATCCGGAGAGAAGGAGTTCCAGCGTGAGATTATCATACATTACAAAATTTTTGTCAGGATTAGTTATGCTTTTCAAAGCCGTCACAGCGGAAGAATAAGATTCTGCCAGCTGATAGATGGAAGTGCTCTTTCCAACTGCGATTTTCAGAAGCTTCTGCTGTTCTGCGGCAAACTGCCTTAGGATAAAGGATTTTCTGTCAAAAAGTTCAGAATCTGCAACTGCCAGATACTGATCTGGATAATGAAAGGCATATAAATTCAGAGGAAAAATGGAAAACATCTGAGTTACTTTCTGTTCCAGAAGTGAAAAATTAGCCATATTATATCTTGCATTTATCTGTAGTAATATGAGTCGTTTGGAAGTTCGAACATCTACAGAAAACTCTGCCAGGAGACTCTGGATATATTCCATATTGAGATTCTGATTACGAATCAGAGAATCGATGATATACTGACGTTTATCATTTTGATTACGGCTGATCATATTCAGCTCCTGTTCGCGGATTAGAAGATTGGTGATGCGTTCTGCCAGATGGGCATATTTTCTCACGGTATCTGGTTCACCGGTAATACCGATCACAGCCAGTAAAGACTGGTTATGGTAAACCGGCATATTAATCCCTTTCTGACTGCCGTAGAAGCTATTGTCAGAAGATACTTCGATAGTATTTCCTGTGGATGCAGCTTTCTGCCCGATTTCGTGGAAAGTTCCAACTCTTTCCGGATTAGTGCTGGCAAAAATAATCCCGGACTGATCAATAAAATTAATATCCTGGCCGCATACGTCTTTTACAGTATTGACAATCTGTGTAGCAAGGGAGTGATCTATTTTTATCTGCATGATAATTTCTCCATTATATGAATTCTTCAGGGAATTGTGCTGTCTATTGATATTGTATCCTATATGTGTTTAGGATACAATTGTTAGTTTTTATCATTGCCGGTTTCTTACAGACTGATAAAAACAAAAAACTTGAGGCACATAGTAAATTGTAATTTTATGTTTCCCTTTTGTGGAAATTGCAATGTTGAGAAACCTGAGAAAATATAGTAAAATTATTGCAGTAACTATTTATGCCACTGGTAGTGTCATAAATAGGAAAATAATTATATGGGTAAAATGGAATCAATTTATAGCAATCCTCTGAAATAATGCATCTTAATCCAGCCCATCAGAGTGTAAAATCCTGCGTCAGATATCTTTGCCGTGCGTCAGCACGCCTGCAGATATCTTCCTTGTCTTTCGCACTCTGCTGAACTGTCTTAAATGCATTATTTACGAGGATTGCTATAGCAGAATTGTCTCAGATGAATTATTTATGAGGATTGCTATAGAAAAAATTAATGGTACACAAGGGAGAAACCATATGACACTAACACAGATGAATTATATCATCACAATTTCCGAAACCGGTTCATTGAATAAAGCTGCGGAGGCGTTGTATATTTCCCAGCCTTCTCTGACCAATGCAGTGAAGGAGCTTGAGAAGGAGCTTGGAATCATTATATTCAACCGCAGCGGTCGTGGTGTGACACTGACCAATGACGGGACAGAATTTCTGATGTATGCCCGTCAGATATATGGACAGTATGAGAGTGTGGTTGAGAAATACAGTGAGGGTGGTTCCTATAAGAAGAAATTTGGCGTTTCCACCCAGCATTATTCTTTTGCAGTGAAAGCATTCGTGGATATGGTGCAGAAGTTTGATGTGTCAGAATATGAATTTGCCATCAGGGAGACAAAGACTGCAGATGTGATCAGTGACGTCAGCACCATGAAAAGCGAGGTGGGAGTACTTTATCTCAGTGATTTCAACAGAAAGGCACTGCTAAAGCTTCTCCACTCTGCGAATCTGGAGTTTCATCATTTGATTGACTGTCAGGCATATGTATATTTGTGGAAAAATCATCCACTGGCAAATGAGAAATCCATCAGCTACAGCCAGCTGGCTAAATACCCCTGCTTGTCCTTCGAACAGGGAGATAAGAGCAGTTTTTATCTGTCAGAGGAGATTCTGTCTACCAATGAATATTCCAGAACAGTCAAGGCTTCGGATCGGGCGACTATGCTGAATCTGATGGTAGGACTCAATGGCTATACCCTGTGTTCAGGGATTATCTGTGAGGAGCTTAATGGCAGTGATTATCTGGCAATTCCCTTCGAAGGGGATGAGCAGAACCAGAACAGCGACATGGAGATTGGCTATATTACCAGAAAGAATTCAATCCTCAGTAAGGTGGGGAATCTGTATGTCTCTTCATTGAAGAAATACCTGGAGCAGAATACAATTTCAGAGTAATCAGTAACTGAGAGTCTGGATTATCTGATTACGATTCTGTTGCATATTGTAGGACAGATATTGTAAGGGAGAAAAACATGAATCTTGAATATATTTGTGAACAGATGGTACGCATTCTGCATGGAAATATTACCTGTATCAGCGAATCTGGTGCAATAGAAGCCTGTTATGGGGACATGGCGGCGCAGTGTAATCCTTTATTTACGGATCCGGAATTTCTGTCTGCTGTTCATGAGCGTGAGAGAAAAGATTATCCGGATCTTTTTTATGAGAAAGATACGATTCTTTATGCGGTCGTTTCATTAGAAAATGCAAAAATTGTGGCAGGTCCTGTCAGCACTGAAAAGCATACAAAAGATTCAGAACATTATCTGATGCAGCACCACCATATCAGTGATGAGACGGGCTTTCGTCTGTCGTTTTGTGAGCTTAAAGTTTTTGTCTCAGGAATTCTGATGCTCTATCATATGATAACAGGAAAAGAACTGACGATTAATGATCTCTGGCAGAAGAATGGAATTCGGGAAACAGATATTATAGAAGTGAAAGGACAGATTTCCAGCGTTATTTTTGAGCATCAGGAGCAGGAACTTCCACATAATCCTTATGATCAGGAAGTGCGTGAATTGGATAGTATCCGTCATGGAGATGTGGAAATGCTTAACCGCAGTTTAGCTGAAACTTATCGTGGAGAAGTAGGACAGCTTGCCAAAAATCAAGTCCGCCAGGCGAAGAATATTGCCATCTGTGTTATCGCACTTGCATCCCGTGCAGCCATCAGCGGGGGAATGATTCCGGAAGAGGCTTTTTCCATGGTGGATGGTTACATTATGAAGATTGAGGATATGAATAATGCAGTAAAAATCGATTCCATGATGCGCCAGGCAGAATACGAATTTGCAGAATGTGTGGCAGAAATTCATAAGAATCAGCAGAAAAATGAGCTGGTTGAGTGGACAAAGAATTATATTTATCAGAATCTCCACAGTGATATCGTTATAGGAGAGATTGGGCAGAAAATAGGGGTAAATACAAGCTATTTATCGGATCTTTTTCATAAGGTTGAGGGGACTACTATACAGCAGTATATCCGTAAAGAGAAAATACGCCTTGCGGAAAATATGCTTCGTTATTCTGATTATGAAGTAAAAGAAATTGCCAGTTATCTGTCTTTTTGTTCTCAAAGTTACTTTGGAAATATTTTCCGGCAGCAGACGGGGATGACACCTGCCAGATACAGAAAGAAATATGGAAAATGGAAAGAACCAAAATAAATGATAGTTTGCAAAAATAAATGATATAATATCCGAAAAATCTCTGTTAGTATACATGCATAAGCAAAGCAAAACAGGGAGGAAAGATGATGCTTTTTAAAAAATTTACAAATGAAAATGCATCCGAAAAAGTTACGGTTAAAGAACGTCTGGCTTATGGATGTGGAGATTTTTCAAGTAACATTATGTATTCTGCAATGGCAGCATTTCTGTTATTTGGTTACACAGATGTAGTCGGGGTAAGTGCTGCGGCAAAAAGTCAGTTTGAGAAATTTATGATTGGTTGAAATAATATAGTGTAAGATCTGGAGGATATATTATAATGAAGAAACTTCTCTACGGAGCAGCATATTATGATGAGTATATGCCATACGACCGCCTGCAGCAGGACGTGGCAATGATGAAAAAGGCAGGAATCAATACAGTAAGGATCGCAGAATCCACATGGAGCACCTGTGAACCACAGGAAGGTGTTTTTGATTTCTCACATGTGGAACGTGTTATGGACGCAATGGAGGAAGCCGGGATCAATGTGATCATCGGAACTCCTACATATGCAATCCCTACATGGATGGTGAAATCTCACCCGGATGTTATGGCAGAAACCGTAAAGGGCAGAGGAATCTACGGAGCCCGTCAGATTATGGATATCACTCATCCGGTGTATCGTTTCTATGCAGAGCGTGTGATCCGTAAATTAATGGAGTGTACCGCACACAGAAAATGCGTTATTGGTTTTCAGGTAGACAATGAAACCAAATACTACGGAACAGCCGGAAAGAATGTGCAGGAGAAATTTGTGAAATATCTCCGCAGGAAATTTAATAATGATCTGGATGCCATGAATCATGAATTTGGTCTGGATTACTGGAGTAACCGTATCAATGCATGGGAAGATTTCCCTGATGTGAGAGGAACGATCAATGGAAGCCTCGGAGCTGAATTTGAAAAGTTCCAGAGAATGCTGGTGGACGAATTCTTAAGCTGGCAGGCAGATATCGTAAATGAATACCGCAGAGAGGATCAGTTTATCACTCATAATTTTGACTTTGAATGGCGGGGATATTCCTATGGAGTACAGCCTGATGTAAACCATTACCATGCAGCGAAGGCACTGACGATTGCAGGCACAGATATTTATCATCCAACACAGGATGATCTGACAGGGGCAGAGATTGCATTTGGCGGTGATATGACACGTTCTTTAAAGAGAGATAACTATCTTGTTCTGGAAACAGAAGCTCAGGGTTATCCAGGATGGACTCCGTACAAGGGACAGCTCAGACTTCAGGGTTATAGTCACCTTGCAAGTGGTTCTAACAGCGTAATGTACTGGCATTGGCATTCTATTCATAATTCTTTTGAGACATACTGGAAGGGACTTCTCAGTCATGACATGCAGGAGAATGCGCCATATCGCGAAGCATGTATTATGGGTAAGGAATTCTTAGAAATCGGAAGTCATCTGGTGAATCTGAAGAAGAAAAATGATGTTGCTATCCTTGTAAGTAATGAGGCATTAACGGCTCTCAAGTGGTTCGGAATCGAGGCAACTGCGGCAGGAAATAATGGCATTGGATATAATGATGTTGTGCGCTGGATTTATGATGCACTGTATCAGATGAATATTGAGTGTGACTTCGTATGGCCGGAATCTGATAATCTGGAACAGTATAAAGCAATTTTTGTCCCGGCACTCTATGCAGCACCAGATGAACTTCTGGAAAGACTGAAACAGTATGTGGCAGATGGTGGTACGTTGGTGGCAACATTTAAGACGGCATTTGCGAATGAGAATATTAAGGTAAGTCATGAAATGCAGCCGCATATTTTAAGTAACTGCTTCGGAATCAACTATCAGCAGTTTACCTTCCCGAAGAATGTCGGACTGACTGGAAGTATTATCCGAGAAAGTGGTGCAGATGAAGCAGATAAGAAAAACGAAACAAAAGAAATTATTGAGACTGAAGAAAATACAGATGTGCCTGCAACAGCTAAAGTATTCATGGAATTATTAATGTCACAGGAAGCTGAAGTTCTGGCATCTTATGACCATTATAATTGGAAAGAATATGCAGCAATCACTAAGAATCATTATGAAAAAGGAACTGCCATCTACATTGGTTGCATGACAGATGACAACACTTTAAAAGCAGTGATCACAGAAGCACTTAAGAGTGCAGAGGTAGAGCTTCCGGAATATAGATGGCCGGTGATCGTAAGAAAAGGAACCAATGATCTGGGAAAATGTGTCAGATATATCCTAAACTATTCCGCAGAAGAACAGAAAGTTTCTTATTATGGCAAAAATGGTACAGAGTTGTTATCAGGAGAATCTGTACAGGATGGAGAAAGCATCACGGTTTCACCATGGAATGTAAAAATTGTTGAAGAAGCATAAAATATAGGTAATGTAAAACACAGGGAGATTTTTCTTATAGATATTCCTGTGTTTTATATTGCCTTTAAATATTGATATTATATTGTGCAAAAACTATAAAAGACAAAAAACTAACAAATGAATGACAAAATAACAAACAAAAAGGACATAATTCTTTCTTTAAATGAATGTAAAAATTGATAAAATATTCTTATGGAAAACACAGAGATATATACAAATATCACAATTATGGAGGAAAGAAATAAGATGAAAAAATTTACAGTGTGTTTACTGATCGGTGCAATGGCTGCAAGTATGCTTACCGGCTGTGGAAGCAATGGTGGAAGTTCTGATTCTTCAGACTCAAAAGCAGACAGCAGTTCAGAAACAATGACTATTATGATGAACGGTTCTGATTCAGATGCATATATGGAAGGATACCGTAAGATCATTGATGGATTTAATGAGTCCAACGAGTATGGAGTAAAGGTAGAAATTCAGAACGTAACCAACTCTGACTATAAGACAAAACTGACAACAATGATGGCTTCTGACTCTGAAACAGATATTATCTTTACATGGGAACTTGGATATCTTGAAAACTTTGTAAATGGTGATAAGATCGTCAGCCTTCAGAAATATCTGGATGAAGACGAGGACTGGAAAAATAGTTTCAATGGAGGTATTTTAGAGCCTTTAACATATGATGGTGAAGTATATGCAATCCCAACTCAGCAGAGTACAGCTATCATGTATTATAACAAAGCAATTTTTGATAAATATGGTCTTGAAGTTCCGACTACATATGATGAGTATGTGCAGGTATGCGACACATTAAAAGAAAATGGAGTTACACCTGTTGCATTAGCTTCTACAGCGGATGATGCATGGCTTGTATCTCAGTATATCCAGCAGCTGAGTGATGGAATTAAAGGTGAGGATTTATTCAACTCTATAAAAGACGGCACAGGAAAATGGAACGATGAAGGTATGGTTGAAGCTGGTAAACTGTTCCAGGAAGAAGTTAATAAAGGATATTTCGAAGATGGATTTACCGGAGTATCAAGAGAAGAGGCACAGTTACAATTTGCAAATGGACAGACAGCAATGTACTTCAACGGATGTTGGGAAATCTCCAATCTGGATAAGAAAGAGAATGCTGCAGAAGCAGAAAATATTAGTTGCTTCTTAATGCCGGCAGTAAATGAAGAATATGCAGGTGTAGAAGTTGGCTCTGTTGATACTTCTTATGCGATTACTAAGAACTGCAAGAATGTAGATGCTGCAGTAGCACTGTTAAAATACATGACAAACGAAGAATCAACTTCTTCATTACTTTATGATTATGGACGTTTCCCAAGTACAAACATTGATATCGACGATTCAAAATTAACACCGCTGTGTGCAGATTTCGTAAATCTTCTGGGAGATGCAAAGGCACAGACGCCATGGTTTGACCGTGTAGATACTGATCTTGGAAATGAATTTAACAATACAGCAATTGGAATTGCAAACGGTGATGATGTGCAGGAAGCATTTGATACCCTGCAGTCTTATGCAGAAAGCAAGAGTAAATAAACAGATTGTTAAATAAATTGGCGGAACCTGAGATTTTACATTGGGTTCCGCTTGTTAAAAGGGAGAGTTGTCTATGAATAAAGTAATGGGTAATAAGAAAACCATAGCATTTTTTGTATTGCCTGCATTTATTATTTATGCAATCTTTGCATTAGCTCCTATTTTTTATAATGTGTATCTTTCATTATTTGATACAGACCTGATGTCAAAGATGAACTTTGTAGGAATCAAAAATTATCTGAGTCTTTTCAGTGATAAAACATTTAAACATGCATTTGGAAATAATATTCTGATGGTTGTCGGATCTTTGGTGGCACATATGCCATTAGCAATGTTCTTTGGTAATGCAATCTTCAAAAAAATCAAAGGTGCATCATTTTTCCAGACTGTATTTTTCCTTCCATGCGTAATCTGTGGTGTAGCAGTTGGTCTTACATGGACATTCATTTACAATGGTAATTATGGTCTGCTCAATGGTTTCTTAAAAGCAATCGGACTTGGTGGTTTGCAGCAGATGTGGCTGGCTAATAAAGAAACGGCAATGCTTTGCATTATCATTGTTATTATGTGGCAGTATGTTGGTTATCATATGGTAATTCAGTTGGCTGCAATGAGAAATATTGATTCTTCTTTCTATGAGGCTGCTGAGATTGATGGTGCTACAGGCTGGCAGCAGTTTAAATACATCACATTCCCACTTATCAAACCAATTCTGAAAATTGACGCAGTTCTGATCATTACAGGTTCTCTGAAATATTACGATCTGGTTGCTGTTATGACTTCAGGTGGACCAAACCATGCAACAGAGGTTATGTCTACATACATGTATTATCAGTCATTTAATATTCTGAATTATGGATATGCCAGTGCAATCGGTGTTGTCTTAATGTTACTGTGTATATTATCTGTAGGAATTTCCAACAGGGTATTCAAGACAGACGAAACAGTGTAGGAGGTGTAGAAAAAATGAAAAGAAGTGCCTCAGAAAATATATGGCTGGTTATTAAATATGTATTACTGATTGGATTTACAATTCTTTGTATTTATCCTCTTATATGGCTGCTTTTGGCATCATTTAAAACGAATGCTGAGTTGTATACGAATACATGGGGATTACCGGAACAGTGGTCAATGACAAATTATGTAAATGCAGTTGTAAAAGGTGGTGTATTCAGATACTTTGGAAACTCAGTTATTATTGCTGTTTCTGCGGTTCTGGTTACTGTAATCCTTGCGACAATGGCATCTTATGCAATTGCCAGAATGCATTGGAAGCTTGCAAACCTTACACATAGTATTTTCCTTTTGGGAATGATGATTCCTATTTATGCCCTGGTAATTCCTCTGTTTTCTATTTTTAAGGGGATGGGGCTTCTGGATACACATCTTGCTGTTATTATTCCGCAGATTGCTGTAGGATTTCCGATGGCCATTTTCATTATCTGCGGATTTATGAGAAGTATTCCGACAGAACTTGAAGAGGCAGCAATTATTGACGGATGTACAGTATTTCAGTGCTTCTTTAAGATTATCCTGCCAATAGCAAAATCTTCAGTTGTAACAGTTGCAGTTGTTCAGTTTATCAATGTGTGGAATGATCTTCTGTTGCCGAGAATTTTCCTCACGGACAGTTCCAAAATGACGCTGCCGGTAGGACTTACCAACTTCCAGGCGATGTATTCTACAGATTATGTAGGTATGATCGCGGCAGTTATTATTACAATTATTCCTAGCATTGTAGTTTATATTTTATTACATAAGCAAATTATGGAAGGTATGGTTGCAGGTGCTGTAAAAGGATGATATGATTCAGAAAAAAGAAATCACTGCTTCTTATATGGGGCAGTGATTCTTTGAATCAGGAAAAGGTGGTAATGTTATGAATTTGTTGATTGCAGATGATGAGGCTGTAATTCGCAGGGGACTGCTGAGTCTTGACTGGAAATCAATAGGAATTACAGATGTGTATTCGGTTGCAAATGGAGTAGAAGCGAAAGAACTTTTATTGAGCACATCGATAGATCTGGTTATTTTTGATATCAGAATGCCCGGTTTCAGTGGACTGGAACTGGCGCAGATGGTGAAAGAAAGGTCTATGGATGTGGCCGTTGTACTTTTATCTGGATTTTCAGAATTTGAATATGCAAGATCGGCAATGCGATATGGTGTATATGAATATCTGCTTAAACCGGTTTCTCCAAATGAACTGATGGAAACAATGCATAACGTTATGCACCGTCTGGAACAGAAAAGATTTGAACAGAAGTTATTAAGCCAGAAGGATGAATTTGGGGAAAAGCATGATGCGGTATCGCAGGTAAACAGTCTTTTTGTACAGTCGTCCAATACGATTAAATCTATTTTGACAGATATTGCACAGAACTATGAACAGAATATTTCTTTATCAGACCTTGCTGAGAAATATCATTTTTCAGAGAGTTACATTTCACGTAAGATAAAAAAAGAAACAGGTTACACTTTTGTAGATATTTTAAACGGAATCCGCCTGATGTGTGCAGCCAGTCTTATCAAAACAGGTGAAAAGATAAGTGATGTGTGTGAAAAAACAGGGTTTAATGACCAGCATTATTTTTCACAGCTGTTTAAGAAAACATTTGGATGTACGCCGTCAAATTATAGAAATGAAAATGGTGAAAATTTCCCGGGACTTTATGAAATACTGAATAGTAAATCAGGAAATGGAAAGTGATATGAGAAGGCGCGATAAATTAAAACAAACTGGTGTTTTAAAAATAAATGGAAGTTTGATGAATAAGATTTTTAAAGTCTATATGTTGTTAATGTTTGTTTCATGTGTTGTTCTGCTGGGTGTTTTCGGAATTCGTTTTTCCAGTGTTTATAACTCACAGGCAAGATCACATATGAACGATGTTACTGTAGCAGCAGAAACAGGATTGGAAGAAAGAATCAGCCAGATTGATCAGCTCTCTGTGTCGATTCTGATCAATAACAGTGTACAAAAGAACTTAAAGGAAATCAATTATCAGACACTGGTGAATCCGGAAAATACATCCTTTCAAACTGAAAAAGCAGCGATTTCCAGTGAAATCCGAGGAAGTGTTTTTAATGTCCCGGGAATTGTTTCGGCCAGGATTTTTTCTCTGGATAATGTGGAAATTGTAATAGGAACCTCTGGCAAAAGAATCAAAGCAGATGATATTACAAAAGAAAAAATCTATGACCAAAATGGAGGGGCACTGTGGGCAGACGATGAAGAAAATGGAATGATTGGGTTATATCGTGCCATTCTAAGTGTTGATGATTTTAAACCTATCGGATATATGATTATTGAGTGTAAAAATTCATATTTCAGCGAAAAACTTCAATCTGTTCCCAGCACGTATAAAAATCGTTTTTACCTTTTGAATAATGATATGGACATTATCGTATCTAGTGAGAAAAATATGTGTGGAAATTCTTTTCCACTGGAAACGAGAGATTTTAAGAATGTAAAAATTGTCAAGGATCCCAGTACAGGAGAGAATAGTTATTTTACATATCAGTATGTGAATAATGGGTGGCTTCTGGTTTCCACTATCAATGTGGGGCAGTTGTGGAAGAATATAGGAATTGCGCTGGTGAGTGTACTTATTACGTTTGGAATTGTGCTTTTGGTTTCTCTGATAATAATGAGATATGCTGCTAGAGTTATGGTAAAACCGACAAAGAAACTGGTAGATAGCATGACTGCATATCAGGAAGGAAACTTTGATTCCCGATTCAAGGTGGAAAGTCAGGATGAGATCAGCCAGATTGGTATGGTTTATAACCAGATGGCGGATAAGGTACAGAATCTGATAGAGAAGAATTATACGCTGGAAATTGCAAACAGAGAGGCTGAGATTGAATTTCTGAAAATGCAGATCAACCCTCATTTTCTGTATAACTGCCTGGATACGATAAGCTGGCTTGGTTTTTCAAATGGAAACAGTGAAATAACGGATCTGGCAGTTGCTCTGGGAAAATTTCTCCGGGCAAGTATCAAAAGGGAAGACTATTATACGGTAAAACAGGAAATGGCGGTTGTAGATAACTATTTATTTATCCAGAAATACAGGTTTGGAGACAAAATAGAGATCAGACATAATATTCCTGATGAAGTGCTGAATTTCTATATGCCAAGCTTTATCATTCAGCCGGTTATAGAAAACAGTATTGTACATGGTCTGGAAGAACAGATTGAAAAAGGAATCCTGTGGATCAATATTCAGCTATGTGATAACAAATATCTTCAGTTTAATCTGACGGATAATGGAAAAGGCATGGATGAAGAGCAGTTAAAACAGGTCATTCAGAATTATAGTGATAAAAACAAAAAAAGCAGTATTGGATTGAGTAATGTATATCGAAGGTTGAATTTGCTATATGGAGAAGCATGTGAATTTCATGTGACAAGTGTAGCGGGAGAAGGAACAGAGGTGACTTTCAGGATTCCTGTAATGCAGGTACCTGGCAATCATACTCTGAATGAAACATAAATGTTTAGTGGAGGACATGACAATGAATGCAAAACAGAACTACAAATGGAACGAACTGACAATGGGAACCTGTTATTATCCGGAACACTGGGATAAGAAACTCTGGGCAGATGATCTTGACAGAATGAAGAAGACCGGAATTTCTGTGATCCGTATTGCAGAGTTTGCATGGAGCAAAGTAGAGCCGGAGGAAGGTGTTTTTACCTATGATTTCTTTGATGAATTTCTGGACCTATGCAGTGAAAAGCAGATGAAAGTTATCTTCGGAACACCTACAGCAACTCCTCCTGCATGGCTGACAGAGAAATATCCGGAAGTCTTAAATGCACGGAAAGATGGTGTGCTTCTCAGACATGGAGGAAGAAGACATTATAATTATAACTCACCGGTTTATCAGAGACTTTGTGCAAGGGTTGTGGAGAGAGAAGCTGCTCATTATGCGAAACATCCGGCAATCGTGGGATGGCAGATTGATAATGAAATCAACTGTGAAGTGGATGAGTTTTATTCAGAGGCAGATTCTGTTGCGTTTCGTGAATTTCTCAGAAAACAGTATGGAACTCTGGAGAAATTAAATGAAGCATGGGGAACTACCTTCTGGAATCAGACTTATACAGCATGGGATCAGATTTATGTTCTGCGCCCGGTTTTAACTCGGGGAATTAATCCTCATCAGCATCTGGATTATATCAGATTTATTTCAGAGAGTGCCCGTCATTTCTGTAAAATGCAGGCAGAGATTATCAAAAAATATGTAAAACCGGGAGACTATATCACAACAAATGGTAAATTCTGGAATCTCGACAATCATAAAATGGAGAAAGAGTCTCTTGATGTTTATTGTTATGATTCTTATCCGGATTTTGCATTTGGTCTGGATCGTGATCCGCTGCACAGTGATGATCTGAATGATCGTAAATGGTCTCATAATCTCGCAGAGATACGTTCTATTTGCCCTCATTTTGGAATTATGGAACAGCAGTCCGGTGGAAATGGCTGGACAACCAGAATGGAAGCACCGTCTCCGCGTCCGGGACAGTTAACTCTCTGGGCAATGCAGAGTGTAGCTCATGGTGCTGATTATATTTCTTTCTTCCGCTGGAGAACCTGTACATTTGGTACAGAAATCTACTGGCATGGAATTTTGGATTATGATAATCGCGAGAATCGTAAATACAGAGAGGTTCAGGATTTCTATAAGAAGTTAAAAGCAATTGACGGTGTATGCAATTCAGAATATAAAGCAGCATTTGCAATCGTTAAGGATTATGATAATGAATGGGATACTTCTGTAGATGTATGGCATAACAGAGTAGCAGGAGCAAGCGAACAGGGAATCTTTAAAGCTGCTCAGTTGACACATACACCATATGACATTGTATATCTGCAGGAGGACAGTGAACTTACAGATCTGACGAAATATCCGGTACTGTTTTATGCACATCCGGTTCTGATCAGTGAAGAACGCGTGAAACTTTTGAAAGAATATATTGAGCAGGGCGGAACATTGGTTATCGGATGCCGTTCAGGTTATAAAGATATGAATGGTAAATGTGTGATGCTTCCACAGCCGGGGCTGCTGGCAGAACTTACCGGTACAGATGTACGTGATTTTACATTTACAAGTCCTGCAGAAGACGAGGTATTTGCAGAGTTTAGCGATAAGAAAATACCAATGCCAGTATTTAATGATATCATTACACCGCTGGAAGGCACAAAAACACTGGCCGTCTATGGAAACAGTTATTATGAAGGAAATTCTGCGCTTACCTGCCATGCAGTTGGCAAAGGACAGGTACTCCATCTGGGTGCAACTTTCAATAAGGAAAATACTGAAGCATTGTTTGATTATCTGAAGATTAAAGAGCCATTTAAAGAATATATTGAAGCTCCGGAAACAGCGGAAGTGATTATGCGTGAGAAGGATGGAGAGAAATACATTTTTGTATTAAACTATCAGGCTGAAAAGGTTGAATATACACTTCAGAAACCAATGATCGCACTTTATGATAAAACAGAAGCAACAGGAAGATGTACACTTCCTGCATTTGGAACTGCTGTGTATAAAGTAATAGAATAAAAAGTATTTCGAGAGTTACCGAAAGAATATAAAGACGGGGACTGACTAAAAACTGCTATAGAAACAAGAATGATATATTTGGCTTGTTATTCAAAGAAACATATATCAGGAAATGTTTGATATAGCAGTTTTTATTTGTCTGTGTATATGACAGGAAGGATAATATTGGTAATTTTTATCAGGCAGTTTTTTTGATAGATTATTCCCCAAGTAATTTCACATAACGTGCCTGATGCTGAACGGCCGGAAGAAATTTATTTAATTCCCTTCGTATGTTGTATTATTCTTTTTTGGTGTTTTGTTTCCTGTACTTCTGCGGGCTGCAGCCTTTTACTCTGGAGAATACCTTGGCATAGTAATTGGAGTCTGTGAAGCCGGATTTCTGGGCGACTTCCATGATGCTGTCATCGGAGCTGAGGAGAAATTCAAGGCTCCGCTCCACCCGGTATTCCTGCAGAAATGTAAACAGGGATACGTTCATGTATCTCTTGAATAACCGGCTGCATTCGCTCTCGCAGAGGTGGATTTCCTCTGCGATATCTTTCATCTGGATTTTGTTCATGTAATTGTGTTCCAGATAATCCATGATTTCACGCATACGGTTGCGTTCCAGTTTGCTGTGTTCCGTATAGGGGAGGTTCTCAGGAAGATTCTGCAGCATACAGCGCCACAGCTTTTGCAGAGTTCCGGTGATATCCAGTTCGTAAAATTCCTTTTTCTCTTCATACAGAGTTATGATTTCTCTCACATATTCGGAAAAAATTTCATGCCAGGGCTGCGAATAGTCAATGTAGACTGCAGGAAGGGAGAAATTGTGTAAAAATGGCTCCACATATTTCCTGCGCAGGATACTTCCGTAGGAACCATAGATAATCTTTGGCAGAAAAGTGATGGAGACATATTTGCCGTCTTTCATATCTTCCATGAAGCCTGCGTGGAGTACATTGGCATTTCCCAGAAGGATATCTCCTGCTTTCATGTGGTAGGTACACTGGTTTACTTTATAGAGAATCTGTCCATCCAGGACAAGGGTGATTTCTATCTCAGGATGCCAGTGCCAGAGAAAGGAGCCGGATTTGTAGCCGGAAAGTTTCTCATAGCTTACCAGCAGTGGAAATTCATCACTGCCATGTTTCTTCAGTTCTTTCTGTGAGCCGTCGGTTATGATCTCTGCCATTATATATGCGTCCGTTACTGAAAACTTATAAAAAGTTATAAACTTCTATGTTTCATTCCTACTTCAACGAGTATGCTTTTGATGATATAAATATCTATCTACTCACAAGTTCTTGTACTCTCCATAGGCGTAAATTCCGGACTAACGTATCCGTACATATTTGCATTAACGTTTCAGTGTCAGCTTGCAAATTTTTCTCCATAAGTCTTGAGATTTATAGATGCCTGGAAATCTCTGTCAATCATATTCCCACACGCACATCTATAAACTCTGTCAGATAACTTCAAATCTTTTTTGATGTTTCCACAACAGCTGCAAAGCTTTGATGATGGATAAAACCGATCAGCTACAATAAGCTGGATCCCTTTATCGCTGCACCTATATTCAAGCTGTTTTCTAAACCAAAAAAATCCCTGTTCCTGGACTGCTTTGGATAAATGTCTGTTTTTCATCATTCCGCTGACATTCAGATCTTCAATACATATAAATCTTGGTTTTCGATTTATGATCTCCGATATGGTCTGATTCAAATAGTTTTTACGGATATTTGTTAATCTGTGATTTCGTTTTAATAAAAGTTTTTCCTTTTTGATTACATTATTTGTTTTACAGTAACTTTCTCCTTTTTTATTTTTCTCGTAAGAACGAGAGATACTACGCTGTAATCTGCGTTTCTGTTTTTCTAGTTTCTTTACTTTCTGACTCTTATTGATGTTCTTATACTTAGTTCCATCAGAACAGATCGCCAGATCTTTGATTCCCAGGTCTATGCCGACTCCGTCATCATTAAGTGTTTCCCTGCAGTCAGGAAATTCTACACATACACTGATCCACCAGTTCAATCCGTCAAAGGATATTCGCGGATTCATATATTTAGCATCTGTCGGAATCCTTCCATGTTCTGCAAGTCTTACCCAATTCATTTTTTGCTTATTTGCCTTCCTGCTGGAGGAAAAGCCTTCAAATTTAACGTGGGTATTACTGAATCGTATCTTAACGTTGTCCTGATAGAACTTCGGCATTGCTCTCTTTTTTGACTTGAATCTTGGGAATTTCTGCAAACCTTTGAAAAAATTCTTATAAGCAGTACAGGCATCTTTGATCGCCTGTTTGGTTACATTATTTGAAATACTCAGTAACCATGCATATTCATCAGAATGTCTAAGCTTTGTAAATTCTTTTCTGAGTTCTGCATCTGAAAGGAATTTTCCGCCTTTTTCATAGTTTTCTATTTCCCTGGCCAAAGCCCAGTTATAAGCAAATCTTGAAGCACCTGCGTACTGAAACATCTTAGTTTTCTGTACATTGTTTGGTATCAGCATTACTTTTATGGCTTTTACCATCTGTTTCCTCCTGTATCAGTTCACGGATAAGTTTCTTAGCTTTATTCGCTCGTTTTCCTTGTAATTTACAACTGAATACTGTGATTATCTGAACCAGATCCTCAACAAGTTCCTGCTGTTCGGATTTTTCAGTATTATCAATGATCTCAATCTCACAATTATAAAGTGAAGCGATATATTCTATCAGCTCAAAACCAAATCGCAATAGCCGGTCTTTATATAAAACAACAACCTTTTCAACCTGATTTTGAGATATTCGCCTGATCAATTCCTGAAGTCCTTTTTTCTTATAATCAATTCCGGAACCGATATCACTTATTACCTCAAATGGCTGTCCTTTTGCCAGAAGATATGTCTTAACATTATCAATCTGTCGTTCCAGATCATCTTTCTGTTTATGGCTTGAAACGCGACAATATCCAATTGTAATGCGGTTTTTAGGCTTTACATTTATTACCTGGTTGAGTTGCTCATCAGAATAATATCTATAGCCACTTACTGTAGTATGATGCGGATGAAGTTTTCCATTGGCATCCCAATTTCGTAATGTCTGGGCAGATACGCCTATAATTTTTGAAAATTCATGTATAGAATAATATTTACTCAAAGTATCAACTCCTTTCAATAATATTCTACTCTAATATCTTATAAAACTCAACATATACTTATATGATTTTATAATTTATATTTAACTGTTAATTCCATCCATTGAGAATATATGATGATCTTTAATTATTCTATCTTATAGCAATTCCGGAAAATATTGCAGACAACCTGCTGCATCAGAGAAAGACCGTTATGCGAAATTGCTGTTGATGACTTATATAACATATTGTACACTTATATAGATATAAACGCAAGATTTTACTATTTTCCCCTTAGATTATCAAGGAATTTTATGACACAGCAGGGTATACTTTATTCAAGAGTGTAGCTGATAAGGCTGCTCCCAAACTTTCATATACATATTCCCGTCTGCCGCTGGTTTTCACACCTGCACTGCCACTGTAAACCGTGAAAATTGTCAGTACATAGTACTCATAAAACTATGTATCAGCGGTCAGACCGGAAAAATGAACGGAGGATTTTTACAATGAATATTCCAAATAAAAATGAATTGACACGTATTTACGGCGAAGCAGAGAAATCAGCAGCACGTTTTCAGGCTGTAGCTGATCATTTCGCAGAAATTTACCATCATGATATAGCAGAATTTTTTACAGCACCGGGAAGAACAGAGATCATCGGAAACCATACAGATCATAATGGCGGCCGTGTGATTGCAGGCAGCATTGATATGGATACCATCGGTGCAGCTTATCCGAACAACAGCAGTGTTATCCGTATCACCAGTGAAGGATATGACAAGGAAGTTGTCGTAGACATCAATGATCTTGCCAGCGTACCGAAGGCTCAGGGAACCGTATCTCTGGTAGCAGGTATGGTGGAAGCTATTCAGAAATTCGGTTTTAAAGTAGCTGGTTTTGATGCTTATGTGACCACAAATGTAATCCGCGCAGCAGGTGTAAGTTCTTCTGCATCTTTCGAAATGCTGGTATGTTCCATCATTAATTATTTCTTTAATGATGGTGCAATGACATACATCAACTATGCAAAAGCAGGACAGTATGCTGAGAATGTTTACTGGCTGAAGGCTTCCGGATTAATGGATCAGCTTGCATGTGCAGTTGGTGGACCGATCCTTCTGGACTTCTCAGACAGAGAGAATCCAAAATATGAGAAAGTAAACTTCTCTTTCCATGATTATGATCATCATCTTGTAATCGTTAATACAGGAAAAGGTCATGCTGATTTAAGTGAAGAATACTCTGAAATCCCTATGGAAATGAAAGAAGCAGCCAAGGCAGCAGGAGCAGAGCTTCTCTGTGAGACAACTCTTGACAAAGTGCTTGCAAATATGGATAAGATCGATAATGACAGAGCAATTTTAAGAGCGATTCATTTCTTCAAAGAGAACGAACGTGTAGAGAGAGCTGCAAAAGCAGTTGAAGAGAAAGATGGTGAGACTGTACTGAAGCTACTCAGTGAATCAGGAAAATCTTCCTGGGAATTACTTCAGAACTGCTATCCGATCAAAGCATATACAGAGCAGAAGATTTCTGTTGCGCTTGCTCTTACAGATCTCTTCCTTGAGAAACTGGGCAAAGGTATCTGCCGTATCCATGGAGGCGGATTTGCCGGTGTTATCATGTGCGTAGTGCCGGAAGAAGAAACAGAGAACTATGTTTCCTATATTTCTGAATTTGCCGGAAAAGAGAACGTATATCCAATGAACATCCGCGCAGTAGGTGCAGTACATATTGAAAAGTAAATATGCCGCAAAAGGTGTTACTGAACATAAAATTATGAGCAGCCAGCGAAGCGGATTGTGAATATCTGTTTGACAAATATTGAGTTAGATGTTATCAGGAAAAACAGGCAGCAGTAAGGTGGATTGACATACACTTTACTGCTGTTTTTTTGATGGAAGTTTTCTGTTTTGCTTTTCAATACAAAATTCCTGTATTATAATTGTGATAATGTATAATTATGATAAGGATATATGGTGATTTTTTGTAGATAATGCATTTTGTATCTGTTTATCAGAATGTGAAATTTACAGGAATTGCTACAGAATTATCAGGTATCTAACCGAATAAACTGCGGAGCAGTTATTCGATGTAGAGCCGCGTAACAAAGCGGATGATTTTTATCCGCTTGATATGAGGGGGAAGGAATAATGAAAAAAAGGTGGACAATGCGGAGGGCACTGCTTGTTCTGTGCATTGCAAGTGTAGTGTTCGCACTTCTTCTGCAGACATTTCTGTTTCATCAGTCTCTGCGCAGACAGATTCGGGCAGAGAGCATTTCAGATCATGAGATTTCTCTGAATAAAATGCAGACAGATCTGTCTAATTTTATTCACACAATACGAGGGGAAATGCTTACGATCTACAGTGAACAGGATCTTATCGCAGATATGCGTGAAGATGCGGAAAAAGATACAGACATGAAGGATTATTACTGGAGAAGCTGGTATTTTGCAAGGAAGCGTTTTACAAAGGAGGATCAGCTTCTTGCAATGTATCTTTATGATACAAAGGATCATCTGATCAGCAGCTACCGCTATAATTCAGTTACATATCCCAAAGATATTTACAAGGCAGAGTATGATGATAATTCAGAACGGGTTTATGATTATGTGCATGGAAAACGTACAGATCTGATGATTTCCGGATACCACAATTCTGCTGCAAAGAAAGATATTGTGCGCTTTGTGCTGAAACTGCATAATTATGATGCAGACAGGAATGCCCTGGGGTATCTGGTCTGTGATATTAACAGTGCGGCACTTACTTCCATTATGGCTAAATATGTGGATGTAGAGCAGGTATGTCTGTGGCTGCAGCCATTAAATGACCGGGTGATCGCAATGACCGGGGAGGCTTCAGAGAGTCAGTGCAGAATCCAGAAACAGCTTGCAAAGGTTGTACAAAGTCATTATAAATCCGGTGAACTGGAACAGGAGTATGACGGAAATTATCTGATCCAGGTGTCGCAGGAGAACTATAATCTGGAGGCATTTGTGCTTGTCTCCCAGTCTCTTCTCACTGCAACGCAGAAGACATTGATCCGAACACTTCTTATTATAATGGGAGCCATGATCCTTGCGATTATGGTGATCGTATTGTTTGTGTCTCAGTGGATGACAAAGCCTGTAGAAGAGATGAGCAGTACTATCACGCGGATCAAGGACGGAGAAACCCAGCTTCGGGTGCAGCCCGTAGGATGGTCCCAGGAGCTGACTACGTTGGGTACGGAATTTAATGAAATGCTTGATCGTATGCAGGTCATGGCGCAGGAAGAACTGCAGCATAAAATGCTGGTAGAGCGGACGGAATACAAAATGCTGCAGGCACAGATCAATCCCCATTTCCTCTATAATACACTAGATACCATGAGCGGGATTGCCAATGCTCAGAACTGTCCGATGGTAAGCGGTATGTGTCATTCACTGTCTGCAATTTTCCGCTATAGTCTGAATATGACAGATGAGCTTTCCACTGTGCAGAATGAGATGGCGCATGTGAGAAATTATCTCTATGTTATGGATGTGAGAAATGGCTCAACGATAGCTTACGATTATCAGATTGACAGCGATACACTGGCAGATCAGATGCCGCGCATCTGCATCCAGCCGGTTGTGGAGAATGCACTTACACATGGTCTCAGAAACGTCCGCCGTAAGGACAAAAAGCTTCTGATCCGTTCAGAACATGTGAATGAGAATCTGGTGATCACAGTTCAGGATAATGGTGCGGGAATGGATGCGGAATCTATGAACCGTCTGCTGAATCAGAATGATATGAAACGTGTGGAATCCGGCATTTCCATTGGAATCCTGAATGTTAATGCGCGTCTGAAGAGGCTTTTCGGAGAGAAATACGGACTGCATATTGAAAGTACAGCAGGCGAGGGGACAACTGTGACGATCACAGTCCCGGCTGTTTCTACGGAGAATTCCGGTAATATGGAAAATGTGTAACTGTTCAGTACCTTCACAGTTACGAGCCAAAATGCATTAAAAATCACCTGCGGTGATGGCATTTTGGCTTGTATGTCTCGGGATTTTGGTACTTACGTGCCAAAACACCTCGCGGGATAGTAGACTACTGAATAGTTACGAAAATGTTCAAAAATGAGCAAGGAGAGAGACAATGAAAAATATGAAATATAAGGTTCTTGCTGCAGATGATGAATTCTGGAGCAGGGAAAATATCCGGAACCTGATACTATGGGAGGAGTATTCCCTGGAATTTCTGGAACCTGCATGTGACGGGGAAGAGGTTCTAGAGAGGATTGCCGAAGAAAAACCGGATATTATTCTCACAGATATTAATATGCCATTTCTGAGCGGTCTGGAATTACTGCAGCGTTTGCAGAATGAATACCCTGAAATCATTACCATCGCCATCAGTGGCTATGATGACTTTGATAAGGTAAAGGGTGTATTTGTTTCCGGCGGCCTGGATTATCTTCTGAAGCCTGTGGGAAAGGAAGAGATGGTAAAGGTGCTTACCAAGGCACTGGGACTTCTGGAAGAGCGGGAGAATACAAAAAAGCAGGATGAGACCAGCAAGCTTCAGAAACATAAGCTGTCGTCATTTCTGGAAGACAGTGAATACTCGGCACTGCTTTCCGGGAAACTGTACGGGCAGTCAGCATCCCAGACTCATGTATCCAGCACGAATACATTTTCGGAAGTAGCCACACTGATGGTTAAATTTTACAACATTACAGAGATTGCGGAGCAGTTTGAACATGATAATCTGCAGATGTCCTGGAATATCAAGTCCAGATTGAGAGAACTGACCGGTCCGGAGGGGAATGTGATCATTTTTAACAACAGCAATAAGATGAGTGAATTTCTTATTGTAAAGACTGCTGACGCAAAGGAATTCAGAGCACTGGCGGAAAATATTCTGAAGGAGTTTCCGCTGGAAGAATACGGCCCTGTTTCTGTTGTGCTCCATGAGCAGACAAGTTCACTGGATGATATCGGTACAGTTTACAGAGAACTGATCTCAATACTGATTACCCGTCCGTTTAACAGGGAACACAGTATCCTTTCCTGTTCGGAAGAGAAAACCGGAGAATTGCCAAGAAACAGCGAAACGCAGATGGTCGGGAAATCAGCACCTGCACATATGGAGACGGAGTTGTACCATCTGTTGACAACGGGACAGAAGGCAGAGGCAGAGAATCTGATCTTTAAGACCTGTAATTTCAGACAGTGTGATGATGGAAACTGGACTTACCTGGATGTGAAACAGTATGCGGGCAGGATTACAGGAATCCTTTACCGTTATGTTCAGGAGAAATGTCCGGAGCTTACCGCACAGGCAGAGGAAGCCATGGATAACATTGATTATTATATGAAATGTCTCAATGCGCCGTCTCTGCTCGCCTCCCTGAAAATCCTGCTGGACAGCTTATGGGAGAGCGGAGAAGATAAAAGCTCTGATGCAGGTTCTATTATGCAGCAGGTAGAGCAGATCCATAAATATATTGAGCGTTCCTATCATGAGAATATTACACTCACTGCTCTGGCAGAACAGTATCATATGGATGCAAGCTATCTCTCCAGGACTTTCAGTCAGAAATACGGTGAGACGATCATTGCATTTCTTACCAGAATCCGGATGGAGAAAGCGGCAGAGCTTATGAAAGATCAGGACAAGAAGCTGGAGACGATTTCGTTTCTGGTGGGATATGATGATTATAACTACTTCAGCAGGGTGTTCCGAAAGAAGGTGGGATGCAGCCCGAGGGAGTATCGGAATAAGTTTGCACAATTATAATATGGAAGAAACTCAGGTAGAATTGAGTGGACAGTAACGAAAGCGGAAGTCCTCTGTATGGCGGTTCTTATCGAATCGAATGGATACAGAGGACTTTTTTGAAAGATATACAACTGATCAATAGAGAAAACATACAAGTTACTGGCATTTTGCTCAACTTGTTCATATTTTGTCCAAGTTTTATATATAAACTGGTCAAAAATGTGCAACAAAATTTTCCAAATATGTCCTAACTGACCAAAGGAAAAGTATGGTTTAATATAATCACAGAGGAACGGAAAGCCCGGAAAAACTTCCGTTCAAATAAATAAGAAACTAAGATTTTTCAAGGAGGGTTTTACAACATGAAAAAAAGAATGAGAAAAGCAGTCGCTATCGCAGCAACAGCAGCAATGGTTGGTTCTTTACCGGCAGGTGCAGTTACAGCACAGGCAGCCGATGACGACATCACAATCGGCGTATCAATCTGGAGCTCCACAGACGTACTTGGAAGCCAGAGTAAAAAAATCATTGACAAAGCAGCTGATGCTCTTGGTGTTAATGTAATGTATGTTGACCAAGGACATGTATCTGAGCAGGTTACAGCTTCTGTTGAACAGCTTTGTGCAGCAGGATGTGACGGTATCGTAATCTGTAACTCAGCAGACTCTGAAATGACATCTGCAATCCAGACCTGCGATGCAAACCAGGTTTACCTTACACAGTTCTACCGTATTATCTCCGAAGAGAACAGCCCTGAAGTATATCAGACAGCATGCAACTCACAGTATTATCTTGGTGCAGTTCATGAAGACGAAGTAACAAACGGATATACACTGGTTAACCTGCTTCTTGAGAACGGTGACAGAAATATCGGCCTTGAGGCATGGACAGTTGGTGATGCTACATTCCAGCAGAGATGGACAGGTTACAAACAGGCAGTTGACGAATGGAACGAAGCTAATCCTGATGATCAGGCAACAATCACAGAGCCTGTATACGCTAATACATCTTCCGAAGAAGGTGCAGCAGCAGCTCTTTCCCTTTACAACTCCAACCCTGATATGGACGCTCTGATCGTTGCAGGCGGCGGCGGGGACCCGCTTGTTGGTTCCATCGGTGCTCTGGCAAACGAAGGACTTACAGGAAAGATTGACGTTGTTTCCACAGACTTCCTTGATGACCTTGGCGAGCAGCTTGAATCAGGCGGAATGTTTGCTGAATCAGGCGGACACTTCTGCGACCCGTTATATGCATTCCTTATCACATATAACGCAATCAAAGGCAATTATGTAAAAGAGGAAGGATCCTTCGGATACGAAATCCAGTTCCCATACCTGTATGTATCTTCTTCCGAAGACTATGAAAACTACAAGAAATACTTTGTAGATGACGATCCATACACAGATGAAGAGCTTGTGGAATTAGCAGGATACAGCTTTGATGATCTGAACAAAGCAGCTACATCACTTTCTATTGATGATGTTATTTCCCGTCACAGCAACTAATATGATGAACTTGTGCTCCACTGCCTTTTCTCCAAAGGGCGGTGGAGAAACTTTTAAGAGGTAATTGTCAGTGCCCGCTCGAAGCAAAAGGCCAAACCCTGAGGAAGCGTCTGACCTCCTGCTTTTGGCGGGCGGAGAAATGGATAAGGAGAAATGGTTATGAAAAAACTCAAACAAAGCCAGTATTATGGAATCGGCCTTCTGGTTCTTATGCTTGTAGTTTTCTGGGCAGTATTTAAAGTACTTGCACCGACTACTTTCGGTTCCCCGGAGAAACTGGCCACTTACATGAAATCAGCATTAATTTACGCAGTTGGCGGATGTGGCCTCTACTTTATCTGCGTAATGGGACCTTTCGATATGAGTGTTGGTGCCAATATCGTACTTTCATCCATTATCGCCTGCAATGCAAGTGAGAAATTCGGTTATGCCGGTCTTATCATTGCACCGCTGATCTGTGGTACGATCATTGGTCTCATCAATGGTGTGGTTTATATTAAATTACATATTTCTTCCCTGATCGTTACATGTGCCCTGTCACTGATATACGAGGCATTCAGTGTATATGCCACAAACGGAAAGAACGTAATCCTGTCTACAGATTACAGAGCATTCGGTGATTATCCGGTCAACCTGATCCTGGCACTGATCGCATATCTGCTCTGTGCATTCATTCTGAAATACACAAAGATCGGTACTTATACATACGCAATCGGAAGTAATGAAGTTGTTGCAAAGAACATGGGTGTAAATGTTTCCAAATACAAAATTGTAGCCTTTACTCTTGCAGGTTTCTTCTTCGGACTTCAGGCAATCCTGACGATCAGCTTTGGTACTTCCATGACATCAGCTTCCAACCTTTCCTCTATGAGCCGTAACTTTACTCCTCTGATGGGAACATTCTTTGGACTGGCATTTAAGAAATACGGCCATCCGGTTATCGCTATTGTGATCGGTGAGATGATCATCCAGCTTATGTTCAATGGTTTCGTTGCACTTGGTGCCCCGACTACTATCCAGAACGTTGTAACAGGTGTTGCACTGCTGGCAATCGTTGCACTGACAACCAAACCGGTTAAAGGTCTTGTAGTAAAATAAGGAGAACGATTATGGGTGAAATATTATTAAGAGCAGAAAATATTGATAAACATTTTGGCATCACACACGCCCTGGACAACGTTTCCTTTACATTTAATAAAGGTGAGATCCACGCACTGATCGGTGAAAACGGTTCCGGTAAATCTACATTGACATCCTGCCTGACAGGTATTTACCAGAAAGATTCCGGCAAGTTTATCCTTGAAGGAAAAGAGATTACCGCAACAAACCAGGTTGAAGCCAACCATCAGGGTGTAGCCATTATCGTACAGGAGATCGGAACACTTTCCGGACTGACTGTAGCAGAGAATATTTTCCTTGGAAACGAGGATCAGTTTACTAAATGTGGTATCAAAAATACCGCAGCAATGAACAAGAAAGCTCAGGAATATCTGGACAGCTATGGATTCAACTATATTGATGCAACTAAAGTAATCGATGATTACAACTTCGAGGATCGTAAGCTGGTAGAGATTGTAAAATCCACCTACTTTAATCCGAAGGTTCTGGTTGTAGACGAGACAACAACAGCACTTGGACAGAAAGGTCGTGAAGAGCTTTTCAAGGTAATGCACAAGGTTCGTGACACAGGAAACTGCGTAATCTTTATTTCCCATGACCTTGAGGAGGTTATTGAGCAGTCTGACAACATCAGCGTACTTCGAGATGGTGTGAAGATTGGTTCCATTACAAAAGAGGAAGCTACACCTGACAGACTGAAAGCCTTAATGGTAGGTCGTGAGATCGGTGACAGCTACTATCGTACAGACTACGGCGAGAAGGTATCTGATGAAGTTGTTCTTTCCGCTAAGAACGTGACAGTAAAAGGACAGATCGAGAACCTGAACCTTGATCTTCACAAAGGTGAGATTCTTGGTATCGGAGGACTTTCCGAATGCGGTATGCATGAGGTTGGAAAGGCACTCTTCGGAGCTTCCTATTTCCGTCAGGGAAGTGTAACTCTGGGAGACGGCACACCGATCAATTCCATTCCGGATGCCATCAAACACAGTATTGCCTATGCTTCCAAAGACAGAGACAATGAATCTCTGGTCATCAATGATACAATTGGCGATAACATCTGTCTTCCATCCCTGGAGGATCTGAAGACTCATGGATTCCTTCGTGCAAAGACAATGAATGAATTTGCCAATAAATTTGCAAAACAGATGAGTACAAAAATGACAGGCGTTGACCAGTTTGTATCCGCTCTTTCCGGCGGTAACAAACAGAAAGTCGTTCTTGCACGCTGGGTTGGTAAGGACTCCGACCTGATCATCCTTGACTCCCCTACACGTGGTATTGATGTCAAAGTTAAAGCTGATATCTACGCCATGATGAACGATATGAGAAAAAGAGGAAAATCTATTATTATGATCTCTGAGGAAATCATGGAGCTTCTGGGTATGGCAGACCGTATCCTGATCATGAAGGACGGTAAGATCAATGGTGAATTCCTTCGCTCTCCGGATCTGAAAGACACAGATCTGATTGACAATATGATTTAAGGGGGTAAAAAAATGAGTACAACAAAAAAATCAACTGAGCAAGTACCATTTCTGGAACGTCCCATTGTGCGTACGATCCTTCCTATCGCAGGATTCGTGATCATCTGTGTATTATTTGCAATCCTCACAGACGGCAGACTGTTTCAGCCGAAAAATATATCACTGCTTCTGAGCCAGTCATACATGCTGCTGATCTCATCCATCGGCGTGTTCATGGTCATGACAATGGGTGGTCTGGATTTCTCCCAGGGCTCCATGCTTGGTGTTGCTTCCATCGTAGTCTGCTACCTTTCCCATTACAACATGGTTCTGGCAGCGCTGGGTGGTGTGGTAACAGGCGGACTGATTGGACTGATCAATGGTTACTTCAATGTTAAGAGAAAAATCACAAGCTTCATTGTTACAATCTGTACCATGTATCTGTTCCGTGGAGTTTGCGCATATGCAACAACTAACTCACCTGTTTACGCAGTAAGTGATATTTCCAAATACAACACACTGCCATTTATGCTTACTTTCACAGTGATCATCTTCGTAGTGGCATATCTTGTATTCACTTACACAGGTCTGGGCTCCAGACTGAAAGCAATCGGTGCAGGTGAAACAGCAGCAAGATTCGCAGGTATCCGTGTAGAAACTACAAAGATTCTTGTATTCGTGGCAGCAGGATGTATCACAGGACTTGCAGCATTTGTAAACGCTATCAAAGTAGGTTCCGTTACATCTACAGCAGGTAACCAGCTGGAAACACAGATCATGATCGCTCTGGTACTTGGCGGAATGCCTGTAAACGGCGGTGCTAAAGTAAGATTCTATAACATCATTCTTGGTGTTATGACATACAAAGTACTTTCCAGTGGTCTGGTAATGCTGATGATGCCGACACAGTTACAGCAGCTGATCCTTGGTATCATCTTCCTGATCGAGGTAGCAATCTTCAGTGACAGGAAGACTGGTATGATCGTGAAGTAATTAATTGTATAACATCGATTATATAACTGGCGTATTTGTGTATTATGTTCATACCTACATAAAATCCCCGGCTCCCGCAGAATTGGTCTGCGGGAGTTGGGGATTTTTGTCGTTTTTGTGTTCTCGTCACATTGAGCACCATAGTATATTTCTGTTGCCTATCCTGTCAGGGCATGATAAGCTAAACATATAAAATCTGGTATTATGGGGTAATATATACAGGAGGGCGTAACAAATGATAGATATAAAAAATATCAGCACACACTGTACGCGCAGTGAATTTGTAGGTAAAGCAGTGCTGGATACGATAGGACTTGTGATTTCCGGAATTGATGATACTTTGCTCAAGGAGATGAACATAGGAACGAAGTATCATTGTCTGGGATTATTCAGTTCCCGTACAGGGGCAGCAGGGCAGCTGACTGCTCTTGATGATGCAGTAAAAGCAACCAACACAGAGGTTCTTTCCATAGAACTGCCAAGGGATACAAAGGGCTGGGGCGGCCACGGTAATTATATTGTTCTTGGAGGAACTGATGTCTCAGATGTGCGCCATGCCATATCCATGGCACTGGAGCTTACCAATAAAAATGCAGGAGAGGTATATATCAGTGAAAGCGGTCATCTGGAGTTTGCCTATTCAGCCAGTGCAGGACAGGTACTGAATAAGGCTTTCGGAATACCAATGGGAGAAGCATTCGGATTTATGGCTGGCTCTCCTGCTGCAATCGGACTGGTAATGGCAGATACAGCGATGAAGTCTGCCTCTCTTTCTATTGCAAAATATATGACACCTGATAAGGGAACCAGTCATTCCAATGAAGTAATTCTGGCAGTTTCCGGTGATGCCAGTGCTGCGAAAACAGCGGTACTGAATGCAAGACAGATCGGTCTGGAACTTCTGATCGCAATGGGCAGCTATCCGGAGACCCCGGGGCTACCATATTTATAAAAAAATCTTGACTTTTGCATCCGGAATCCATATAATAATCAACGGTAAATTTAAGAAACAGATATTTGGTATTGTGGATATGAGAAGAGATAATCCGTTCCACCTTGTACTTGCAATCTCAGCAGTATCCGTTGCATTTATGTGTCCATGTATGAGCTTTGCGGCAACTGTGCTGATTAAACATGCACCGGCAAGTCAGATCATTCCCACATGGCTCCAGACAACAGCAATGAACTTTCCGATGGCATTCTTCTGGCAGATCTTTTATGCCGGACCATTCGTAAGATTTATTTTCGGAAAGCTTTTTCCGGAGAAAGAAAAGGCAGCAGCTTCTGCCGAATAAAAAATATGTAATTTTGACTGCAGCATTCTGTATTTCAGGATGCTGCTTTTTGTGTTCTTATCTACACAACATAAATTGTGCTTATTTTAATACACTATTGACAAATTCTGTCATTTCCTGCAATATCATATAAAACATATCGAATAACTATGAAAAGTAGAGAATACAAAAAACTACTGGTACCTTAAAGGAGATGAAACATGATCAGAAAATTATTTGCCTTTGGTCTTACAGTTGTACTGGCACTGATGCCGGTACAGGCTTTTGGAAAAACGGTGTCTGTCACCAATGTTTCCTATGATCCTACCAGAGAGATGTTTGAACAGTATAATAAAATATTTGAAGACCACTGGAAGGAGAAGACCGGGGAAGATGTGGAAGTGATACAGTCCCATGGCGGTTCAGGGAAACAGGCACTTGAGGTAGCCAATGGTCTGGATGCAGATGTGGTAACCCTGGCACTGGAATATGATATTGAGTCTATTGAAGACGCAGGGCTGATCAAGGCAGGATGGAAAGATAAATTTGACAATGACAGTTCTCCTTATACATCCACTATCGTATTTCTGGTGAAGAAAGGAAATCCCAGGGATATCAAAGACTGGGATGATCTGACGAAAAAAGGAGTGGGAGTAGTAACACCAAATCCGAAAACCTCCGGCGGCGCCAGATGGAACTACATGGCAGCGTGGGCTTACGCAGATAAAAAGTATGGTGGCGATGAAGCGCAGATGAAGGAATTTATTAAGAAACTTTACCGGAATGTGGTGGTTCTTGACTCAGGCGCAAGAGGTGCAACAACCTCTTTCGTGGAGAACGGACAAGGAGATGTGCTGGTTGCGTGGGAAAATGAAGCTTATCTATCCATGCGGGATTATCCGGATGAGTATGAGATTGTTACTCCAAGCGTAAGTATTCTGGCACAGCCTTCTGTGGCGGTGGTAGATGAAGTGGTGGATTACAGAGATACAAGAGATGTGGCAACTGAGTATTTGAATTATCTGTATTCCGACGAAGCACAGGAGATCGCAGCAGAGAATTATTTCCGCCCCACTAATGAGAAAATCCTGAAGAAGCACAGTGATACGTTTGATCTGAATATAAATCTGGCAAATATCAGTGATTATGGCGGATGGGATAAAGTGCAGGAGAAACATTTCACAGATGGCGGAATTTTCGATCAGATTTATGAGAGATAAAGGAAGACAAGATGAAGCAAGAGCATAAGCACAGACAGAATATATGAGACAGGAGAGGTGGTAATTGATTATGAAAAAAAGAAATAAACCGGTGATTCCAGGGTTTGGGCTCTCCATGGGAATTACCATTTCCATATTGAGTCTGGTAGTTCTGATCCCCCTGGCAAGTCTGGTGGTCTACACAGCGAAGCTGAGTTTTAAAGATTTTATCGAAACCATCACAAGAGCCAGAGTGCTGGCATCCTTTTATACCAGTTTTGTATGTGCTTTTGCAGCAGTAGTAATAAATGGAATTATGGGAACTGTTCTTGCTTGGGTGCTTGTGAAATATGATTTTCCGGGCAAGAGACTTATGGATGGGATGATCGAACTTCCCTTTGCTCTTCCCACAGCAGTAGCAGGTATTGCGCTGACATCCCTGACCTCAGATTCCGGAATTGTAGGCAGCTTTTTTGCAGGATTCGGTATCAAGATCGCATACACAAGAATAGGTATTACAGTGGCTATGATATTTGTAGGGATACCGTTCGTTGTGCGAAGTGTACAGCCGGTTCTGGAAAAGATGGATAATTCTTACAGCGAGGCAGCAGGAGTGTTGGGAGCAAAGAAAACAACTATCTTCTGGAAGGTCATTTTTCCGGAACTGAAGCCCGCAATCTTTGCAGGGACCGGGCTTGCGTTCGGAAGATGTCTGGGTGAATATGGAAGTGTTGTATTTATCGCAGGAAATAAACCCTATTATACAGAAATCACACCGCTGGTTATTATGTCAGAGCTTCAGGAATTTGATTATTCAAGTGCAACGGCAATCGCACTTGTGATGTTGGCAGTTTCATTTTTTATTCTGTTCCTTAACAGTATGATACAGCAGAGAAATGCAAGAATTTTAAGAGGAGGAAATGCCTGATGGACAACAATGAAAAGACTTCGGAGAAAATTACAAAATGGCTGCTTGTCGGGATCAGTGTTCTGTTTCTGGCAGTCATGCTCCTTCTTCCTCTGATCACTGTGATCACAGAAGCATTGCGGAGCGGATGGAAGGTCTATGCAGCTGCAGTGATAGATGAGTACACCATCAAAGCACTTCTTCTTACAGTGAAGGCAACACTCTTTGCAGTTGCTTTTAACACTGTTTTTGGTGTTTTTGCAGCCTGGGCACTGACGAAGTTTCAGTTCAGGGGTAAAAAGCTTCTCACTACCCTGATCGATCTTCCGGTTACTATTTCCCCTGTTATTGCAGGTTTGATCTTTCTTCTGATTTTCGGACGACAGAGTCCTGTTTACTTTTTTCTCATGAAGTTAGGGATGAAAGTTGTATTCTCTGTACCGGGAATCATTATTGCAACTGTATTTGTAACCTTTCCTTTTATTTTCAGAGAACTGATTCCGGTTCTGGAAGCAGAAGGAAGCGATGAGGAGGAAGCGGCAGCCCTGATGGGAGCAGGTGGATGGACCATTTTCTGGAAGATCACATTCCCTCATATCAAATGGGCATTACTGTATGGAGTTGTGCTCTGTACGGCAAGAGCAATGGGAGAGTTTGGAGCGGTATCTGTACTTTCCGGACATTTAAGAGGAAAGACCAATACACTTCCTCTTCATGTAGAGATTTTGTTTAATGAGTTTCAGTATGTTCCGGCGTTTGCCGTATCTTCGCTGCTTGTGATCATAGCAGTTATCATTCTGGTAGTCAGAAGCCTGATTGAATATAAAGGAAAGAAGGAAGCCTGATATGTATGTAGAGTTAAAAAATATCAATAAGACATATGGTTCTTACCAGGCATCGAGGAATGTAAATTTCGGAATTGAGAAAGGTAAACTGATTGGTCTGTTGGGACCAAGCGGAAGCGGAAAAACAACTATTCTTCGAATGATCGCAGGTCTGGAAACCCCGGACAGCGGAGAGGTCATTATTGATGGAAAAGTGGTAAATGATGTTCCGGCCAGTCAGCGTGGGATTGGATTTATTACTATTCAGGTTAATAAGAAAGACGCTAATAAATATTAAACATAAGTATGTACTCTCAGAGTCTTTAGAGTGTGATTGCTCAAGTATACGAAAAGATTCCGAGTATAAACAAACAGAGGAGGATAATGCAATGAGTAACTTATCTCATCTTGATGCGCTTGAGGCAGAGGCGATTTATATTATGCGAGAAGTAGCAGCCGAGTGTGAAAAGCCGGTTATGCTCTATTCTATAGGAAAGGACAGCTCCGTTATGCTCCATCTGGCGATGAAGGCATTTTACCCGGAGAAACCGCCTTTTCCCTTTCTTCACATTGATACTACATGGAAATTCCATGAGATGATCGAATTCCGCGACAGAATCGCAAAGGAAAACGGGATTGATATGCTGGTTTACACCAATGAAGAGGGTGTAAAGGCAGGAATCAATCCATTTGACAATGGTTCTGCATATACAGATATCATGAAAACACAGGCGTTAAAACAGGCTCTGACCAAATATGGATTTACAGCGGCATTTGGAGGCGGACGTCGTGATGAGGAGAAATCCAGAGCAAAAGAAAGAATCTTTTCTTTCCGTAATTCAGCTCAGGCATGGGATCCGAAAAACCAGAGACCGGAGATGTGGAAGCTTTATAACACTAAGATCCAGAAGGGAGAGAGTATGCGAGTATTCCCAATTTCCAACTGGACAGAAAAGGATATCTGGCAGTACATTCAGCGTGAAAATATCGAAATTGTACCGTTATATTTTGCGAAAGAAAGACCGGTCATCTACAGAGACGGAAATGTCATTATGGTGGATGATGACAGATTAAAACTCCGTCCGGGTGAAAAGATTGAAAACAAAAAAGTCAGATTCCGTACTCTTGGATGCTATCCGCTTACTGGAGGTATTGAATCTGAGGCAGATACTCTGGATGAGATTATTGATGAGACGTTAAGTGCTGTTTCTTCTGAACGTACCAGCAGGGTGATCGACCACGAGGCAGCAGGCAGCATGGAGAGAAGAAAGAGAGAGGGGTATTTCTAGAATGAAAGGATTATTGAAATTTATTACATGCGGAAGTGTGGATGATGGAAAATCCACTCTGATCGGACATATTCTTTATGATGCAAAGCTTCTCTATACAGATCAGGAGAAAGCTCTGGAGCTGGATTCCAAAGTAGGAAGCAGAGGCGGTGCCATTGATTATTCTCTTCTTCTGGACGGTCTGATGGCAGAGCGTGAACAGGGAATCACCATTGATGTTGCATACCGTTATTTTACAACAGATAACAGAAGCTTCATTGTTGCAGATACACCCGGACATGAAGAATATACAAGAAACATGGCAGTGGGTGCGTCCTTTGCAGATCTGGCAGTTATCCTGGTGGATGCTTCACAGGGAGTACTGGTACAGACAAGACGTCATGCAAGAATCTGCGCATTGATGGGAATCCGTTACTTTGTATTTGCAGTAAACAAAATGGATCTTATTGAATATGATGAAAAACGTTTCCGCGACATTGAGAATCAGATCGCAGCACTGATAGAAGAACTGAAACTTGCCAATGTAACTATTATTCCGGTATCTGCCACAGAAGGTGACAACGTTACAACCAAATCTGACAACATGCCATGGTATAAAGGTGAGGCGCTTCTTTCCCATCTGGAAACAGTAGACATTAAGGAAGATACAGAGAAGGGCTTCTATATGCCTGTACAGAGAGTCTGCAGACCAAACCATGAGTTTCGCGGATTCCAGGGACAGATTGAAAATGGTGCCATCAGGGCAGGCGACCTTGTGACTACTCTTCCCAGTAAAGAAGAAGCTCATGTAAAGAGTATTCTTGTTGGCGATAAAGAAGTTCAGGAAGCTGTACAGGGACAGCCTGTTACCATCCAGCTTGACAGAGAAGTAGATGTTTCCCGCGGATGTGTACTTACCATTGATTCCGGCGCAGTTCTTACAGACTCTGTGGAAGCAGATATCCTCTGGATGGATGACAATGCTCTTACGGATGGCAAGAACTTCTTTGTAAAAATCGGTACAAAGATGATCCCCGGCCTGGTTACAAAGATCAATTATTCTGTGGATGTTAATACAGGTGAAAAGAAAAGCGCATATACCTTAAAGAAAAATGAGATTGCTTCCTGTACTCTGGAATTCTCAGAGAAGATCGTTGTAGACGAATTTGACAGGCACAGAACACTGGGTGAGCTGATTCTGATAGATCGTGTCACAAATATGACTTCTGCCTGCGGTGTTGTGAGAAAAACCTTTGTTTCTCAGGATAGATCCCAGATCGGAAAAGTGGACGAGCAGGTTCGTGCAGGACTGAAAGGTCAGACACCGGTAGTAGTGGAATTCCCGATCGGTAAAGAAGGAATCACTCTTGATTTTGCAGAGCAGGTAGAAAAGGGACTGACTGTACTTGGAAAACATACCTATCTGTATCATCCGGCAGCGAGTGAAAACTATGCAGAAACTGTCCGCCATCTTAAGGCAGCAGGTCTGATCGTACTTCTTGTTCTTGATGAAAATACAGCAAAAGACGAGACATTAAAGACTCTGGATGGTTTCTATGCGAACTGGCAGATTGACGGAATCACTGTGAAAGATGCGATTGATTTCGTGAAAAAGAAATCTGCATTTACAGTGCAGAGTGTACATGATGGAAATTATATCTGATTATAACAGGGCTATAAATCGCCGCAGAGACAAAGAAAGTCTCTGCGGTATTTTGTTTTCTTGACAAGTGTCGTTACAGCGGATTATACTTATTTTCAAATATTCAGAATCCATAATAATACAGACAGGAAAGATAACAGAAATATGCAAACGAACAATGAAAGTAAACAAAACCAAAAAAAAGAGATGCTTCTTGGAACTTTTCTGACAATCGTGGGAGGAATCCTGTGGGGGATTTCCGGTGTCTGCGGTCAGTTCCTGTTTCAGAATAAAGAGGTAACAGCAGCCTGGCTGGTTCCAATACGTCTGGTAACAGCAGGCCTTCTTCTTCTGTGCTATTATTTTTTCAAAGATAAAGGAAAAACATTTGATATCTGGAAAACAAAGAGAAACCGGACAGATATTATTGTTTATGGTCTGGCGGGAATGATGTTATGTCAGTACAGCTATTTTCAGACTATTGAATGGTCCAATGCCGGAACAGCTACGGTCATTCAGTATCTCGGACCTGCACTGATCGTTGTGTGGGTATGCTTTCGGACAAAACGGCTTCCCCAAAAGAAGGAGGTGCTGGGAGTTTTTCTTGCAGTAACAGGAATCTTTCTGATTGCAACTCATGGCAATCCAACTTCTCTGGCATTGTCTCAGAAAGCTCTGGCCATGGGGCTGCTCTCAGCAGTTTCTGTAGTGGTGTATACAATAAAACCCGCAAGACTGCAAGCACAATTTCCTACACCGCTGGTTCTGGCATGGGGAATGCTGATCGGCGGAGCAGTACTTATGGCAGTATTTCGTCCATGGGATTATCAGGTGATTTTTGACAGGGAAACATTTGCAGCAGTTGCCTTTATTATTCTTTTTGGAACTATGGCGGGATTTTCCCTGTATCTGACAGGCGTAAAGATGATAGGATCTGTAAAAGCCAGCCTCGTTTCCTGTGTAGAACCGGTAGCATCTATGGTGCTGACTGCAGTATGGATGAAAGTCAGCTTTACAACGCCTGATCTGATCGGAACTTTGTTTGTAATTGCTACGATCATTATTCTGGCGATACCAACGAAGAAAAGACAGAAATAAAGATGAGTGAATATCGATCAGAATGTAGAATGGGCAATTGTGAAGTGGCATTCAGATTACATATTATGCAGCAGAGTATGATATAATTCGTTTTGTATAATGGCGTCAGGATTAAGAGTATATGTAGAGCTGTGTAGCGAAGCGGATTGCGAATATCTGTTTGACTTTTGATGGGTGTACACGAGGACATTTTTTTACAGTGAAAGTTATCTGTATTATATTACAGAGGGTATTGTACAGATAATCAGGAGGTATTTTATGCGTTTGGAAAAAGTACAGGAAGCGTTAAAAACAAAGAAAATTCATTATGAATATACAGAGGAAAACGGATGCGGAAGCATCGACTTTATGTTTCGCGGTCTGAGATTCCATATATGGGAATATGAAGATCGTGTCTGGGGAGCGGAGACAAACGTGTTCGAAGCAGGCAGAAGCCAGGATATTGAGGGAGATTACGAGGAAATTATTTCCGGAGAAATCCTCTCATGGCCGGATATGCTGCCTGGGATGTAAGTATTACTGCAGAAGGGAATGATATTTACGAAAAAATATAGAACCGGACAAATTGTATTAACTGCATGTATTGTAGCTATCTGTATGTTTTCAAATGTCCATGGGACAGAAGCGGCAGGTCCGCCGGCACCGAAAACTCTGACAGTTACACCGACAGAAAAACCGAAATCAACAGCAAAGTCAAAGTCTGCGTCAACATCAAAGTCCAAATCAACACCGAAATCCAAATCGGCACTAACACAAAAACCTGAAGCAACACCAATACCTGCATCTACTCCAACACCAGAGCAGGAAGCTGAGACAGATAAACAGAATCCGGCAGATCAGGGAACTTTAAGCAAGCCAGACCATCCGGACACTATCTCCGCAGATAAACTGGTATTTATCGGAGATTCCAGAACAGAGGGATTGAGGGATGCGGTAAATGATGACAGCATTTGGTCCTGTCTTTCTTCTATGGGATATGACTGGATGGTATCTACAGGAGTGCCTCAGGTAGAAGATCAGATTGAGGACAATACAGCGGTTATTATTCTGATGGGTGTTAATGACCTGTATCATGTTAATGACTACGTCAGCTATATTAATTCCAAAGCTGCCGAATGGGGAAACAGGGGAGCGCAGACTTATTTTGTGTCTGTAGGTCCGGTGCAGAATGATCCCTATTGCAGTAATGCGGAGATTGAAAGTTTCAATGCGGCAATGCAGGCAAATCTGAGCGGGGTTACCTACATAGATGTATATTCCCATCTGGTATCTGAGGGATTTTCCACCGTAGACGGAACCCACTATCCGGATAGTGTGTCTGTAGATATTTATAATTATATTCTGGATCATCTGGAGGAACAGAGGAGTGGAATCTGGGGATGATTTTTCAGTTTATGAAATTGTGATGTTGTATTGAGTTCGATGGGGTTTGGTGATATGATTGCAGAGGAAAAAACGAAATAGAGCGGAAATTCGTTTTTATATAAAAGCTGAAAACCTGGCAGGAGGAAATAATGGGTGGCTGTTTTGCAGCAGAGCCAAAAATGTAAATGATAATTGCCCAATGACTGGACAGTTATCAAAATCCAAAATCAGGAGGAAAGAATGAGAGGACTGTATTCATCCAAAACAGAGATCAGACACAAAATTTTTGCGGAAATTGCGAGGATGGCATATGAAGGCCAGTCTCCGGAGATGCTGGAAGAGCTTCCCTACAAGATCGTACCCGGTGAAATTGCGACTTATCGTGACAGTATTTTTCTGGAAAGAGCGGTAGTTGGTGAGAGACTTCGCGTTGCAATGGGGATGTCACTGAGAAAGGTTACAGAGCATGCGCCAATTTCCAAAGGTGTGGAGGCCAGCGTTATTGAGGAAAAGTATTATGAACCGCCGCTTATCAATGTGATCAAGTTTGCCTGTAATTCCTGCCCTGAAAAAAGGGTAATGATCACAGAGGGCTGTCAGGGGTGCCTGGAGCATCCCTGTGTGGAAGTCTGTCCAAAGAAAGCAGTGCATATGGAAGGCGGCAGATCCCATATTGATGAAGATGCCTGCATCAAATGTGGAAAGTGTCTGGAAGCCTGTCCGTATAATGCAATCATCAAACAGGAACGTCCCTGTTCAAAGGCCTGTGGCATGAACGCCATTGGTTCTGACGAATACGGAAGAGCAGAGATTGACCAGGACAAATGTGTATCCTGTGGACAGTGTCTGGTGAGCTGTCCGTTCAGCGCTATTGTAGACAAAGGACAGATTTTCCAGACTGTTATGGCATTAAAAAGTGAAACACCGGTGTATGCAATCGTGGCGCCTGCCATTGCAGGCCAGTTCCCGGATATGGAGAATAATAAGATACGGGGTGCATTTCAGGCACTTGGCTTTACAGATGTAAGAGAGGTTGCCGTCGGTGCAGATCTGTGCACAGTGGAGGAGGCAAAGGACTTTTTGGAAGAAGTTCCTGAGAAACTTCCGTTTATGGCTACATCCTGCTGTCCGTCCTGGTCTATGATGGCTAAGAAATTATTCCCGGAACAGGCGAAATGTATCTCCATGGCACTGACACCCATGGTTCTTACTGCCAGACTGATCAAGCAGAAGGAACCGGATTGTAAGATTGTTTTCGTAGGTCCCTGCGCAGCCAAGAAGCTGGAAGCCAGCCGTAAGAGTATCCGCAGCTATGTGGATTTTGTGCTGACCTTTGAGGAAGTGGCAGGAATGTTTGATGCCAAAGGCGTGGACTGGAAAGATATTCCGGAAGGAGAACCACTGTTTCATGCCAGTGCTGACGGAAGAGGTTTCGCAGTCAGCGGTGGTGTGGCAGAAGCGGTTGTCCATGCGGTGAAGCGTATTGATCCTGATCGGGAAGTAAAGGTAATGAATGCAGAAGGTCTGCAGAACTGTAAGAAGATGCTCCAGATGGCCAAGATTGGTAAATATAATGGATATCTTTTGGAAGGAATGGCATGTCCGGGCGGCTGTGTAGCAGGTGCCGGTACTATCCAGACAGTTAAAAAAGCAGCAGCAGCTCTCGAAAAAATGAAGAAAGAGGCTTCGTTTACAGATGCCTATGACTCCAAATACAGAGCAAGACTGGAAAGCCTGGAGAAATTTGATGTGGAGTGAGATTCTGACTGAATCAGTGAAATCCTATATGGATTGCAAGTGTTTGAATGCAATCAGTATATAGCTGACTAAAAATGAATAATCGTCAGAAGAACTGTCAGGCTGAGTGATAAGTTTAACTGAATAGGGTAAGTCCCCTGCGGAGGTTGCGAAAAGCAATAAGCAGGGGACTTTTGTCATCTGTACAAGGTTGACTTAAGTCAAAACACCAGTTAATAATTGTTGATTTATATTTCTGTTTTTTCAATTTAAGTCATCAGAGACAGATTTATTCTGTTTCCGTAACTTTGATTTTTTTCTGGAAATCTCTGGTATAGTGAATCTCATAATCAGAAGTTACGAAAAATGCCTGTACATCGTCCAGAGACTCGGCCAGTTTCATGCCATCCTCCAGACCAAGAGCAAAGCAGGTCGTGCTCAGCGCATCCCCATCCACAGACTGATCGGAAATAATGGTAACTGCAATCAGCCCGTTATCATAAGGATAGCCGGTTTTAGGATTGAGCAGATGATGATACAAAGTGCCATCCTGTTCAAAGCATCTCTCATAAATTCCTGAGGAAACCACTGACTTATCCCTGATGTCCATAACAGCAATAGTTTCGCTTCGGTCTGCAAATGGTTTCTGAATCCCGATCTTAAAAGCAGAATTGTCTGTTTTTTCGCCAATACAGAGAACATTTCCGCCAAGATTGATGATCGCACTTTTTACATTCTGAGAAACCAGATAATCCTTCAGGCGGTCTGCGATATAACCCTTGGCAATGGCACCGAGTTCGATTGCAGTATCGTCTGTCTTTAATGTAATTTCATTTTTATCTGTATCAACAGAGATATTGTGATAATTACATTTGGGCAGTGCTGCCTGGATCAGACTGTCCTTGGGCACTTTTGGATTTTTAGCAGTAAAATCCCACAGAGAAGTCAGCGGTTCAATAGCAATATCAAATGCACCCTCAGATAATACAGAATAATCAAGTCCCTTAGAAACCAGCTCCGCCAGAGAAGCCGACACCTGATAAGTATCCTCTGTCCCCTTCACAGGTGTAAGTTCCCGATGGTTTAACTGATATAATTCACTGTCATCTGCGGTGCGGCTGAATATTTTCTCATACTTGTCACAAAGATTCATGCATTCTGTAAGCAGCTCTCTGTCATGAGAATCATAGATAGTGACCGTAACTGCAGTATTCAGTTTGATTGCAGTGGCAGAGATGGGATCCTGAGAACCGGCATCCGTATTTTTGACATTTTCCGTTTTTGCCGAACATCCGGAAAAAACAGCCGGACATAATATAAGAGATGCTGCGAGCATTGAAAAAGTACAGCGTGTTATTAATTTTTTTGCAGATATATGATATAATATCATAAATGTAACCTCATAGTTATTTTATGGAATTGCTATAAGCAATAGTTCAGGGAAGAAATATCTTTTGATCCCAACACCATAGTATATCAGAAACAGCAAACTTTGCACAGGTACAAAGGCAACAGAAAAAATCCAAAAGGAGATACCGGATAGAAATGAAATATGCCGGAAACAAAGAGAGGAGTAAATAATGTCCGATGCAGTAAACTGCGAATATTGTGTAAACTACAGTTATGATGACGACTATGAATGCTACACCTGTGAAATAAATCTTGACGAAGATGAAATGGTGAAGTTCATCACCGGAAACTTCAATCAGTGTCCATACTTCAAGATGGGTGACGAATACCGCATTGTACGTAAGCAGATGTAGAATTTATAAAAAGTAACAAATATTCAACTAAGCGAGGAATTAAGATAATGGAAAACGTTTATATTATGAATCATCCGCTGATCCAGCATAAAATATCCATGCTGAGAAACAAAAACACAGGAACAAATGAATTTCGTAAATTAGTAGAAGAGATTGGAATCCTCATGGGATACGAAGCTCTCCGGGATCTTCCTGTAGAAAATGTAGAAGTAGAAACCCCTATTGAAACCTGCATGACACCAATGATTGCAGGGAAAAAACTGGCGGTTATCCCTGTGCTCCGAGCAGGCCTTGGAATGGTAAACAGTATTCTCACACTTGTGCCATCTGCAAAAGTAGGCCATGTAGGACTCTATCGTGATCCTGTAACCCATGAACCACACGAATACTACTGCAAACTCCCGGAAGCAATTGATGAGCGAATTTCAGTGATCGTAGATCCAATGCTCGCAACCGGTGGCTCCGCAGAAGCAGCCGTTGACTTTGTCAAAAAACAGGGCGGAAAAAACATTAAATTCATGTGCATCATCGCAGCCCCTGAAGGACTCAGACGTCTCCACGAAGCGCATCCGGATGTTCAGATTTACTGTGGACATCTTGATCGTGAATTAAACGATCACGCCTACATCTGCCCAGGCCTTGGAGATGCCGGAGACCGTATCTTCGGAACAATGTAAGAACAACGTGATTTGTTACATCTCATACCTATACTGCGCATATGAAGAAATCACCCTGCATCAATATAGCAGAAATTTGTTTTATGATATACTGACAATTTGTTACTGTTCACTCCGTTCACAGTAACGACAATTTTCCAACTACCAGCGTAAGCAGGATTCTCTTTTGGGGTGAATCTTGTAGGGAGTGTAGCAACTCTTAGGCCTGCGGAATCTGCGTTATGAAAAAAGAAGGCAACTGTCTGAGCCGCAGGCGAGTTTTGCCTTCTTTTTTCATGCACTTAGCAGATTTTGCAGGCCTTAGAGTTCCTGCTCCCGAAACTGAACCCCAAAAGAGAATCCTGCTTACGCGTCCGTTAATGAAAAATCCAATAAAAATTCAATAAAAACCGAAAAAACCTCTTGACAACCCAAATCTCATATGCTATCTTATACCAGAACGCTGCCGAAGACAGTAGGTGCCGCAAGGCATAAGTTGTAAACGCCTACCGAGGACTAAGTATTCTTTATATTTTTATGTAAGATTACGCAAGCCCTACTGCCAGACAGTAAGGCTTTTTATTTACTCATTTGCAGCGGTATACAAAATCTATAAGGAGGTGTACCATTTCATGGCAAAAGTAGAACTTAAACAACCAATCGTAGACGAAATTATCAACAACGTGAAAGATGCGGAATCTGTAGTACTTGTTAACTACAGCGGTCTTACAGTTGAACAGGATACTGCTTTACGTAAGGAATTAAGAGAAGCTGGTGTTGTATACAAAGTATACAAAAACACAATGATGCATCGTGCATTCGAAGGTACTCAGTGCGAAGAACTTATCCAGCACTTACATGGAACAAACGCTATAGCAATCTCTGCTACAGACGCAACTGCTCCTGCAAGAATCCTTGATAAATTCGCAAAGAAAGCACCGGCTTTAGAATTAGTTGCAGGTATCGTTGAAGGAAACTACAATGATCAGGCAGGTATTAAAGCACTGGCTGGAATCCCGTCCAGAGAAGAACTTCTCGGCAAACTGCTTGGAAGCATCCAGTCTCCGATTACAAACTTCGCTCGTGTGCTTAATCAGATCGCTGAGAAAAGCGGCTCTGAAGCAGCAGCTGAATAATTTTTGATGCCAGAGGCATAAAACGAATCTAGTAACTATTCGAAAATCACCATCCACGAGGATGCTGAAGAGTTACCGAATTAAATAATATTATATGGAGGGAATTTAAAATGGCAAAATTAACAACAGAAGAATTTATTGCAGCAATCAAAGAATTATCTGTATTAGAATTAAACGACTTAGTAAAAGCTTGTGAAGAAGAGTTTGGTGTATCCGCAGCAGCAGGTGTTGTAGTAGCAGCAGCTGGAGCAGCAGAAGCAGCAGAAGAGAAAGATGAGTTCGATGTAGAACTTGCAGAAGTTGGACCAAACAAAGTTAAAGTTATCAAAGTTGTTCGTGAAGTAACTGGCTTAGGTCTTAAAGAAGCTAAAGAAATGGTTGACGGAGCTCCTAAGGTTGTTAAAGAAGGTGCATCCAAAGCAGAAGCTGAAGATATCAAAACAAAACTTGAAGCTGAAGGCGCTAAGGTTAACCTTAAATAATTATCTTCCTATTATATATAGAAGATTTGCAAGCAGGAATGCCACTGGTATTCCTGCTTTTTTTACAGAGCCGGAGGATTACAGACTATGATGAAAAGAAAAACGGCAGTCATATTTGGGATCATCATTGCAGCCCAGCTTTGCCTGACTCCATACGCAGGTGTAAAAGTACAGGCGACTGAACCGGAAGAAGGACAGATGTTTGAAGATTCATCAGAAGATTCAGAGACTTTTGGAGATGCGTCAATACCGGATACGCAGTCGGCAGAGAAAACTGAAGAGAATGAATTTGGGGATGACGACGGTTTCAGTGATGGAGACGTTGAAACTTTTTCAGCGGAGGATGCGGATCAGTCCTGCGAAAATATGCAGGAACTTGTGCTGAATGTGCAGGATGGAGAGGATATTACTGTAAAGTTAAATACACTGCTGGCACAGGCCAGGGACAAGGCAACGGATGAAAAGCAGTGCAAAGTTATCGTGCCGCCCGGAAATTATACACTTACGGGAACTTTGTATATGTACAGCAATATCTATCTATATGCAGAAGGGGCCACGATAACAAAGACTTCACCGCGAAAAGAAATCCTGCTCCGTCTTGGCGATACAAAGAAATCTGCAGGCGGATACGAGGGATACCGTAATATAACTATCGATGGCGGAACCTGGGATTCAAACTATGAATGTGTGGAAGACAAGGGAGGATCTGGAGGGTTTGTAGGTTTTAGGATCGGTCATGCTACGAATGTTACAGTGAAGAATGTTACATTTCTCAATAACCTTAAATCGCATTTTCTGGAACTTGCAGGAGTGAAGAATGCGGAAATTACAGGATGTACGTTCAGGGGCTACTGGAAAGAGTTTACAGGCGGCGGACAGGAATGTATCCAGCTTGATGCCTGTATGCCGAGAATTTTCCCGGGATATCTTCCATATGACGGAAGTGTCTGTGAGAACATTGTGATAAAGGATAATACCTTTGAAGATGTATTTGCCGGCATTGGAAGCCACAGCATGATGTTTGATAAACCGTATAAAAATATCACGATCAGTAACAACCGGTTTAATAATCTGAAAAAGAGAGCAATATGGTGCCTGAATTATCAGGATACGGTTGTGACGGGAAATACCATGACAAATGTGGGCGGTGGTGTTTATGTGCGTTCTGTTTATACCAGAAATGCACATACTGTCAGCGGTCAGGAAGTATCTCCGGAGGGAAATCAGTACGCAGAGAATATTCTGATCGCTGATAATCAGATCACAGTTCTGGAACCAACCGTAATAGATGGCAAACAATGGAATGGATATGGAATCTGGATCACAGGCGAGGTATCTCTGGGCTCGGCAGGAGAAATTATTCCTTCTGAAGATGATGATCCTGAGAATACAGCAAATCCGACGACCAATGGAATTCCGGCGGGAAGATATATTATTCGCGGAGTTGCAGCCAGAAATAATACGATCAGCGGAAATTGCGACGGAATTAAATTTTCCCTTGCAGAAGACTGTTCATGCAGGGGGAACACAGTCAGACTTTCTGATAGTCATACCTACAACAATATGGGAATCAGTGTTGCCAAGGGAAGCAATATCAGAGTTTCCTATAACAATCTTTCCGGCGGAAACGGATATGGGATTTATGCAGTCGGAATAGAGGCTTCACAGAAAGTCTGCCGGATTTACGGAAATACAGTCTCCGGATTTATGAAAGATGGGATTCTGGCTTCAGGGCTTGCAGCAGGAAGCCGTATTGAACACAACAGAGTCAGTACCAGTGCGGTAAATGGCATACTTGTAAAATGTATTGATAAGAGTGTGGTTGATGGCAATTACAGTTTTAAAAATAAGGCAAGAGGAATTCTTCTTCAGAGATGTGAGTCAGCAATGGTAGCGGATAATTTTGTTTCTGAAAATGCGATCAATGGAATTGAACTCAATATAAGAAGCAATCATTCTTCTGTGCAGGGAAATGTCTGTGGTTCCAATAAAAAATCAGGTCTGCGAATTGCCGGATCAAAGGGGATTTCGGCAGACGGAAATTCCTTCCGCAGCAACAGAGGATATGCGGCGGAATTTATCCGTTCTCATATCAGCAGTTATAAAGGCAATCGTTTTGAAGAAAATGGATATTCAAATCGTATCCACGTAAGAAACAGTAAAATCCCGAAGAAATAGCGTTACCGTTCGCTCCGTTCACAGTAACGAAATAGCGACTGTTGCAATTATTTGGAAAAATTAAAAAAATATCAAAAAAGTGATTGACAGGCGCAACTTGCTGTGCTATAGTGAAGAATGCTATATTATGGCAAGATGTGCCTTTATGTCTTTTGGCAAAAAGGGTCAAGTTATAATAAATTTAAAGAAAAAACAGGGGTGAAACGTCAATGGAAAAAAACAGAATTCGTTCTGTAAAAACTGGAAAAAGCATGCGTATGAGCTACCAGAGACAAGAAGAAGTCCTGGAAATGCCAAACCTGATCGAAGTCCAGAGGGATTCTTATAAATGGTTTCTTGATGAAGGACTTAGGGAAGTCTTTGATGATATTTCTCCGATCGCGGACTACAGCGGAAAGCTCAGCCTGGAATTCATCGACTTTACATTTGACGAGAAGGATGCGAAATATACTATCGAACAGTGTAAAGAACGTGACGCAACTTACGCCGCACCTTTGAAGGTTCGAGTGAGACTGATTAACAAAGAAACAGAGGAAATCAACGAACACGAGATTTTCATGGGAGATTTACCGATCATGACTGTTACAGGTACCTTTGTCATCAATGGTGCAGAGAGAGTAATTGTCAGCCAGTTAGTACGTTCCCCTGGAATCTATTACGCAATAGCGCATGATAAACTTGGTAAGAGACTGTTCTCCAGTACTGTTATCCCGAACAGAGGTGCATGGCTGGAATATGAGACAGACTCTAATGATGTTTTCTATGTACGTGTTGACAGAACAAGAAAGGTTCCGATCACTGTTCTGATCCGAGCACTTGGCGTAGGAAGCAATGCAGAGATCATTGATCTCTTCGGTGAAGAGCCAAAGATCCTTGCAAGTTTTACAAAGGATACATCCACCAACTATCAGGAAGGTCTTCTTGAATTATACAAGAAAATCCGTCCGGGTGAGCCGCTTGCAGTTGAGAGTGCGGAGAGTCTTATCAATGCAATGTTCTTTGATCCGAGAAGATATGACCTTGCGAAAGTTGGACGTTATAAATTTAACAAGAAGCTCCACCTCAACAGAAGAATCGTTGGTCACAGACTGGCTGAGGATGTTGTTGATGCTTCTACAGGCGAAATCCTGGCAGAAGAAGGAACTGTTGTGACAAAAGAAATGGCAAATACCATCCAGAACAGCGCTGTTCCATATGTATGGATCCTTGGCGAGGAAGACCGCAGAATCAAGGTTCTTTCTAACTTGATGGTTGATATCTGCCACTATCTTCCGGAAATCGAAGATCCAAAGAGCATCGGTGTTACAGAAGCAGTATACTACCCTGTTCTCGAAAGCATTCTGGAAGAAAATGATACATTAGAAGACAGGATTGCAGCAATCCACAGAGATATCCATGATCTGATCCCGAAGCATATCACAAAAGAAGACATCTTTGCTTCTATTAACTACAATATGCATCTGGAATATGGTCTTGGCAATGCCGATGATATCGACCACCTGGGCAACCGTCGTATACGTGCGGTAGGTGAGCTGCTTCAGAACCAGTACAGAATCGGTCTTTCCAGACTGGAACGTGTGGTTCGTGAGAGAATGACAACTCAGGATACAGAGAATATTTCTCCACAGTCCCTGATCAATATTAAACCTGTAACTGCAGCAGTGAAAGAGTTCTTCGGTTCTTCCCAGCTGTCACAGTTTATGGATCAGAACAACCCTCTTGGTGAGCTGACACACAAGAGACGTCTTTCCGCCCTGGGACCTGGCGGTCTGTCACGAGACAGAGCCGGATTCGAGGTTCGAGATGTCCATTACTCCCATTACGGAAGAATGTGCCCTGTCGAGACACCTGAAGGTCCTAACATCGGTCTGATCAACTCTCTTGCATCTTATGCAAGAATCAATCAGTACGGATTTATTGAGGCACCATACCGCAAGATCGACAAAGCAGATCCTAAGAATCCTCGTGTAACAGATGAGGTTGTATATATGACTGCTGATGAAGAGGATAATTACCATGTAGCACAGGCGAATGAGCCTTTGGACGAAGAAGGACATTTCATTCATAAGAATGTATCCGGTCGTTTCCGTGAAGAGACTCAGGAGTATGAGCGTCATATGTTTGATTACATGGACGTATCTCCTCGTATGGTATTCTCCGTCGCTACTGCCCTGATCCCGTTCCTGCAGAACGACGATGCCAACCGTGCGCTGATGGGATCAAACATGCAGCGTCAGGCTGTGCCGCTTCTGACAACAGAGGCTCCGGCAGTTGGTACTGGTATGGAAGTGAAGACAGCAGTTGACTCCGGTGTCTGCGTAGTTGCAAAGAAATCCGGTACTGTACTTCGTTCCACATCTACAGATATCAGCATTAAGAATGATGATGGTACAAAAGATGATTACCATCTGACTAAATATCTGAGAAGTAACCAGAGTAACTGTTATAACCAGAAACCAATCGTATTCCAGGGTGAGCACGTAGAGGCAGGACAGGTTATCGCAGATGGTCCTTCCACAGCAAACGGAGAACTTGCTCTTGGTAAGAACCCGCTGATCGGATTCATGACATGGGAAGGTTATAACTACGAGGATGCGGTACTCCTCAGTGAAAGACTTGTTATGGACGATGTTTATACATCTGTTCACATTGAAGAATATGAATGCGAAGCCCGTGATACCAAACTGGGACCGGAAGAAATCACACGTGATGTTCCTGGTGTGGGTGATGACGCTCTGAAGGATCTGGATGAGCGTGGTATTATCCGTATCGGTGCTGAAGTACGTGCCGGCGATATCCTTGTTGGTAAGGTTACTCCTAAGGGAGAGACAGAGCTTACGGCAGAAGAGAGACTTCTTCGTGCGATCTTTGGTGAGAAAGCACGTGAAGTACGTGATACTTCTCTGAAAGTACCTCACGGTGAATACGGTATTATCGTAGATGCCAAGGTATTTACAAGAGAGAACGGCGATGAGATGTCACCTGGTGTTAACCAGTCCGTACGTATCTACATCGCACAGAAGAGAAAGATTTCCGTTGGTGATAAGATGGCCGGACGTCATGGTAACAAGGGTGTTGTTTCCCGTGTACTTCCTGTTGAAGATATGCCATTCCTTCCGAACGGACGTCCTCTTGATATCGTGTTGAATCCTCTGGGTGTGCCTTCCCGAATGAATATCGGACAGGTCCTGGAGATTCACTTAAGCCTTGCTGCGAAAGCACTTGGATTCAACGTTGCAACTCCTATTTTCCAGGGTGCAAACGAGCATGATATCCAGGATACACTGGAACTTGCAAACGACTATGTAAACACAGAAGACTTTGAAGAGTTCCGCGAGAAATACAAAGACATTTTAGCACCGGATGTAATGCAGTATCTGGATGAGAACAAAGCCCACAGAGCACTGTGGAAGGGTGTTCCGATTTCCAGAGACGGTAAAGTGCGTCTGCGTGACGGCCGTACAGGAGAGTATTTCGACAGTCCTGTAACAATTGGTCACATGCACTATCTGAAACTGCACCATCTGGTTGATGATAAGATCCATGCACGTTCTACAGGTCCTTACTCTCTGGTAACACAGCAGCCACTGGGTGGTAAAGCACAGTTCGGTGGACAGCGTTTTGGTGAGATGGAGGTTTGGGCACTGGAAGCATACGGTGCATCCTACACACTGCAGGAAATCCTGACAGTAAAATCCGATGATGTTGTTGGACGTGTTAAGACATACGAAGCAATCATCAAGGGTGACAATATTCCTGAGCCGGGTATTCCGGAATCCTTCAAGGTTCTCTTAAAAGAACTTCAGTCTCTTGGTCTGGATGTGAAGGTACTCAAGGATGACAATACAGAAGTACATCTTCTTGAATCTGTAGATTACGGTGACACAGACCTTCGTTCTGTCATCGAGGGAGATTCCAGAAGACATCATGACAGAGAAGAAGACTACGGCAAACATGGCTATACAAAGCAGGAGTTTGACGGAGAAGAACTCGTTGACATTGACGAGGATGAAGATGAGGATGACTTCATTGAGCTGGATGAGGCTCTTGAAGACAATGACGAAGAGTAAGAAAGGGGAAAGAATACATGGCAGAAACAACTAACGCCAATGAAACATATCAGCCAATGACTTTCGATGCCATCAAAATCGGACTGGCGTCCCCTGAGAAAATCAGAGAGTGGTCAAGAGGCGAGGTTTTAAAACCTGAGACCATCAACTACCGTACCTTAAAGCCGGAGAAAGACGGACTTTTCTGTGAAAGAATCTTTGGACCGAGCAAGGACTGGGAGTGCCACTGTGGAAAGTACAAAAAGATTCGCTATAAAGGCGTTGTCTGCGACAGATGTGGTGTAGAAGTTACCAAATCCTCTGTACGTAGAGAGCGTATGGGACATATCGAGCTGGCTGCTCCGGTATCCCACATCTGGTATTTCAAAGGAATTCCGTCCCGTATGGGACTGATCCTTGACATTTCTCCGAGAACTCTGGAGAAAGTTCTTTACTTTGCTAACTATATCGTGCTGGATCCGGCTAATTCCGGACTCCAGTACAAACAGATACTTACAGAGAGAGAATATCAGGATGCACGTGAGGCTTATGGATATGATTTCCGCGTAGGTATGGGTGCAGAATCCATCAAAGAGCTTCTTGAGGCAATTGATCTTGAGAAAGATTCTGTTGAACTGAAAAAAGAATTAAAAGATGCTACAGGCCAGAAACGTGCCAGAATCATCAAACGTCTGGAAGTTGTAGAATCCTTCCGCGAGTCTGGAAACCGTCCTGAGTGGATGATCATGACAGTGATCCCTGTAATCCCGCCGGATCTTCGTCCTATGGTTCAGCTGGATGGCGGACGTTTTGCTACATCTGACTTAAATGATCTTTACAGAAGAATCATCAACCGTAACAACCGTCTGAAGAGACTTCTGGAATTAGGTGCACCGGATATTATCGTTCGTAACGAGAAACGTATGCTTCAGGAAGCTGTTGATGCCCTGATCGACAACGGTCGTCGCGGACGTCCTGTAACAGGTCCTGGAAACAGAGCCCTGAAATCCCTTTCTGATATGCTGAAAGGTAAATCCGGACGTTTCCGTCAGAACCTTCTCGGTAAACGAGTTGACTATTCCGGACGTTCCGTTATCGTCGTAGGACCGGAACTTAAGATTTACCAGTGTGGTCTTCCGAAAGAGATGGCGATCGAGCTGTTCAAACCTTTCGTTATGAAAGAGCTTGTTGCCAACGGAACTTCACACAACATTAAGAACGCCAAGAAAATGGTTGAGAAGCTGGAACCTGCTGTATGGGATGTTCTTGAAGATGTTATCAAAGAACATCCGGTTATGCTGAACCGAGCACCTACATTGCACCGTCTTGGTATCCAGGCATTCGAACCGATCCTTGTAGAAGGTAAAGCGATCAAACTGCATCCGCTTGTTTGTACCGCATTCAACGCCGACTTCGATGGTGACCAGATGGCCGTACATCTTCCGCTTTCACAGGAAGCACAGGCAGAGTGCCGTTTCCTTCTGTTATCACCGAACAACCTGCTGAAACCTTCTGATGGTGGTCCTGTAGCCGTTCCTTCACAGGATATGGTACTTGGTATCTACTATCTGACTCAGGAAAGACCTGGAAACAAGGGTGAAGGCAAGTTCTTCAAGAGCGTAAACGAAGCAATCCTTGCTTATGAGAATAAAGTAATCACACTGCAGTCCAGAATCCATGTTCGCTGCAGCAAGACAATGCCGGACGGATCCGTTCTGACCGGTACAGTAGAATCTACACTTGGACGTTTCCTGTTTAACGAAATCCTTCCACAGGATCTTGGTTTCGTAGACAGAAGTGTTCCGGGAAATGAACTTCTTCTTGAGGTTGACTTCCTGGTAGCCAAGAAACAGCTGAAACAGATTCTTGAAAAAGTTATCAATACTCACGGTGCTACAAAGACTGCTGAGGTTCTTGATGCGATCAAAGCTACAGGTTACAAATATTCCACACGTGCAGCCATGACTGTTGCCATTGCCGATATGACAGTTCCGCCTCAGAAACCGGAAATGATCAAACAGGCTCAGGATACTGTAGACCTTATCACAAAGAACTATAAACGTGGTCTTATCACCGAGGAAGAGCGTTACAAAGAAGTTGTTGATACATGGAAGAAGACTGACGATGAGCTTACACATGCTCTGCTGACTGGTCTTGATAAATACAATAACATCTTCATGATGGCTGACTCCGGTGCCCGTGGTTCCGATAAACAGATCAAACAGCTTGCAGGTATGCGAGGACTGATGGCCGATACAACCGGTCACACCATCGAGCTGCCTATCAAGTCAAACTTCCGTGAAGGTCTTGACGTACTGGAATACTTCATGTCTGCACATGGAGCACGTAAAGGTATGTCCGATACAGCTCTTCGTACAGCCGATTCAGGTTACCTGACAAGACGTATGGTTGACGTTTCTCAGGATCTGATCGTACGTGAGACAGACTGCTGTGAAAACAGAGATGAGATCTCAGGTATGTATGTAGAATCTTTTGTAGATGGTAAAGAAGAGATCGAAGGACTTCAGGAGCGTATCACAGGTCGTTTCTCCTGTGAGACAATTAAGAATAAAGATGGCGAAGTTATCGTAAAAGCCAACCATATGATCACACCGAAACGTGCTGCCCGCATCATGAAAGAAGGCGTGGACAACCAGACAGGCGGGTCTATCGAGAAAGTTAAGATCCGTACAATCCTTACATGTAAATGTAAAGTTGGTATCTGTGCGAAATGTTACGGTGCGAACCTTGCAACCGGCGAGCCGGTACAGGTTGGTGAATCTGTCGGTATCATCGCTGCTCAGTCTATCGGTGAGCCAGGTACACAGCTTACCATGCGTACTTTCCACAGTGGTGGTGTTGCCGGTGGAGATATCACACAGGGTCTTCCTCGTGTCGAGGAGCTTTTTGAGGCAAGAAAGCCGAAAGGTCTTGCCATCATCACAGAGATTCCTGGTGTTGCTGTTATCAATGACACTAAGAAGAAACGTGAAGTTATCGTTACAGATCAGGAAACAGGTGAATCCAAGACTTACCTTATTCCATACGGATCCCGTATCAAGATCACAGACGGACAGATCCTTGAAGCAGGTGATGAACTTACAGAAGGTAGCGTAAATCCGCATGATATCCTGAGAATTAAGGGTGTACGTGCAGTTCAGGATTATATGATCCGTGAAGTACAGCGTGTATATCGTCTCCAGGGTGTTGAGATCAGCGATAAGCATATCGAAGTTATCGTTCGTCAGATGCTGAAGAAAATCCGTATCGAAGATAACGGAGATACAGAATTCCTTCCTGGAACACTGGTTGACTTCCTTGAATACGAGGACGTTAATGAGCAGATGGAAAAAGAAGGCAAACAGCCTGCAGATGGAAAACAGGTTATGCTTGGTATTACCAAGGCATCTCTTGCTACAAACTCCTTCCTGTCAGCCGCTTCCTTCCAGGAAACAACTAAAGTTCTGACTGAAGCCGCTATCAAGGGTAAAGTTGACCCGCTGATCGGTCTGAAAGAGAACGTAATCATCGGTAAACTGATTCCTGCAGGTACCGGTATGAAACGCTACAGAGATGTAAGACTCAACAGCACAATGCCTGAACCGGAAGTAAAGGTTGAAGATATAGCCGAAGAACTTACGGAAGATGAAGAAATCAAAGATGATGAGATGATCACAATGGATGAAGAACTTCCGGAAGACGAAGAATTCGATGTTGAAGAATCTGATGAAGAAGAGACTGCTGAAGACGAAGCTGATGATCAGGTTTCAGACGATGCAGAAGACAACGAATAATCCAACGGAGTAGATAACTTATCCGGACTGATTTGATATGAATTCACAAGAGAACTATCTGTGCCGACAGATTTTGTCGGCGAGGTAGTTCTCTTTTATTTTCCGGAACATTCCATTACCGAAAAAAGAGAAAAATACAAAGAAACTGCTTTTTGTGTTATAATACCAGTACATTATGAGCAGGTAATGAACTGTGAAGTATTTTTACAGTTATGATAAATATACATTTTTGTTTCCGGTAACAGCTTGTAAAAAGCATTGACCGGGACAGGGAAGGAAATAGAAATTGAACAGAAATGGAGGTGCAATATGGATAAAGAACTTCCAGTTTCAGCATGGCCGGAATGGAAAATCATAGAGAAAATCGGCGAAGGCTCTTTTGGAAAGGTGTATAAGGCACAGAGAACAGAACGTGGAAAATCTTTCTATTCTGCTATCAAGATTATCAATATACCCGGAAGCCAGAGCGAGTTGAACAGCGTACGTTCTGAAACAGGGGATGAGCAGTCCACAAGACAGTATTTTCAGAATCTGGTTGAGGAATGTATTCAGGAAATCAGTACCATGGAGTACTTTCGAGGAAACTCTTACATTGTCTCTGTAGAAGATTTTAAGGTTATGGAATATCTGGATGTCATTGGATGGGAGATTTCCATAAGGATGGAATATCTGACAAGTTTTATGGATTACTGTGCGGAAAAGCAGCTTACTGAGAATGAGGTAATAAAGCTGGGAATGGATTTGAGTAAGGCACTGGAATATTGCCGGAAACTTAAGATCATTCACAGGGATATCAAGCCGGAGAATATTTTTGTATCCATATTTGGCGATTTTAAGCTTGGAGATTTCGGAATTGCACGTGAACTTGAGCGAACCATGAGCGGATTTTCCAAGAAAGGTACTTACTCTTATATGGCGCCTGAGATGTATAAAGGTGAGAAATATGACAGCAGGGTAGATATTTATTCTCTTGGGATTATGCTATACAGGCTGATGAATCATAACAGACTGCCATTTATGAGTCTGGAAAAACAGTTTATCACTTACAGAGATAAGGAAAATGCATTAAATAAGCGTGTTGCAGGAGAGCAGATGAGTGCACCTGTGGATGCAGGAACACAGTTTGCCCGTATTATACTGAGAGCCTGTGCTTATGATCCCGCACAGAGATATCAGACACCGGAGGAGCTTTATAGTGCGCTGGATGATCTGAAAAATGGAAGATCTGGCAGAATCCGGCAGTTACAAAACGGTGTTCAGAAAGCAGGGACGGATAAAACAGAATCATATAGTGTAATTGCACAGAACGGCAGAGCAGCACAGAATGTTACATCAGATGCTGAAAATGTACGAAAAAGTACAGTGCAGAATACGTCGGTACAGCATACCCGGGGAAATAAAAAAACATCAGATTTTCAGAATGCTGCAAAAAGAAAACGTGCTGTAAACAATGTTCCGGAGAGCAGCTTTACAGATAAAGAAACAATGTCAGTTGTAGCAGAACAGAAAATACAGCCACAGGAAACGCCATCAGAAACAGTTGCGATAAGATCTGCGCGTGCTGTGGAAGCCAGAAAGCGAAGACGCAGGAAGAAACAGCTGCTGCGCAGGACATTGCTTGCAATTGTGGCAGGTACAGCGATACTTATGATGGCCGCCGTCTATTACAGAGTAAGTACAGATCATGCTCAGGAAGGACAGGAGGATAATCCGATCGCAATTCTGGATGATGAGAAATACAGCTCCACAAAATCCGGATCCAAAGATTTCTCCAAAGCTCTGGATACGATCAAGGAGCAGGCAACAACTATCACAGATAATCTGAACAGTTACGACTGGGTTGGAACAGAAGGAACTGTTCTGCGATATCTGAGAAGGGTAAAGACCACTCAGCAGGCAGATGGAAATCTGGATATTGAGAGTGAATGCATGAAAGCTCTGGTCTATCCGGCAGAATCCGGAGATGGATTTTATGAAGAATATTTCTACTGGGGAGAGAAGTTATTCTTTGCATATATCTGGTATGATGAAACTTCAGAATATTATTATTATAACGACGGCGAACTGATAAGATGGATCGATTCCAATGGAAAATGTCACGATAACGAAAAAGATAATGAGGAATTCGTGAAACGTGGCGAGAAATACTGGAACAATTCATTGAAAGCATTGAAGGGAGAAGGAACAAAGACAGATAATGGCAATGTATCAGATTGAATGTGCATATACCTGCCATACAGGAAATATCCGGGCAAATAATGAAGATAATTTCTGGTGTTTTGGGGAATCCCTTCCGGTGAACAATGAAGGAACAAAGGGTATCTGCTCAAAGATTATTTCGGGTAACAGAGCACCGGCAATGGCGGTATTTGACGGTATGGGAGGAGAAAGCTGCGGCGAGATTGCAGCCTTTCTTGCATCAGAAGAATTTGGAAAATTTTATAATGCGAATAAAAGAATGCTGAGGGATATGCCGGAAGATTTTATAGACGATGTATGTGAGAAGATGAATCAGGCAGTATGCAGATATGGAACAGATCATCATATTTGGAGCATGGGAAGCACAATGGCAATGCTCCTCTTTACACCAGAGTCTATGTTTGCCTGCAATCTTGGGGACAGCAGGATTTATTTTATGGATGGCGGTAAGCTTCAGCAGATTTCCACAGACCATGTTTTTGGTGGTACGGCAGTTGGGAAAGCCCCGTTAACCCAGTATCTTGGACTTCCTGAAGAGCTGCAGAGACTGGAACCTTCTGTGACAGAAATCGAGCATAAGGAGGGATACAGATATCTTCTGTGTTCAGATGGAGTAACAGATATGCTTTCGGACAGTGAGATAGAGGCGATTCTGTCACAGGATATGGAAATCCCGGAGATCGTAAATGATCTTCTTAAAAATGCTCTCCAAAAAGGTGGGAGAGATAATGTGACGATTGTGCTCTGTGAAGTACAGAAGCTGGATACAGTCCGCAGAATGAAAGAATGGATGAAAAATTTGAAAGATAAAAAATGAGAGGTGGGGCAGCATGAAGAACCGTATGCAGGATCTGGATTTTGAACAGAATGTTGCGTTTGATAAAGTACAGGAGTATGAATTTACCAGAAGGGCGGCACAGAGATTTCGGCAGGTGGTAAGCCTGGACAGTTTTGAAGACGAAGATGCGGATGTTATTTTTCACTATTTATATAAAGAGATGGAACTGGTGTCCTTTGGCGACCATCTGAAGAGATATATTTATGAAAGGGCAGAGCTGGAAGAACCCTTCTCGGAGGTTCCACAGGAAGTGTATAAGGAGATCATAGTAGATTCCTTTAAGGAAACCTATACGCCCAAATCCATGAATCCTACCTCTACCAAGTTGTCGGCACTGGTGAATAACTGGCTGAATCAGGCATCTGTAAAAAGAGAAACTGTTTTTCTTCTGGGGTTTGGGTTGAAAATGACCACAGAGGATGTGTCGGATTTCCTGACAAGAGTACTGAAAGAACAGGATTTTGATTTTTACAATCCGGACGAGGTGATCTACTGGTATTGTTACAGTTCGCAGCAGGGTTATCATAAAGCAGAGGAATTGAAGAAAAAATATGAGATACTCGCTCCTGTGGAAGTGGAAAATACTCAGGTTTTATACGGAAGCAACCTGTGCCTTGATACGGAGGAGAAACTGATCGATTATCTTGCCCGAATGAAATCAAAAAGAGTAGATCCCATATCTGAGAAAAGTCAGGCATTTCAGGAGTTTACAAAGCTTTTATATCATGCGAAGCAGATTATTGCCGGACTGTATCAGCATGATGAAGAGGAAAAAGGTGGGGATAAGGTGTGGACAGCAGAAAGAATTACACCTTCTGATGTGGAAAAAGTAATCTGCAGCGGAATCCCCATCAACAAAATGGGCAATCTGAAGAAAATGTCTGCTTCCATTCTGGCAAAGCATTTCAGCCAGAAGCGTTTCAGCAGGCAGAGGATTACAAATATTTTAAGCCACAAACTCCCGGTGGAGCGCTTTGACCTGATCACACTGGAATTCTTTATCGTATCCCAGGAAATGGAGGATGATGATCCTTTTAACAGATACAAGCATTTTCTGGATGAGATTCAGGATATTCTGCTTCGATGTGGAATGGGAGAGATATACATAGTAAATCCATACGAATGTTTCCTTCTCATGTGCCTTCTCACAGACTGTCCGCTGGCAGTATTTTCGGAGATATGGGAGAAGTCCTATGAAGAGGGGGAAGCTGAAGAGGCATAATGGTATCAACAATTGTACAGCCGGTGCCGGATATGGCACGAAAGGCTGTGGAACTTTTATTAAAGAAAATAAAAGGGGAAGAGATTGAGACATTGACGATTCTTCCTGTTGAATTTGCAGAAGGAGGCACAACCCGTTAAGGGATGTGCCTCCTTCTTTTAACCGAATCAAGTAAGTCACCTGCGGAGGTTGCGAATATCTGTCTGATTTATGACAATTATCTGGATAGACTGTAGATTCAGAAGAGTGTGTTTATTCATTATAATATCCGTAGATAGCACGTGCATCTGCAGCAATGGTGCTTTGGGCTGCACCGGTATCAGTAAGATCCTGTGACATAAAGCATACTACAAGGTCAATTCCTTTGGCTGTATCATAGATGATCGCTGCATCATTTTCTACAGTGTCAAGTTCGCCGGTCTTATTGGCAGTACCGACGCCTTCTGGAAGTTGTGCAGGGATCTTGTTTTTACGCTGCTGCATTTTTAAGTGATAATACATTGCATCTGCGTTTGGAAGAGTAGAAGCGGGAAGGGTTCCGTTGACAGTCTGGTATATCTGCTTTAAAAAGGTTCCACAGTCTTTGACGGATGTATAGTTGTCGCCGTTTTCTTTACCTGCGAGAAGCAGGCGGTTCATCTGGGTGCTGGTGAAACCATGTTCCTGGCAGAAGCCATTTACTTTTGCCATGCCTGCAAAGTCGTTGCCGTCGCCGAGCCAGTTCACCAGAGTGTTGGCAGCATCATTATCACTGACTGTGATCATGGCTGAAATATTACTGTCAATTTCGTCTCCGTTGTGAGACTGGGAGAGGGTATCGTAGTTTTCGTATACAGCTCCCATAATATACAGTTTGATCAAGCTTGCTGCCTGTATGGGAGTATCGTTGATCATGCCTTCAGAATCTTTCGGCAGGTTGCAGACATAGACGGACCAGGTTCCGTTATCAGCCGGCAGCAGGGACTGTACCTGTTTCAGGAGATTGTCCATGCTGGAATCAGTGTTGTCGGTAAATGTGTTGTTGGAGGAAGGGGAAAGTGTTCCGTTCTGCTGTTCGGATTCTGAAGAGGGTTCAGCGGATTCTGACTGTGCAGGAGATGTTTCTCCGGTGGCTGCCTTGACAGAACTTTCCTGTTCTCTTAATTCATCTAACTGATCTGCCTGACTGATAAGGGCATTTGCATCAGTGGAAATCTCCTCTACGGTTTTGGAGAGTGTCTGTACTTTTTGCTGTAGTGTGACGAGATGGTTCAGTGATAAAAATGAAACAGCTGCCAGTGCAATCACTGCAACAGTCAGTATGCCGATCACTATATAGAGAAAAATAGGTTTTTCATTTGGCTTTTTATTCATTGCGGTTTTCCTTTCGTATTATTATTGTAATCAGGATTGCGGGAACTGCGAAGCTGCGTAGCAATCCGCAGATATCAAGTCAGGGGCAAAATGCTTTTTGACACTTACATCATCATGATGCAAAGTAGCTGTCAATGCCATTTGCGATTCCCTGTACCATTGTTTTCTGGAATTCTGCGTCATTCATTTTCAGATCGTCATTCTGGCTTGTCATAAATCCCATTTCAAGGATCGTAACAGGAACAGTGCTCCAGTTAATTCCTGTCATTGTGTCAGTGTACTGGATTCCAAGGTTCTGAAAACCTGTTGCAGCACAGTAGGAATCGATGATGCATCGGGATAATCGATCAGACTGTTCAAATAGTTGTGGGATATAAGGGTTATTCTGGGAGGGCGACATGGTCAGTGCTCCTGATGCAGTATGGGAATCATCGCCGTTTGCATGGATGCGGACATAGATTTCTGCGCCCTGTGAAGCAGCATATTGTGCGCGTTCCATGTTGCTGATGGCTGTTTCATTGTCTGTTCGTGTCATGACTACCTGATAGCCTCTCTGTTCCAGTTCTTCTTTTAGTTGAAGAGAGACTTCCAGATTGAGCTGGTATTCGGGAACACCGCTGTAGGTTCCCTGAGTTCCGCTGGTACATTTTGCTTTCATTTCAGAAGAACCGGGACCGTTGGGCTCCGGGGCACTCATATCTACGGACTCACTCTGATGCCCTGGATCGATTCCTATTATATGTCCGTCTGTTTCGGCATCGGAGGAGAAAACGCCGGCACTGGAATCAGAAGAGGTGCTGGTGCTGTTCTGGCTGAATACAGAAGACTTTGATGAAGATTCTTCCGGGATTTCAGCTTTTTCTTTTGTTTTCTTCTGTGTGGCTGTCTGCTGTTTTTGTTTCATGCGATTGATATTTGACTGGACTGTGTCTATGGCGGTAGTGTACTTGTCTACTGCCTGTTTGACTTCGTCGTGTTTTGCAGTGATCTGTTCGGAGATTGTATCGACTTCTTTTTCAGTGGTGAGGATTTGGTGCAGTGTGGTCCTGTTAAAGAAGATCAGGGCTATGATGCACAGGAGTCCTGTCAGAAACAGAAGGATGCTGATCATGCTGGGTTTCTTCATATATTATAGTGTCCTTTCCTGAGTTTATAGAATGTTATAGTGTGTCTGCAAGTTGATTTGCCTGCTTTGGTTGTTATTATAATAAAAGGGAGGGGGAAATGCAATTGTTAGTAGGGGGACGCGTCGGATAATATTTATTTTGTGTGCGGTTTCGGACGCTAAGAGATATTATAGCAGTCCTCTCAAACTTGCTACGTTGCAAACTTCGCTCAAACACGTGAGACGGTCTGCTCATAACGCAGATTTCCACAGACTAAGTATCTCTAAGCATCCTGCAAATGCACACAAAATAAATATTATCCGGCGCTAGAGCGTGTCTGAAAAATCATTCCCGCAATCTGCACGCCCCACTTTGCGGTATATTTTGTTCGAATTCGGTTGTCGTAGTCCACTACGACGCCCTCATCCGAACAAAATCTCCCACAAATTGTGACGCACATCTTGCGTAAAGCATTTTTCAGACACGCTCTAGGGCTCGTAGATAACTATATCAATTGAGTAGAATACGGATTTGAGTTGCAGATGAAAAAACGTAGCACTGAGGCTTTTTTTTATCTGTGTATGAGGATTTGCAGATAAGTGATTGGCATAGTTATTTCGATAGGATAGGGGAAGTGGCAGTAAAGTGGTGGAAGGGGGAGTGTATTGTCAGATAAGTTTAATGTGGTGATGTGGTGTATGAAGAAAGGATTTTTTGGTTATGATAGAAATATGAAAAAATACTGTAAAATTCACGAGAAATCCCTTGACAGTGCGAGTTTTGCGGGATATAATAAGCAAGCGTGCAAAAGGAGCGTTTGATTTTTTTGCGCGTAATTACACGAATAGCAACCGCAAGGCCCCATAGAAAAATCTATGGAGAAATAAATCGGGAGGTGAAATGGAATGCCAACATTCAACCAGTTAGTAAGAAAAGGACGCCAGACATCTGTAAAGAAATCTACAGCTCCGGCTCTCCAGAAAACATTCAACTCTTTAAGAAAGAAAGCAGTTGAACAGTCTGCACCACAGAAACGTGGCGTTTGTACAGCAGTTAAGACTGCAACTCCTAAGAAGCCTAACTCAGCTCTTAGAAAAATCGCCAGAGTTCGTCTTTCCAACGGAATCGAAGTAACAAGCTACATCCCAGGAGAAGGTCACAACCTTCAGGAGCATAGCGTTGTTCTTATCCGTGGTGGAAGAGTTAAGGACTTACCTGGTACAAGATACCACATCATCAGAGGTACTCTTGATACTGCAGGTGTTGCTAACAGAAAACAGGCCCGTTCTAAATACGGCGCTAAGAGACCGAAAAAGAAATAATTCTAAAAAGGTTTCATAAGAATTTTAAGAGCTGATCCTATTGTTTGGGACAGCAGGAATTAATCAATCGAAAATTCACGGAAGACTAGAACTATGAATTTGTACGGTATTCCATATACCCTGCCGGTTGCGGGTTAAATATAGGACCTTACCAGTGCGAACATGCAATAGTTATCTGCGTGAGTACCGATGATTTAATCACAATGATTAAGGAGGGAAGTAACGTGCCACGTAAAGGACATACTCAGAAAAGAGACGTTCTGGCAGATCCAATGTACAACAATAAAGTGGTTACCAAACTTATCAATAACATCATGTTAGACGGTAAGAAAGGTGTAGCACAGAAAATTGTTTACGGTGCATTCGCCAGAATCGAAGAAAAAGCTGGTAAACCAGCACTTGAAGTTTTCGAAGAGGCTATGAACAACATCATGCCACTTCTTGAAGTAAAAGCTAGACGTATCGGTGGTGCTACTTATCAGGTTCCGATCGAGGTAAGAGCAGACAGACGTCAGGCACTGGCTCTTCGCTGGTTAACAATGTTCTCTCGTAAAAGAGGCGAGAAAACAATGGAAGAAAGACTTGCAAATGAGCTTTTAGATGCAATGAACAACACAGGTGCATCCGTTAAGAGAAAAGAAGACATGCACAAGATGGCTGAGGCAAATAAAGCATTTGCTCACTATCGCTTCTAATATAGGAGGAAAATCCATTGGCTAAAGAGGGAAGAGAATATCCATTAGAGCGTACCAGAAATATTGGTATTATGGCTCATATCGATGCGGGTAAAACAACTCTTACAGAACGTATCCTGTATTATACAGGTGTCAACTATAAGATTGGTGATACTCATGAAGGTACTGCTACCATGGACTGGATGGAACAGGAGCAGGAGAGAGGTATCACAATCACTTCAGCGGCTACAACATGTCACTGGACTCTGGAAGAGAACTGCAAACCGAAGCCAGGTGCTCTGGAACATCGTATCAACATCATTGATACCCCAGGTCACGTTGACTTCACAGTAGAAGTTGAGCGTTCTCTTCGTGTACTTGACGGTGCTGTCGGCGTTTTCTGTGCAAAGGGTGGTGTTGAACCGCAGTCTGAAAACGTATGGCGTCAGGCCGACACTTACAATGTACCACGTATGGCATTCATCAACAAGATGGATATCCTTGGTGCAAACTTCTACGGTGCAGTAGAGCAGATCAAGACTCGTCTTGGTAAAAACGCAATCTGCTTACAGCTGCCAATCGGAAAAGAAGATGATTTCAAAGGAATCATTGACTTATTCGAAATGAAAGCTTACATCTACAACGATGAAAAAGGTGATGACATCTCCATCGTTGATATTCCTGAAGACATGAAGGAAGATGCTGAGCTTTATCATACAGAGCTCGTTGAGAAAATCTGTGAGCTTGATGACGACTTAATGATGGAATATCTTGAAGGTGAAGAACCAACTGTTGAGAGACTGAAAGCAACATTAAGAAAAGCGACATGCGAGTGTACAGCTGTTCCGGTTTGCTGTGGTTCTGCTTACAGAAACAAAGGTGTTCAGAAACTTCTTGATGCCATCCTTGAGTATATGCCGGCTCCTACAGATATTCCTCCAATCCAGGGAACTGATCTGGACGGTAACGAAGTAGTGAGACATTCTTCTGATGAAGAACCATTCTCAGCTCTGGCATTTAAGATCATGACAGACCCATTCGTTGGTAAACTTGCATATTTCCGTGTATACTCCGGTACAATGAATTCCGGTTCTTATGTACTTAACGCTACTAAGGACAAGAAAGAACGTGTTGGACGTATCCTTCAGATGCATGCTAACAAACGTATGGAACTTGATAAAGTATATTCCGGAGATATCGCTGCAGCGATCGGATTCAAATTCACAACAACTGGTGATACAATCTGTGACGAGCAGCATCCGGTAATTCTGGAATCCATGGAATTCCCTGAACCGGTTATCGAGCTGGCTATCGAGCCTAAGACTAAAGCTGGACAGGGTAAACTTGGTGAAGCTCTTGTAAAACTTGCAGAGGAAGACCCGACATTCCGTGCACATACAGATCAGGAAACAGGACAGACCATTATCGCTGGTATGGGTGAGCTTCATCTGGATATCATCGTTGACCGTCTCCTTCGTGAATTCAAGGTAGAGGCTAACGTAGGTGCTCCTCAGGTTGCTTACAAAGAGACAATCACCAAACCTGTTGATGTAGACAGCAAGTATGCAAAACAGTCTGGTGGTCGTGGACAGTATGGTCACTGTAAAGTTAAATTCCAGCCTATGGATGCCAACGGAGAAGAACTGTACAAGTTCGAATCCACAGTTGTTGGTGGTGCTATTCCGAAGGAATACATCCCTGCAGTTGGCGAAGGTATCGAAGAGGCTATGAAAGCCGGTATCCTTGGCGGATTCCCGGTAGTCGGTGTATATGCTAACGTATATGATGGTTCTTACCATGAAGTCGACTCTTCTGAAATGGCATTCCACATTGCAGGTTCTCTTGCATTCAAGGATGCTATGCAGAAAGCAGCTCCTGTACTTCTTGAGCCGATCATGAAGGTAGAGGTTACAACACCTGAGGATTACATGGGTGATGTTATCGGTGATATCAACTCCCGTCGTGGACGTATCGAAGGTATGGAAGATATCGGCGGTGGTAAGATGATCCGCGGATATGTACCGCTTTCCGAAATGTTCGGATATGCTACAGATCTTCGTTCCAGAACACAGGGACGTGGTAACTACTCTATGTTCTTTGAGAAATATGAGCAGGTTCCGAAGTCTGTACAGGAAAAAATCCTTTCTAAGAAAGACTGATAATTATTGATCATCTGCAGTCTGCCGGTATTTAAAGCCGGCAGGGTGTAGGAGATATAAAGTTACTGTTCACTATGTTCTCAGTAATGTGTGGACTGTAATGATACAACAATTGATAATAATACACTGTTTATAGTGTGAAACTTATCAAATTGTATAAAATGCTTGCAAATATTCCGGTTATGCAATATAATCAAGGATAGCAAGTTTAAAACCGAAAAAGGCGCTCTATAATAATATAAGAGCCAAATGTTTTAAGGAGGACGTTTTAAAATGGCAAAAGCTAAGTTTGAGAGAACAAAACCGCATTGTAACATTGGTACCATCGGACACGTTGACCATGGTAAAACAACTTTAACAGCAGCTATCACAAAAGTTCTGTCTGAAAGAGTTGCTGGTAACACAGCTACAGATTTCGCTAATATCGATAAAGCTCCGGAAGAAAGAGAACGTGGTATCACAATTTCTACAGCACACGTTGAGTATGAAACAGAGCATAGACACTATGCACACGTTGACTGCCCAGGACATGCTGACTACGTTAAGAACATGATCACAGGTGCAGCTCAGATGGATGGTGCTATCCTCGTTGTTGCTGCTACAGATGGTGTTATGGCTCAGACTAAAGAGCACATCCTTCTTTCCCGTCAGGTAGGTGTTCCTTACATCGTTGTATTCATGAACAAATGTGATATGGTTGATGATGAAGAACTTCTTGAACTGGTAGAAATGGAAATCCGTGAACTCTTAAGCGAGTATGACTTCCCAGGAGATGACATCCCGGTTATCCGTGGATCAGCTCTTAAAGCTCTTGAAGATCCGAGCAGCGAGTGGGGAGACAAGATCATGGAACTTATGGATGCTGTTGACAGCTACATTCCAGACCCACAGCGTGACACAGATAAATCATTCGTAATGCCTGTAGAGGATGTATTCTCTATCACAGGTCGTGGTACAGTTGCTACTGGTAGAGTAGAGGCTGGTGTACTTCACGTATCTGACGAAGTTGAAATCGTTGGTATCAAAGAAGAAACACGTAAAGTTGTTGTAACTGGTATCGAAATGTTCCGTAAACTCCTTGATGAAGCTCAGGCTGGTGATAACATCGGTGCACTTCTTCGTGGTGTTCAGAGAAACGAAATTGAGCGTGGACAGGTTCTTGCTAAACCAGGAACACTTACATGCCATACAAAATTCACAGCTCAGGTTTACGTTCTGACAAAAGATGAAGGTGGACGTCATACTCCATTCTTCAACAACTATCGTCCACAGTTCTACTTCAGAACAACAGACGTAACAGGTGTTTGCAACCTTCCAGAAGGAACAGAAATGTGCATGCCTGGAGATAACATCGAAATGACAATCGAACTGATCCACCCAATCGCTATGAGCCAGGGTCTTACTTTCGCTATCCGTGAAGGTGGACGTACTGTAGGATCAGGCCGTGTTGCTTCCATTATCGAGTAATCACTGATTGACAGATAATAATATATAAAACGGTATCATAAGATACCATGTGTCCAAGCGTAAGATGCCCGTAGAACTTCGGTTCTACGGGTTTTTCTGTTGTCTGGAAATATAAAAAAGAGTGGAAAAGAATAACGAACAGTATAGAAAACGGTTGCCGGGAGAGTATCCTGACAACCGTTTGTGATAACAGAATGATAACAAAATATGAAAATTGACAATTTTTAAAACTATGTTATACTATAAATATAACATAGTTAGTAACAGGATTTGGTTCGATTCCAAACACCATCAAACCAATATTGGGAGCATTGTCGAATTGCCTAGTTTCTGGATTGATTTATGATGCAGTCAAACATATTTGCAAGAAAGGACTTGATTCGATGAGAAAAGAATACATATTAATATTTGGTCTGGGAGTATGCGATGGTGAAGTGTAATGGTTGCACGGTTTAACATACCAAGCAGACTCCCACCCAGATCACCAAAAACTCAGAGCTCATAAGGGCTCTTTTTCTTTTTGCAAAAATTATGTCAGATCATATGTCTTGATGGAATTACCTTCAGTGCCCTTCTTAACGATGGTATGACAACCTATCGTAGTTCCCATAGCACGCAGTTTCCATTCTTCTTGGGTAGCGTTCAGCTTATCCAGTTCTGCTTGTCTTTTATTTTCATCTTCAATAGCTAATATTTCAGTTTTTTCCTTTTCATAGACATTTTTAAATTGACACCATTTCCTGAAAAAGTCCTGCATTGTAGGATTATCGAACGTCACTGAAATCTTCTGATCAGGCATCTCAGCAAGCGAGAGGTTTACTGAATCATCAATAGAAAACAACAGGGAGAGTACATCTCCGACTGTTTCAATATTAAAATCCAGAAAAACACTTACATTTAATCCCAGTGCAGTTGCTATCTTTTCTAACTGATCCGGTTTTGGATTCCGGATTCCAAGTTCATATTTTCTGATCGTACCTACGTTAATGCCGGACAGCTCGGCTAACTGTATCTGACTGTACCCTCTGAATTCCCGGTATGCCCGGATTTTTTTACCTACCATAATGCTGCCTCCTTAATAATATTTGTGATTCTATTCTAGCACAAAAGTGAATGATGCGAAAGAGGTTGATTTTCGCAGAGTATGAAAATGTAGAATGGAATATAAAAATAAAATTCGCAAAAGGTTATTGACAAAGTCACAAAAGTGAATTATAGTATAAAACATCGAAAGAGTCACAAAAGTGACTGGAAAGGAGGACGCTATGAGAACTAATTATATGATGACTGTTGATGATGTCATGGAAGAATTAGGCGTAAAACGCAGTAAAGCATATTCCATTCTGAAGCAGCTTAATGATGAACTTGCAAAGGAAGGATATGTGGCAGTTCGTGGAAAGATTCCACGTCCCTACTGGGAAACAAAATTTTATGGATGCTCTCAGAGAGCAGTGTGAAGGAGGTTTTAAGATGTCAGCTTACAAGGACAAAACACAGGGAACCTGGTATGTGAGCTTCCGCTATATTGACTGGACAGGTAAGAAAACGCAGAAGCTGAAAAGAGGGTTCAAGACAAAGAAAGAAGCATTGAATTATGAAAAGGAATTCATAAGAAAGACTGCAGCGGATATGAAAATGGAGATGAACAGTTTTATTCAAGTCTATTTTGAAGATAAAAAGAATGAACTGAAAGAAAATTCAATCCGTAATAAGCAGCACATGATGAACAAGCACATTGTTCCGTATTTTGGAACAAGAAAAATGAATGAGATCACACCGGCAGAGATTATCCAGTGGCAGAACACCATTCAGGAAAAAGGTTACAGCAAGACTTATGAGCGTATGATTCAGAATCAGTTAAATGCACTGTTTAATCATGCACAGAAAATTTACAATCTGAAGGAAAATCCATGTAAGAAAGTAAAAAAGATGGGGAAATCGGATGCAAATAAGCTGGAATTCTGGACGAAAGCAGAATATGACAGATTTATCGCCGGGATTGAGCCGGGGAGTGAAGATTATCTGATATTTGAAATTCTGTTCTGGACAGGAATCAGAGAAGGAGAACTTCTGGCATTGAGTCTTTCGGATTTTGATATGAGTGGAAATCTCCTGCATATCAATAGGACTTATAACCGGATCAGGAAAAGAGATGTGATTGATACTCCAAAAACAGAAAAT
>SAMEA3387500__coassemble_660_pt1 | contig 86236 bp, 64 predicted proteins | sample SAMEA3387500__metabat2_low_PE_011 | metagenome-assembled genome bin SAMEA3387500 (sample SAMEA3387500) | Felis catus | biome: Faeces | place: United Kingdom | collected 2012
CGGTTTATCTTTCTCACCCTGACTCTCTATATACTGATGGATTGTTTCAACAGGTGCTATATTTCAAAGATTTCTTTTGTTCTCTCTGACATCTTATCGTCCAGCATCTTTCTGCTATATTTCATAACCAGAATCAAACAAAAACACTGAATGAGAATTATTATCTAAACTCATTATGTACACTCACTTATTGCTTATTTCGACCGTCCAAATTCAAGAGCATATTGTTCTTTTTTCTATTATAATATATTTATTGTATCAGAACAAGTGTTTTTGCGATTTTTTATGAATTTGAGCAGATATGCTCGAATGTGCAATTCATCCCATCACCTATAGAGGTGAGGGAATTCTTGCTACGGTTGTTAAAATAAGCTCTTTTACCAAAGATAAATTTTGAATATCAAAATATATTGACTTTTCTTTTTTACCTTGTTATATTTTTTCTGAAATAACTGCTGTCCGGCAGTCTGCAAAGTAGCAGGCTGCCCCCCCCAGGAAAGGAATTATCCATGAACACTCTCAGAAAAATATATTGCAGGGATTTTCAGAAAGCTTTTCACATTGCAATTCCCTTTTTACCTTACAGAAAACCCAAAATCGCAGGAAGCGTCAAGGAACTCCCTGAAATCATCATGCGCCATAAATGCACTCATGTATTGATCATTACAGCTGGAGGTATCATGAAGCTTGGACTTACCCGAAGACTGGAAAAAGCTTTAAAGGAGGCAGGCATCCCCTATACCATTTATGATAAAACAGTTGCCAACCCAACTACTGTCAATGTCCGCGAAGCCCTGGAGCTTTACCATAAGGAAGGCTGTGATGCCATCATCGGTTTCGGCGGCGGTTCCAGCATGGACTGTGCCAATGCCATTCTGCTGCCGCTTGTACTTCGGGAATATGGCTCCTGCATTGACAAAAAGCTCCACAGACTTGCCATTGCAGCAGGACTTGCAGACAAAAATACGCCGGACCATGAAGCAGCAGAGCTTTTTATCCGGGCAATTGAAGAGATGAAAGAGCGATTTGGAATCGTAAATATTGTAAAAGAAATTCAGGAAACAGATATCCCCAAGCTTGCCCATTATGCAGATAAAGAGGCCAATCCTCTGTATCCTGTGCCGAAGCTTATGGATGCCTCCGAACTGGAGAAATTTTATTACATGCTGATGTCTCTGACTTCCAAAGAAAATACCTCAGAAGCTGAGAAGTAACTGTTAATATTTTTCTATCCTGCAAAGCGTTTTTTATAAAAATATCAAAATACAGGAACCTGCAGACTCTCAATAGTTACCTGATATCTATATTATATAAGGAAATAATGTATTATGACAGAAACAGAAATTAAAGAAATCGTTCAGAAACAACGCAGCTATTTTTACACAGGCGCCACCCTACCGGTAGAAAAAAGGCTGGATGCCTTAAAAAAATTAAAGACCTGTATTCAGAAATATGAACCACTGATCAATAAAGCACTGAAACGTGACCTTGGAAAAAGTAACTTTGAATCCTATATGTGTGAAGTGGGACTTGTGCTCTCAGAACTCAGCTACATGATCCGCCATACACCTTCCTATGCAAAAGAAAAAACAGTACTGACTCCCCTTGCCCAGTTCGCTTCCAGAAGCTATAAGAAGCCATCTCCTTATGGTGTTGTCCTGGTTATGAGCCCATGGAATTATCCTTTCCTGCTCACCATTGATCCGCTGATCGATGCGATTGCAGCCGGAAATACAGTTGTACTGAAATCAAGTGCCTACTCTCCTCACACCAGCCGGGTGATTGAAACCATTATCACCGAATGTTTTGATCCCCGGTATGTGGCTGTGGTAAACGGCGGACGTGCGGAAAATAACACTCTTCTCAATGAACATTTTGACTATATTTTCTTTACAGGAAGCCAGCATGTTGGCAGGGAAGTAATGGCAAAAGCATCTGTACATCTGACCCCGGTTACCCTGGAGCTGGGCGGTAAAAGCCCCTGCATTGTAGAGAAAAGTGCCAACCTGAAACTTGCAGCCAGAAGAATTGTATTTGGAAAATATCTCAACTGTGGTCAGACCTGTGTAGCACCTGATTATATTTACTGCGATAGAGAAATCAAGGATGAACTGATCCGACAGATCCAGAAACAGATCAGGAAACAGTTTGGTTCCACACCTCTGAATAATAAGAATTATGGGAAAATTATTAATGAAAAGCACTTTACTCGTATCTGCAATCTGATCGATCCCAGCAAGGTAGTCTGCGGCGGTGACAACAATCCGGGAGCTCTTCAGATTGCTCCTACTGTTATGGATAATGTAACCTTTGGGGATGCAGTAATGCAGGAGGAAATCTTCGGTCCTGTGCTTCCAGTGCTGACCTATGATTCCCTGGATGAGGCCATTGAAAAGGTCAACTCCATGGCACATCCTCTGGCACTATATATCTTCACCTCCGACAAAGAAGCTGCGGAAAAAGTTACTTCCCGCTGTGGATTCGGAGGCGGATGTGTCAATGACACCATCATTCACCTGGCAACCAGTAAGATGGGATTTGGCGGCTTTGGTGAAAGCGGAATGGGTTCCTACCATGGCAAAGACGGTTTTCATACCTTCTCCCACTATAAGAGTATTGCAGACAAAAAAACATGGCTGGATCTGCCAATGAGATACCAGCCATATAGAAAAATTTATGAAAAATTATTGAGGAAGTTCCTGAAATAAGGAACTTTCTCAGGATTGATTCCCCTTATCAGCTCTGCTGACCAGTTGATTACGAATTTCCTGCATCCGGTTATCCAACTGAGCACTCTGGGTGGCACACGCCAGAAGCTCCTCCTGCAATTGCTGTGCCTGATCTGCCGGGATATCTTTTTTATAGCGAAGCTTATGTTCCAGACTTGCCCAGAAATCCATGGCAATAGTTCGAAACTGGACTTCTACATTTACCATTTTTTTGTTTTTCTGCAGAAAGATAGGCACCTGCACGATCAGATGCAGGCTTCTGTAACCACTGGGTTTTGGATTTTTTATATAATCTTTTTTCTCGATCAGTACAATATCATCCTGACGCAGAAAGCTGTCTGCCAGCTCATAGATATCCTCCGGAAAAGAACAGATTACCCGGACACCTGCGATATCCTTGATATTTTCTTCTATAGCAGTTAAAGACATGGGAATATTTTTTCTGCGTATTTTCCGCACAATGCTGTCATAAGATTTAATTCTGGTTTTAATACCCTCGATAGGATTTTTATCATATTCCAGGGAATACTCCTGATTCAGCACTCTGAATTTTGTCTCAATCTCCATGACAGCACACTGATAGTAAGACATCAGCAGATCAAAGGGCCTTTTATTTTTCTGGATCATTTCCAGAAATTCTTCAGACAGCAGACTCCTGCGGATCAGCTCGTCTTTTCTGGCTTCTATACGGTTTTTTCGTTCCGACATAATTTCTTCAAAATATTTCAAATACTCATCTCCTCTTACGGTTTTGTATAATTACTATAGCAGTCCTCGTAAATAATGCATTTAATAGGCTCGCTATAAACTGTCCACTTTTTTCAGTAGCAATAAATCAAAGACTATTATAACACAATTCCCGCAAAGAGTAACCATTCTCGTTACTGTTTATTCCATTCTCGGTAACGCAGCCAGTAAACAATAACTCCTTCTTCTTTTCTTCACAAAACACTTGTTCTTTATCATCAAACATGGTATTCTTATTTTGCTGCAGACTGCTATACATTTTATATAATACAGGAGATTCAACACATGGATGGATATGAATTTGAATATCAATGTGCAAAGATACTAAAGCGAAAACATTTTTCTAAAATAAAAGTAACCCAAAGCTCCGGAGATCAGGGAATCGATATCATTGCTTTCAAACATCGAAAAAAATACGGGATACAATGTAAATATTACACCCATCCCGTTGGAAATAAAGCCGTTCAGGAAGCCTATGCAGGTGCAAACTTCTATGACTGCGATAAAGCTGTTGTAATGACAAACATAACCTTTACAAAGTCAGCAACCCAGCTTGCACAGAAACTGGATGTTGAACTATGGCCCAACTGCCCTGTTACACCTTTTTACAGTTTACCGTTTAAGATCATGAGTTCATTAAATGCAGTGCTTTTTCTTTACGCAGTGCTCGCATTTCTTTCCCTGAAACCTGAATTTGATTTTATTCATCTTCCCTTTGTTCCTGATACCCTGACGCTGGTCATCATTCTTACAGCTTCTATTTCCGGTATCTTCGGCTGGAGTTTTTTTCTGTGTAATCTCATTGCTGCAGGCGCATACCTTTATCTTGCATTTCATACACTCATTCTGCCGACATATGCAGAAACAGGCAGCTACACAAATATACACATGCTTTCCCTGATTCCGGCAGGCGTATATCTGCTTCATGCAGGATGGATAAAAATCAGGAAATAACAGTCTTATGAATAACTATTATAATGCTCGGCTTCCTGATTTGCCAAAAAGCAGCCCTGCTCATGAGAACAGAGAACTCCTACTGCCTGTAAATAGGCATAGATGACCGTTGTTCCCACGAACTTCATGCCGCGTTTTTTCAAATCTTTTGATATACAGTCAGACAGTTCTGAACTTGTCCGGCCGGTTTCATAAACTACTTTTCCATCTGTCCAATGCCAGATATAGTCTGAAAAGCTGCCGTACTCCTTCTGAATTTCCAGGAATGCCCATGCATTGGTAACGGCAGCCTGTATTTTCAGGCGGTTTCGTATGATGCCGGGATTACTCCGCAGTGCTTCCAGCTTGTCCTCAGTGTAAGCGCTGACTTTCTCCGGATCAAAATTGTCAAAAGCCACGCGAAAGGCATCTCGCTTGTTCAGAACACATTCCCAGGACAGACCCGCTTGAAAGCACTCCAATATCAGCATTTCAAAGAGCTTCCGGTCATCATGCACTGGAATGCCCCACTCCTCATCGTGATAACGAATGTAACGCTCATTTCTCGGATTTGCCCAGCAGCATCGTATCTTACCATCTGCCCACTTCATCCATATACCGCCTTTCCATATATTTCTCCAAATAGCTTCATTCTCTGCACAGGCTTTTAACATTACATCCTGAATTTTTTTCATCTGTACAATAGAAAGACTATACACTGTCATTTTTGCCATATAATCACCCTATTCTTCACGAAAACATTAAAAGTACAGAAAACTTCTATCCGAAATATTCCTGCATTAACAAATCAACTAACACCTTATCGTTAATTTAGTCATCACACAATTTAATTTAGTCATTTATACACAAAATGACTAAATTGAATTGCATATGGTGTAATTAAGATTTATCTATCGCATTCCTCATAAATGACCACCTTGTTCCGATTATTTCCCTATTATCCTGTTCAGAAATCCTTCGTCCAGATACTCCGGTATTTCAAAAAATACATCTATTTTTCCAGGTTCTGCGGAACGGTCTTCAAAGGCTGGGAAAATAAAGCCGCATTTTGGAGTTCCGGCATTGTAATCTTTATCTACCGGAGCCACCACACAGATCAGGAAACTGTATATTTCTTCTGATTCCCACTGTTCGCTGTGGTCTGAGCCTTTCTTGGGGATATCATATATTCCATGATAAATATAAATTCCAAACTCCTGTCCCCGCAAGCGGTTTGTTCTATTTGATGAATCTCTTGTACTGTAGATTCCCTCTGCAAGCTGTTCACAAAGAGTCTGAACCAGAAGATCATCTTTTAATCCGTATTGTGATAATGCCATCAGCAGTTTGTGGATGCTGTCATATGCCATATCTCCTTCAGGGAATTTATAACTCTTTAACTGTTCATTTGTTTTGGAAAAAGGAATGGTTTTCGCAAGATCCAGATTTACCTGCTGATCATATTTGCTCATATTTTTGAAGCTTACATTGAAGGTATTATCTATGTATCCCTCGTCATCTATATATGCTCCTGCTGCACGCACAAAGCAGTTTCTGGATAATGTCATCCTGCGGGTTAATTCCAGCATATCATTTCGGTTGATCTTTGTATCTTTTTTATTCATCAAAATGGTTCCATCCTCCAAAAATACCTTTATCACTATGTCCTGTCTTATATCCATTTTCATTATAATGATTCATATTTCCAAAACAATCAGGTCGGCTTTCGCCTATTTTGTTTCCATTAGCATCATAATTTTCCATACTTCCAAGCCAGCCTGGACGACTTTCACCAGTCTTATTCCCATTGGCATCATAATTCTCCATGCTGCCAAGCCAGCCTGGACGGCTCTCTCCTATAAAGTTTCCGTCCGCGTCATAATGCTTCATAGTTCCAAATAATCCTGGACGACTATAACCTTTTTTACTCATATATATGTAACTCTTTTCTATCAGAAATAATTTTCAACTTACTGCATCTATAATATGATTTGACAAATATACTAATAATTAATATAATATATCTTTCTTTTTATATTACAAATCGTTTCATTAATTGTCAATAGTTACTGTTCCCGCGTCAAACATATCAAACACTTTTGAAGAAGCACTGTATTTTTTCATAATTCCCTTCCTAAAACATTCGTTCTTTTCTTTCCAACATGCTATTCTTAACTCTGCTTAAGTACTTAAGTTAACATATTACAATATATTATCACCTATTTTGAGTATAATACACTTAAGATTCTATACAACATACAGCAGACTAACACATGGATGGATATGAGTTCGAATATCAGTGTGCAAAAATACCCTGATTCCCACCTGTGTGTATCTGCCGCATGCAGGATGGTTACAACTACAGATACGTAAACCTTAAACAAAAGAATACCGCTGTGTAATGTAACAAAAAAGACCCTGAAGAACTGTATTTCTACAATTCTCCAAGGTCGATTTTTACGTTTGGACACTTTAGGGCTAGTTGGCTATTTTACCTCTTTAGAGGATATTTCGCTTTGCCCCTTAACAAATATACTAATTATGCATTCTTCTCAGCGATAGCTGCCTGTGCTGCTGCAAGACGAGCGATCGGTACACGGAATGGTGAGCAGGATACATAGTTAAGACCTATCTTGTGGCAGAATTCTACAGAAGACGGATCTCCACCATGCTCGCCGCAGATACCTACGTGAAGGTTCGGGTTAACCGGTTTGCCGAGTTCGATAGCCATCTTCATCAGCTTGCCAACGCCAACCTGATCCAGTTTTGCAAATGGATCGTTCTCGAAGATCTTAGCGTCATAGTATGCGTTGAGGAATTTACCTGCATCATCACGGGAGAAGCCATATGTCATCTGAGTAAGGTCGTTTGTACCGAAGCAGAAGAAGTCTGCTTCTTTAGCGATCTCATCAGCTGTAAGAGCTGCTCTCGGGATCTCGATCATTGTACCAACTTCATACTGAAGGTCAGAACCAGCGGCTTTGATCTCAGCATCAGCTGTCTCAACTACGAATTTCTTAACATATTTAAGCTCTTTTACATCACCAACAAGTGGGATCATGATTTCCGGTTTGATTGTCCAGTCCGGATGAGCTTTCTTAACTTCGATTGCTGCGCGGATAACTGCTGTTGTCTGCATCTTAGCGATTTCAGGATAAGTAACAGCAAGACGGCATCCACGATGTCCCATCATCGGGTTGAACTCATGAAGAGAAGCGATGATAGTCTTGATCTGCTCTACAGTTTTGCCCTGAGCATCTGCAAGTTTCTTGATGTCAGCTTCATCTGTAGGAACGAACTCATGAAGAGGCGGATCCAGGAAACGGATAGTAACAGGGTTACCTTCCAGAGCTTCAAAGAGACCTTTGAAGTCATCCTGCTGATATGGAAGAACTTTTTCAAGTGCTTTCTCTCTTTCTTCTGCTGTTTCGGAACAGATCATTTCACGGAATGCATCGATACGTCCCTCACCGAAGAACATATGCTCTGTACGGCAAAGACCGATACCTTCTGCACCAAGCTCTACAGCTTTCTTAGCATCTGCAGGAGTATCTGCGTTTGTACGAACTTTCATTGTTCTGTACTTGTCAGCCCATGCCATGATGCGTCCGAACTCACCAGCGATTGTAGCGTCTACAGTCGGGATGATTCCGTCGTAGATGTTACCGGTTGTACCATCGATGGAAATGAAATCTCCTTCATGGAACTCTTTACCAGCAAGTGTGAATTTCTTGTTTTCTTCGTCCATAGCGATATCTCCGCATCCGGATACACAGCACTCACCCATACCACGGGCAACAACTGCTGCGTGAGATGTCATACCACCACGAACTGTCAGGATACCCTGAGCAGATTTCATACCTGTGATATCTTCAGGAGATGTCTCAAGACGTACAAGTACGACTTTCTCTCCTCTTTCAGCCCATTCAACAGCGTCATCAGCTGTGAATACGATCTTACCGCAAGCAGCTCCAGGAGAAGCGCCAAGGCCTTTGCCTATTGGTGTAGCAGCCTTAAGAGCAGCAGCATCAAACTGTGGGTGAAGAAGAGTATCAAGGTTACGTGGGTCGATCATAGCTACAGCTTCTTCTTCTGTTCTCATCCCCTCATCAACAAGGTCGCAAGCGATCTTTAAAGCAGCCTGAGCTGTTCTCTTACCATTACGTGTCTGAAGCATATACAGTTTACCATGCTCTACAGTAAACTCCATATCCTGCATATCTCTGTAGTGTTTCTCAAGTGTTTCGCAAACCTGTTTGAACTGTACGAATGCTTCCGGGAATTTCTGTTCCATTTCAGAGATGTGCATAGGTGTACGAACACCGGCAACAACGTCTTCACCCTGTGCATTTGTAAGGAATTCACCAAACAGACCGTTAGCTCCTGTAGCAGGGTCACGTGTGAAGGCAACACCTGTACCACAGTCATCACCCATGTTACCAAATGCCATCATCTGTACGTTAACTGCAGTACCCCAGGAATATGGGATATCGTTGTCACGACGATATACATTTGCACGTGGGTTGTCCCATGAACGGAATACGGCTTTGATAGCACCCATTAACTGTTCCTTAGGATCAGTTGGGAAATCAGCACCGATTTTTGCTTTATATTCAGCTTTGAACTGTTCTGCTAACTCATGAAGGTCTTCTGCTGTAAGTTCAACGTCCAGCTTAACACCTCTGTCAGCTTTCATCTTATCGATAAGTTCTTCGAAATATTTCTTTCCGACTTCCATAACTACGTCAGAGTACATCTGGATGAATCTTCTGTAGCAGTCCCATGCCCAACGAGCATTGCCGGATTTTTCAGCAAGTACGTTAACAACGTCTTCGTTTAAACCAAGGTTCAGGATAGTATCCATCATACCTGGCATAGAAGCTCTCGCACCAGAACGAACGGAAACAAGCAGAGGATTTTCTTTGTCACCGAATTTCTTTCCGGTAACTCCTTCCATTTTGGTGATTGCTTCCATGATCTGAGCCATGATCTCTTCATTGATCTGTCTTCCGTCTTCATAGTACTGAGTACAAGCCTCTGTTGTGATTGTGAAGCCCTGCGGTACAGGAAGACCAAGGTTTGTCATTTCAGCAAGGTTAGCACCTTTACCACCCAGAAGGTTTCTCATAGTAGCGTTACCTTCTGTAAACATGTAAACCCATTTTGCCATTTTACATTTTCCTCCTAATTATTGTTCTTTTGTAACTATTCAGCATTCTGTTGTGAAGTAACTGAACAACCACACCTTTCGCACATAAGTAAATATATGTTTCTTATACGCACATAATTATTTTATAGAGTTTGTGTCATTTCGTCAAGGTTATTCTGCTAAAATTAGCTAAAATTTTTATACATTCTGCATAAAGTGATTTATTTTATTATTCTTATTATTGTTAAGGTTTTCTCAGTCCTTTATTCTGGTCTTTATCTATATTTTTCTCTCACATCTCATATATAACAGGAAAAAACGGGAAGCAAAACAGATAAGTTGATCTGCCCGGCTGCCCGTTTATAATTTTTATCAATTATTTCTTTCTGCCTTTTTTCATGTTCAGTACCAGATGTCTCGGCATACCATTTACCATAATAGGCTGATAATCTCCCTGGATCAGAGGTTTAATATAGTCTACAAAATCCTTAGTTACGTTTGTAGCATCTTTATTCATCCATTCTCTCGGAACAAGTTTCTCCTCATTTGCGATTCTGTGTACATCGTAGATACCTGTAGCTGCCATGTAGGGATCATCGGAAACACGGTCGATAACAACCATCTTACCTGTGTCACCTTCATCTGCAGCTTTAACTGCAGCACCACCTACCATGAATGCTTCATCAATATCCACTCTGGATGCCATGTGGGAAGCACTTCTCTGTAATGTGGAAAGTTCAACAGCTCTTGTCTTGCATCCGCACTCCGCTGCCAGGAAGTTTGCCAGATAAGTGGCTGTTCCCTGAAGCTGTTTGTGTCCAAATGCATCCACATAGTCTCCCACGTTTCCAAGCTCACATACATATCTTCCGTCTGCCAGCTTGATTCCCTCGGAAACTGCGATTACAATAGATGCTTTTTTATTCAGAAGATCTTTTACTTTTGCAAGGAATTTCTCAACATCAAAAGGCACTTCCGGCAGATAGATCAAATCCGGTCCGTCACAGTCCTCAGATTTTGCCAGTGCTGTGGCACCTGTAAGCCATCCGGCATTACGTCCCATAATCTCCATGATTGTAATCATATTTTTCTTATAAGTAAGTCCCAGTGCATCGCGGATCACTTCTTTTGTGGATGCGCCAATATATTTTGCAGCACTTCCGAATCCGGGTGTATGGTCTGTCAGCGCCAGGTCATTGTCGATTGTTTTCGGAACACCAAGGAACTTCTGAGTCTGTCCTGTGAGAATCGCATAATCAGACAGTTTCTTGATCGTATCCATGGAATCATTTCCGCCAATGTAGATAAACGCATAGATATCCAGTTTATTTAAGATCTCAAAAATTTTCTCATAAATTGCTTTATCTTCGTGAATCTCAGGAAGCTTGTAACGACAGGAACCTAAAAATGCAGATGGTGTTCTCTTGAGTAATTCGATATCCAGTTCTGAATGAATCTGTGTTGACAGATCAATATACTGTTCATCCAACAGTCCCTGAATGCCGTGAAGCATTCCGTATACTTTGTCAAATCCTCGTTCAATGGCATTCTTATAAACTCCGGCAAGACTGGAATTGATTACTGCAGTAGGTCCTCCTGATTGTCCAACAATGATATTTCTTTTTTTCGCCATAGCAATGACCTCCTTGTTTTCACGTTTTGTTCATTATGTCTTAGAGTGTGTCTGAAAAATGCTTTACGCAAGATGTGCGTCACAATTTGTGGGAGATTTGGTCCGGATGAGGGCATCGTAGTGGGCTACGGCAACCAAATTCAGGCAAAATATACCGCAAAGTGAGGCGTGCAGATTGCGGGAATGATTTTTCAGACACGCTCTGGTCCCGCAGGACTCGTTGAGGTAAATTGTAACAAATATTATTTTATTCGTCAATCATTTATTGTGGTTTTTACACATATGTTTTCTGTATTTCGTCACTATTTCCGTGTATTTTTCGTTTTATTTCAATATTTCAAGTTTATTTTTATGTATTTATAACTATATTTAATCCTGTCCATGTGTTATACTTATAAACAGATTGATTCCGGCATCAACTTATAGCAATCCTCTAAAATAATGCATTTAAGAGGATTGCTATAAATCAAAACCTTTTTAAAATTTGCCGGACATCAATGTCCGTGACTATTCGGTACCTTCGCAGTTACGAACCAAAATGCATTTCAAATCACCTTCGGTGATGACATTTTGGCTTATTCATGCCAGACCATCTTGCAGGATACTGCCTGCTGAACAGTTACACAATATTTATCGATCAAGGAGGATTCATTTATGATCCATACAATTGAAAACGACTATCTTAGAGTATCTGTAGACGATCATGGTGCTGAGCTTTGCAGCATTTTTGATAAAGTACATAACAGAGAAGTGATCTGGCAGGCAGATCCGGCTTACTGGAAACGCCACGCACCGGTTCTTTTCCCTAATGTGGGACGTCATTTTGAGGATCACTATCGTATTAATGGAGTCGAATATCCCTCCAGTCAGCATGGGTTTGCCAGGGACAGCGAATTTACCTGCGTGGATATGACTGCTGATTCCATCACCCATAGGCTGAAATCTTCTGATGCCACAAGAGAAAATTATCCTTATGATTTTGAGCTGAAGATCAAGCATGTTCTGGAGAAGAACCAGGTCAGTGTATGCTGGGAAGTGATCAGCCTTAATGATGAAACCATGTATTTTACAATTGGCGGCCATCCTGCATTCAATGTGCCTACCGGAGGAATTGGCTCCCAGGAGCAATATCATCTTACTTTCGACGGCCGGGATTCCCTCTCCTATCTGCTGATCGACATGTCATCAGGCACCGCGGTCGCAGATAAAGCTTATACACTGGAGATTGAGAATGGTTCCTGCCTTATCGATGCTCACATGTTTGACAAAGATGCCCTTATTTTTGATGACCAGATTGAAAAGGCCGGCATCGCTTTCCCTGACGGAACTCCTTATGTGGAACTGATCTGTCATGGATTTCCAAGCTTTGGCATCTGGTCTGTCCCGGGTTCTCCTTTTGTATGTCTTGAACCATGGATGGGACGCTGTGATGATTTTGGATTTAAGGGCGAGCTTCCGGAAAAGAAATATATCAACACTCTGGACAAGGATGAAATTTTTACTGCATCATATGAAATAAAAATTTATTAATTTTCTCCATTTATCCTGAAAGCTGTGCTATAATGTCACAGTATTATGAAAGTCATCCTGTCCGGTATCCACGAATTTACCCATGCAGACATGACTGATTCATGGCAGCCACTCAGGACTTTCATAGAAAAACACAGGAGGAAATTTCCATGACTAGAGAAGAATTTCAGAAGCTGACACAGGATGTTGTACTGCTCGACGGCGCTACCGGTTCCAATCTTATGGCCGCCGGAATGCCAAGAGGAATCTGTACAGAAGCATGGATCATGGAGCACAAAGAAGTTCTGCAGAAGCTGCAGAAGGCTTATGTTGAAGCAGGAAGCCAGATCGTATACGCACCTACTTTCGGCGGAAACCGTTACAGTCTGGGGCTTCACGGACTGCAGGATAAGCTTGCGGAAATGAACCATGCACTTGTAAATATTTCCAGAGAGGCAGTGGGACATAAGGTTTATGTTGCAGGTGATATTACCACAACCGGAAAGATGATGGAGCCTGCCGGTGATCTCACCTATGAGATGGCATATGAAACATACTGTGAACAGATTAAGGTTCTTGAGGATGCAGGTGTTGATCTGATCGCTGCGGAAACCATGATCAATATCGAGGAAACACTTGCTGCACTGGATGCTGCTGCATCCGTAAGTTCTCTTCCTGTAATGTGTACAATGACCGTAGAAGCTGACGGAAGCATTTTCAGCGGAGGAAATGCTGTGGAGGCTGCGATCGCCCTTGAGGGTGCAGGTGCTGTGGCAGTTGGGATCAACTGTTCTGTAGGACCTGATCAGCTGGTATCCGTTGTCCGCAATATCAAAGAGAACGTATCCATTCCTGTCATCGCCAAACCTAATGCCGGTATGCCGACGATTGATGATCAGGGAAATGCCATTTACAGTATGGACGCCAAAAGCTTTGCAGAACATATGAAGGTTCTGATCGAAAATGGTGCGTCTGTTGTCGGAGGATGCTGTGGTACTACTCCGGAATTCATCCGCGAGATAAGCAGAAGCCTCGGAAGATAGATTTTGTATCTTCGACAGCCATAGTCAGACGAATAACGAATATTCGCAGCCAAAGCAGGGAACTTTCCTGATTCGGTTAAAGAGGGATATGACTCAAAAAAGCACATAACTTAGGATAGAATCTGTCTCAATCCGAGATATTCTCATCCTCTGTTATGTGCTTTTTGGTAATTGTCCGGCTTTCCTCTGTCCTGATCCTGCGAAAATACCATGGCAATTCTATAAACAGCTGCGCTTTTTATTATCTGCTTTTCATCTACTTCACTTTGATTGCTTTTTTCGGACACATCTCCTGGCAGCAGAAACAGCGGATACACTTTCTGTAATCATATACCGGCGGCTTTCCTTTGCCTTTTCTGAAATCCACAGCTTTCCCCGGAACCGGACAGCTCTGCACACAGATCCCGCAGCGGACACATTTATCAGCTTCTATATATGGTTTTTTCTGAAAAATGTTTAACGCTCCCGCCATTCTTGTCCAGATATTCTTTCGCACTTCTGTACGGTCTACATTAAAAGCCGGATTTCCGTATTTTTTCACTGCCTCCGCCATGGAAATCTCCCCGTCTGGTGTCAGAAGGGTAATCTCCTCTTCTTTCCATGTACCAAGTCCCATTTTCTCGCCATGATAGTTCGTCGGAACCATCTCCGGTTTCAGATAAACCAGACGGCTGAATACACTGTCCAGTGCAACCGGATCTGTGGACATCAGCAGTACATTCATAGGAACCGGATCTCCCGAACCCGGTCCGTTGCCCTCCATGGCCACAATCCCATCCATCACATACAGCTTCGGTACCACACATTTATTCAGATCAATAAGCATTCTGGCAAAGCTGTCTGCACTCGGGTACTGCGTGTGCCCCTTCGCTTTATGGAATCCATATACAAATCCATAGCTGTTCTTAACCGCACCGGTGATACGTTCTAATGCATGTGTTTTCATCTTGCTCAGGGAAATCACACAGTCCTGCTCCAACAGTTCTTTTGGCAGGATAAATTCCTTTGCCTGGACTCCCTGCGGATAAGCAGTTTTCACGCCCTCAGAATAATCGACAGCCGGAATATGATATTTCTCCAGATAAGTATCCATTCCTGTTCCGCGGATCACTGCCTGAGTGGTTCCATGACCGCAGGAATCTGCAAGCACAATATTCTCATACCCACTTTCACGCAGGATTCCCGCAAAAGCTCCTACTACAACCGGATGTGTGATCACTGCTTTCTCTACCTCTGCTTTTTTCAGCAGATTCGGCTTCAGCAAGATCTTCGCATCCTTTGGAATCAGAGTCTCCACTCCACCCAGAAAATCCAGCCCCTGTTTCAGCAGCATATAGATTTTTTCTTCATCATATTCCCGGCAGGGAAGTAATACCACTTTACTTTTCACCAAATTCACGCACCTTTATCATCTCCGGACATATCCACCTGTCTCAGTGCTTTTCTTACCGGCAAAATACATGCCGGCACTACAGAGAGACAGTCCACACCCATCCTCAGAAATTCTTCTGTCAGAGCAGTGTCTGCTGCAAGTTCCCCGCAGATACAGACACGTCTGTTTTCTGCATGTCCCGCTTCGATCACCATTTGAATCATACGCAGCACTGCCGGGTGATGGTCATTATATTTCTTGCGCAGAAGCGGATTCTGTCTGTCCATCGCCAGTGTATACTGACTCAGGTCATTGGTTCCAAGACTCAGGAAATCCACTCTTCTGGCAAGCTCCCGGCTGATCATGACTGCTGCCGGAGTCTCGATCATGATTCCTGTCTTAATATGTTTATACGGAATTCCTTTTTCATCCAGCCCGATCTTTACTTCCCGGATAATTTCTTCGATCTCATCCATTTCCTCTTCTGAGCTGATCATCGGATACATCAGCGCCAGGTTTCCATATGCACTCGCCCTGAAAATTGCCCGAAGCTGTGCCTTGAACATTCTTTTTCTGTCAAGGCAGAGACGGATTCCTCTGTTCCCCATGATCGGATTTGTCTCGTCCGGGATATTCAGATATTCTGCCTGCTTGTCTGCTCCGAGATCTGCCGTACGGATCACAGTGAGCTTTTCTCCCATGGTCTCCGCAATCTTTTTGTATGCAAGAAACAGCTCATTTTCACGAGGATAATTTTCTCTTCCAAGATACTGGAATTCGCTGCGCAGAAGACCAATCCCGGCAGCTCCGTAATACAGCACACTGTTCAGGTCGTCCATATTTCCGATATTGGCATAGATTTCAATTATTCTGCCATCTTTTGTGATATCCGGTTCTCTCCTTAATTTCAGAAGTTCTTCTCTTTCTTCTTTATCAGCCTGCCTGCGGATCTCATATTCTTTTTTTACCTCTTCATCCGGATCAATATACAAAGTTCCGGTATATCCGTCCACAATAGCCTGCCGTCCGTCCCACTCCGAATCTGTGTCAATTTCCAGCAGAGCCGGTATATTCATTGTTTTTGCCATAATGGCAGCATGAGACATGTCGGAACCATGATGGGTAACAATAGCCATCAGTTTATCCTTATCCATCTCCATCAGTTCTGTTGGCGTGATACTCTCCGTCACAACGATCACAGGCTCATCCCCAAGATCTATCCTGGGAGAGATACCTCCCAGTTCACCGATCAGGCGGTCGGAAATCTCCCGCATATTATCCAGCCGTTCTTTAATCGCAGGCTCTTCCAGAGTTCTGAAAGTCTTAAGCATCTCATCCCTTGTAGTCATTACCGCATAGGCCGAATTTACTTTTTCACTCTGTATGACACTCTCAATGGCACGTTGAAAGCTTTTTCCCTCCAGCAGATTCTTCTGTCTGAGAAAAATCTCTGCCTGGGTTCCCTGAATTATGCAGTTTTTTTCATATAAATCCTCCAGCTGTTCCATGACTCTTGTGCGCGCCTGCCGGAAAATATTCAGCTCTGTTTTCACATCTGTGATCTCGTACTGGCGCATCTGATATTCGCTTTTATGATAATACAGTATCTTACCGATGGCAATTCCGGAAAAGGCACCGGTTCCCTTGTAAACATCCATATTAACTCCTTAGTTGATTAGCCCCTTAGTCGCAGGCAGCCTTAAATTCAGTCCAGTTCTTCTGATACTGTGCGTCTGCGTCCTGGCTTACATTCTGGACGATCTCGCCCTTTGTAACGTCATCCGGAACTACCAGATCCGGATTTACCAGCTCATCTGCTGCTTTATTTGTGCTGTAATAGCCGATATAGTCTGTGCATTTCGCTGCAACCTCCGGCTGCATGATGTAATCCATGAAAGAATATGCCGCATCTTTATCCGGCGCTTCACTTGGAATAAACATACCCATAATACCAAATCCAAGTCCTTCTTCCGGATATACCACCTTCAGATCAGGATTCTCAGCCAGAGCAGCTGTTATCTGAGAGGTATAAAGAAATGCAACACTTGCTTCTCCGTTGAGAAGTGCATTCTGTGTATTGTCATCCTGGATCAGACGTACATTCGGAGCAAGTTCCAGAAGCTTCTCTCCTGTCTTCTTGATCACGTCAACGTCCTCTTCATTCATGCTCTCGCCCATGGAAAGCTGGGTGATACCATTGATCACACGATAGTTTGCAGTCAGTGCAATGCTGTCCTCAAGAGACGGATCCCAGAGGTCTTTATATCCTTTGATATCAATATCCACCTGTTCCGGATCATAAACGATCAGCGGGATGCCTGCTCCGTAAGGAACTGTGTATTCATCGTCTGGATCATAGAACTGTCCCTGATATAATGGGTTGATATTTCCGATATTCTCCAGAGAATCCTTGTCAAGCTTCTCTGCAAGTCCTTCCTGGATCACAGTTTCCAGAATATAATCATCTGCGATTACAATATCATAGTCGCCGCCCTTTGCCATGGAAAGCTTCTCAAGCATGGTTTCATCTGTATCGAAGTTTGAATAAACAACTTTAACTCCTGTCTCTTTTTCAAAATCATCCAGAACTTCCTGCGGGAACATTCCCTCCCAGGTAAAGAGAACAAGTTCTTTATCATCTCCTGCATCCTTGAATCCGGTGAATGCTGTTCCTGCCATTAATGCACACATCACTACTGCACGTACTCTTTTTTTCATAAATGATCTCCCTTCTTATGCTCTGCATTGTTGTCTGTATCAGTCACTGTCCGCCTTCCACTGTATCGGCAGACAGCGGCTATCCTTTTTTACTTTGCTTTTACTTTTGTCCAGAGTTCCGCAAATTTCTGCTTGATCTTTGGTTGCTGATAAGCAAAGATTTCGTTATTCGGGTTGGTTGTATCCGGAATGTAAGAACTGATCCCGGCATAGTCCCCCTCCTTCATGGTTTCAAAAGCACTCTTCACTGTAGAAGTATACCCTACTTCTTCCGTATTGGAAAGAGCAGATTTATCACTGATCATAAAATCAATAAATTCATGGGCAAGCTGTACTTCGCTGCAGTCCTTTGTGATAACCATTGCATCATACCATCTGTTGGTTCCCTGTTCCGGTGTGAAGTAGTCCAGATTCGGGTTTTCACTGATAATGTAAGATGCATCTCCGGAGTACACAACTGCCAGCGCTTTGTTTCCTGAAATCATGTTGTCGATCACATCATCGCCTGCATAGATCGGATCCATAGTGTCACGCTGATCGATCAGCCACTGATAAGCCTCCTCGATCTCAGACTCATTTGTAGTATTCATGGAATACCCAAGTGCTTTTAATGCTATCATAAAGGAATCTCTCTCAGAATCATACATGTAAATATTTCCTTTATATTTCGGATTACACAGAAGATTCCAGCCATCTTTCAGATCAGCCTCATCTACTACTGTCTTATCATAAAGGATTCCTACTGTTCCCCAGAAATACGGACAGGAATAACGGTTGCCCGGATCATAGCTCTGGTTCATGACATCATTCAGCAGATTTTTCTTATTCGGAATTTCTTTCCAGTCAAGTGCCTGCAGATATTCTTCTTTGATCAGTCTCTCAATCATGTAATCAGACGGGATCAGCACATCATAAGTCTCACCGCCTGAAAGCTTGGTGTACATCATCTCATTTGACTCAAAAGTCTCGTATACGATGGTACAATCATATTCTTTTTCGAAATCCTCCAGCAGGGAAAGATCCATGTACTCTCCTGCATTGTAAACTTTCAGCACATGAGTGGACTGTGCCACAAATCCCCATTTGATCAGCCCTGCCGTAACAGCAACAACCAGAACTGCAGAGACAATTTTTACTGCTTTCCTGTTCAGCTTTCTGGCTTTATTCTTAAACTTCGGAAGCAGATTGGACAAAAGCAGTACCACGATGATGACTACGATCACGATGGTTGACAAAGCATTGATCGTCGGATTGATACGCTTTGTCATATTATATACAACAATAGAGATATTCTTTACACCATTTCCTGATACGAAATAGGAAATAACGAAATCATCAAATGACATGGTAAATGCAAGCAGCGCACCTGCGAAAATACCCTCTTTGATCATCGGCACGATAACCTTTGTCAGAGCCTGAAAAGGTGTTGCCCCAAGGTCCATGGCAGCATTTGCCATATTCGGATCCAGAGCCCTTACCTTCGGATAAACGCTGGTAATTACATACGGGGTACAGAACGCAATATGTGCCAGCAGCATAGTCAGATATCCTTTTCGAAATCCCAGAGAAGAAAACAAGAGCATCAGACTGATGGCAGTTACAATCTCAGGATTCAGGATCGGGATATTATTAATATTCAAAAGCAGTTCCTTGATTACCTTCTTTGATTTGGATAAACCGATCGCTGTAATGGTTCCAAGTATTGTAGAAACAATGGTCGCAATGATCGCAATGGTAACAGATACATAAACTGCCTTAATTACTTCCCCGTTACCGAGAAGTTCCTGATACCAGCGCAGAGAAAAGCCTGTAAATCTAGTCAGTGACTTGGATGAGTTAAAGGAAAAGATCATCGTCACCAGAATCGGCAGGTAAAAGAAAGCAAGGCAGAGTACTACATATAACATTGAGAAAAATTTATTATTACGTTTCATGCCGTCCTCCCTTATTCATCTTTATCCATCTTCTTCATCAGGCTCATAAAGATCAGAATGAGCACAGCCAGAATCAGAGAAATCGCACTTCCGAAGTTCCAGTCGCCAACAGAGATAAACTGAGACTCGATCAGGTTACCGATCAGCATGTACTGTCCGCCTCCGAGAAGTTTCGGAATAACGAATGTGGAAATAGACAGCAGGAATACCATCATGATTCCATTGAGTACGCCGGGGATGGACAATTTCCAGATAACCTTTGTGAAGGTCTGGAATTTATTTGCCCCCAGGTCATAGGCAGCCTCGATAAAGGATTTATCCATTTTGCTCAGGGATGTATGGATCGGGATGATCATAAACGGCATAAAGTTACAGACCAGACCGACCACTACGGAAAAGTCCGTATACATCATTGTCACCGGGGAAATCCCCAGTAATCCAAGCAAATGGTTGATGATACCATTGTCCGACAGCAGGTTCATCCATGCATAAGTACGCAGAAGCATATTGATCCATTCCGGAATAGTTACCAGCAGGATCAGAAGACTCTGGGATTTTTCCGGACATTTGGAAATAATATATGCCAGCGGATAGCCAAGTCCCAGACAGATGACCGTCGTCAGGATTCCAAGCTTAAAGGACTTGAAAATAACGCTCATATACGTAGCTTCCAGGAATTTGCGGAAATTCTCCAGGGTAAAGGAGAACGTCAGCACCTCGTTTCCATCTTCTGTAAATGCATATAATGCGATCAAAATCAGCGGGATGACAATGACCACAAATGCCCACACAAGATATGGTTTGATAAGATTTCTGTACTGTTTCATCAGTAGCTTCCCATCTTACACATAACATGGATGTCTTCAGGCCCGAATTTCAGTCCCACTTCCCTTCCGACTTCCGCATAATCTGTGGTATGAACCATATAAGTACGAAGCTCTGTCTCGATCAGGATTTCATAATGCACACCCTTGAAGGTAATATTGCGCACGATTCCCCTGATCTTTGCCTGACCGGGATCTACGATATCCAGATCCTCAGGTCTTAATACAACTTCAATCTCTTCATTATCTTCAAATCCCTTATCCACACATTCAAACTCAAATCCGTCAAAAGCAACCAGATAATCACGGATCATGGTTCCCTCGATAATATTAGATTCACCGATAAATCCTGCAACAAAACGGTTTTCCGGCTCATTGTAGATATCTGTAGGCGAACCGATCTGCTGAATCTCACCGTTATTCATAACAACAACCGTATCTGACATGGACAGGGCTTCTTCCTGGTCATGGGTAACATAAATGAAAGTGATGCCGACTTCCTGCTGGATCTTCTTTAATTCTACCTGCATCTGTTTACGGATCTTTGCATCCAGTGCACCCAGGGGCTCATCTAAAAGCAGAACCTTCGGCTCATTTACCAGAGCTCTGGCAATGGCCACTCGCTGCTGCTGTCCACCGGAGAGCAGAGTTACATCTCTTTTCCCAAAGCCTTCCAGACCAACCATCTTCAGCATACGCTCCACCTTCTGGGCGATGACAGTTTTATCGACCTTCTTCAGGTTCAGCCCGAAACCGATGTTCTCCGCCACATTTAAATGAGGAAAAAGAGCATACTTCTGAAACACAGTATTAACCTCTCTCTTGTACGGGGGAAGCTTGGAAATCTCAATCCCGTTAAACAGTACTTCTCCGTCACTTGGTTCTTCAAAGCCTGCAATGATTCGAAGGGTGGTTGTCTTTCCACATCCGCTGGGTCCCAAAAGCGTCAGGAATTCCTTTTCGTAAATATCCAGATTGATGCCGCGCAAAACCTGCTGATCATCAAAATTCTTGGTCAGATTTTTTAACTCAATCAGTTTGTTCATCATCTTTTCCTTCCTCTGAATGTATTTTTCTCTGTTTTTTATAATCCGGCTGTTCCAAAAGCATTGACCGGCTGTTCAGAATGTTCCTAAAAGCTATATCATTTATTTTTTCTTCTTTGTTATCAGTGAATAAACAATAAAAATAATCAGTGTAGCTGCCATCAGAATGGTACACAACGCATTGATCTCCGGCGTCACTCCTGTTTTCAGCTGTGTGTACACCTTGATCGGCAGCGTAGACAGACGCGGTCCGTTTACAAAAATACTTATTACCACATCATCCATAGACATGGCAAACGCAAGCAGCGAACCTGAAATTACCGCCGGCATAATTAAGGGCAGCGTAATATCCCGGAAAGCCCGAAAAGGTCCTGCCCCCAGATCTCTGGCTGCCTCTTCCAGCGCCGGATCCATGCCTGCCAGTCTTGCCTTCACTTCCATCAGAATATAGGGCACACAGAATACCGTATGACCTATTAACAGTGTCAGCATGCCAAAGGGCAGGTTCAGCATATAAAAGAATGCCATCAGCACCATACCAAGGATAATCTCCGGTATCATTAACGGCAATATGGAAATGTATTCCAGTGCCCCTTTTGACTTCCAGTGAATCCTTGATAACCCAACTGCACCCAGAGTACCGATCACTGCGCTTACCAGACAGCTTAATACACCAAGGATCAAACTGTTCACCAGTGCTTCCAGCATTGCTCTGTCATGGAAAAGTTCCTGATACCATTTCAAGGAAAAGTCTGTAAATTTCACTGGCAGTTTGGATTCATTAAATGAGAAAACGATCACTACTGCAATAGGGAGATACATCAGGAAGAAAATCAGCCCCATATAAAATCCGGCAAATCTTGAATTCTTTTTCATCCGATTCCCTCCAGTTCTCTGGCATTTGTCACTTTCCTGTAAATCATGATCAGTACAGTTGTAAGTACCATCATCACCACAGCAAGTGCTGCTGCAAATGGCCAGTTACTTCCTCTTGTCATCTGATCCTGGATCAGGCTTCCGACAAGTACCACTTTATTTCCACCCAGGATATCTGCAATAAAGAACAGTCCCATGGATGGCACGAAAGTCAGGATCACACCCGAAAGCAGTCCGGGCAGTGTAAGCTTCAGTGTTATGGTAAAAAATGCCTGTATTCTGGATGCCCCAAGATCTCTGGCAGCCTCCACATAAGACCAGTCCAGCTTCTCTGCGCTGGAATATACAGACATAATCATAAACGGGAGAAGTACATAAATCATACCGATTACAATTGCCGGATAGCTGTACAGAATGGACAGCGGTTTCTCAATGATCCCAAGTTTCATCAATACAAAGTTCAAAAGTCCTTTTTTCTGCAGAATAATGATCCAGCCATACAGACGGATCAGGGAATTTACCCAGAACGGCGTAGACAACAGAAGCTGTGCCTTTTTCTTTCTGTGCTCCGGCAGCCTCGCCATGAAATACCCGAACGGATAGCCGATCAAAGTGATCACTATCGTACTGGTAAATGCCAGGTTCAGTGATTCCACAAATGTATTCAAGTATACAGGTTCCAGAATATTTCTGTAATTGTCCAGCGTAAATTTCCAGGTCACCCCAAATCCTCTGGACGGCGTAGCAAAACTCAGCGCCACCATATAGATAAGAGGGCATACCACAAATACAATGGTAAAAATGTACAGTGGAAGTGCCATCCATGCAGAACTGTCAGAACGGTTTCTACGCTTCTTCATGAATGTCCTCCCTGTCTACCAGTACTGCATCTGTCGGCAGAAAACTGCATCTTACTATCTGACCTTCTGCGACGGATGCGTCGATTCCGTATCTGCTGGCGATCAATTGTGTACCATCGCTCAGCTTCAGCGTTACACGAAGCTGACCTCCTGCGAAATTCTTCTCTGTAACAGTTGCCTGTAAACCTGATATACTATTCTTATTATGTGCATCCAAACCACCGCCTGACACACTTATATCAACAGCGTCTCTGTGATCTGTACCGGTATCACCGATTACAGCAGTTTCCTGTAACAATATATTTTCGCTTCTCACAGCCAGAGTTACTTTCTCTCCTGCTGCCAGGTATTGTTTTGCCCTTGTATCCTCTGTATCCTGCTGACTTGTTTCAAGCTTTACAATTACCCTGTCATTTCCGATTTTTACGATTGCATTCTCTCCCTGAATACTCTCTGCAACCCCATGCAGGATATTGGCATTTCCTACAAATGTTGCTACATAACTGGTCTTTGGATGATTATAGATCTCATCCGGTGTTCCGATCTGCTCAATACGTCCGTCCCTCATCACCGCGATCCTGTCAGACATATTGATAGCTTCTTCCTGATCATGAGTGATATAGATAAATGTAATTCCCAGCTTCTTCTGCAGATGCTTCAGTTCTATCTGCATCGCACGGCGAAGCTGCAGATCCAGTGCTCCCAGCGGCTCATCCAGAAGCAGTACCTTGGGATTATTCACCAGTGCTCTCGCAATGGCAACTCTCTGTTTCTGACCGCCCGAGAGTTCAGAAGGCTTTCTTCTTTCATATCCTTCAAGCTGTACCAGTTCCAGCATCTGAGAAACTTTTTTCCTGATCTCACTCTTAGGAACTTTTTTCAGTTTCAGACCATAGCCAATATTCTCCGCAACATTCATATGCGGAAAGAGGGCATAATTCTGAAATACTGTATTCACATCCCTCTGGTTCGGCTCCAGACCTGTCACTTCCCTGCCGTCCAGCCAGACACTTCCTGCATCGGGCTGTTCCAGACCGGCAATGATTCGAAGTGTTGTCGTTTTTCCGCATCCCGAAGATCCCAGCAAAGTAATAAACTCTCCTTTACTGATCTCAAGACTGATATTATCCAGAACTGCTTCGCCTTCTGTAAAACTTTTCTTTATCTCCTTCAGTTCAAGTGAAACTTCTGCCAACTATACTCAGCTCCTTTCATGTAAAAAAGATACCTCTTTATACTAAAAAAGATACGAAACCACGCATAAAAGCTCTCGCCCCTACATCGGTTTATGCCAATGCTGACGCCTGTTACAGTGCCAGTCTCTGCATGGTTTCGCATCTGTATATGTCCATTTTTCCAATTATAGATATATCCGGTCCGTCCTGTTCCATCCAGTCTGCGTGCACTCCTGACCACGATGTCCACATAAGAAAACCGGAAATCAACCATTCTTCTTGATAGATTCCCGGTCATTATTTATTTGGTATAATCCAAAAATTATATTAAAGGATAGGCCCGAGATTGTCAAGTAAATTTGTTACTGTTCACTCCGTTCACAGTAACTTAGCCAAAATTCCATTGCCTGCGGCAATGGAATTTTGGCTTGTATGTCTCGGGATTTTTGCATATTCATGCCAAAACACCTCGCGGGATAGTGGCGTGTGAACAGTAACGTAAATTTCTCTTTACAATCTTTTCAATTCCTACCGGCAATTTTAAGGTACTCACCATACGAACCTCCATAAATAAAAACATAAAAAATCCACTATACTCTGCTTTTCAGTATAGTGGATTTTCTATAAAATTACAATTGCCCAATATCTTTCAAGCTGAAAATGAGACTCGAACTCACGACCCCTTCATTACGAGTGAAGTGCTCTACCGACTGAGCTATTTCAGCTTATGCTGTAATCTGTCAGAAATTGATAATTCTGACAGCCACAGCATTTAGTTTATAATATTATTTCTTCTCTGTCAAGTCCTTTTTAACCGGTATTTTCTCCTCCGTTTTATTCACTATTTGGGGTGCTTCTTTTGTCACCTTTTTCGTCACCGGTTTCACTGCGGTTTTTACAGCTGCTTTTGTTTTCCCGGCAGCCTTTCGTACAGTTCTTGTCTTGGTGATGGATTTCTTGATCTGGCTGTGCTCGGCAGCAGGCTTTTTCTCAATTTCTTCCGGAGTGCAGGTAAAGACTGCCACGCCAAGTGCCGGAAGCTTCAATGTGATGGAATACTCTCTCTCATCACACTCAGCCTTCTTCGCTGCTTTAACTCTCGTATTTACTACACCATTACCGCCGTACTTTTTATCATCGCTGTTAAAGATTTCTTTATATTTGCCGGCAAAAGGAACTCCCACATTGTAGTTTTCATATGAGATTGCCGCGAAATTGCAGACAGCCAGAACAGTTTCTTCCGGTTTCTCTGTCTTTCTCATGAATGCGAGCACATTCTCCTCATACTTCATCAGCTGAACCCATTCAAATCCATCATATTCATCATCCAGCTGATAAAGTGCAGGATGAGCAAGATACATATTATTGAGGTCTTTGACAAATACCTCCAGTTCTTTCGGCATATCTTTATCCGGTGCCATCATCTTGCATCCCGGATGAAGCATCATATAAACATAAGCCTCTCTGATCTGCGCATTCTTCTGTTCTTCACTTCCCGGCAACTTATCCGCGAAATCCTTCAATATACCAACATCCCTGCTGCCAAGCGTCAGAATATAATGTTCGCAGTATGCATAGAGCATGGACATAGTCAGCTGATCATGGTAATTCTTTCTCTCAATAGGATCCTTGCTCAGATATTCAAGCAGATCTTTTGTCCATCCGCCACTCCATTTATAGTCAAATCCCAGATGGTCATTCTCCACACTGTCTGTCAGCTCCGGCCAGAGTCCGTTCTCCTGAGCAACTAAAAGCAATCCGGGATTTCTCTCCTTTATCACAGAATTCAGATGCTTCAGAAATTCCAGAGCATCCAGATTTTCATTGGTTCCGTAAATATTAGGTGTCCACTCTCCCGGATTTCTGCCATAATCCAGATACAGCATGGCATCCACATCGTCCATACGCAGACCGTCAGCATGGTAGACCTCAGCCCAGAAGCAGGCATTGGAGATCAGGAAATCTTTCACCATAGGGCTTCCGTAATTATAGAGCAGTGTTCCCCAGAACGGATGAATGGCTTCTGCCGGATTCTGTCTCTCATAAAGAGGTGTTCCGTCAAATTTCTCCAGACCGGAGTCATAACGCGGGAACTGCGCAGGTGTCCAGTCCAGGATCACACCGATCCCTGCCTGATGCAGCTCATCTACCAACTTCTGAAAATCCGCCACGTTTCCAAATCTGGAAGTAGGTGCATAATATGCATATGTAGAATAACCACCTGTAATATCATCCAGATATTCCATCACAGGATGAAGTTCCACATGGGTAAAATCTTCCTCTGCCAGAAATTCCACCAGTTCCTCAGCGGATTTCCATTCCTCCAGAGATGTTTCATATATAGAAACCGGCTGTTTCCTGTCATCGAATCTGGAACGTTCTTTCATCCAGTCTCCGTCATTCCACTGAAAAGCACTTACATCTGCTACAACAGATGCTCCCTCAGGATCATGGTCTGCACTGTTCCCATAAGGATCAGCCTTTAACAGAACTTCGCCGCCTTTGACTTTAATTTCATATTTATAATGTGTCCCTGCCTCTACCCCGGGTACAAACAGCTCAAAGATACCGGACATAGGCATACGATGCATAATAGTCGCACGTCCGATCCATCCATTAAAATCACCTGCAATATTTACACTCACTGCATTCGGAGCCCAGACAGCAAAAAGAGTACCTTTCACTCCTTTAATCTCCATAGGGTGTGCGCCCAGCTTCTTATATGCCTCATAATAAACACCCGCGCAGAAAGCCTTCTCCTCTTCCTCTGTGATCTGGCATGGAAAAGCATAGGGATCATAACATTCTGTCTCTGTCTCTCCCATTTTTATACGGAATCTGTATTCCGGCACCTTGCGTACAGGAAGCAATACTGCAAAATATCCGGCCTCGTCTTCTTTCTCGCAGACATAGGTTTTCTTTCCGCTGATCACACTGACTTCTTCTGCATCAGGAAAAAATCCCTGAATAAGAACTCCGTCCTGCGTGATCCTTGGTCCCATCACATCTCTGGGAGCAGTTTCCTCTCCATACACAATAGCTTCAATCCTCGGCCAGTCCATATAGCCGTATACTTTTTCGTCCATAGCTGCGTTACCTCCCCGATTGTCAGAAATACGATGATCGGTTACCCTTACCGGCAGCGTATTTATGGTACATTAAACGTCACCTGTAAACAATAACAAATCAAGTTATGTTTATTTTAGCATCTTTGCACAAAAAAATAAAGAAAATTGTTTGACAAATTCCCTTTCCTGCGCTAAATTTATGTTATTAACTATGGAAAGAATCTTGTTCCGGATACTATGCTTCTTTCCATCACAACAAGGAGGATACAAAATGGGAAACAAAGCCTTTGACGTAACCGCATTAGGCGAATTATTGATTGACTTTACTGAAAACGGAAGCAGCGCACAGGGAAATCCGATGCTGGAAGCCAATCCGGGCGGTGCTCCATGCAACGTGCTTGCAATGCTTGAGAAGCTTGGCAAAAAAACTGCATTCATCGGCAAAGTCGGAAACGACATGTTCGGAACCCAGCTTAAGAATGCCGTAGAGGAAGTAGGGATCGATACCCGCAACCTTGTGATCGACAACGAGGTACACACAACACTTGCCTTTGTACATACTTATCCTGACGGAGACAGAGATTTCTCCTTCTACCGTAACCCGGGTGCAGATATGATGCTCACCAAGGATGAAATCCAGGAAGACCTGATCAGAGATTCCAGAATCTTCCACTTCGGAACTCTTTCTTCCACTCACGAGGGAGTACGCGAGGCAACCCGCTATGCCATCGACGTTGCAAAAGAAGCCGGATGTATCGTCAGCTTCGACCCGAACCTTCGCCCGCCATTATGGAAATCTCTGGATGACGCAAAGGCAGAGATCGAATACGGCCTTGGCAAATGCGATATTCTGAAAATCTCAGATAACGAAGTTGAATTCCTGTTCGGAACTACAAACTATGACAAAGGCGCCGCACTTCTGAAAGAGAAATATAATATTCCGCTTATCCTTATCACACTTGGAAAAGACGGAAGCCGCGCTTACTACAAAGACATGAAAGTAGAGGCTGCTCCTTTCCTTCAGGAAAAGACTATCGAGACAACAGGTGCAGGCGATACTTTCTGCGCAAGTTCCTTAAACTATGTTCTGGAACATGGCCTGGACAATCTGACAGAAGAGAACTTAAAAGAACTGCTCACATTCGCAAATGCGGCAGCTTCTCTGATCACCACACGCAAAGGTGCTCTTCGCGTTATGTCCACCAAAGAAGAGGTTCTTGACTTTATGAAATCAAGAGGACGCTGATTGCAAATATACACTTGACCATCAAAAACTTTAAGGAAGCCCTCTGGCACTGCCAGGCCGGGCTTCTTTTTTATCCTAACATGAAACAAAAATATCTCCCGGCAATTGAAAATCTCAATTGGACAGGAGATATTTTAAATATATAAATCTTTATTGCAAATCGACAGTCATTATAAAAATACTAGAGCGTGTCTGAAAAATGCTTTACGCAAGATGTGCGTCACATTTTGTGGGAGATTTTGTTCGGATGAGGGCGTCGTAGTGGGATACGACAACCGAATTCGGACAAAATATACCGCAAAGTGGGGCATGCAGATTGCGGGAATGATTTTTCAGACACGCTCTAAACCGTTAACTTGTATCTTACTATTTTACCACACGTACTCTGGAAACACCTTCAATTGCTTTCAGCTCATCCAGTGCTTCTTTGGATGCTGCGCTTTCCAGATCGATGAGAGTATATGCGTATTCGCCTTTGCTCTTGTTTGTCATATCTGCGATGTTCAGGCCTTCTGCACCAAGGATCTTGGTAAACTGGCTGATCATGTTCGGGATGTTTTTGTGGCAGATGGCAATACGTCCTACTGCTACGCAGGTTCCCATATCACAGTTGGGGAAGTTTACAGAGTTTTTGATATTTCCGTTCTCAAGGAAATCTCTTACTTCTTTCACTGCCATTACCGCACAGTTTTCTTCGGATTCCTCTGTGGATGCTCCAAGATGTGGAGTTACCAGGATTCCCTTATGTCCTGCTACTGTATGGTTTGCAAAGTCTGTCACATATTTCTTTACTTTTCCGTTGTCTAATGCTTCGATCAGAGCATCCTCATCAACCAGAAGATCCCGGGCAAAGTTCAGAATTACTACGCCGTCTTTCATCTTGTCTAATGCTTCTTTGTTGATCATCTCTTTTGTGCTGTCAAGAAGAGGTACATGGATGGTGATGTAATCACACTGGGAATAAATCTCATCCAGGCTCTTAATATGCTTGATAGTGCGGGAAAGATTCCATGCAGCATCAATGGAGATGTATGGATCATATCCGTATACTTCCATTCCAAGTGCAGAAGCAGCATTTGCCACCATTGCTCCGATAGCACCAAGACCGATGATACCCAGCTTCTTGCCCATGATCTCGCATCCTGCAAACTGCTTCTTCTGCTTCTCAGCAAGTTTATCGATATCTTCCTGATCTTTCTCTTTGGCAACCCATTCGATACCGCCTACAATATCACGGGAAGCAAGGAGCATACCTGCAAGTACAAGCTCCTTCACACCGTTTGCATTGGCGCCAGGTGTATTGAATACTACCACACCTTTTTCTGCACAGTCCTTTACAGGAATATTGTTGACACCCGCACCTGCACGTGCGATTACCTTTACGCTCTCAGGAAGCTCCATGTCATGCATCTTTGCACTTCTTACAAGGACTGCATCACACTCCTGCAGATCTTCGCTTTTCTTATATTCTTCATCAAATAATCCCAGACCTTTTTCTGCAATGGGATTCAGGCAATGATACTGAAACATTATGCATTTTCCTCCTCAAACTTCTTCATGAAAGCAACCAGTGCTTCCACACCTTCTTTTGGCATAGCGTTGTAGATGCTTGCACGCATACCGCCCACTGTACGGTGTCCCTTTAAGTTTACAAGTCCTGCCTCTTTTGCTTCTTTTACAAATTTGGCATCCATGTCCTTGTCACCTGTTACGAATGGTACATTCATGAGAGAACGGTCTTCCGGTACAACAGTTCCTTTGAAAAGCTTGCTCTGATCAAGGAAATCATAAAGGATTTTCGCTTTCTCAATGTTACGTCTCTGCATTTCTTCCAGGCCGCCCATTTTCTTCAGCCATTTGAAGACCTTACCGCATACATAGATGCAGTAGCAGTTTGGAGTATTGTAAAGAGAACCTGCGTCTGCCTGTGTTTTGAATTTCAGCATAGTAGGTGTTCCTTCCAGAACATCATCTGTGATCAGATCTTCGCGGATGATGGAGATTACCATACCAGCAGGTCCGATATTCTTCTGTACACCGCCATAGATGATGCCATATTTGGATACATCAACAGGCTCAGATAAGAAGCAGGAGGAAACATCTGCTACCAGAGTTTTTCCTTTTGTGTTGGGAAGTTTCTTGAATTTTGTTCCGTAGATTGTGTTGTTTTCACAAATGTATACATAGTCTGCATCCGGGCTGATCGGAAGGTCGCTGCAGTCAGGAATATAGGAGAAAGTCTTATCCTCGGAAGAAGCGATCTTGTTTGCTTTTCCATATTTCTGTGCTTCCTGGTATGCTTTCTTTGCCCACTGTCCTGTTACAATGTAATCAGCAACCTTGTTCTTCATAAGGTTCATAGGGATTGCTGCAAACTGCTGGGAAGCTCCGCCCTGAAGGAATAATACCTTATAGTTATCCGGAATCTTCATCAGATCACGAAGATCCTGCTCTGCCTCGTCAATAATCTTCTGGAAATCAGCACTTCTGTGGCTCATTTCCATTACAGACATACCGGAGCCCTGATAGTCCATCATCTCCTCTGCTACTTCTTTCAGTACCTCTTCCGGCAGTACAGCCGGTCCTGCGGAAAAATTATACACTCTGCTCATTGTTTTTCATATCCTCCTCATCAAAAATATCATCAATGCTTGCGCCTGCCGGTACCATCGGGAATACGCTGAGATCCTGATCGATCATACAGTCAAGTACGATAGGTCCCGGACATGCCAGAGCCTCTTTTAATGCCGGCTCTACCTCTTCCATCTTTGTGATACGGATTGCTTTTGCTCCCATGGCTTCTGCCAGCTTCACAAAATCTACTGCATCATTTAAAATTGTATGGGAATATCTGTGGTCGTAGAACAATGTCTGCCACTGACGTACCATTCCCAGTACATGATTGTTCAATACAACCTCTATTAAAGGTCTGCCACAGCGGACTGCCGTTGCGATCTCATTCATATTCATACGGAAGCAGCCGTCACCTGCAATGTTTACTACAGTCTTGTCCGGTCTTCCCATCTTGGCACCGATGGCTGCTCCAAGTCCATATCCCATAGTTCCCAAGCCACCGGAAGAAAGGAAGGTTCTTGGCTCTTTGTATTTGAAATACTGAGCTGCCCACATCTGGTTCTGTCCAACCTCTGTTGTGATGATGGCATCTCCTTTTGTCAGTTCGTACAGCTTCTCAATAATGTATGGGCCTGTAAGCTGGGAATGATCATATCTTAAAGGATATTTCTCTTTCAGTTCACTGATATGTGCAGTCCATTCCGAATGTCTCATTTCCGGAACCTCTGCCAGAATACGTTTGAGAACTTCTTTCTCATCTCCTACCACACTTGCATCTACTACGATGTTTTTGTTAATCTCTGCAGCATCTACGTCAATCTGGAGAATCTTCGCATTCTTTGCAAAGGTCTTCGTGTTTCCTGTGACACGGTCACTGAATCTGGCTCCCAGCACGATCAGGAGATCGCAGCCTGAGACACCGAGGTTGGAAGTTTTGGTTCCATGCATTCCAAGCATTCCTGTGTACAGAGGATCTTCTCCGGAAAATCCTCCCTTACCCATAAGACTGTCACATACAGGAGCATCGATTCTGTGAGCAAGCTCTGTCACTTCTCTGGATGCTTCTGAGATAATCGTACCGCCGCCTGTAAAAATAAATGGTCTCTTCGCTTCTTTGATCATCTGTACTGCAGTTGCAATGTCTTCGTCTTTGATAGTGTCTGTTTTCGGTGTGATCTCAGCAGGAGCGCAGGCAGTATATTCATATTTCGCACCTGTCACATCCTTGGTCACATCTACAAGCACAGGACCGGGACGTCCACTCTTTGCAATATAGAATGCTCTGCGTACAGTGTCTGCCAGAGTAGTAATGTCTTTTACGATAAAGCTGTGCTTTGTAATAGGCATTACAATTCCTGTAATATCAACCTCCTGGAAAGAATCCTTTCCCAGAAGCGGTGTTCCTACATTACATGTGATGGCTACCATTGGTACGGAATCCATGTATGCGGTAGCGATTCCTGTTACCAGATTGGTAGCTCCGGGACCGGAAGTTGCGAGACACACGCCGACTTTTCCGGTTGCTCTTGCGTAGCCGTCTGCTGCATGGGAAGCTCCCTGTTCATGGGAGGTCAGCACATGTGTGATCTGGTCTTTATATTCATAGAGGGCGTCATATACATTCAGGATGGCACCGCCCGGATATCCGAATACAGTGTCAACGCCCTGTTCTTTTAAACATTCAACGATGATTTCAGCACCTGTAAGCTGCATCTTTACGTATCCTCCTAACTTTTCAGGCAGGAATCACAGGTTATGCCGCAATTCCCGCCGGGTACTTGTTCATCTTTATTTTGCTTTTGGTACCTCAAGGATCGCTCCTCTGTTTCCGGAGGTTACCATGGCAGCATATCTTGCAAGATATCCTGTTGTTACCTTTGGCTCACGAGGCTGCCATTTAGCTTTTCTTGCCTGCATTTCTTCATCAGAAACCTTGATCTCCAGTTTCAGTTCCGGAATGTTGATGCTGATGATATCGCCCTCTTCAACAAGTGCGATCGGTCCGCCGACTGCTGCTTCCGGTGATACGTGTCCGATGGATGCTCCCCTGGATGCACCGCTGAAACGTCCGTCTGTGATCAGTGCTACAGAAGATCCCAGTCCCATACCTGCGATCGCAGATGTAGGGTTCAGCATCTCTCTCATACCAGGACCGCCTTTCGGTCCTTCGTAACGGATAACTACTACGTCACCCTCTATGATCTTACCACCTTTGATAGCTGCGATTGCGTCTTCCTCGCAGTCAAAGACTCTTGCAGGTCCTTCATGGACCATCATCTCTTCTACAACTGCAGAACGTTTTACAACACCACCGTCCGGTGCAAGGTTACCCTTAAGAACTGCAAGTCCGCCTGTCTGGCTGTATGGATTGTCGATCGGTCTGATAACTTCAGGATTTAAGTTTACACAGTCTTTGATGTTCTCGCCTACTGTCTTGCCTGTAACTGTCATGCACTCAGTATGAAGAAGTCCCTTCTTATTCAGTTCGTTCATAACTGCATATACACCGCCTGCTTCGTTCAGGTCTTCCATGTATGTCGGGCCTGCAGGTGCAAGGTGGCAGAGGTTTGGAGTCTTTGCACTGATTTCATTTGCAAAGCTGATATCAAAGTCCATTCCGATCTCATGAGCAATAGCCGGAAGGTGAAGCATACTGTTTGTGGAGCATCCGAGTGCCATGTCTACTGTCAGGGCATTGAGGATTGCTTCTTTTGTCATGATATCTCTTGGACGGATGTTCTTTCTGTACATTTCCATAACCTGCATACCTGCATGTTTTGCAAGACGGATACGCTCGGAATATACAGCAGGGATGGTTCCGTTTCCTTTCAGACCCATACCAAGAACCTCTGTCAGACAGTTCATGGAGTTTGCTGTGTACATACCGGAACAGGATCCGCATGTAGGACATGTTTTCATTTCACATTCTGTCAGTCCGTCCTCATCAAGCTTGCCTGCTGCGTAAGCACCTACTGCCTCGAACATACTGGAAAGGCTTGTCTTGTGTCCGTTCAGATGTCCGGCAAGCATTGGGCCGCCGCTTACGAATACAGTAGGAACATTCAGTCTGGCTGCTGCCATCAGAAGTCCGGGTACGTTCTTGTCACAGTTTGGAATCATTACCAGTGCATCAAACTGATGCGCCATTGCCATGGCTTCTGTGGAATCTGCGATCAGATCTCTGGTGACCAGAGAATATTTCATTCCAACGTGTCCCATTGCAATACCGTCACATACTGCGATTGCCGGGAACATAACAGGTGTACCGCCTGCCATTGCCACACCAAGCTTAACTGCCTGTGTGATCTTGTCAAGGTTCATATGACCCGGTACGATTTCATTGTAAGAACTTACGATACCTACCAGAGGTCTGTCCATTTCTTCTTTTGTCATTCCAAGAGCATTAAACAGGGAACGGTGAGGTGCCTGCTGTGTGCCTGTTTTTACTGCATCACTTCTCATTGTTTTATTTCCTCTTTTCTTACTGTTTTATTTATTTTTAATGATTCAACCGAAATTCCTGACTCCGTAATCTGCCTGCTCCGGCTGAATCCTCTTAATATCAATTCTTACAGAGCTGCTGCAATCAGATCGCCCATTTCCTTTGTTCCTACAAGCTTGCATCCCTCTGACATGATATCGCCTGTGCGGTATCCCTCTGTCAGAACCTTCTGTACTGCTGCTTCCACTGCATCTGCTTCCTTGTCCATATCAAGGGAGAAGCGGAGCATCATTGCTGCGGAAAGGATAGTTGCAATAGGGTTTGCCTTATCCTGTCCTGCAATATCAGGTGCAGAACCATGGCTTGGCTCATAGAGACCGAATTTTGTCTCATTTAAGCTTGCAGATGAAAGCATTCCGATGGAGCCTGTTACCATACTTGCCTCGTCTGAAAGGATATCTCCGAACATATTCTCTGTCAGGATAACATCGAACTGTTTCGGATCACGTACAAGCTGCATTGCGCAGTTGTCAACCAGCATATGCTCTAAGGTAACATCCGGATAATCTTTGGCAACTTCCTCTACCACTTTTCTCCAGAGTCTGGAAGAATCCAGAACATTTGCCTTATCTACGCTTGTTACTTTATTTCTTCTCTTACGTGCGATCTCGAATGCTTTGATGGCAATACGGCGGATTTCGTTTTCATTATAGGAAAGTGTATCAATTGCTTTCTTCACACCATTCTCTTCAATAGTCTGACGTTCTCCGAAATACAGACCGCCTGTAAGCTCACGTACAATGATCATGTCAAATCCGTCTCCGATGATCTCATCGCGGAGAGGGCAGGCTTTTCTCAGCTCATTGTAAAGGTAAGCCGGTCTTAAGTTTGCAAAAAGATTTAATGCCTTACGGATTGCAAGAAGTCCTGCTTCCGGGCGTTTGGACGGCTCAAGTTTATACCATGGAGAAGTTTTTGCATCTCCGCCAATAGAGCCCATCAGTACGGCGTCTGATGATTTGGCAGTGGCAATTGCCTCATCAGTAAGGGGTATGCCGTGTACATCGATGGATGCGCCGCCTAACAGAACTTCTGAATAGGAAAAGCTGTGTCCATATTTCTCGCATACCTTGTCCAGTACTTTCTTTGCTTCTCTTACGATTTCCGGTCCGATTCCGTCGCCGGGGATCAATGCAATCTTATAATCCATAATAATTTCCTCCAAAAATACTCTAATTGCGTAATTGTTATTATAATAACGCACTTTCCGACAGATTTCAACCTATTAAAGTGAAAAAATACAAAAGTGCCAATCAAAAAAGCAGAACCACAGTCATCACTGACTATGTGTTCTGCTTTTTATCATTTCTCTTTCATTATTCGGCAGCGCTTCCGGCTTTCTCAACTTCAGCGATTGCCTGTTTTCTCATAGGAATACGGCAGTTTTTGTTATTACCGAATTCTACGATCACATCTTCATCTGTCATATCAATGACAACTCCATAAAAGCCGCCGGTAGTAACAATGCTGTCGCCAACTTCCATGTCATTTAACATTGCCTGAAGTCTCTTCTGCTCTTTTTTCTGAGGGCGAAGCATTAAGAAGTACATAATTCCGAACAGTACTACCATCCAGACAATAGCGCCAACCATACCCATTCCGCTTGATGCGTCCATTTTGATTCCTCCTGTAACTTTTCCTGTTATTCTGCATATTTGCAGTCCATCATGTATTCACAGACCGTCCTGACGGCTGCTCATACTGAAGAGCTGCTTTGCGATCCACTTATAATCTCCGTTACCTTCTGTATGAAATCTTGTTTTCATGCAGAACAATCTGATTAAAGCGTCACTACACATCATACACAAAAAACCGCTTTACTTCAAGAGTTTTTGGCATATTTAATAATTATTTTATATACAGCTTATCTTTTCGAGTTTATTTTGCCCTCTTCAAAGCCTTCCAGCCGCATTTTCTTATATTCTGCAAAGTTTCCTGCATCAAGAGCATCTCGGATTTCTTCCATCATATGATTATAGAAATACAGATTGTGAAGTACACAGAGACGCATTCCCAGCATTTCCTTTGCTTTCAGAAGATGACGGATATAGGCTCTGCTGTAATGCTGGCATGCAGGACACTGACAGCCTTCTTCGATAGGACGTGTGTCCAGTTCATATTTTGCATTGAACAGATTCATCTTTCCATGATTGGTATATACATGTCCATGGCGGCCGTTACGGCTTGGATATACGCAGTCAAAGAAATCAATTCCTCTCTCAACACCTTCCAGAATATTTGCCGGTGTTCCCACACCCATCAGGTAAGTAGGTTTATTCTGAGGAAGATAGGGGACTACCGCATCCAGGATCCTGTACATCTCTTCATGGGTTTCTCCAACTGCCAGACCGCCGACAGCATAGCCATCCAGATCCATTTCAGAGATCGCTTTGGCATGTTCAATACGGATATCTTCATAAACAGCACCCTGGTTGATTCCAAACAGAAGCTGTTCTTTGTTAATGGTGTCCGGCAGACTGTTCAGTCTCGCCATTTCCGCTTTACAGCGGGCAAGCCATCTTGTGGTCCTGTCTACAGATTTCTGCACATAATCCCTGTCAGCCACACTGCTGGGACATTCATCAAATGCCATGGCAATGGTGGAGGCAAGATTGGACTGGATCTGCATACTCTCTTCCGGTCCCATAAAGATCTTATGCCCGTCAATATGGGAATTAAAATAAACCCCCTCTTCTTTGATCTTTCTCAGCTTTGCAAGGGAAAATACCTGAAATCCGCCTGAGTCTGTAAGGATTGGTTTGTCCCATACCATAAATTTATGAAGGCCGCCTAACTGCTTTACTATTTTATCACCCGGACGCACATGAAGATGATAAGTATTTGATAATTCTACCTGTGTTCCGATCTGCTGTAAATCCATGGTGGATACAGCGCCTTTAATCGCACCGATCGTTCCCACATTCATAAAAACAGGAGTCTGGATCGTACCATGCACTGTATGAAACTCCGCACGTTTGGCACGCCCCTCTGTTTTCAGAAGTTTATATTCTGCCATTTTTCTTCTCCTCTTTCTCTCGCAGCAATCTATCTCACGATAACTGCTGTAAATATGTAAAATTTTATTATGATATCAGTGTCAAAAAAGCCGGAAAATCCTTCGTGCCTGCACAATAGGACTTTTGGCTCCAACATCTTAATATATCAGAGTAAATTTTATTATATCTTGAAATAGCTGAATTTTCAACTGCAAATCACTCAAACCTTGGTAAACTTTCATATTGTCTTTTCCAGACCATTAGCGTATAATATTACGGAATATTCCATATCTGGAAACAGATATTTAATAGGAAAGAACAGGATAGATTTTTACTGTTTACTTCGTGTCCGGCAACACTCTTTGCATGATATCAGCAGCAAACAGTAAGGAAAATGTTACTGTTCACTCCGTTCTCAGTAACGTAGCCAAAATTCATTCCAGATTGCCTGCGGCAATGGAATTTTGGCTTGTATGTCTCGGGATTTTGGCATATTCATGCCAAAACACCTCGCGGGATAGTGGTGTGTGAACAGTAACAGGAAAATTTCAATTTTGTTTATATACAATACGAGGAGGCTTGAATTTACTTTATGAATTACAAAACACTTGGAATTGACATTGGTTCCACTACTGTAAAGATCGCGATCTTAGATGAGAATGAAAATCTCATTTTCGCGGATTACAAGCGTCATTTTGCGAACATTCAGGAAACCCTTGCAGACCTTCTTCAGGAGGCCTTTGACCAGTATGGCGAGATGACTCTCCATCCTGTGATCACAGGTTCCGGCGGTCTGACCCTTGCCAACCATCTGGGCGTTCCTTTTACCCAGGAGGTTATTGCAGTTTCTACTTCTCTGCAGAAGCTGGCACCAAAGACAGATGTTGCCATCGAGCTTGGCGGTGAGGATGCCAAGATCATTTATTTCGAAAACGGAAACGTAGAACAGCGTATGAACGGTATCTGTGCAGGCGGTACCGGTTCTTTCATCGACCAGATGGCTTCTCTTCTCCAGACAGATGCCACAGGTCTGAATGAATATGCCAAAGATTACAAAGCACTCTACCCGATTGCTGCACGCTGCGGTGTTTTCGCCAAAACGGATATCCAGCCGCTGATCAATGACGGTGCGACCAAACCGGATCTGTCAGCTTCTATTTTCCAGGCAGTTGTAAACCAGACCATCTCCGGTCTTGCCTGTGGAAAACCCATCCGTGGACATGTTGCATTCCTGGGTGGTCCGCTTCACTTCCTGTCCGAACTGAGAGAATCCTTTATCCGTACTTTGAAGCTGGATGAGGAACACACCATCATTCTGGAGAACTCCCATCTTTTTGCAGCCATCGGTTCTGCATTAAATGCAAAAGAAGACAACTCCATTTCCCTGACAGAAATGAAAGACAGACTCCGCAATTCCATTAAGCTGGATTTTGAAGTAGAACGTATGGAACCACTTTTCGCTTCCCAGGAAGAATACGATGCATTTGCAAAACGTCAAAGTTCCTACAAAGTAAAAACAGGAGATCTGGCTACATATAAAGGAAACTGCTATCTGGGTATTGATGCAGGTTCCACCACAACCAAAACTGCTCTGGTAGGCGAAGATGGAACACTTCTCTATTCCTTTTACAGCAGCAACAACGGAAACCCGTTAAAAACTACCATCCGTTCTATTAAAGAAATCTATGAACTGCTTCCCAAAGACGCAAAGATCGCTTATTCCTGTTCTACAGGTTACGGCGAGGCTCTGATCAAAGCGGCCCTGCTCCTGGATGAGGGCGAGGTTGAGACCGTATCCCATTACTATGCAGCTGCATTCTTTGACCCAGAGGTAGACTGTATCCTGGATATCGGCGGACAGGATATGAAATGTATCAAGATCCGCAACAAGACCGTTGACAGCGTACAGTTAAATGAAGCATGCTCCTCCGGATGCGGTTCCTTTATTGAAACCTTTGCCAAATCCTTGAATTATACAGTACAGGATTTCGCAAAAGCTGCTGTTTTCGCACAACATCCTATTGATCTTGGTACCAGATGTACTGTTTTCATGAATTCCAAGGTAAAGCAGGCACAGAAAGAGGGAGCTGAGGTTTCCGATATTTCCGCAGGTCTTGCTTACTCCGTTATCAAAAATGCACTCTATAAGGTTATTAAGGTTTCTGATGCTTCCGAACTTGGCAGACACATCGTTGTACAGGGTGGTACTTTCTACAATGATGCGGTTCTTCGAAGCTTCGAAAAGATTGCAGGCTGTGAAGCCATTCGTCCGGATATTGCCGGAATCATGGGTGCTTTCGGTGCCGCACTGATTGCCCGTGAACGCCATCAGGAAAGCGCAGAAACGACTATGCTCTCCATTGATAAGATCAACGAGCTGAAATATACAACTTCTATGGCAAACTGTCGTGGATGTACCAATAACTGCCGTCTGACTATCAACAAATTCTCCGGAGGCCGCCAGTATGTAAGCGGTAACCGCTGTGAACGCGGTATCGGTAAGGAAAAGAACAAAGATCATATCCCGAATCTTTATGAATATAAATATAAGCGTATTTTCTCCTACGCACCGCTTACTGCTGATAAGGCAACGCGAGGTAAAGTAGGTATCCCCCGTGTTCTGAACATGTTTGAGAATTATCCTTTCTGGTATACTTTCTTTACAGAACTGAAGTATGAGGTTGTGCTCTCTCCTACTTCCACCAGAAAGATTTATGAGCTGGGTATTGAGTCCATTCCAAGTGAATCTGAATGCTATCCTGCCAAACTTGCCCATGGCCATGTAACCTGGCTGATCCGCAATGGCGTGAAATTTATTTTCTACCCATGTATCCCATATGAACGTAACGAGTTCCCGGATGCAGTCAATCACTATAACTGCCCGATTGTTACTTCTTATGCCGAAAATATCAAAAATAACGTAGACGAATTAAATGATCCGTCCATTACCTTCCGCAATCCCTTCCTTGCATTTACTTCTGAGGAAATTCTGGCAAATCGTCTGGTAGAGGAATTTAAGGATATCCCGGCAGGAGAAGTCAAAGCTGCTGTGCATAAGGGCTGGGAAGAAATGGCTGCTGCACGCCGCGATGTACAGAAAAAAGGGGAAGAAACCCTGAAATATCTGGAAAATACAGGACGCCATGGTATTGTCCTTGCAGGACGCCCATACCATATTGACCCGGAAATCCATCATGGTATCCCGGATCTGATCAACAGCTATGGTATTGCCGTACTTACTGAGGATTCCATCTCTCATCTGGCACCTGTGGAACGCCCGATCCGCGTCAATGACCAGTGGATGTACCACTCCAGACTGTATGCTGCCGCAAACTATATAAAGACACGCGATGACCTGGATCTGATCCAGCTGAACTCTTTCGGATGTGGTCTGGATGCAGTTACTACAGACGAGGTTTATGAAATCCTTGACGGAAGTGACAAAATCTATACCTGCTTAAAGATTGACGAGGTAAATAACCTTGGTGCTGCAAGAATCCGTATCCGTTCCCTGATCGCAGCGATCCGCGCGAAGAAAGCACAGGGACAGAAACGTACTGTCAAACCTGCTTCTATTGATAAAGTATCCTTTACAAAGGAAATGAGAAAGGACTATACCATCCTCTGCCCGCAGATGTCACCGTTCCATTTCAGCCTCCTGCAGGCAGCATTCAATTCCTGCGGATACAACCTGGAGGTGCTTCCGAATGACAATAAGCATGCAGTGGATGTTGGTCTGAAGTATGTAAATAATGACGCCTGCTATCCGTCTCTGATCGTTGTGGGACAGATCATGGATGCTCTGCTTTCCGGTAAATATGACCTGAACAAAACGGCCGTTGTCATGTCACAGACAGGTGGCGGATGTCGTGCTTCCAACTATATCGCATTTATACGACGCGCATTAAAGAAAGCCGGTATGGAACAGATTCCGGTTATCTCTGTTAACTTAAGCGGTCTGGAAAGCAATCCCGGATTCAAACTTACGCTTCCATTAGTGAAGAAAGTTGCTTACGGTGCCGTATTCGGAGATATCCTGATGAAATGCGTATATCGTATGCGTCCTTATGAACTGGAAGAGGGAATCGTAAACAGAAAACATAAAATCTGGGAACAGCGTGTAATCTCTTTCTTAAGCGGAAGCAGTGTCAGCCACAGCCAGTTTAAGAAAATGTGCCGCGAAATGGTTCACGAATTTGATACCATTCCGATCAGTGATGTGAAGAAGCCTCGTGTCGGCATCGTAGGTGAGATCCTTGTCAAGTTCCTGCCTGCTGCAAATAATCATCTGGCAGAGCTTCTGGAATCTGAAGGCGCTGAGGCAGTTGTACCGGATCTGATCGATTTCATGTGCTACTGCTTCTATAATCAGAACTTTAAGGTAGAAAATCTTGGATTCAAGAAGTCCAAGGCAACCATGGCAAACTGGGGAATCAAAGCAATCGAATGGGTGAGAAAGCCTGCAAGCGAAGCTCTTGCACAGAGCCGCCATTTTGCACCGCCTGCTGATATCAGAGATCTGGCAAAAATGGCATCTCCGATCGTTTCCACCGGAAACCAGACAGGTGAGGGATGGTTCCTGACAGGTGAGATGATGGAACTGATCCATGGAGATGTTCCGAATATTGTTTGTATCCAGCCTTTCGGATGTCTGCCGAACCACATTGTAGGTAAGGGTGTTATCAAAGAGATCCGCAGAGAATATCCGACAGCCAATATTGTAGCCATCGACTATGACCCGGGTGCAAGTGAAGTCAATCAGCTCAACCGAATCAAACTGATGCTCTCCACAGCTCAGAAGAATCTGAAAAAAGCAGAAGAAAAAAATGCATAAATAATACCGTAATGGATATATTGCAATGTATTTTACCTTGCAATATATCCGCCTTAGAGCGTGTCTGAAAAAGGCTTTCTGCAAGATGTGCGTCACAATTTGTGGGATATTTTGCCCGGATGAGGGCGCCGTAGCGGGCTACGGCAACTGAATTCGGGTGAAATATCCCGCAAAGTGGGGCGTGTAGATTGCGGGAATGATTTTTCAGACACACTCTAGAGCGTATTTAAAAATTCATTCCCGCAATCTACATATCCTGCTTTGCGAAAAGCATTTTTCAAACGCGCTCAAAAAAAGAGTTATATTTCAGAAATTTTACATGAAATATAACTCTTTTATTTTTTATAACTTCTGTTTTTTAATTATTCTGCCAGAACGGAAGTTTCTCTGCAATCCTTATCAGATAGCTTCCACCCGGAATTCTTCTAAGCTGTGATTCTGACGGCTTGCTGATGATCAAGTAAGCAAACAGATAAACAACCGCAGCAACAGGAATGGAAACGATCAGACAAATGAAATTGGATTTTATAAAAATGTTCAGTCCATAGCAGATACAGCCTGCAACAATTCCCATAGGAACAGATGCAAGAACAGGATACAGATATCCTTCTTTCCATGGATTCTTATACTGCAGATATTTCTTCATGGCTCTGTCATTTAACACACATACAACCACAGAATAGATCACCATTGCGATCAGCAGTGCATAAACTCCAAGGTTTGTAGTAAACAGCAGCACTACCACTACCACAATATCCACAACCAGTGCGATTGCTGCCGTAATCACCGGAATCCTCTGCTGTCCAATCGCCTGCAGAACTCCATTGGAAATATTTGACATTCCATTGAGCAGGATTGAAAAAGAACCAAGGATCAACAAGTTGGCTGCCAGTCCTGTGGAATTTCCGTAAAGCAAAAATACAATCGGCTGTGCAAGCACTGCCAGTCCCATTGCACATGGGGCGGAAACTACCATAGAAAGCTGTACGGTCTGGTCAATGCACTCTCTGGTCGCTTCAATATCTCCGGTGGCATACAGAGCGGAAACTTCCGGAATCATGGAAGTAGGTGCCGTACTGGACAGCGTCAGAGGAATATTGATAATTGTCATAAAGTAAGTAGCATACTCTGCATATAAAATACCGATCTGTGCCGCATCTCCACCTCTTCTTCCCAGAATATCCGAGAAAAGATACCCATTGATATAAGCATTTACATTATAAACAAAGGCGCTGAGAATGATCGGCGAAACAACCAGGATGATCACACGAAAAATCTCTTTGTAGGACTCTTCCTGATGTCTGTGATCTCTCTCTACCCGGTGCAGGATTTTTCTGCGGTTTACACCATATACCAGAAGCATGAATGCCAATGCAGTCACCACTCCGGCTCCGGTTCCTACTGTGGAACCTGCTGCCCCCCATTTTGCAATGCTGTTCTCTGTTCCATCTGAGAATGCATTGATGAATCCCCAGGCTGCCAGAAGACTGACTGCCGCATTAAATACCTGCTCAATGATCTGGGAGATAGATGTTGGCATCATATTTCGGTATGCCTGAAAATATCCTCTGAATACCCCAAGAATACCGGACAAAAAAATCGTCGGAGCCAGGATCTGAAGTGCCGGAATTGCATCCTTCTGATTCTGAGGGATGATCAGCCCTGCTCCAAAGAGACAGAACAAACCGACCACTCCGCCAATCACCATGGCATAGATCATGGCACCCTTAAAGAACTTATGTGCATTTCTGTAATCCTTCAGAGCAATACGCTCGGAGATCAGCTTGGATACCGCCTGTGGAATGCTAAAGGATGCGATCATCAGAAGGATCATATAGGCATTCTGTGCAAGACTTGTATAGCCCATTCCAAGGCTTCCGATAATATTGGAAAGGGGACTCTTGTACAGAAGACCGATCACCTTGGAGATCATAGCTGCAATCATCAGAAAGGATGCATTTTTTACTAAATTGTTTTTCTGATTCATGTTATCACTGTGTGTCTTTTACCTGACTACACATTACCTCTTTTCTTATATATTTTCTATCTGCCAGTCGATTGGTTCCAGACCATTGGCAACAAGAAATTCGTTTGTTTTACTGAAATGTTTACATCCGAAAAATCCCCTGTAAGCAGACAGAGGACTTGGATGAGGTGCCTCCAGAATCAGATGCTTCGGATTATTCAGCACGGATTTTTTCATCTGCGCCGGACGTCCCCATAGCAGAAATACAATAGGACGGTCCTGCTCATTCAGAACCTGGATCGCAGCATCCGTAAACTGCTCCCAGCCGATTCCCCTGTGTGAATTTGCCTGATGGGCGCGTACAGTCAGAACTGTGTTCAGAAGAAGCACCCCCTGCTTCGCCCACTTCTCCAGATAACCGTTATTGGGGATATAGCATCCACAGTCATCATGAAGCTCCTGATAAATATTCACCAGGGACGGCGGAGTCTCCACTCCTCTCTTTACGGAAAAACAAAGCCCATGAGCCTGCCCGTCATTATGATAGGGATCCTGTCCCAGGATTACTACCTTCACTTCGTTTAACGGTGTAAAATGAAATGCATTAAACAGATCATCCGCAGGAGGAAAAATCTTCCTGGTCTGATATTCTGTCATCACCGTTTTATATAATTTTGCATAATACGGCTGGTGAAACTCTCCCTTCAGGGCTTCCAGCCAGTCACCTGAAATTGCTGACATACCTTATCCTTCACCTCTTGTATTTTTCGTGGTCATCGTCTGACAGAAATTCCCCTGTCAGACAGATAATCCTTCACCTGAGAAATCTCCAGTTCTTTATAATGGAACAAAGACGCAGCCAGTGCAGCATCTGCTCTCCCTTCGGTCAGTGCATCATAAAAATGCTCCAGTGTACCTGCACCGCCTGATGCGATCACAGGAATGGAGACAGCATCAGCAATTGCTCTGGTAAGAGCCAGATCATATCCTGCTTTTGTACCGTCACAGTCCATACTGGTGAGAAGGATTTCCCCTGCACCCAGAGCTTCCACTTTCTTTGCCCACTCTATGGCATCAATCCCTGTATCTAATCTTCCGCCATGTTTGTAAATATTCCATCCGCCGTCTTCTCTGCGCTTGGCATCAATAGCCACAACTACGCACTGGCTTCCAAACTTGTCAGCCGCCTCACTGATCAGTTCCGGTCTGTCAATTGCTGCAGAATTTACGGAAATCTTATCTGCTCCTTCTCTCAGCAGTTTCTTGAAATCATCTACAGTACGGATACCGCCGCCTACTGTAAACGGGATAAATACATTGGCAGCAACCCGTCTTACCATGTCAACTACCGTATCTCTCTGTTCGCAGGATGCTGTAATATCGAGAAACACCAGTTCATCTGCTCCTGCTGCATCATAGGCTTTGGCAATCTCCACCGGATCACCCGCATCGCGAAGCTGCACAAAGTTTACGCCCTTTACCACACGTCCGTTATTTACATCCAGGCAGGGAACAATTCTCTTTGTAAACATCTTATTTTCCCTCCTTCTCAGTATTGCCGTCTTTTCCCACAGCAGCAAAATTTTCAAGTATCTTCAGTCCCCATTTGCTGCTCTTTTCCGGATGAAACTGGCAGGCAAATACATTGTCCTTTTCTACGGAAGCATGAATACAGGTGCTGTATTCTGTAGTAGCCTTTACAATCTCAGGCTCCTCTGCCTGCAGATAATAAGAATGCACAAAATATACATAGGTCTGTTCCGGGATTCCCTGAAACAGTCTGCCATTATTCTGAAAATGCAGGGAATTCCATCCCATATGTGGAATCTTAAGCCCGGGCGCAGGCGGAATCTTAACAATTTTCCCTTTCAGGATTCCAAGGCCTTCCACCCCCGGTGTCTCCTCGCTGCTTTCAAAAAGGAGCTGAAGTCCCAGGCAGATTCCAAGAAATGGCGTCTTCTTCTCTACAATCTCATGGATCACAGGTACAAGTCCGTATGTATGAAGATTCTCCATCGCCTGTCCAAAGCTTCCCACGCCCGGCAGGATTACTTTATCCGCATTTAACAAAGTCTGCGGATCGCGGGTTACTGTTGTTTCTTCCCCAAGATAATGAAGTGCTTTTTCTACACTTTTAATATTTCCGGCATCATAGTCAATTATTGCAATCATGTTATCCTCCTGATGTCATTATCTGTTTTCCTCATTATGGTAATCCAAAGGTTTTCCGGATCACATGTCAGACCGGAATAAAATATCCGATCAAAACGCTCCAATACAGTATAACCCAAAAACAGACAGTTGCAAAGTGCTTTCTTTGCTTCTGTCTGTTTTTATTCCGGTCATACTACCGGTTACTGTTCACTCCGTTCACAATACCCGGATATCTTGTCACTGCCTGCAATCCAGAGTGAACCAGAACTCCACGCCATTATCATAATTGCATACCCCATATTTCTGGTTCATACTCTCAATGATTGCCTTAACAATTGAAAGTCCGATACCACTTCCGCCATATTCTCTTGTCCGGGCCTTATCTACTTTGTAGAATTTATTCCAGAGATTTGGGATATCCTCTTCCGGAATCGGAGTACCTGTATTAAATACGGTTACTTTCACACAGTCCTCTTCCTGAAGAACCTTAATTTCTACTTTTCGTTCTCCGTCCAGATGGTTCAGTGCATTGCTTGTATAATTGGTCACAACCTCTTCAATCTTAAACTCATCCGCCCATACATATACAGGTTCTGTTTCTTCAAAAATCACAGTTGCTTCTTTCTGTTCGATCATAATATGCATGGAACCAAGTGCACCCCTGATCAGAGATACAATGTCAAATCTTTCCATCACCGGGGCATCTTTACCGGATTCCAGCTGATTCAGCGTCAGCAGGTTTTTGACCAGCTTGTTCATCTTTGAAGCCTCATCCATAATAACTTCACAGTAAAATTCCCTGCTTTCCGGATCATCGGAAATATTTTCATTCAGCCCCTCTGCATATCCCTGGATCAATGCAATAGGAGTTTTCAGTTCATGAGAAACATTATCAAGAAATTCCTTACGCATCTCATCAATTTTAATCTTATCTTCTATGTCTTTCTGAAGCTTGTTATTAGCCGATTTCAACTCTGAGATCGTGCTCTCAAGTTTTCTGGACATTTTGTTAAAGTTATCGCCAAGTACATCAATCTCATTACCTGCCCTGCTTTGATATCTGGCATCAAAATCCAGATCAGACATCTTCTCTGATAATTTGGTCAGTTCACTGATCGGGCGGGTAATACGATTTGTCATCACAAGAATCACAATACCGCTGATCACAATTATGATTATTCCTACAATGAAGTAAAAACTGTTGGAAATAGATGCACTTTCCTTAATACTTTCCAGAGGAGAACGGATCAGGAAATAGTAACCATTATCAAACTGTCCCCAGCATTCCACATATTCCATGCCTGCAAAGCGATCATGCACCTGCCACATGGTACAGGTATCTGTCTTTTTGAGCACACGACTGTGCTGCATATCCTGATCCAGATCATTAATATACCCAAACAGCTTACTGCGGAGCATTTTTGCCATATTATTCTCTCCCCAGTAATAATAACCGCTGTTTTCCTCATTTACTATGATCCAGGTAAGGTTATTTCTGGAACTGCTCCTCTCAATCTCATCCGAAATCTCATCTGTTGCCCCTTTTTTGTCCGCTTCTATATCTGTATCATACTGCAGGATGTCATCCAGATTCATCTGAGACAACACTTCTTTTGCCTCCTCCAGCACTTCTACTTTTTTGGATACATAATATTTTTCAAGAAAAAGACCATTGATCAGAGTAATGGTAAAGATCGAAAGCAGTAACAGACATATAAACACTACTGAAATCTGATGTTGCAGAGTATGAAATTTTTTATCTGTTTTTCCGGTTCCTGTCATTCGTCTACCTCAAACTTGTATCCCATACCCCATACAGTCTTTATATATTCACCTTTATCTCCCATTTTACTTCTGAGCTTCTTAACATGGGTATCAATCGTACGGGCATCTCCAAAGTAGTCATAATTCCATACAGAATTCAGGATCTTTTCTCTGGAAAGTGCGATTCCCTGATTCTCCAGAAAATATGTCAGAAGTTCAAATTCCTTAAAGCTCAGTTCCATAGGCTTACCATCCACAGTAGCCAGATGTGCTGCTTTATCTATAACAATGCCGCCTGCTGAAATCACATCTTCCGGATTATTCTGACCTGTACGTCTCAGAATTGCCTCCACTCTTGCAACAAGGATTTTCGGACTGAATGGTTTGGAGATGTATTCATCTACCCCCAGATCAAATCCAAGAAGCTCATCTCTCTCATCACTTCTTGCAGTCAGCATAATGATCGGAACTTTTGAGTTCTTGCGAATCTCACGGCAAACTTCCCATCCATCCATCTTCGGCATCATGACATCCAGAATGATCAGTGCGATGTCCTTCTCCTCATAAAAGATATCCATGGCTTCTTCACCATTACCGGCTTCCAGTACCTGGAAATTCTTCTTTGTCAGGAAATCCTTTACCAGCTTTCTCATGCGGCTCTCATCATCCACCACCAGGATTTTTAATGTATCCATTTGATCCCCTCCGTTTTTCTTCATTATTTTCCGAAACAGTTTTTTACTTTTTATTTATACTGTTTTCCGAGTATTGTTAAAATCCACGACTGTTCAGCGCCTTTACAGCCACAGCGCAAAATCCGGGAAAATCGCCCTCAGCAACAGATTTTATCTTTCATATGGTTACTATAGCAGAGATTTATGTAAGATTTGTGAACATATAACAGAAAAATTATAAGTATTGCTGTTCACAACACCAAATAGCCTCAAATATAAAAATCTTCTTGACAAATTCTGTTTTTATTTCTATACTATTAATCAGTCGATATATCTTATATAATGAATGATATATCAATATTAAAAAGTGCTTTCGTCTCATCACCAGTGCTGTTTTATGAAAAAACAGCGTTGCAAACTCATTTTCAGGGCTTGTACTGGTTTCGACGGGGGCTTTGAAGTTGGGGAAGCCATCTGCAGACTCCTGGACTGCGTACCAACCGGGAAACTAAATATAAACGCAGACGAACAGTACGCGTTAGCAGCCTAATTGCTGCTCGTCAGCCCTGATGCACTCACACTTCAGGAATCTGACGTCGACCATGTGAGAAACCTTGCCGGGTAAGCTTTGCCCCGGTAGATGTATCATGAAGCTACTAAGGTTGTAAGCCTGTCGGTGGGCGTACATCCAAGGGAATGTTAAAACAGCGACTGTGATGGGAGACGCCTCAATGAATAGGCTTTCGGACGCGGGTTCAATTCCCGCCAGGTCCATAAAAATTCCTTGATTTTATAAGAGTTTTATCTCTTGGTTTTTTTAAGTAAGCAGGAAGTAATCAAGCAAGTGTAATCAAGGCATGATAAAGAGTTTATCCACAAAGTGATACTTTACGGATAAGCTCTTTTTTATAGTCTGATCCGCTTACATCATATGTGTAGAAATTTTCATTTACTTCTGGTGTGTTTCCAATCAGGACAGCAGTTGTCACTGAATCTGCACCATTTACACGCATACGTGAATTTAAAGTCCTGCGAATAGCATGTATACTTTTAACCGGAATTTTTGCCTGTTCACATTTATAACGAGCACATTCAGAAATAGATTCTGGTGTACAATGACCTGTGACAGTAGCAAATTACAAATATAAAAAAGAGTTGCTGCCAGATGGTCAGTGTTGAATATTTTATGTAAATCCACTATAATATAATCAAAAAGGAGCGTGATCGTATGGCTTTACTCAAAGAAGAATCTTATACCATTGAAGATATTTATGCTCTGCCAGATGGCGAAAGAGCCGAACTGATTGACGGACACATCTATTATATGGCACCACCATCGTACAAACATCAGAAACTCGTCATGGAGCTTTCCGCTATCATCCGTAATTATATAAAACAGCACAAAGGAACTTACGAAGTGCTTCCTGCACCATTCGCCGTATATCTTGATGAAATAAATAATACTTATGTCGAACCAGATATATCTGTGATTTGTGATCCAAACAAACTTGATGATAAAGGATGTAAAGGCGCACCAGACTGGATTATTGAAATTGTATCGCCTGCAAGTAGAAAAATGGATTATCTCCTGAAACTTTTCAAATATCGTTCCGCAGGTGTCTGGGAATACTGGATCGTAGATATCGCAAAAAACAGAATTACAGTATACAACTTTAATCATGATTATTCCATTGAAGAATATTCGTTCACTGATACTGTAAAAGCTGGAATTTACGAAGATTTATCTATTGATTTCTCAGAAATTAATATCCTGTAAAATCTAAAAAAGTTGGTAATACATCCCTTCTATATGGGATTTTAACAACTTTTTATTGTGCTTGTTCCATGGCATATTCGATAGTTTGATTACCAAAACGCATCTGGTATTCTTTATGGCTCCAAAGGATTTTAATGATGATATCCTCATCTGCTACCAATCGTCCCACTTTCTTTTGAACAAAAAAGACACACCATCTCCATAAAAAACATCCACAGGGTAATTCCCTGTGGATGTTTTTTATTCACCAAACTGTTGTGCACATTCTTTCAGCATTTCGCGGATTGGCAGATGGTACGGACATCTGGTTTCACATTTGCCGCATTCTATACAGGCGGAAGCCTTCACCGCAAGAGAACTGTAACGGTTTCTTGCCCAGTCTCCCAGCCCGTAACGGTTAAGATAGCCTGCGAACAGGAACACACCCGAAATATCGATTCCCACACTGCATGGAGCACAGTAATTACATCTGCGGCAGAAATTTGTGCCAAGCTGATTCCGTACTGTCTGAACTTCCTCCAGTTCTTTCTCGCTTAACGGGGAATCATCAAGACAGGCCTTTATATTCTCCTCGATTTCCTTCTCTTCCGCCATTCCCGGGATCACAATAGTAACGTTCTTATTCGAACAGACATAACGCAATGCCAGCGTTCCATTTTCAATTGCACCACCGGCCAGAGGTTTCATATCAATAAAGCCGATGTTTTTCTCCTCACATTTTGAGATCAGCTCTTCCCCCTGACTCTCTACAATATTATATGGAAACATAATAGTTTCCACCCAGTCAAGCTCCAGAGCCCGGGCAAAAACCTCCACAGAATGAGCGGTCAGACCAATATGTCCGATTTTTCCTGCTGCTCTTGCCTCCTGCAGTGCTTCAAGGGCACCACCGGCCGCCTGCACCTGATCAAGCTGTTCCATACTCGGATTATGCACCTGGTATAATTCAATATGATCTGTACGAAGATTATGAAGACTCTTCTTAACATCTTCAGCCATGGCTTCCTTTGTACGTGCCATGGACTTTGTGGCAATTATAAATCTGTCCCTGATACCTTCCAGTGCATATCCCAGATATTCTTCACTGACCGTATATCCTCTGGCTGTATCAATATAATTTACTCCCCGGTCTGCCAGCTTATGCAGCAGTGTCTTTGTTCCTTCCGCATCAATTTTCTGGATCGGTATCCCTCCAAGACCCATTCTGGAAACTCTGAGACCGGTTTTTCCAAGCGTTACATATTCCATATTTTTTCTCCTATTTTCAATCAGAGATAAAAAACTGCCACCGGATCTTACCGATGGCAGTTTTTATCTCTTTACATCTGTCGATCAGACAAAACAAACAACTGGTTTCATCCTGATTATACTCGAGAAAGATATTCTCCTGTTCTTGTATCGATTTTCAGTTTGTCGCCCTGGTTAACGAACAGCGGAACCTGAACCTGTGCACCTGTTTCTACAGTAGCCGGTTTTGTAGCACCCTGTGCTGTATTTCCGGCAAATCCCGGCTCTGTCTCAGTAACTTCAAGTTCTACGAACAGAGGAGGCTCAATAGCAAATACATTTCCGTTGTGGGAACAGATCTTAACCATCTCGTTCTCTTTAACGAATTTAAGAGAATCTCCAACCTGATCTTTTGTAAGACCAACCTGATCGTATGTCTCTACGTTCATGAAGTAGTACAGATCACCATCATCATACAGATACTGCATATCTACACGCTCAATACGTGCAGCCGGGAATTTCTCTGTTGGACGGAAAGACTTCTCAAGAACTGATCCTGTAATAATGTTTTTGTATTTTGTTCTTACGAAAGCAGCACCCTTTCCTGGTTTTACGTGCTGGAATTCAACGATCTGACATACGTTTCCGTCAATTTCAAGTGTGATACCGTTTTTGAAATCACCTGCTGAAATCATAGTTATATTTCCTCCTTAATAGTACAGTTCAGCAATGCTGTGTCTTTTGACAACAACAGCCGTTCAAAGTGTGTGTCCCTCTCATGCTTTTCTCAGTTTTGTGACACACTCTTATTTAATTTTATAATATTCTGCTGTTTTTTTCAACTATTTTTTACACATGTTTTTAATTTTTCTTCAAGCTGACCAATCAGATCCTCAAATGGCTTGTCTCCTGTGATCATCTCAACATCTGCAAACTTTGTATAAACCGGATCGCGCTGTTTAAGAAGTTTTCTGATCTTATCTTCTTTGTCTTCTCCCTCGATCAGAGGATTGCTGCTGGAATTTTCCAGTCTCTTCTTCAACGTTGCATAAGATCCCTTCAAATATACTACAGTTCCCAGTTTTTTAATATATTTTGCATTCTGTTCCTGCATCGGAAGACCGGACCCCAGAGAAATGATCTTCTGTTCCGGATCATCGATCAGTGCCTTGATCACAGTTGTCTCAAGAGCTCTGTAAAATGGTTCTCCGAATCTGTCAAAGATTTCTTTCATTGTAAGGTTCATCTTCTTTGATACTACGCGGTCAACGTCTACAAAAGGAAGATTGAAATCTTTTGCCAGCCGTTTTCCTACTCTTGTCTTACCTGAACCCATAAATCCTATGATAACAATATGGTTCATGAATTCCCCTCCTCTTTACGGTAAAAATATAGTACAATTCTTTCAAGATATCGTTTCAGTACGATCTGAATCTCTTCTTTCGGATTGAGTGGTTTCACCAGAATATTCCGGATTCCTGTGCGTTTCGCACCATATATATCAGTAAAGAGCTGATCTCCTATAAAAACTGTATTACTTCTGTCTGTCCCAAGAAGTTCCATTGCCCTGATATAATTTTTTGTTGAAGGCTTGTGTGCATTCTCGATAAACTGCGCTCCTATCGCATCATTAAAAGAAGAAACTCTCTCGTACTGGTTGTTTGACAGAAAACAGCATTTAAATCCAAGTTCCTTCAGATGTGCAAACAGCGCACATGCTCTCTCATCTGCCGGTGCACCATGAGGTACCAGAGTATTATCTATATCAAACAGAAGTCCTCTGTATCCCTGCGCATACAGATCATCGAAGTTTATCACATAGGTCGAATCCAGATATTCATCCGGAAAAAAGCAATTAAACATCCGTAGTCATTTCCTTTATTTATATTTTTCTGAAAACAAGATCAGCGATAAGTGTCTGACAGTACGCTGTCCCCGAAATACTGAATCATTATGATCAGCGTTCATTAAGAGGAACATATACTGCCGGTTCCAGAACATTCTTATATGCCGGACGGATGATCTTATCTGCATTAATGAGCTCTTCCATACGGTGCGCACTCCATCCTACGATACGTGCAACTGCAAACATCGGTGTATATAATTCCAGTGGCAGATCCAGCATACTGTACACAAAACCGCTGTAAAAGTCTACATTGGCGCTTACACCTTTATAAATACGACGCTCTTCTGCAATTACTTCAGGTGCCAGACGTTCCACCATAGAATACAGGGCATAATCTTTCATTCTGCCTTTTTCCCTTGCCAGAGTTTCCACATATGCCTTGAAAACTTCAGCTCGCGGATCAGACACTGAATAAATCGCATGTCCCATTCCATAGATCAGTCCCTTCCGGTCAAATGCCTCTTTATGAAGAAGTCTCTTCAGATATGTCCGGACCTCGTCTTCATCCTTCCAGTCCTTAACTTCCTTCTTCATATCATCAAACATCCTGACAACTTTAATGTTGGCACCGCCATGCTTTGGTCCCTTTAATGAGCCAAGTGCTGCGGCAATCGCAGAATATGTATCAGTTCCTGATGAGGAAACCACATGAGTTGTGAATGTAGAGTTATTACCTCCGCCATGTTCCATATGAAGGATAAGCGCAATATCCAGGATCTTTGCCTCCAGATGTGAATACTTCTTATCCGGGCGAAGCATTCTCAGAATGTTCTCTGCTGTGGTCAGTTCTTTCTTCGGATTATGGATATAGAGACTTTTATCTTTAATATAATGGTTATAAGCCTGATATCCATAAACAGATAAAAGCGGAAATACACTGATCAGATTCAGACACTGTCTGAGCACATTCGGCAATGATGTATCGTCAGGGTTGGTATCATAAGAATATAAAGTAAGCACACTTCTGGAAAGCCCGTTCATGATATCCTTGCTCGGAGCCTTCATTATAACATCACGCACAAAATTTGTAGGAAGTGACCGCTGATTTGCCAGAAGCTGTGTAAAATCTGCAAGCTGTTTCTTATCCGGAAGACTGCCAAATAATAAAAGATAGGTAACTTCTTCAAATCCATATCTGTCATCTTCGATAAATCCCCTGGTAAGATCTTTGATATCATATCCTCTATAGGAAAGACTTCCAGCACATGGAACTTCTTTGCCATCAACAATCTTTGTGGCTTTCACATTAGAAACCTGAGTCAGGCCTGCAAGAACCCCTTTTCCATTAATATCACGAAGACCTCTCTTCACATCATATTTTGCATACAGAGAAAGATCCAGACTTGTATGTTCCCTGCAAACCTCCGTCAGATTTTCAATTTCAGGTGTTACTTTGGTTTTAAATCCCGCCATGTAATAAATCTCCTTTCTTCACAATTCTCTCGATAATGATTCCCTCCTCGTTTCTGTCATCGCAACAATTTGCAGATGCACATCTCTGTAAATATTATAGCATTTTTTTCTCTTTCGGTCTACATCTTATATATTCTGTTTCTGAACATAAAAAATCAGATGTTACTGTTCACGCACTACTGTCCTGCGAGGCATTTTTTAACCGAATCAAGTAAGTCCCCTGCGGAGGTTTCGAAAAGTAACAAGCAGTGGGTGGGGACTTGCCTGTATCAGGAGGAGTGCAAGCTCCTTCTGATAAACTGCGAAGCAGTTATTCGGTTATGAGCAAGTAGCGAAGCGGATTGCGAATATCCGCTTGACTTTCCATTTGCAGTTTCTTACGGATACATGGCAATATAAGAACCGAAACGTACAGTGCGAATTTATGCAGTTTTTATAAATATACTGTATTTTTTAGAAATTGCTATAAATTGTATGGATGATTTTTAACATTTTCTCATACTTGGCGGCATTTCGCAAGTACAAATTTTGTTCAAAAAATTTTCATAAAAAAATTTTCATTTGGCTCTTTCCATTTGTAACACTTTAGTGTATAATAACGTCGGTTTAAAAAATAATTATACGATGGACGAGGAGGAAATCATAATGTCTTATACTGAAGAAGTATACGAAAGAGTCGTAGCACAGAATCCAAATGAGCCTGAATTCCATCAGGCAGTAAAGGAAGTTTTAGACTCCCTTAAAGTCGTAATCGACAAAAATGAAGAGAAATACCGCAAGCTTTCCATTCTGGAACGTCTTGTTGAGCCTGAAAGAATTATCTCTTTCCGAGTTCCGTGGGTAGACGATAAAGGTGTTGTACAGGTAAACAAAGGTTATCGTGTACAGTTCAACAGTGCGATCGGACCATATAAAGGTGGTTTAAGATTCCATCCGTCAGTAAACCAGGGAATCCTTAAATTTTTAGGTTTCGAACAGATTTTCAAGAACTCCCTTACAGGTCTTCCGATCGGTGGCGGTAAAGGTGGTTCAAACTTTGATCCTAAAGGAAAATCTGACAGAGAAGTTATGGCATTCTGCCAGAGCTTTATGACAGAACTTTCCAAATATATCGGTGCTGACATGGACGTTCCTGCAGGTGATATCGGTGTAGGCGGACGTGAAATCGGTTATCTGTACGGACAGTACAAGAGAAACCGCGGATTATACGAGGGTGTTCTCACAGGTAAAGGTCTTTCCTACGGTGGATCTTTGATTCGTACACAGGCTACAGGATATGGTCTTGTATATATGCTGAACGAAATGGTTAAAGCTAAAAGCGACACAATCTCCGGTAAAACTCTCATCGTAACAGGTTCCGGTAATGTTGCCATCTACGCAGTAGAGAAAGCTGCCGAACTTGGCGGTAAAGTTGTTGCTATGTGCGACTCCAACGGATATATCTATGATCCAGAAGGAATCAAACTTGACATCGTTAAAGATATCAAAGAAGTAAAACGTGGACGTATCAAAGAATACGCAGATCGCGTAGAAGGCGCTACTTATACAGAAGGAAAAGGTATCTGGAACATCAAATGTGATATCTATCTTCCATGCGCAACTCAGAATGAACTTGACCTTGATGCTGTTAAGATCCTTATTGCAAACGGATGCAAATATGTTGCAGAAGGTGCAAATATGCCTACTACCCGCGAGGCAACTGATTACCTTATGGCAAACGGTGTAACATTTATGCCTGGTAAAGCAGCTAATGCTGGTGGTGTTGCTACTTCCGCACTTGAAATGTGCCAGAACTCTGCAAGACTTTCCTGGACAGCAGAAGAAGTTGATACAAAACTTCATCAGATCATGGTTGATATCTTCCATAAAGTTGATGATGCTTCCAAGCGTTATGATATGGAAGGCAACTATGTTGCAGGCGCTAATATCGCAGGCTTCGAGAAAGTTGTAGATGCTATGATCGCTCAGGGTATTGTTTAATTTATTTTAGTTAATTACCCCCATAAAAATATACATAAAGAGCCGGCGGGATATTATTCTCGTCGGCTCTTTATATTTGCCCGTAAATCCTTTCACACAGAGCATTCATACATTACTGTTCACACAGAACTCTTATTTAATTCATAAACTTCTTCAGCTCGTCCATAAAAGTACTGACATCTTTAAATTCTCTGTATACAGACGCAAAACGTACATAAGCAACTGCATCCAGATCTTTCAAATGTTCCATAACGATCTCACCAATTCTGGTGCTGGAAATCTCTTTCTCTTCGGTATTAAAGATTTCTCCCTCTATGGCATCCATCATCTCTTCAATCTTATCTATGGATATTGGTCTTTTATAGCAGGCTCTCAGAATTCCCGACTGAATTTTACTGCGATTATACTGTTCTCTGTTCTGATCTTTTTTGATCACAGTAAGCGGAATACTTTCCACCTTTTCATATGTGGTAAATCTCCTTCCGCAGGCATCACACAAACGACGGCGACGGATAGAATTGGTATCTTCTACCGGTCTGGAATCAACTACTCTCGTATTATCCTGATTACAAAATGGACACTTCATACGACGTCCCCCTTTAATTCGTATTACTGTTTTCTGCTTATGTACTATATACTTGATTCGGTTAAACGGCTACAAATACGTTACTGTTCACTCCATTCTCAGTAACACAAATACAAACAGTTATATATAGTTTTATTATACTGTATTTCTATTTAAGGTGTCAATAAAAGGACTTGCATAAATTTTTGCAAAAATACATAAATTGTTATCAAACGCATATCAGATTCTGAAAGCATTGGCACGACAGTCTGATTTTAACCGGAAGGACTGTATCTGATTTATGAAAATCTGTGAATTAAAGCAAAAAGAAGTAATTAATATCTGTACCTGCCGCAGTCTCGGATGTCCCATTGATGCGGAATTTGACTGCAAGAGCAGTCAACTCACCGCCCTTATACTTCCAGGCCCCGGAAGATTCTGCTGCCTGTTCGGACGTGATAATGAATATATCATTCCCTGGGAATGTATCAGCCAGATCGGGGACGATATCATCCTTGTGAAAATAGACGAAGAAAAATGTTTCCATAAAGGCTGATATTTCACCGCAGAGAATTGTCAAGGACCTATATTTTTTATATTTTCCCGGTCAAAGTATAAATCCACTGCTATATGAGAATCATTCTTACTGAAGTATATGACAACTATTCGGCAGCCACTGTCCTTTTTTTATTTTCTGAAATGATTTCGGAGGATCCTGGCTCATATCTACGAATAGTCGGTTTACATTCAGAGATAATAAGGAGGATTCAATAAGATGGCACTGAACAAAGTTGAAATCTGCGGAGTCAATACGTCGAAACTTCCTGTTCTTACAGCAGAAGAAAAAGCGGAACTGTTCAGACGGATCAAAAACGGCGATGAACAGGCACGTGAATTGTACATTAAAGGAAATCTACGTCTTGTTCTCAGCGTAATACGACGATTTCAGAACAGCAGCGAAAATGCCGATGACCTTTTTCAGATCGGATGTATTGGTCTGATCAAGGCCATTGACAACTTTGATACCACTTTACAGGTAAAATTTTCCACTTATGCAGTTCCAATGATCATAGGCGAAATCAGGCGATATCTCAGGGATAACAACAGTATCCGCGTCAGCCGTTCTCTTCGTGATATTGCATACAAAGCAATCTATACCCGCGAAAATTATATGAAGCAGCACCTGAAAGAACCTACAGTTACCGAAATTGCACAGGAAATTGGTATCGAAAAAGAAATGATCGTATATGCCCTTGATGCTATCCAAAATCCTGTGAGTCTCTTTGATCCGGTCTATACAGAAGGCGGTGATACTCTTTATGTCATGGATCAGATCAGTGACAAAAAAAACAAAGAAGAACGCTGGATTGAAAATCTTGCTCTCCGCGAAGCTATGCAGAGGCTGAACAGCCGCGAAAAGCATATCATAGAACTGCGCTTCTACGAAGGAAAGACGCAGATGGAAGTAGCTCAGGAAATCGGCATCTCCCAGGCACAGGTCAGCCGTCTCGAAAAAAATGCACTGAAATCCATGCGTAATTATCTGCGTCCATAAAATGATAATTCAAGATCCGTTTTCAGAAAAGCAGCCTGGCCCAATACCTGCCAGACTGCCTTACATATCTTTTAAAATATACCGTTTTCCGCCTCTTTCCAATGAGGTTCTGATCTGTCTGTGAAGCTTTAATGAAGCTTTAACACTTCAACAAATTCTGCCAGTTTTCTATATTAAATATCTGCTTCACATCCAGAGCCCCTGACATTGCAGGAAAGAACTTCTTCATATCAGTAAATACCAGAGCATAGTCGAACTTTGACATTCCGATCATCCTGCGAAGCTCACGCCTGTAAAAATCCAGAAGCATCTCCGGCACTTCTTTTTTCTTAGATTTCATAAACTTTTTATGACATACATATTCTTCGTCCGTAGCCGGATAGGAACGCTTCCAGTATAAAACCCTGATTTCTTTTGGCAGACTATCCAGTTTCTCAGAAGACTCCTCTTCTTTTGCACCATTCCCGATCAACGTCACATCAAAATGCTCATAATCCACTTTGTTCAGAAATTCATAGAATGCCTCTGTCTCCTGTGTATCACTGAAATCTCCTGCATATACCAGAAGTTTTACTTTATCTGTCTGATTCAGATATATCGGATTTACCGGTTCTTTTCCATCAAGCAGGACTTCTGCTATACGTTTGCATACTTTTCCATCATCTCTCGGACATATCTGTTCTCTTGCTTTTTCATACTTCTCTTTACAGGAAACAGCCACTCCCGGAAGATCCTTCAGAAGTTCACTAAGCTTCTCAGGGGTAGACACTGCCGGTCCCGGAAGTTTGTCAAATCCGAAGTACAGACCTCTGTAATCTTCAAAGTTCTCCGCATCCGGCACATAAAACAGAATCGGTTTTCCTGTCAGCATGAAATCATAAAAAATACTGGAATAATCAGAAATCAGTACATCTGTCACTGACAAAATCTCATTTGTATCCATTGTTGCAGGAATAAATTTTGTCTGCGCATCACCAGGTTCCATGGCATTCTCTTTCATATAGTGATATACGATCTGATGAAGCTTGACAAAGATCTGATATTCATTTGTATCTATACTGTTCTCCATTACATTGATCAGCTTATAGACATCCTGCAAATCTGTATCCGGACGGCTGTATTGTTCGCCTCTCCATGTCGGTGCATAAAGAATAATCTTTTTATCTTCCTTTACGTCCACTCCGCAATCCTTAAGTTCCTGTATCACTTCTGCTCTGTCACTGTCAAAAAGCTTATCATTACGCGGGAAGCCCTCTTCCAGCACTGTGCCTTCATACAGATTCTGCATTTTATACGAATCTTTGTATGCTGTCTTTGTCATATAAGGTCCGGAGGAAACTATATAATCTGCACTGAGCAGATTTCTTACTGTATTTCCCTGAGAAATATTTGCTCCCGGAATATCAAATCCCATATTCTTCAGAGGAGTTCCATGCCAGGTATCGATCAGTACCTGACCTTCTCTTTTAAGGAAATAGCTTGGAAAGCTTACATTATTTACCAGGTATTTCACTGTCGCAAGTTCTTTACAGTATTCCTTTGATTTATATTTTACAAATCGCACGTTCGGATATTTTTCGTATTTTTCAATTTGTTTTCTGTTATCCTCGAAGTCCTCAAGCACCCAGATATGGGTATAATCCTGATACTCTTCTTTTTCAAGAAGATACAAAAACAGAGCATAAGGATTACAGATCATACCACGTCCGCCAAAAGCTTCATAAAGAATTGTATTATCTCTTATCTGGTATTCCTTTACAAACTCGGCATAGCTGGTTCTAAGCGGATATTTCTCCCTGCACTCCAGAATCTGTTCTTCATTTTTCATATAAAAGGTCTTGATTCCCATTACACGATTAAAAAGACGATTCCACTCTTTAACTGCCTTCTCAATGGCAAAGTCCTCAGATTTCCAGATTGCATTTCTGGACATCTCTCTGCGGAGTTCTTCATCATGTGCCAGCTTCAGCATCGCATCTGTAAATTTCTTTGTATCAAAAGCTTCCGGCAGGTATCCTGTTTTTCCATCATCGATGATCAGATCCATCGCTCCTGTATGGAATGCGATGACGGGAAGACCAAATTCAAAGGCTTCCATGATAACCATCGGCCATCCTTCCCACCTGGACGGAAGAAGGAAAACAGAAGAATTCAGATAATACTTCTCCGGCTCATTTGTATAACCGACAAAATTAACTCTGTCCTCAATACCACGTCTCTTTGCATCCGCCACAATCTGATTCCAGAGATCACCGGCTCCGATAATATCCAGCTGCCATTCATCATCCTGCTTACAGAACTCTTCAAAAGATTCCATCATCAGATCAAGACCCTTGGCATATACAAATCGTGTAGCCATAAGGAAACGCTTGGATTTTGGGTCGCATTTTCTCTCACTCACGAAGCTCCGGGGATTAATTTTAACTTCTGTATCAATATCCAGAAATTTTTTGTAATCGCGCTTATCATAGTCACTGAGAACAATGTATCTGTCCAGCTTCGGCAGATATTCCTGGAGTAGACATTCCTGTTTCCAGAATACGACATTAGGAACATCAAGATATCCGGCATAACAGTTATGCTGCCATCCGATTGTCTTTGCATTCAGCTCTGGCGCCAGCATACCCAGACGAAGGCTTAAACTTGCAGTTGTGATAATAATATCATAATTCTGCTCATTTAAATATTTTACCCATTTTTCTCTGGTCTTTTTCGGGAAAATCGCATCTGCCAGAATATCATTATATTTTTCTTTATTAAAAATCCCATATTTGGCATTCAGTTTCTGAACAAGATAACGCCAGCAGAAAGCCGGTGTATGATGTCGATTAACAAACTCATTATTATCAATAAAGTCAACCTTGATATCCTCACTCATATGATACATATTCCGGTCTTCTTTAAATCTGTCCTGATATACCATGATCGTCACATCATGCTCTTTTACAAGTTCATTCGCAAGAAGTGTGACAACTCGCTTAGTTCCGCCAAGATCAAATATCTTGGTGCACCAAATACATATTTTCATTTATATAACCCGTCTTTCTGCGAAAGACACCAATGCGTCATGAAACAGTTGCACTGGCTTTCGCTTTCTATTTTAGTTTCCTTTTGATACTATTTTTATAAGACTGACACACTACAGAACACGTGGAGGTGAGTGGCGGGGCTGTATAGCGGCGACCTCGTATTTATATATGTTGTCGGTCATCCGTTAAGGCATCAATGAGTGGCGCATTACAGTAGCCCGTAAACTTATCTCTTCCGAAGTCGACTCGATCTCGCCGGATGACCAGTCACTGTCAGTTCAAATTCTATAATATCAGGAGGTAGTTACTTGTCTTTTAAAATTTTGAAATTTAACTGCTGTGGACTTGATGTCCACAAAACATGGATCTATGCCTGCATCGGCATTACTGATTCCAATAATCGTACAGAATATAAGCAAGCTCGCTTTTCTTCCTTCACAAAAGGATTGAATGAGTTGTGTGACTGGCTTGCAAAATATAACTGTAACGATGTATGCATGGAATCTACCGGAAAGTATTGGATCCCTGTTTTCAATATCTTAGAGCAACGCAAAATCTGGGTTACTCTATCCCATCCCAAATACACAAAACCCATGAAAGGAAATAAGACAGACCGCAAAGATGCCAAATGGATCTGTGATCTATACATGTGTGGCATGGTTAAGCCTTCCTTTATTCCACCTGCTGACATCAGAGCACTTAGGGATCTCGTAAGATACCGTTTCAAACTCACCTGTATGATTACCAGCGAGAAGAATCGTGCCCAAAATTGTCTTACTGTATCCAATCTGAAACTTGATGATGTCTTTTCTGATGTATTTGGTAAATCTTCCCGTTCTATTACAGAACAGATTTTGCAACGCCCAGGAGAAAAATTTGATGTATCACCATTTGTTGATGGTCGCTGTAAAACTCCGATTGAAGAAATACAGGCCGCTGTTGATGGTGCTATTTCTAAGGAACAAGCTGTGAAACTCAGACAATGCCTTGATCATATCGATGAACTACAAAAGCACATTTCAGAAGTAGAACAGGAAATCCTTCGTCTCAGTGATAAATATGAGGCTGCTTTAAATCTAATAAGGACTGTTCCTGGATTCGATAAGAATCCAATGACTGCAATTCAAGTACTTTCAGAGATTGGTGGTGATATGTCTGTCTTCCCCACAGCAAAACACCTCGTCTCTTGGGCAGGATGTTGTCCTCGTAATGATAAAAGTGACCGCAAGATCAAATCCACTAGGATTTCCCGTGCTGGTTCTTATTTTAAACCAGTTCTGGTACAAGTTGCAAATGCTTTAATCAAATCAAAGAAACATCCTGAATTTACAACTCGCTATAAGCGTATCAAAACACGCCGTGGACATAAGAAAGCCATCATCGCTATCTGTCGTATGATCCTGACCGCTATCTGGCACATACTTACAGATTTAACGCCATATACACCAGAGGGGTTTCTTGAATCACGTCCTGTGAATAAAGAAAAAGTTCTTACTACTTCACAGGCACTTAATCTGCTTAGACAACGAGGATATCTCATCAAAGATGATCCTTCACTAGCTTCCTGATTAGGTGTTGCGTCTATATTCAATTTTTAGCCACCACGACGATGGCTTATTTGTGATGCTCAAATTTATTCTCTACTCGCTACTTCATTGTTTCAAACTTCTTTTTCTCCTGTTATGACTTTCTGATATCTGTATCCTATAGCAATTCCATAAAATAATGCAATCAAGACAGTTCAGCAGAGTGTGAAGGACAAGGAAGATATCTGCAGGCGTGCTGACGCACGGCAAAGATATCTGACGCAGGACTTCACGCTATGATGGACTGTATTGTTTGCAGTAATTTATGGAATTGCTATAATATCATTACATTGTAATGTTAAAATAATCCAACACACGCTGGCAGTAATTGTCACATACATTATGTGTTTTTGCTCTTACACTGGCACGCTGTTCTTTATAATTATCTTTTCCGTTTTTAATATCCAGGATGAAATTCTCAAAATCCTGCATATTATACATATGTTCGCCAGGCATATATTCCAGTGGATCATCAAACACCCATCCTCTGGATTCCGTATAAGCCTCATAATCATCCAGTGTGAATCCAAGCGGTCTGTCTAACAACAGATAATCGATCGCAACAGAAGAATAGTCAGAAACCAGCGCATCCGAACAGTTGATAAACTCATAAAGCTGCAGTCCGTTATCTGCAAGATCTCTGTTCTCCAGATAAACAATATTGGTAAGGACATTCTCACCAAAATCATAAGGTACCTGAAGGTAATGCTTCTTGATAACAATAAGAATATGATTCTCCTTACAGAACTTATTCAGTTCCAGAAGCTTATCTGCATCATCAATGATAGGAATATTGAATTCATTATTTAAGGTTTCCTCGTTCAGACGCTCACTGGAAGCATGTCTGTAGGTTGGCATCCACAGGATCAGTTTCTCGCTGTCTGTTTCCTTCAGAAGTTTCTTTTTATATTCATCTGCACGTTCACTGCCCTTAAGCATCATATCATAACGGGGATATCCAAACGAGAGCAGTTTTTTGGAAGTACATCCAAAAAATTCCATTTTGGTCTTAATAAAAATGTCCCCCGGTACCAGACAATAATCAAAGAAAACCTTACGCCCGTTCTTATTTGCCTTGTAACCACAGCCATGCCAGAGATCGATAAAGAGCTGATTTTTTCTCGACATACCAATCCAGTTAAAAGCCTGGGTGTAAAAAATATATTTTGATGTCAGTGCATATTTATATGCTTCTGCTCTTCGGATCGTGGAACCTTTCTTAAAGTTCTGCACAAATTTCACATTTTCAAACTGATATTCTTTATATTTAGACGGTTCATGGACCAGCCATACAATCTCATACTTTTTGTTGTATCCTTTCTCAATAAGATAGTCAAACAAAGCACGACCATTATCCGTAAAATCATCATTTGTTTCAAAGAGCATTCTATTCTCTACAAGTGCAGGGGGGAATTTCTTAAGGCGTCTGATCTTGCGATTATCATATAATCCATAGGTCACAGTTGCCCATGCCTCCTGCAACATGGCTTTTCTTCCCTTTTGAACTCTGACCTTGTTAATCTTGTTAATGGATTTTTTCAGTTTTTTTATTTTCTTTTTTATTCTTTTTTTCATATCTGGCTCCCTAGAATTCTTTTAATTTCTCACGAAGCATCGTTGAGGATGTATCTTTGGTATATGGCAGAAATACCAGCTTAGCGCCCAGCTCTTCCATTTCTTTTCCGGTCTTTTCCCAACGTGCATTGCCCTTCCAGTCATCTCCGATATAGATTTCATTAAAGTGGACTTTTTCCCATACCTGCTTTTTGTCCAGGGTTGTCGTCACGATCACCTCATCAACATATCTGATGGCCCGTACAATCTCTGCCCTTTCTTCCAACGGAACGATCGGTCTTTTGTTTTTATATGACTCTACCAGATCATCCGCATTCACACCGACAATCAGATAATCGCAATGTTTTTTTGCATTTCTGATCAGATTCAGATGTCCTATATGAAACATATCAAAGGTTCCCTGTGTATATCCTATTTTTTTCTCCATTACATTCTCCCTGTTTTATTGCATTAATAGATAACTGTTCTCTTCGCAGTCATATAACAGCTACAATTGTAAATAATCTGCAAGCCTTTTGCAATAGTTTTCTGTTTTATTGTGCATCTGTTTCAGATTCTTTGCTCTCTCCTGCCGGTAACTGTCTGTTCCATCAGTCAGATGTTTCATAAATTTTCTGATATCACAGGCATTATAGATTTTCTCACCCGGCATATATTCCAGCGGATCTTCAAATACAAATCCCCTTTTTTCTTTATATATATTGTAATCCGCAAGCACATATCCAAGCGGTCTGTCCAACAGCAGATAATCTACTGCTACTGACGAGTAATCAGAGAGCAGACCGTCGCTGATCCCTATCAGTTCATAAAGTTTTATCTGTTTTTTCTCCAACAGGGCTTCCGCAACATAACGTATATTGGTAAACTCCTGTTCATTCTCATCCCATTCCGTCTGAAGCGGATGCTTCTTTATGATCAGAATAATCTCCTGCTCCCTTAGATAACTGTCCAGTTCTTTCAGCTCGTTCATATTCTGTATTGCCGGAAGCTGACAGGGAAGCTCAATTTCATTTTCCGCACACCCTCCCAGATCACTTTTTCTGAAAGTCGGCATCCACAGAACAGCTTTTTTCCCTTTCCATCCGAACAGACTGTCCAGAATTTCATCCTTACTCATTGACGGATGCAGCATCCAGTCATATCTGGGATATCCCATCATTAACAGCCTGTCCGGTTCGCAGTTCCATAGTTCGGATTTCGTTTTCACAAATACCGGTCCGGGAACAAGTGCATAGTCAAAATCAGGCTTTATATTCTGTTTTTTCTTTCCCTGCTCTGCATCTTTATAACCGCACCCATGCCACAGATTTACAACTGTCTGTCCTTTACACCGATACCTGTTCAGTCCTGCACTGTTATGAGAATAAAAGAAAAATCCGGCTGTAGCACCATAATAATATGCCAGCGGACTGCTCCATCCATATTTATTTTCAGCAGTTACAAATTTTACATTTCCGGTATTCTGATTTCTGAATTTTCTTTTTTCAGAGACCAGCCAGATGATCTCATATTTTTTATTATACCCGGAACTTATAAGATATTCATAAAAAGCTTCCGGATTATCTGTACAGTCCATCATTTCCCGATTTTTAAACACAAGCCGGTTTTTCTTTACTTTTCCAAAACGCACAGTCAGCTTTCCAATGACCTGCTGCTCTGTTTTTGTCATAAAGCGGCCGATATAGTGCAGGATCATTCCGAAAAAGCCCAGCCTTTCCGTATATTTTTTAATCGCACTTTTTGTCATACATGCCTCCGGAATCTTTGTAAGATAATTCAAATGCAGACTTTTCGGGAAGGATACTCTCAAAAGAATCTTTGATATTTCTTTTCTGTTGTCTGAAATCTCCTATATTTTCCGTATCATTTATACACAATATTTTACACTTCTGATTTCTGAGTACATCATGTATCTGCCGGTCGTGAAGACCTATGGTAAAAAATTTCCCGATTTTCGGTGATTGAGGTTCATATTTTCCCTCCATATACTGCCAGTATTTCATCACATACTGATTTACATCCCCCGGAGAACGGAATCGTGTCCTGCATACTCTGTCCAGCACTTCGCCTTCTTCCCCCCACACTTCTTCAAAGGTACTCTTCAAAAAAGAGCTTGAGATATGAGAATATTTAAAACTGGAAAACTCCCTGTACGGAAGCATCAGCATATTTCTGAATACCATTTTTCCATATGCAGGATGAAACCATTTTTTCCAGTTTCTGCCAATCACTTCTCTCTTTGAATAATGCATATTTACAAGTGCCGCATTGTTCATAAGAATGCAGGCAAACGGATTATTGATATCATCCTGTACCAACGCTGTTTCTATACAATAGTCTCTTGGAAGACCATTTCTGAAAAAGTCTTCCGGTTCCATTTTATTTATGATGAAAGTATCATCATTAAAATATACAAACTGTTCGGATAAGCCTCGGATCCGATGCATATTCAGTTCAATGGGATGACTGCTGAATGTGGGCAGATACTGCTTCGGAATATAATCCTCGTGTTTTACAACTGTCAGCTTCGGATGATCTGTATTCAGCCAGGAAGGGATATGCCCCCATGTCACAAAATATATATGATTCACCCACGGAGCAAATTTTTCAACACCTCTGAACCAGTACTGCAGATTTTCCCAGTCCCGAAATCTGCTGTCCTGTGTCTGGTCATTTTTAATTCCCAGATACTCATTTCTCTGCTTTATCCAGGCTGAGTCTGATCCATCCACCCATGGCAATACAAAATCAATCTTGTCCATCTGTAATTTACCTCGTATGATAATATAAATCTTTCAAACGTTTTGCCTCTGTCTCAATGTTAAAATGCGCATCTGACAGCCGCATCTTTATCAGATCAGCCGCTTCTCTGTTCATAGAACTCATTGCCATCACTGCTGCCGCCCACTGTATATTATCTCTGTCAAGTGACAGCCGTCTGACTCTCTCAGGAAAAACAACTGCCTCCTCAGACACCGCCTCTGACATTACGCAGGCAAGTCCATTTGCCTGGGCTTCAATAAGCGCAAATGGCACACCCTCAAAAACAGACGGAAACAGAAAAACATCCATAGCAGATAAATACCTGCGGATATTCTCCTGTTTACCGGCAAAATATACCTTATCTTCCAGTCCTTTCTGCACTGTTTTCTCTTTTATCTCTTTGTACAGACCTTCCTTTGGACCTACCAGACACAGCATCACATCTTTTTTTTCGGAAACGATCTGTTGGAAAATATCAAGCATTCTGTCATGATTCTTCGGAATATCAAATCTTCCTACATGACCGATCACTGTTTTATTTTCCCATCCCAGTTCCTTTCTGAGTGAATCTCTGTCTTTTTCTGAAAAACTGAACTTCTCTGCCTGAATGGCATTATTGATCAACGTAACCTGACCGCTTTGGAAAGCTTTATCTCCAAACAGCCACCTGCCCGCCATTTCTCCGCATGCAATCCTGTCAGTAGCATATTTTGCAATCTTTGGTCTGTTCCAGTTGTCCATGATTTTTCTGATCAGTCCGGGGCAGGAAGAGCTGTGGCTGTGCGCAATTATCTTTGGCACTTTCATTGTATGAGCCACACGTAACGGAACAATATTTGCAGCTGAAAGCATATTTACATGTACTGCATCATATTTTGTTTCTTTTATTATTTTTTTCAGTTCTTTTATATAGCCCTGATAGTTCTTTTTTACATTTGGAATATAGTAGATCCTTCCACCCAGTTTCCTGATTTCCTCTTCATATGCAATTTTATCATACATACACACAAAATCAAACTGTATATCCATATGCACCAGAACTCTATAGTAATTCATCACAAATGCTTCCAGACCTCCGGCAACATTTCCCATTCCAATCTGCAGTATTTTCATGATACGCTCTCCCATCCGTCACTATTGTCCACTCTGAATCCTATTGCGATCCTCTCGAAAAATCATTCCCGTACCGCATAATGTTCCGTCACCTTTTTCTTTAACAGCCGTATCAGTTTCTGATATCCTGTAATCTTCTTAAGAAAATCCAGGCAGTAACTGATTCCCAGCGAAATCACAAGAACTGCAACAGGAATCAGCCAGAATTTTTTTAATGCAAATACATATTTTCCCAGAGAATCTCTCACAAATGTATGTACCAGCCAGATGTTCATGGAATGCTTGCCCAGATACTGAAGGAACAAGGATACAGGCGTAATCCTGAACAAATATTCAACGCAAAAGAGAATCAGCAGGAATGGAACAAGTGCATACCGGAATTCCCAGAAAATTTTCAGGTCGATTTTATGGTACAGGAAAAGGCCGGCACACAGTAAAACAGACAAACAGATGAATTTTAATTTTTTCCGCCTGTATTCATGCAATTTTTGAAAGAAATTATATTTACAACATAACATTCCTGCCACAAATATCAAAAGAAATGAATATGGCTTTGAGCCTCCCTGAAATCCAATACCTAAAATTCTCGGAAGCAAAAAGATAACTGCAATACAGAATATGCCTCCAAATTTCTCAATCGTCCCATCTAACAGAGGAAGCAATATAATAAATACAAACGCAGCACTCATATACCACCATGCCCCGTTAAGACTTTCAGTCTCCAAAAGTCTGGAGATTCCCAGTATATCTGCAAATACGGCGAATCCTTTTTCATAAAAGGTTTCTCCCCACTTGCTCGGATCCTTAAGTCCAAGTCCAAAGTAAATAAGATAGGATACAGCTGCAGTAAACCAGAATCCGGACATAGTGGAAAGAAGATGTCCGGATATCCATTCTGATACTGCATACTTTTCTTTATTTTTCATTTTAGCCGAATATCCATACATCAGCCCGTAACCGGATACAAATGCAAATATTGCCACGCAGATCTTACAGCATTCCGCAATAGCAACAAGCTGTTCTGTTGTCAGCCCGCACAGATCCACCTGATATCTTTCGATTCTGTCTGCAAGACGGTAGCAGTGGTGAAAGATCAGCAGTAACACTGCAAGACCTTTTAAAGCTGCTGAATCTTCTTTTTTTAATCCGTTTTTCATATACTCCTCCGGATATTTCTGACTTCTTAAATTTTTTCTCTGTCAGACAGATATCTCTGTCTGTCCCTGTCAGTTAGTCATTTTCTCATACTGTTCAGAAATCGTATCAATATCTCCGTAAGCGATCAGTTTTCCTTTTTCAAGGATCATAGCCTTATTACAGATTCTCTGAACCTGCGCCAGAGAATGAGAGACAAACAACACTGTTACACCCGAATCAAACATGCTGAGTACTTTCTTCTCACTCTTCTTACGGAATTTCGCATCACCTACAGATAATACCTCGTCCAATATCAGAATTTTGGGAGAAACCACTGTAGCAATCGAAAATCCAAGTCTGGATTTCATACCTGATGAATAATTCTTGATCGGCACATCAATAAAATCCTTCAGTTCGGAAAATTTCACGATCTCATCATACTTCTCATCAATAAATTCTTTGGAATATCCAAGCATTGCTCCGTAAAGATAAATATTTTCCTTTCCTGTATACTGTTGATCAAATCCTGCACCCAGTTCCAGAAGCGGAACCATCTTCCCATGTTTTGTAACTGAACCTTCTGTTGGTTTGAAAACGCCTGCGATAACCTTAAGAAGAGTACTCTTTCCTGCACCATTCAGTCCGAGGATTCCTACCCTGTCTCCTTTTTCCACTGTAAAGCTCACATTCTGCAAAGCCCAGAATTCATTATATTTAATCTCTTTTTTAATTGACTTGATAATATAATCTTTCAGACTGTCTACTTTCTCTTTGCTGAGATTAAATTTCATACTCACATTATCAACAATAATCGCTGGTTGTTTGCTCATTTTTTCTCCTTGTTTTTCAAAAATAATTCGTTCCGCTGCCCTGCAGCCTTCTGTCTCAGTTCTCAGATGTAAAGAATAAAATCATCCTGTTTCTTCTTGAAGCAGAATAATCCAATCACCATTGCCACAACGGAAAAGATAAGTGCATATGCAAAATAATGAATATTCATCGCTTTTCCAAATACTGAACATCTGAAAATATCAATCACACAATACAATGGGTTATATTTCAGTATCCATGCCCATCCACTCTTCAAAAGCTTTTCAGGATAATAGAAAATCGCACATGTATACATAACCAGCATAAGTGCTACAGACCAGAGATATTCCATATCTCTGAAAAATACACCTATTGTTGCCAGGATCATTCCGCATCCATATGACATAATAAGAATCAGTATCAGTGCGATTGGTGCCTGAAGCAGATAGAACGTAGGCTTTACACCAAGTATCACACTCACCATTGCCAGTACGATCAGTGAGATCAGAAAGATCACATAGTTAAAAAGCACACTGGACAGCGGATACAAATATTTGGGTACATATACCTTTTTGATCATTGCCGAGTTCTGACGTATAGATTTCAAAGCGGCCTTGGTGGACTGTGAAAAGAAACTGTACAGGAGTCGTCCGGTCAGGATATATACAGGAAAGGTCCTGTCTGTATTTCCATACAAAGTACCAAATACAATTGTAAGCACGATCATGGTAAGCAGCGGCTCCAGCATAGACCATATCATTCCTAGATAAGAACGTCTGTATTTCAGCTTAATCCCTTTTTTTACCAGTTCTGACAGAAGAAACCGGTATTGCATAAAATTATCAACGTATTTTTTCATGTCCTCTCCATTATTTCTGTTTTTTATTTCATTTTATAATTCTTTTGTGCAGAAATCTGTTATCGTCAGGCGGATATTTGCAATCCGCTTCGCAGTTTATTTTCTTTTTGCCGGACAACTGTCTCTACACAAAACAAACCACCTTGTACTGTATCATATTCTCTGATGTCTTGCAACCGATATCCGTAATTTTGCGCAAAATAAAATCCCAATCTTTCCTGTCATTTTATGGTTATCCCATAAAATAATATAAAAGATCAGGATTTTTATATGTCTTGCCAGTCAGTTAAAATGATCCACTGGAACCCCCATGCGTCTCACCCGAAGAACTTGTATGGGTACTGCTTCCACCGCCACCGGAACTCTCTTCCTTCGGCTTCGCCGTACGTGTGACCTGATGATACAGAAATATATCCCGGCTTCTGTTAATATGAAGACTTCCGTCTTTCATATAATCTGCTGCATCCGGCTTCATATGTACAGTCTTCATCCGGCTTCTCATTACTCCGGTTACGATCAGCGCGATCACAAATCCGACCACAAGCGAAATGAGAAATATCATATAAAAAGGGATGGTTTCCTCCGGCAGATTTTCTGCATCGTACGGTTCTGTGCTCTGTGCCTGAATGATAAATTCTTCGCACAGATCAGCAAACTTCATAAAGCCCTCATAATACTCACCATCGGATAAATATGACCCAAAATTATCCGTCATATATCCCTGTCCTGCATCAGTAAAAATCTGAATAGCCTCTCCATGTGTGGAGATACACCACTTACGTTCTGACATGGTTATCAAAAACAATATACCACTCTTGTCCTCTCCCATGCCATAGTCATTATAATCAAAGAAATCATCTGCATAATCCTGCGGAACTGCACCATCCATAGTCTCCTCTGTGACAACCACAACATCACAGCCGTAGTCCTCGCTGACCTGATCCAGTTTCGCCTCCAGTTCTTCTTCCTGCCTATCATCTAACAGATCTGCAAAATCTGCCAGCCTTTCTGTATGCACTTCTTCTGCCGCATAAACATTTTCTGAAAATGCTTCCGTCACAAATCCTGTTGTACCTGATACAGTAAGGACAGAAGCCAGAAATACAGGTATGATCTTTTTCTTCAGCATATCTTTCGTCCTCCCCTAAAAAATCAGCAGTCCGACAAAGCACAAAACAACCGTAAATACAGCGGTCAGTCCGGCAAGCCATTTCAAATAAATTCCCCTGTCAATCGGAAGGTCTCCTGTCATTTTTCCGGTTTGTCCGTTCATTGCAAATATATATTTCTTATCTTTCCATGTTGTATTCAGAATCCATACCGGATACAGTGCATACTGTGCTTTTCCGCCTGAAATATTTACGTTTGTATTTTCGGGAACAACAGAAGCATAACCCTTCACTGTATCTGCCAGTACTTCCTCTGCGCTCTTTTTCATACGCTCATGTGCCCTGTTGATGCTCTCTTTTTCACTGACATCATACTTATCTGCCAGATATCCGGAAAGATATGCGGTCTGAAAATCCACAGACTCTGAAATTTTAAATGGTTCAATGGATTCCATCAAATCATCTGCCATCTTTTCTGATCCATCTACAGGTACAGAAACGAATGTCATCTCTCCGCTTCGCTCCACAGAATAGTAGCTGGTCTCCGTATAATCATAATCATGGTCACTCCACATTCTTACCTTTGTCGCCTTATAACGCACATCAGCATCAACATCCCCGTCAAAAAGCCAGAACGGAACATACAGCCCCTTAATCTCATCAATATGATTTTCCCTGCGAAATGCTTTTGGCAAAAATGTTCTTCCCTTAATATGCCTGTAATATGCTTCTTTTGCCGCTTTCTTATCCAATTTGAACGGAATCACCAGATCCGGCCTTAATGCACCTTTAAACTTCTCTGTCATAATTACGGAATTTCCACAATACGGACAATTTGATGCTCCTGTATTCTCATCTGCGATAATCTCACCACCACAGGACTGACAGGTATAGACATTCATTCCATCTGTCTCACCTTCCTGCCATTCTCCACCGACATCTGTCTGCCATCCTGACAGATCATCCTGCTGTCCGGCTTCACGCTCCATCTGCGCATCCAGTTCTTTTAATATCTCCGGTTCAAATTCTGTATCACAGTATGGACACTTCATTTTCTGGGACTTACTGTCAAATTCTATTGCACCGCCACAGGCAGGGCATTTATATTCTCTCAGATCAGACATAGACATTTCTCCCCCTGCTGTATTTTACTGTCTTGGCTTTCCACATTCTGCACAGAACTTTCCTGTATTTACCGCACCACAGCTGCATGTCCACTTTCCGGTCGGTCTTGGGCTTCCGCATTCAGAACAGAATTTTCCGGTATTTACTGCGCCGCAGCTGCATATCCACTCTTCCCGCTGCGGTTTCGGTTTACCACATTCAGAGCAGAATTTTCCTGTATTCTCTGCACCACATTCACATTTCCATGTTCCTGCCCCGGATGCCGGCTGCATATTCTGTGCTGCCTGCTGCGCCCCCATCTGATAGAGATTCTGCATATTCGCTCCACCTGCCTGGCCTGCCATGCCCATTCCCATAAATCCGGTCATAGCACCTGCAGTGTTGGAGGCTGCTGATTTCATTGCATCTGCCTGAGCACCGGCAAGTGTCGCTGCTGCCATAGTCGGATCTCTGAGAATGGCATTCTTCTGTGCATCTTTGATAAGCTGTGCATCCTCTTCCGGAAGAGTCACAGGATTCATGGCAATGGAAACAACCGCAAGACCTCTGGTCTGCTGCCATTTTTTCGTAAGGGCTTCATTCATGGCATCGCATAATTCCAGAACATGTCCCGGAATGGCACTTGGACGGATCTGAAGTTCTGAGATTTTTGCAAATGCAGGCTGAAGAGCACTTACAAATTCTGTCTTTAACTGAACTTCAATTTCTTCTCTGTCATACTGCTGTTCAACATTTCCGCACACATTTGTATAAAACAGGAGCGGATCGACAATCTTATAAGAATATACTCCATTACAGCGCACAGATACATCTATGTCAAGACCGATATTTCTGTCAACTACCCGGAATGGGATTGGATTTGCTGTTCCGAATTTATTATCTACCAGTTCTTTTGTATTAAAATAATAAACCCTCTGGTCTTTGCCTGTATCGCCGCCAAATGTAAAACGCTTCTTTACTGTATCAAAAGTCCTGTGGATCCCCTCTCCCAGACTTCCGGCAAAAATACTTGGTTCTGTGGATGCATCATAGGTAAACTGTCCGGGTTCTGCACAAACCTCCACAACCTTTCCCTGTTCTACGATGATCATACACTGACCATCTGCAACAGCAATTCCGGAACCGCTTGAAATAATATTATCACTGCCTTTTTTGTTGGAAGAACGTCCGCCTACTCTCTTCTCACCCTTTACAACCAGAACATCTTTATCTATTGCATCGCAGTAAAAAAACTCCTTCCACTGATCTGCCATTGTTCCGCCAAATGCACCGGCTGCTGCTTTGATCAATCCCATAATTTATATCTCCTTCCTGATTACATATTATTTTATACATATTTCTTACAGATATTTTCTACCCATATTTCCTGTTAGTGTGCCGACAAGTTGATTTCTCGAACAATCTTGCGTCTAAATTTCTTATTTTGCGGGTAATTATGTGTGTTTTTTTACAATATAATATTTTTACAGTTACAAATTGATATTTATAAGTTCATCATATCATACATTTTCCGAATTGTCATGCGCAAAAGCTCCTCTTTTCTGTCATTTTGCAACATATGAGCACATAAATCGCTGCTGTCCACTCCACAGTAACTACAAATCACTTTTTTCTGTTAATAAAGCAGTAAATCTCTCCCATTCCTGTAACTATCATACAGAGTGGCAGAACTCCCTTTGCCAAAGGTGAAATAAACATTATCTGTCCCAAAACACCCGGACCCAGAGACTCTCCTATATTTTCCGTAAAATTATAAATACCTATAGACTTATCTTCCCCGTATTCTTTTACAGATTTAAGATCCAGGAAATACATCTGCTGGGCAGTTTTTCCAAAACATGCACTGATTCCCATAACAATCAATGCAAGGAGCATTCCCGGTAATTTGGGATAACATACGAAGGCCAGCAGTGCGAGAACATTTAACCCAACGGCCAGATACATAGAAGAATATTTCATCTTTTCAATAGCCCATTGTGTTATTCGATTTCCCAAAATAACCGGAATTTCTGCATACAAGAGAAGTAACAATGTGGCGGTTAATTCTGAAAAACCTTCATTATCACAAAACAGCGGTACAACTTTCCCTCTTTTGCAGTATCCCGTTCCAGCATTGCACCAACACTGATAATTACAACTACAAGGAGAATCCATGTTGTTGAAACAAAAATAAAAACATTTCTCTGTCCAAACTGTACAGCCAGAAGACTTCCCAGCATAATACCAAAATTAAGCCCTGCGAGATAGGCACTGTTGTAGATGGCCAGACCCTCCATCCTGCTCTGAGGATCAACAATTCTGCTGATCAGGATATAAACTGTATTTGTCATAAAACCTACGCCAATTCCATCCAGGATCAGTCCCGTCACGATCAGAACATAGGATGGTGCAATAAACAGCATAAGATTTCCCGCAAAAGAACATAATCCGCTCAAAACAGCAAGTTTTCTGATTCCAAATTTTACGGCGAGCTTCTGACATATCAGCGATGTCACTCCTATCACAAAGATATTAATTGTAACAGGCAGCGAAGCCGCCAGTTCCGTATTATGAAAATGAGCATTCTGAACATAGCGCATAAGATATACCGGAAGAAAAGATGCGGTCATATCATAGGTGGCAAATACACCAAATATAATCAGCCTTATCCAATGACACGGAAAAATACCGTTCTCCTTTTTCTCCCTCTCCTGATATTTTCTTTTGTCTTCCAGAAAAGCCAGTACCTCTTCAAAAAAGATGCCAAACAGCAGAATAAGAACTGCCAATACTGCCACAATACCTTTGATAATATCAGTTAATATCTGGTTTAATACTATCAGCTCTGTTCCTACTGCAACAACACCGGTAATTTCTCCTGATTCGTTTTTTATCGGAATTTTTATGTAGGTACAACTTCCGGCAATATCATCCTTCCCTTTATTCCATACTGCCTTTCCTGTCCCAACGCTGTAATGTTTTCACAGAGACACCTAATAATTCAGCAAAATCTTTTGGTTTATAATTAGTGATATTCGATGTGTTCATAGCAATATCTCCATGAGCATATTTTAACACATTTAATCACTAATATTATTGATCACTTAAAAATCCTCCTTTTTCAGATAATGTCAAATTTCTGTTCTGTCAGCATCTTCTGCCACCATCTGTATATTCACTCTATCTACCTTGCTATCTGCAAATTGCTTCATTACTGAACAACTCCCATATTTATCATATTCATTGTAACATAAACAGGAGATGAATGCATCATCTCCTGTCTATTGTTTACCTGTATTTTGTGGAATTGATTACTGTTCACTCCGTTCACAGCAACACGCTTCGCAAAGTATGTCTCGGGATTTTGGCATAGGCAACCTGTCAGTTCTGCTATTTATTTTTATTCTTTACTTCTTCCCACGCCTCATCATCAAATTTCTGTTTCTTAAAGTAATAGATTCTGTCTTCGTCTGTAATCTCGCGGATTACTTTACATGGATTTCCAGCTGCGATCGTATTATCCGGGATATCTTTGGATACTACACTTCCTGCACCGATCACTACATTACTTCCAACGGTAACACCCGGAAGAATCACTGTATTTCCGCCGATCCATACATTATCTCCCACTGTTACAGGAATTCCGTATTCATATCCTGAATTACGGCTGTCCGGATGAACCGGATGACCCGCTGTATAAATGGAGACATTTGGCGCGATCTGAACATTTTTTCCACATGTTACTTTTCCCACATCAAGGATTGTCAGATTATAATTGGAATAGAAATTCTCACCTACTTCAATGTTCCAGCCATAGTCACAGAGGAATGGTGCTTCCACCCAGACATTTTCGCCTGTTTTTCCAAAAATATTCTTGATTATCTGAGGCGCTTCCTTACTCTGTCTGGATGGCGGCAGCTGATTAAAATCATAGATTTTCTGCTTGCATGCCTGTCTGTCTTCCTCCAGACCATCTAGCCATGCCTTATATGGAAGTCCGCTTAACATTCTTTCTCTCTGATTCATTGTTGTATCTCCCTTATTTTATATTTTTTATAAAAATCATTTCAGCCCAAACGCCGCCATCTCCGCCTGTACATTGCGACTGCCTGTAAATGTCTATAAAACTGAACTCACTATTAATAAATAGTATAATCCCCAAAACAGTTTCTGTAAATATTATCAACCGAAAAAAGGAGACTGCCGCATATTCATGCAGACAGTCTCCCGGTATTTCTTATCTTATCTATTCTGTTATACTAATGCAGCACCTAAAGCTTTGCAAGCATCTGTAGCTTCATCATCTGGCTCTTCCTGGCAGATCACGCTGTCGCATACAAGATTTGCACCTGCTTCTTTACAGGACTCTTCCCAGTTACGCATCCATTCGCCGTCTCCCCATCCATAAGAACCAAACAGAACGATGTTCTTGCCTTTCAGGGCATCTTTGCATCCGTCAAACATTGGCTCGAATTCTGTATCTTCGAGAACTTCATCTCCCATTGCAGGGCATCCGAAGGCGATTGCATCATATTCAGCAACTTTAGAACCGTCAAAATCCTCACAGGTATGAAGAACAGCTTCGCCGCCTTTTTCCCTGATTCCGTCTGCAACTGCGTTTGCCATTGCTTCTGTGTTTCCTGTGCTGCTCCAATATACAACTGCTACTTTACTCATGATTAAAATCCTCCTTAAATTTGCTCTGCCTTTTTCTTTGCCGCAAAGCCATGATTTATATTATAATAAAAAGTCATACGGCTTTTCTATTATACTGATTCTTAAACGAACTCTCCATCCCTGCTATATTACTGTATATAGCTTCTTCCTTACGCTGCCACCGTCAGCTGACGTACACTTCTTCCCTGATTCCAGAGACGTACATACACGCTGGTACATTTCTTAAATCTGGCAAAAGCCTTTATTGCCTCACATTCATTGCAGTAAACCTTCCAACAACCTACACATTTACAGTTCTGCCCTGCATTCTTGATAAATCCGATCACATCTCCCAGTGGATATCCCAGAAATAATCCGATTTCATGAGGAAAATCTTCTCTCTGGGCCAGGCGGCTTCTCAGTCTCTCAAGTGCATATGCAGGATCTGTACTCTCATACCCATACTTCTTTATGAAATTCGCAACACCAGGTTTCTTCAGATCTCTTTCAAGGCTTGAGAACCGGCAGACATAAATCAGCGCCTTTTTCTCACTCCTGCGAAGTACTGTGAGGGAAACGCCTTTTTCTCTTACACATTCATTAAAGCCTTCTACGCTTTTCCATAATTCTTCCTCAGATTCATATTTATATGTAAAAAGATTTCCGGTTTTAATAGATGCTAATGTAGGTGAACAATGTTCGATCACAGATTTCTCCAGCATGTTATGATTCCTTTCTCAATGGCAGAATATTAGTTAGGCTACGCTAACTATCTATCAAAAAATAAATCTTTACGAAACATTTTATTGCTTTTGTTTGCTGCAAAGCTTGAATTACTGCTATAAAAAGACCTTCAACAGATCGTTCAGCAGTTTGAGTTATTTATGTCTAACTTCATAACTTAATATATACTATCTCTGGTATTCTGTCAAGTTAATTTTGTATAACTTTTTTTAGTAACTGTTACTGTTCACTCCGTTCTCAGTAATACGCTTCGCGATGCACAGAATTTATGCTAATCGCATAAATTCGCGCGGTATATCTCGGGTTTTCTGTGACCTTCGCTCACAAAAAACACCTCGCGGGATATTACCAGTGAACAGTAACTAGTAACTGCCCTTTTTAACCGAATCAAATAAGTCCCCGGGGGCGGTTGCAAGAAACAATAAGCAATGGGTAGGGACTTGCTTGTATCAGGAGGAGTGACAACTCCTTCTGATACACTGTGAAACAGTTATTCGATGTAGCGCCGCATAGCGAAGCGGATAATTTTATCCGCTTGACCATAAAATCTCAACCTTCTATACAGATCGTACTTCCAACTCCATCTTCTGTCCGTTTCTTTGTTACTATGATCTTCTTATCAATACGTTCTTTCAGCTCTGCTACATGGGAAACAATCCCCACCAGTCTGCTTCCCTGACTGAGATCCTTCAATGCACGGATTGCCTGATCAAGAGCATCTTCATCCAGAGATCCGAAACCTTCATCCACAAACATGGTATCAAGCTGGATCCCACCGGAACTTGACTGAATCTCATCAGAAAGTCCCAATGCCAGAGACAGGGATGCCTGAAATGTTTCTCCGCCTGATAAGGTCTTGACACTTCGAACAGTTCCATTGTAATGGTCTACTACATCCAGTTCCAGACCGGTTTTCCCTACCCTGCTCTTGTTTTCTTTTCTGCGAACTAACTCGTACTGACCGCTGCTCATGGTCATCAGACGGATATTGGCACGCGCAAGAATGCGGTCAAAATACTGCATCTGGATGTAAGTTTCCAGCATGATCCTTGCCTTACCTGTAATCGTACCATTGGCAGTGTCTGAGAGAGATTTCATCCACTTCCAGCGGGTTTCCGTTTTCAGAAGTTCTGTCTGCTGTCTGCGGATTTTTTCATACATGTCACTGTTGATTTCCAGACGGGCATGGACCTCATCACGATTTTCTGAAAGTGATTTCTTTTGCTGTGCAAAGTTTTCTTTCTGAACATTCAGTTCCTCAGCTGAAATACTTATGGATTCTTTTAACTGTTCTGTCAGAGATGCGATTACAGAATCCAGCTCTGTCATTCTCTTTTCTAATACTTCTCTCGCTTCTGTTACTGTTTTATAATGTATTTCAAGCTTCTTTTGTTCCTCAGTCTTAAGCTGGATCTGAGACAGGATTTCTTCCTTTGTCCTCTCACCCAGCTCTTTTTCCATATTCTCTCTCTGCTTCTGCAGCTGCTCATATCTGGATTTCTCTGCTGCTGTCTGCTGCTGATTCTGATTGATCTGGTCTGTGATCGTTGTGACTTCTGTCTGAGTCTTACCAATCTGCATCTCCAGAAGTTTTCTCTGTTCCAGAAGTGCTGTCAGATCCTTTTGTTTCTGTTCCAGAATATTCTGCTGCTGATTCAGCCATTCTGCTGCTTTCTTTCCCTGCAGCAAAGCCTGTGATACATTACAGGTTTCCTTTTGATACACTGTTTCACTGCTGTGATCCTGTGACAGTTCCGGATCAGTTTTCATCCTCTGTCTTGTATCTTCTTCATGAATCCATGTCAGTACAGGTTCCTCCAATTGGTTCTGCAGCTGTTCCTGGATACTCTCCAGCTGACTCTTCCTTTTTTCAAGACTGATCTGTAATTTCTGAAATTCTTTTGCATGCTGTTCTGACTGTGTGATGAACTCTTCCTTTTTCTTCAACAGATCCTGATAAGCTTTTTTCTGTTTTTGAATTTCTTCTAATCCTGTCTGTACACTGCTTTCCTGATTTTTTACAAATAAACATAATTCATGATCAGGAAGTTCCTTTCGAAGTATCTCTTCGGCTTCCTCTTGTGGCAGAAACTGTGCTGCATAGCTTTTAACCCCTTCTGTCAGTTCTTCCCTGCAACGCTGCACCAGTCCTGCTGCCTCTCCTGCCTGCACACTTGCGTCAGATGCCACTTTTTCTGCAGCCTCTGTTAACTTTTTCTGTTTTTTCAGCTGTTCTTCTGTGGGAACTTCCTTCGGAATCTGCGTAAGCTTTGGATGATGAACAGAACCACATACCGGGCATGGCATCCCATCCTGAAGATCTGCTGCCAGTATACCTGCCTGCCCATCCAGATAGGCCTGCTCCATTTTGTTTAAAATTTCTTTTATTTCTGTCCGTTTCTGAGAAGCGGTCAGATAACCCTTCTTTTTTCTCTCTGCTTCCTTTTCCAGATCCTGATACCGTTTCTGCTGATCTTCTATTTTCTCTATCTGCTGCAAACGTATGACCAGACTGTTCTCTTTAATTTCCAGATTCCCACCGGAAACAATTTTCTCTTCCAGATCAGTCAAATCCTTTTTTATCTGTTTCGCAAGTTGTTCTTCCTGCCCGGACTGTATTTTCAGTTCACTGATTTTTGTCTGAAGAAACTCCAGATTTCCACAGTTCTTATAAATTCCTGCATAAAGAGTATCTATTTTCTCTTTCCGGAAATCTGTTTCTGCTTTTTCTTTTTCTGCACCGTCTGTTGTCTGATATTCTTTTTGTTTTTCTTCAAGCACAGCTTTCATTTCTTTCTGACGATTCTGCAGCTCTGTACCGTCCGTTCCCAGTTTCTCTATCTGCAGGGAAGCCTTCTCTGTTTCTCTGAGCAGATTTTCCAGATTTGTATAACGCTCCAGATTCTCTTTTTCTTTCTGTATGGAAAGCATCAGGCGTTGGATCTCCTCAGGTTCCTTTGCCCCATTTTCTGCAGCTTTTTGTGCCTGTTCCAACTGCGGAAGCAATACCTCTTTCTCTTGCAGAAACTGTTCCTTCCTTGCCTTTGCATCTACTTCTTTATGAGCCTTTCCCAAAAGCTGATTTATTTTTTCCAGTTCTTTATCGTTCTCTTTGATCTGCTTATTCAAATTTTTCAGCGTCTCTTTATCTACCTTCAGAAACTGCTCCAGGATTTCCAGACCTTCTTCCAGATTTCCCTCAAAGCCATTCTTCTCCATCAATATCCACTGTTGTCCCAACTGGTCTTCTGTAGAATATCTGATCTGTTCCGTATACTGGCGGATACTTCTCAACAGCTCTTTATACGCCTTGTCCAGACCACCGGCCTCGAATTTTAATTTTTCCTGAATCACCTTATAAATATCCGTATGGAAAAGCTTTCTGAAAATGTTGCTGCGTTCCTCTGTGTCAGCCAGCAGCAATTTCCTGAAATCTCCCTGTGCGATCATGGCAATCTGCGTAAACTGCTTCATATCTAACCCGATCAGATCAGTAACTGTCTGATTCACTTCCTTCAGTTTTGTCACAGGAGCTCTTCCATCAGAAAAAGTAAGCAATGCTTCCCCTTTCTGGGTGGTCATTCCGGTACCTCTGGTCTTTGGGCGCTCATAATCCGGGCTTCGCTTCACTGTATACACTGCATCTTTATATTCAAAAATATATTCCGCATACGTAGGTGTTTCCGGTTTTGCATACTTGCTTCTGAGCATGGATGCCTCCCGAACTCCTCCGCTTGTCTCCCCGTACAACGCAAATGTAATCCCATCAAAGATCGTCGTTTTTCCTGCTCCCGTATCTCCGGTCACCAGAAAAAGTCCCTGTCCTCCAAGCTGTGTAAAATCGATCACAGTCTCATCCGCATATGGACCAAATGCAGATAATGTCAGCTTCAATGGTTTCATATGCGCACCTCCTTCAGATCCTGGATCAGTTTCTCCACAAACTCTGTCTGTTCTTCTTTCATAGGTTCATTATTTAACAGTTCATAAAACTCCTCAAACAGCTCCAGCTCTGACTTCTGTTCCTGAGCCTCCACTGCCTGAACCTCCCGATTCTCACGTGTTCGTTTATTATCATATTCCAGACGCATCAGGTTGGGATAAACAGTACGCAGCTTCTGAAGTGCCCCCGGCACATCTTCCTCATCTGTCAGGGTAATCTGAAGATAATCCATCTTATTTTCAGCAGTATAATGATCCTTCGCCGTCACATCCATATAGGTTCCCCTCAGCTTACGCATATTCCGTCTGGGAATCAAGGGTACTGTACTGACCCTCACATTTCCCTTCTCCAGAAGCTCCACAATCGTTACCGACTTTTTATGATCTGCTTCCGAAAAAGAATACTTAAGCGGCGTCCCACTGTAACGCAAGGTCTCTATCCCCATTTTCTGAGGTCTGTGGATGTGTCCCAGTGCCACATAGTCAAAATCCTTAAATACTTCCGCACTGACATTGTCAAGACCGCCAACCCATGTTTCTTCTGAGTCACTTCTGTCTGCTCCGGTCACAAACTGATGTGCCACCAGCACATTTCTCTGTGTCGTATCGATCTCACACTCCTGCAGAGCAGCCATAACACCCTCTTCATAAGTATTAATGTCATCCCTCTGTAAAGCATGGCGTACTGCCGCAGGTTTCAAAAAGGGCAGAAGATATACAGATATTTGTCCATACTGATCTTTTAACACAATCCTTTTCATCTCTCCATCATAAACCTGCGAAATATAAATATCACTGCTTTCAAACAGCTTCGCCCCAAAGGAAAGCCTTTCTGCAGAATCATGATTTCCACTGATCATGTACACCGGGATCTCAGCTTTAGCCAGTCCTGTAATAAATTCATCAAACAGCTGCACTGCCTCTGCCGACGGCACTGTCTTGTCATAAACATCCCCTGCTATCAGAACTCCATCAACTTTCTGTTCCTCAAAAATTTTGCTCATCTGATCCAGAATATATCTCTGATCCTCCAGCATGGAAAAATCATGCACCCTTTTTCCAATATGCAGATCTCCAATATGCGCAAACTTCATCCCACATCTCTCCAATCTAAATATCATTCCTGCCTACTCTACCTGCCGGCGGCATTCTGATCAATTATTTATTCCACTTTCAGAATATTTTTGCTATCCTGATACTCCTCCGGAATCTCTTCTGTAAGAATTTTAGCATCTGTAAACCCGCCGAATGTCACAGAACTTACTTCTCCAAACTTTGACTTATCTGTCAGGATATATACATCTTTGCACTGCTTCATTGCAGTACTCTTTACAATTGCTTCACTGGTATCCGGTGTGGTAAAGCCTTCTCTTCTAGTGATCCCGTTGGTTCCGAAGAAGCCCTTTGTAAAATGATACATCTGAATCATCTGCATCGCCTGACTGCCTACGACTGCCTCTGTTGAACTCTTAAGTTCTCCTCCGATCAGGTAAACCCGGATTCCCATCTTTGCCAGAGGCTGGGCATGGGATACTGCATTTGTGACAAAAACAGCCCTTGCACCCGCCAGATATTCCAGCATCAGGCCAGTGGTAGTTCCTGCATCCAGATAAACGAAATCATCTGACGTTATCAGGCTGGCTGCATATTTTGCAATCTTCTTCTTTTCTTCTTTATTTAATTCTGATTTCTGTGCCACTGTCGGTTCATAGGCAGTTACTTTATGATTTAATGCTACTGCGCCGCCGAAAACCTTGGTAAGTTTTCCCGCTTTGTCCAGTGCAGTGATGTCTCTGCGCACTGTGGACTCTGATGCGTCCAGAAGTTCTCTCAGTTCTGTTACTGTAATACTTTTTCTTTCTTCCAGAAGCTTCAGAATAATGTCAAATCTCTGTTCTGTAAGCATATGCTTCTGCCTCCATTATATATTTACTTTGATTGTTTACTTCTGATTATTTTCTCCGATATCTACGAATTGCTCCGCTGCTTCGCAGCTCCCGCAATTCTACGTTACTGTTCACTCCGTTCACAGTAACGTAGCCAAAATTCATTCCAGATTG
>SAMEA3387500__coassemble_683_pt1 | contig 71285 bp, 60 predicted proteins | sample SAMEA3387500__metabat2_low_PE_011 | metagenome-assembled genome bin SAMEA3387500 (sample SAMEA3387500) | Felis catus | biome: Faeces | place: United Kingdom | collected 2012
ATTTCTTATCAGAAAGATTTACTTTCCATAGACACAAGAATTTTTACACCCTCCAAAAAAATCATAGGTTTAATTCCCAAAAGCCACCAAGAGATTTTTCTTATCTCCTGGCAGCTTCTCTTCATTATATCATTAAATTATTGTACAACACTCATGCTTTCATCGATCCAGTTCTGAACCATCGCAGCACTTACTTTAAGATAGTGGGCTATTTTTTCAGTTTTCATTCCATCCGCAGCCATGGACAAAGCAGTTTCTTTTGCCTGTGGCACCACAATTTCATAAAAATAGAATCCCAGATAGCCGATATTTTCCAACTTGATGATGACAATACTCCTGTATGAGAGATAAAGCCCAAAAGAAAAGCAGTTTGAACCGAGAGTAACTAACTCGATAATCAAGCTGCTTTTTCATATCACGTTATTCAATTCATCAAGACTTCTGCAATTATCTCTGCTCCTATCTGGGAACCTTTTTCATTTGGATGGCACCCATCATCCTCATAAAGATTTACTTTATCTGAAAGTTCATAAAATTTCTTTCCAACATCTGCAATCAAAGTATGGTTTCTATCTGCTGCTAGGTGATAAGCTTCATACAGTTTCTGATACATCTCATCATAATCCATTCCAAAAGTTTCCAACTTCTTTCCTCCACGTTGATATGCCCAGGTCGCATAAAAAACTGGCTTTGCTCCATTCTCCCTGATCTTCTCACAGAGTTTTTCTGCATTTTCAAGGAAACTGGCTTTTGATGTAATTGGACCATTGCTCATTTCCTGTAAAATGACAAAATCCCATTTTTCATTTTGCAAAGCTTCCTGTGTACTCTTTCCCATCTTTGTTTTCGGATTTAACTGATCTGCCAATCTTTCCCCTCCACGGGTATGTTGCACAATCTCTGCACCGGTCAACTCAGCCAACATGTCCGGCATATGATTTGCCGTTGTAAAACTGTTTCCTAACATCAATATTCTCATCTTCTATATTCCTTTATTATGCGCATTTACTTCTATCGCATAAACCAATTCCGTATGTTCATCAAACAAAACCCACTCCACCAGATCAAAATCATCTGGATGTTCCTTCAAAAATCCAGCAACTGTATTTACTGCAATTTTTGCTGCAAGTCCAACCGGAAATGAATACACTCCTGTAGAAATTGACGGAAATGCGATTTTTCTGATTTTGTGTTCCAGTGCCAGCTGCATAGAAGATAAATAACAGCTTGCAAGTAATTCTTTTTCATTTTGATTCCCACCATTCCATATTGGTCCTACTGTATGGATAACATACTCACAAGGGAGCTTATATGCTTTTGTAATTTTTGCCTTCCCTGTCTCACATCCATGTAATGTTCTGCATTCTTCCAAAAGTTCTGGTCCTGCTGCTCTGTGAATTGCTCCATCCACACCTCCGCCACCAAGAAGTGAATTATTCGCAGCATTTACTATTGCCTGAACATCTGTAATTTTTGTAATGTCTCCTCTGATTGTTTTCAACAATTCCATAATTTCTTTACTCACACTTTCTGTATTCTTCCAAAATGTCATTTGCTCCATAGATATTCTGGGAGTGTTCCATATTGCTGTTGCACATATTCAAAGATTTCTTCTTTACTCACACTCTATTCAGTTCCTGTTTTCTCTTATGTCCTGTTCTCAATCATACCACATTTCCAACCTTCCTACTACTGCCCAAATCCTTTTGCAATTTGAACCTCTATTCCTGCAAGTATTATAAATCGCTTTACATTTAGCTACCGAAATCTCCACATTTTTCTTAAAAATCATGCGAAGTTTTCGTTAAGAAGTTCGTACGCAGGTTTTACGAAAACCATGACGAACATTTTACGAAAATCCGTTTAAAAAGTTACATGAATTTATAATGCAATATATGAAGTGGTGTATATAAGAAAAACCCTTGAAAATACTGGATTTTCAAGGGTTTTAAGACTCTTTTTAAAGTTCTGCAAAAACCAGATTACTGTGCCATCTGTTTTGCAACTTCTTCTGCAAAGTTCTCTTCTTTCTTTTCGATACCATCACCTGTCTCGTAACGTACGAAACCTTTAACAGTGATCTTAGCACCGTTTTCTTTAGCAACCTGCTCTACGTATTTAGCTACAGACTGTTTTCCGTCTTCAGCTTTAACGTATGTCTGGTCAAGAAGGCAGATTTCTTTAAGCTCTTTTTTGATACGTCCTGTAATCATTCCTTCGATAACCTTAGCCGGTTTCTGGGATTCTTTCGGATCGTTCTGGATCTGAGCCATAAGGATTTCTTTCTCATGCTCAATGTATTCTGCGCTTACTTCGCTATCGCTTGTGTACTGTGGTTTCAGAGCTGCAATCTGCATTGCTACGTTCTTAGCCATTTCTTTAACAGCATCGTTAACTACGTCTGTTTCAACGTCTACAAGAACACCGATCTTACCGCCCATATGTGTGTAGGAAGCAACGAAACCGTTCTCTTCTGTAACCTGAGCAAATCTTCTGATGTTCATGTTCTCGCCGATAACTGCGATCTGAGCTGCAAGAGCTTCTTTAACAGTCTTAGTTGTATCAAGTGCCCATGCTTCTGCAAGGAAAGCATCGATATCTGCTGCTGTTGTGTTCATAGCCTGAGCTGCTACATCTGCAACGTAGTTCTGGAACTTTTCATTCTTAGCTACGAAGTCTGTCTCAGCGTTAACTTCTACAACAACTGCTTTCTTTCCGTCTTCGGAAACTAAAGTTTTGCAAAGACCTTCTGCTGCTACACGGCTTGCTTTCTTCTGTGCTGTAGCAAGACCTTTTTCGCGAAGGAATTCTACTGCTTTATCCATATCACCTTCTGTAGCTGTAAGAGCTTTCTTACAATCCATCATTCCGGCGCCGGTCATTTCTCTTAATTCTTTTACCTGTGCTGCTGTGATAGCCATTTCATTTTCCTCCTGAATAATATTCGTAAATCGCCCGGAGGGGCTTTTCCTTTTTCAATGACAGGAAAGCCTGTCGGCTTTCCTGTACTGGTTCAAAAAATTATTCTTCTGTAGCTGCGAACTCTTCAGATTCAGCTTCGATTTCACCGTCTACATCTGCAGTACCCTGTTTTGCTTCGATAACAGCGTCTGCCATTTTGGAAACGATTAATTTTACTGCACGGATTGCATCATCGTTACCCGGAATTACATAATCCAGTTCTTCCGGATCGCAGTTTGTATCGCAGATACCGATAAGCGGGATTCCTAATGTATGAGCTTCCTGTACGCAGATTCTTTCTTTCTTAGGATCTACGATGAAGATTGCATCCGGGAGTCTCTTCATTTCTTTGATACCGCCGATGTTTTTCTGTAATTTTGCAAGTTCTTTTTTCAGCTCAATAACTTCTTTCTTAGGAAGAACGTCAAATGTTCCATCAGCTTCCATAGCTTCGATTTCTTTCAGTCTTGCAATACGGCTCTGGATAGTTTTGAAGTTTGTAAGCATACCACCTAACCATCTCTCGTTTACATAGAACTGTCCGCAACGCTCTGCTTCTGTTTTGATAGCATCCTGAGCCTGTTTCTTTGTTCCTACGAATAAGATGCTTCCACCGTCTGCTACGATATCAGCGATTGCATTGTAAGCATCGTCAACCATACCTACAGACTGCTGTAAGTCGATAATGTAGATACCGTTTCTCTCTGTGTAGATGTATGGAGCCATTTTAGGGTTCCATCTTCTTGTCTGATGTCCGAAATGTACGCCTGCTTCTAAAAGCTGTTTCATTGAAATAACGCTCATGTTTGTTCTCCTTTTTGGTTAATTTCTTCCGCCCGGTTCTTTTTCCTGGGGACCCAGCCTCACACCGCAGGGCACCATCCGCGGGAATCTCCGAACGTGTATATTTTTGCATGCACAATAGATGCGCATGACTCGCAACTTCTGTAGTATAGCATACAAAAACCCTCCATGTAAAGAGGGTTTTTTGCAAATTTTTTATTATTTTTACAGTTTCTTCCAGGTTCTGATCTGCTTCTGACAAACTCAGTTTCCTGCACTTTACCGACACATGTTATAATGTCCATTATATCAGCGGACAATCAACCATGTATTCTTACAATTTTACTTATTTTGTGACAACACTTTCTTTTAATCTCTTTTCTTCTTCTGCAGTCAACTGTCGGCATTCGCCTTTTTTGAGATCATCCGGCAATGTCAATACTCCCATGGAAATTCGTTTCAGATAGACGACTTTCTTTCCTACTGCTTCTGTCATTCGCTTGACCTGATGGAATTTCCCCTCTTTGATCGTAAGCTGAATTTCTGATGACCATCCTGACGGGTACTGTTCCAGTTCTGTCTCTTCAACTTTTCTTGTACTGAGGATCTCCAGTTTTGCCGGCATTGTGGGATTTTTTTCTCCGATTTCCAGACCATCTGCGAAGCGCTGCACATCCTCTTTGGTCATACATCCGTCTGTAACCGCATAATAGGTCTTGTCCACATGTTTTTTTGGAGAAAGCAATTCATGCGCCAGTGCTCCGTCGTCTGTGATCAGAAGCAGTCCTTCCGTATCTTTGTCCAGTCTTCCCACCGGAAACAGGCCTTTTCTGTCTGATGCTACAAGTTCCATCACTGTTTTGTCCCGCTTATCTTCTGTGGCACTAACATACCCTGCCGGTTTGTGCAGAAGATAATAGACAAATTCCGGTGCCTGGGAAATTCTGTTTCCGTCCAGAACTACTTCATCCTCTTCACTGACCTTGATCTCCGATTTCTTTGCAGGCACACCATTGACCTGGACTTTTCCTTTTTGAATAAATTTTTTTACCTCACTTCTGGTTCCTGCTCCTGCATCTGCCAGGAACTTGTCCAGACGAACTGCTTTCTTCATTCTTCTTCCTCGCCAGTTTCTACTATTTTCTTTATAAATTCCGGCTCTTTCGCTTTCAGTACAGCAAACTCTATTCCGTTTAGCGATTCTCCGGCAGACTCTGTACTGTTCAGAGCCACTTTCACACTCACACCCGCCTCCGTTTCCAGCCATGCCGGACACTCCAATTCACGGATCAGGCTCTGGGCTAATTCTTCTTTCTGTTCAGAATCTGTGACATCCATTTCTTCTGCATTATATGTCACTGAATAATCGTACTGTTTCAGATTTTCTTTTTCCGTAACAAAAGCATAACCTTTTTCTTTCAGGAAAACAAGTGTCCGCTTAAATGTCGGGAAAATATATCTTCCTACTTCTGCATAGGATTCCGGTGCAATATGCTCATCCATATCTGCACAGGAAGTAGCGTAAAGCTCCATCTGTCCACACGGGATTCCTATAAGTTCCTGCGGTGAGGCTTCTGCTATATCCTGTTTCAGCAGATCCAGCAGCTTCTGACTGTCAGATTTTTCCAATGTTACAGAGTACTGATCATCTAATTCATTTAAAGGATCTACTTTTATAAAAGACACTTTCTGTCTGTACTTTTCCAGAATATCATATTTATTATCTTTTAATGTTCCCTGCTCATAGCATGCTTCCAGCAGTCTGCCAAGCTGCTCCGCTGTCACTATATATTGTCTGGTAATATCGAAACCGCTCTTCTTTTTAAACTGAACTCCTATTTCTGTTCCGCTGCACTCCTTACTGTTCTGATAAGACGCAATTTCTTTTAACACTTCATAGATTTTATCTGACATTCCTGCATCTGTCCATCTGCCATAATTTCCGCCCATAAAATAAAAGAGTCTGTCCAGTTTATATGAACCAGAACTCACTTCCATCTGCGGTTCATTCACACTCTCAGTTCCTATCCACTCCAGATTCAGACTGATTCCCTCAGTTTTTGCCATTGTCGGAATTCTTGTATCATATCCGATGGCATCTGTGTGTAATATCCAGGCACTGACAGCTACACATATTCCCAAAAGCAGAAGCTGCAGCTTATGTGCTGCCATTTTACGGAAATCCATTGCAAAAATAACCTGCAAAATTCCATAAAATACAACTGTCCCCAGCACAAGCCCGAATATCCACCAGCCAGTCCTGTTCTCTTCCGGTCCGATCAGCGCAAACATCGTTCCAATTGCCAGAGCAGCAGGGATTACGACCATAAACAAAAGGATTGGTTCCAGAAATCCGTAAACAAAAGATTTTCCTGTTTTCTCAGCTGAACGCTTTGTATATGCCAGATATGCACATACTGCCAGAACAATCAGAAGCAGTATCCCGCCCACTATAATGATCCAGAAATTCTTTTGTCCTGAATAAGTCCGCAATGCCACGGAAATAGATACAGGTGAAAGAAAAACAGATATCTTTTCTGCCATTCCCTCTTTAAGTCCCATATTCGTTCTGAAATACATCATTTCCAGCACCCATAAAAGAATGCCCAGTATCGGTCCGTAAAGGTAAACACAGCATAATGACAGAATACCTGCCAGAATATTTCCCGCAATTGCCAGTGCCAACACTGCTCCGAAATACAGCAGCAGATACATAAGCAAATGTTCCAGAAACATTTTCCCCGCTGCCGTGATCAGATGACTACCATGTCCTTTGCTGACTGCGATCGCCATTGTGATCAGTTCCATGATCACATATGGAACCAGATACAGCACCAGACCTCTGATTGCTTTTTCCCAAAAGAACCTGCTTCTTGTTACCGGAAGACTGTGATAAAAATCAATCTTATCTCTGGAAAAAAGATACCAGAATTCATTCAGGGCATTTACAACGGCCGCAAGCATTGTAACCAAAAAGCCTGGAACTATCAGATAGGAACAGATCATGGCAAAAGTCATCCTGTGGATTTCATCCGTCTGATTTCCGATCAGCATCAGTTCTGCTACCGGAAATGCAACCATAAACCCCAGTAACAACAGCACCAGAATCCAGGTACTGCCTTTTAAGCTGCTTCTTAATGATCTACCAGAAAATGTTTTTGACTTCATAGCCTGCCACCTCCGTTTCGCTGATAAATATCTCCTCCAGTGTCAATGGAATCACTTCGCAGAATATTGGATTCTGTGTCTGTACTTTCTGAAGTATTTCTTCTCTGGTCCCTCTTGCAGTAAGTATCAGAAGTGATCCCTGATGTTCTTTCTTTAAAACGTCCAATTCTTTCAAAAGTGCTTCTTCTTTTGTCTGATCCGGCAGTACACACTGGATCTTATGGATATGGAATTTCATGTCTTCCAGTTCTCTGGATAAAAGAATTCCTCCTTTGTGCAGGAGTCCTACATGGTCACACACGTCCTCCAGTTCTCTCATATTATGAGATGCGATCACCGGGGTAAAATCCCGATTCATGATTTCAGACACAAACAGACTCTTTACTGCCTGACGCATGACCGGATCAAGTCCATCAAACGTTTCATCGCATAACAGATATTTTGTCCCTGCACTGATTCCCATAATGACCAGAAGCTGTTTCTTCATTCCCTTGCTGTAGGAACTGATCCTGCGTTTCTCATCCAGATGAAACTGGTCCATTAATTTACTGTAACGGTCAGTCATAAAGTCCGGATAATATTCTCTGTAGAAATCTTTCAGATCTGCTGCCGTATATCCCTGTGGAAAATATCCACCGTCTGAAATGTAAAATATCTGCTGTTTTATCTTTTCATTCTCATAGACCGGTTCCTGATCCACCAGGATTTCTCCTTCGTCCGGCTTTATCACTCCGGCAGCCATTCGAAGCAGCGTGCTCTTTCCTGCACCGTTGGTCCCTACCAGTCCGAAAATCTGGCGTTCACCGATTTCCATTAATACATGGTCAATGGCATGGATCTCTCCGAAAGCTTTACTGCAGTTTCTGATCTCTATCATGATTCGTCCTCCTTTTCAAAGATTTCCGCAAGCATTTTCTCCAGTTCCTCTCTGTTGAATCCTGTGTTTCTGCCTTTCTGTATCAGTGCTGTGAATTCTTTTCGGTAGCTCTCTCTGTTTATCTTCTGTACCTGAGAGCTGTCTGCTACGAAATTTCCTCTGCCTTTTACAGGATAGATCAGTCCCAGTTTCTCCAGCTCCATATATGCACGCTGGATCGTGTTGGGATTGACGGACAGTTCTGTGGCAAGCTGCCTTACTGACGGCATCTGCGATCCCGGCGACAGGACACCGTTCAGGATTAGAATCTGAAATTTATCTGTAACCTGTTCATAGATTGGACGCCTGTCCTGATAATCCAAAACAATCACTGGTGATTCCTCCTTTCTGTTACGTGTTTCATGATGTGTTGTTTTATTTTATATGTGTATTTAGTGTATTAGTTGTATTGATACATTCATAATACAGAATACTGTTGTATCTGTCAAGTACTTAATATCTAAATACTTATTTGTCAAACAGATATTCTCTGTTTAATTCAGTAAAAGGTTATTTCCGAATCCTAATCAAACTGTTAGGTTTTACTCTTTCCAGTACATCTAAATTTCCGTATGCTGATTATTTTCTTTTTGCCTTAACATAATCTTTTTCTAATAACAAAGACACCTGCATATGTACTGTCATTCCACAATTGCAGATGTCTTTATCTTGTCTCTATTTTTATATCATTCTTTTCTTTTTTCTTATACTGCACATCTTTTCGAAATGGGTAAGGCAATATACCACACTGATCAACAGAATCAGATAGATCAATATGAGAATCTGTACCCCATATTTCATGGAATACAAATCCAGTGCATATTCTGAGATAAGCAGTGACCAGATGTTTGCTCCCATATGGAGCAGCATACTGCTGTAAATATTTCCACTCATTTCCAGTATCCATGCAAATGCAGTTCCGAGGATACTTGCGTAAATTCCCTGTACGATATTTCCGTGATAGATACCAAATATCAGCCCGGAAATCACTGCTGCCACCGGCATCTTCAGCCAGTCACGCAGACGCAGATAGATTAACCAGCGGAAGATCATTTCCTCCGCCGCAGGTGCAATAATTCCCATCCAGAAAATCATCATAAAAAGTGATTTTCCTTCTGTAATTCTGGTCATGCTCTCCTGATAGGTGCTGCTGTTGATAAATGACTGAAGTATTGCCATCAGGAAGTTTCCATATTGTGCAAATCCGGCTCCTGCCAGAAATAAAAGAACTGTTTCCGATATAGAAAGCGGTACTTTTTTCTGCGCCGGGATCAGGCCGCTGGCAATTCTTCTAACTTTATCTCTTCGATAAAAATACAATGCCGGGATCATAGCCAGGATTCCTGTTAAACCTGTGAGAAAAATCGTGTAATTATAGTATGTCTCTGCCGAATTTTCTGCTGTTCTTGCAAATACTGCCAACGCAGTCCCTGCAACGATCTGCGAAATCACAAAATGGATTCCTGCCGGATATCCTGCCCTCCAGATTTTAGAAACAATATTTTGTTTTCGCAGAGGGCTCAGGCGAAAAAATCTACGATTCCTTCTGCAGAATCAACGATTTTCAGAGGTTCTGCCTGTTTAAGCTCTTCTTCAGTTCCATATCCGAAAGAAACTGCAATGCATTCCAGGCCAGCTTTGCGTGCTCCGTATACATCATGTTCTTTATCTCCAACCATAATAACCTGATCTCTGTGTTTGTCCATATTCAGACGTTTCAGAACATCTTCGATCACTTCTGTCTTGTTTGTTCTTCGACCATTCAATTCGCTTCCGCCGATTTCTGTGAAGTACCGGGTAAGTCCAAAATGATCCAGGATCTGTCTCACATATACTTCCGGTTTAGAGGATGCTACTGCGAGAATATATCCTTTCTTCCCCAACTGTGCCAGCATGTTCTCAATTCCCGGATATACGGCATTTTCAAAGATTCCTGTCACAGAATAGCGTTCTCTGTAAATTTCCACCGCCTGTTTTGCGGTTGCCTCATCAATCTGTGCATATTGCATAAACATTTCCATAAGCGGCGGTCCTATGAAAACCTTCAGTTTCTCAAGATCCGGTTCAGGCTTTCCAATTCTCTCCAGTGCATACTGAACAGATTTCGTGATACCCTCTCCGGATTCTGTTAATGTTCCATCTAAATCAAACAAAATTACTTTGTACATAGGTTCCTCCTGTCTCAGAAAAATTGATATGATATGATAAATTATATCATTGTTTTCCTGAAGCGTCTATGAGGAAAAAATCCGGGGATTCATTTTTATCAGCTTTCCGCCTTGAGAGATAACTAACAATTCTATTTCTTTTACATTTTCATCTTCCGTATCCGGTATGATCCAGTCTCCTTCCCAATGCCAGGGACATTCTGTTTTGTTAAGCCGAAAAGAAAGAATCTGAACAGAGCCCCGGGATATTATCTGAATTCGCGGGGTATGGAAACTATCTGTATTTTGTGCGCAATGAAACTTAACAGCTTCATCTTTTACATGCATGTATTCAACAGTATCCCCCTGGTTTTCTTTATTCTGAAACACTTTGGAATTACCTGTATTCTTGTTTTCTTTTTCTGTTTTCTTTGCTTTATTTTGTTTCTTCTTATTTTTCTTTTTTGACGGCTTAGGAGTTGGGGGCTGAGTTGATTTGGGTGTTTTTGTCGGCTTCGGATTTTTCGCAGGTTTAGGTGTTGGTACAGGTATTGATGTTGGGGTGGGTTTTTCTGATATCTTAACAGCGGATTCATTATCCGTCCGGGACGTTATCTGCATATTGTTATCTGTCTGAGGTTGAGCGTTCCATGCAGAATTATTATTCCGGGCATTATTACTCTGAACGTTATTATTCTGGGCATTATTATTCTGGACATTATTATTCTGAGAATTATTATCCCACTGAGAATTATTGTACCATTGACTGCTGTTATTCCAGTCAGTGTTATTCTGCTGTACACCATCCCATTGCTGTATATTATCCTGTGTTCCGTTTCCTATATCAGAATCATACTGATATCCATTGTCCTGGGCCTGATCGTTCTGTACAGGAGTTTCTGATGTGTTGTCTCCAGTCTGCCAGTTATTTTCCCACGTATTCTCCCAACTGCTCTGATTCCACTGCTGTTCCTTCCATTGCCAGCTACTGCTTTCTCCATTTCCTACATCAATATCAAAACCTCCCATCTGCATGGCAGAGATAGTCGAAGTCAGGCACAGGCATAAACATACAGATGTCACAATCCAGAGTCCGTTATAATTTTTCTTCACTTTTAGTCATCTCCTTTTCCCACAATCTCAGATTTCTGCTGACTGTATCGTCTAACATTGTTTCTTTCGACTTATATTCTGTCCATAGTGCCTGACCGGCTTCCTTTTGCCCGGTACGGAACAGGAACATTCCATATTCACCGTATCCGGCTCTGTAAGTTTCATCATAAAGAAGCATTTGCTCATAGTAGAATCCTGCATTTTCATAATTTTCCTGGTACTCACTGTTTACTGCCAGAAGCTGTAATATCTTTCTGGACTCCTCTTTCTCAGTGCATTGTTTTTGTAATTTTCGCAGTCCGGTATCTGCCTGTTCACAGATTTTTTCCCTGTCCGCTTTACTGCCGTTTTGAAATTCTTCCTGATGATAAAGGTCTGTAATATCAGTTAGCTCTTCATAAAAATCAAATGTTTTGGAACCGGATACCAGATCAGAACTAAACAGAAGAAAAACAGTTATTACTGCAAAAGCAATACTGCTCCCTGCCAAAACCAACATGTTTTTAATTTTACTCTGATTTTGTCTCTTCTGGATTCTGCTTAGTTTTTTCTGTACAGTCTTCATATTTTGATAACGCATTTCCGGTTTCTTCATACAGCATCTGAAAATAAGCCAGAATAATGGCATGTTCCGGATGAATAACAGATAATCTGTTTTTCCACTTAAGGCAGACAATGTTTTTCCAAATGTATAAATATCTGTTGCTGCGTTTATCTTTCCCTCATATTGTTCCGGTGCAGCAAAACCGACAGTACCTGTGCATACTTTATGGTGATATTTATATCCGTTTACAGCACCGCCCAGATCGATCAGATATAATCTTCCATTCTCACCCAGCATCAGATTGTCAGGCTTCAGATCTCCATAATAAACCGGTGGTTTCCGACCATGAAAATAGGAGAATACATCTGAAATCTCCATTCCATATTTAACGATTTCATTTATGGAAAAATGTTTTCCGCCTCTTAAATACTCACCCAGAGATTTTCCCCTGACATATTCCATAACAAGGTAACATTTTCGGTTATCTTCTACGTAATCTATCATCTTTGGCAAAGACGGATGCGAAAGTTTCAAAAGCATACGGGCTTCACTTTTGTCGGATACCGGTATTTCTTTTACCGCCCACAAAACGCCCAGTTCCAGGTCTCTGGCAAGGTAAACTTTCCCTCCGCCGCCTTTTCCAACAGGATCCAGAATACAGTAACGCCCTTTTAATAAAGTCCCAGATAAATTCACTAGTTCACCTCCTGTTCAATTGTCAAACAGATAAAATCATCAGATTCGCTACTTGCTCATAACCGAATAACTGCTCCGCAGTTTATCTGAGCCAAGCAGATATTCACAATTCGTTTAAAACAAAAATGGAAAATGTGATGAAAGAATTTCATCACGTATAGATTAGATAAATACATGATAGCACATTTCGTTCTTTTCGAAAAGCCCCATTTACAATATATGTAAACAGGGCTTAGTATACGTTACTGTTCACTCCGTTCTCAGTAACGTAGCCAAAATTCATTCCAGATTGCCTGCGGCAATGAAATTTTGGCTTGTATGTCTCGGGATTTTGGCATATTCATGCCAAAACACCTTGCGGGATAGTGGTGTGTGAACAGTAACTAGTATACCAACAAGTTGATTTATTGATGTATCTTATTTTTACATTCTGTCCGGTGCAGAAAATCCAAGAAGATCGATACATGTCTCCAGAACTTTCTTAGTGAGTTTCAGCAACTGGATGAAGGAAGCTTTCTGTGCTTCGTTCTCTTCGCTGAGGATCTTTGTCTCATGATAGAAGCTGTTGAATGCATTGGATACTTCGTAAATATATGCACAGATCTTATGCGGTGCTTTTTCTTCAAAGGCGTTCTCTACGGTTGCACCAAAACCTGTCAGCTGAAGCATCAGGTTCTTCTGGCTGTCGTTTACAGGATCAAGGATTGTACCTGCTTCAAGGTTGCCGCCCTCTTCTGCAAAACGGTTCAGAATAGATTTGATACGAACGATCGTATAAAGGATATACGGACCTGTATTACCTTCAAATGATGTAAATCTGTCAATATCAAAAATGTAATCCTTGGTAGCCTGATTGGAAAGGTCACCGTATTTAATCGCGGAAAGCCCTACGATCTCTGCAGTTTCTTTCGCATCTTTATCTTTCACGCTGCGATTCTCAACAATCTTGGTAAACATCTCTTCGTTGATGTCTTTAATAAGAGTTTCCAGACGCATAACGCCGCCCTCTCTTGTCTTGAACGGTTTTCCGTCTTTTCCGTTCATGGTTCCGAATCCAAGGAAAGAAAGCTTTGTATCATCTTTTACAAGCCCGGTCTTTCTTGCACAGCGGAATACCTGGATGAAGTGAAGTTCCTGACGTTTGTCTACCACATACAAGATCTCATCCGGGTTAAATAATTTCATTCGCTCTACGATTGTTGCAAGGTCTGTAGTTGTATAAAGAGAAGCTCCGTCTGATTTCAGAAGCATACATGGAGGAATCTCTTTTGTGTCGTTCTCTTCTTTTACATCTACTACAAGTGCACCCTGGTCTACATAGGCGAATCCTTTTTCTTTCATCTCCTCAACCATTCCGGGAATATATGGCTGTGCATCGGATTCCTTTTTCCAGAGATCAAAAGACACATTTAATTTGTCATAGTTGCGCTTCAGGTCTGTAACGGATACGTTCATAATATGGTTCCAGAGAGCCATATATCCCGGTTTGCCCTGCTGAAGAAGATGAGTTGCTTCCAGAGCTTCGTTTCTGTACGCTTCATCCTCTTTGGACTTGCCGCTTGCACATGGATAAATTTCTTCCAGCTCGCTGATCGTAAATGGTGCTTCCTCCGGATATTCTCCTGTATAAGAATCATCAAAATAAACCAGCTCCGGTTTTCTGTGTTTCAGTTCTGTAATGATCAGTCCCATCTGAAGGCCCCAGTCTCCCAGATGAACGTCACCGATCACTTTATGTCCCACAAAACGGCCGATTCTCTTAATACTTTCTCCGATGATTGCAGAACGAAGGTGTCCTACATGGAGAGGTTTCGCAACATTTGGTCCGCCATAATCGATGATGATCGTCTTCGGCTCTTTTGCTGCAGATACGGAAAGTTTCTCGTCTGCTGCCATTTCCTTTAAGTAATCTGCAAGGAATTCACCTTTTACTTTTAAATTGATAAATCCCGGTTTTACGACTTCTGCCATGGAGAAAACCTGACTGTCTTTTAAGTATGCTACTACATCATCAGCGATCATAAACGGTGCCTTCTTGTATGCTTTGGCTCCTGCCATAGCACCGTTGCACTGAAATTCGCAAAGATCCGGTCTGTTGGATACGGTTACTTTTCCGTAGGATGGGTCGTATCCGGATTTTTCAAATGCTGCGGAAAGTTCTTCCGCCATCTGTTCCATAAGTTTCTTCATTCTTTCCTAACTCCTCAGATTGTTTTATTCTACTACCACTTTTCTTGAACATGCAACTGCAATAGCACCATGTCCGATATGGCATGCAACACTTAATGATAACGGATTCTGCACAATCTCAATTCCGGGGAATACTTCGGCAATTTCTTTCTTAAATTCCTCTGCTTCCTCCTGATTTCCTGTATAAGCAGACTGCAGGCACATTTCGCCACGTTTTACGTATTCTGCGAAGCGGTTCTCCCAGTCATTCTGCATAGCCTTGAGCATGACACGTTTTGCCTGCTTCTTGCCTCTTGTTTTGGAATATGCATCCAGCTTCTCACCCTGGATCTGAAGCACAGGTTTCAGGTTCAGAACTGTTCCGATTGCTGCTGCTGCAGGAGTAATCCTTCCACCTTTCTTAAGGTATTTCAGAGTTTCCAGAGTAATATAGATACTTGAATCCAGCTTCTGCTCTTCCAGAACCTGTTTGATCTGTGTCGCATTTCTGCCCGCATCTCTTAATGTGAGGGCATCCAGTACAGATTGTCTCTGTGTAACAGAAATTCTCTGATTGTCTACTACATGTACTCTTCCGTCATATTCCTGAGCCAGTCCCATTGCTGTATCGCAGGATGCACTCAGTCCGCTTGACATTGGAATGTGCACTACTTCATCATACTTTTCCAGTAATGTATTCCAGAGTCCGCATACATCTGCCGGCCCCGGCTGTGAAGTAGAAATAGCCTCATCATTCTTAAGTCTCTCATAAAACTCTTCCTGTGAAAGAGTGAGTCCTTCAAGATAAAGCTTCTCGTTAATATAAAAAGGCATTGGAATTACGCTGATTCCAAGTTCTCTTGCCTGGTCCTGTGTTATGCCGCTGTTACTGTCTGTGACAATGGCAATCTTTCCCATATTCATATCTCCTTTGCTTCTGATCCACTTCAGATTTTTTATGTATCAATTATCTTTTCATAAAATTACAGACTATGTCCAGTTTATCATATTTTTTTATGTATCACAATCAGGAACCGCTAATTTATTGCAAAAAAATTCCGCATAGATTGACCCATGCGGAATTTTGACTGCCTGTTTCTATTCTTTTGCGATATTTATGCCAGAATCAGTCCAGTTCCCTTACGATCTTACGTACTGGCAGAACAAATGTAGGTGATACAGATAATTCATCAATCCCCATCTGTATAAAGCGTTCTGTCAATGTAGTATCTGCTCCGAGCTCTCCGCAGATTCCTGCCCAGATTCCCTCTTTATGTGCATTATCAATGACCATCTGGATCATACGAAGTACAGCTTCATGATGAGAATCATAAATATTATCCAGTTTTGCATTCTGACGGTCGATTGCCAGTGTATACTGTGTTAAATCGTTAGTTCCGATGCTGAAGAAATCAACTTCTTTTGCAAGAAGATCACTGATCATAACTGCAGCCGGTGTCTCGATCATTACACCCTGCTCTACGTCATCTTTAAACGGAATGCCCTGCTCTGTCAGCTCTTTCTTAACCTCTGCAACAATAGCCTTGATCTGTTTTACTTCTGTTACAGAGATGATCATCGGATACATAATGGAGATATTTCCGAACATACTTGCTCTGAACAGTGCACGAAGCTGTGTCTTAAATACTTCCGGTCTGTCCAGGCAGATACGGATTGCACGATAACCCATTGCCGGATTCTCTTCGTGTGCCATATCAAAGTAATCAATCTGCTTGTCTGCGCCGATATCCAGTGTACGGATGATTACTTTCTTTCCTGCCATATTCTGTGCTACTGCTTTATAAATCTGGAACTGCTCTTCCTCTGTCGGATAATTATCTTTTTCCAGATAAATGAATTCGCTTCTGAAAAGACCGATACCTTCTGCATCATTAGCCAGTACACTGGCTACATCGCCTGTACTTCCGATGTTTGCGTACAGATGAATCTTATGTCCACTCTTTGTCTCTGTAGTTTTGCCTTTTAATTCTTTGAGCATTGCTCTCTGGCGCAACTCCTCGTCTTTCTGATCCTGATATTTCTTCAGGGTATCTGCATCTGGTTCCACAATAAGAGAACCGGTCTTGCCGTCTACAACTGCCATTTTCCCATCCATGCTGTCATCATATTCAATATTGATCAGCGCCGGGATATTCATAGTTCTTGCAAGGATTGCTGTATGGGAATTGGAAGAACCTTTCCTTGTAACAAATGCAAGAACTTTGCTCTTGTCCATCTGTACAGTTTCACTTGGAGCCAGATCCTCAGCAACGATAATAGATGGTTCTGCAGCATCCATATCTCCCTCATCGTGTCCTGATAATACACGTACCAGACGATCTGAAATATCCTTTACATCTGCCGCTCTTGCTTTCATGTAGTCATCATCCATCTGCGCAAACATGTCTGCAAAATTATCACCTGTTGTTGCTACTGCATACTCTGCATTTACATTCTCCGTACGGATAATGTTATCAATAGAATCCAGATAGTCCTCATCATCCAGCATCATCTGATGCACTTCAAAAATAGCAGCACCTGATTCTCCTACTTCCCGGAGTGCCTTATCATACAGTTTCTGAAGCTGTTCAACTGCTTTCTCTTTTGCTTCCTGCACACGTGTGATCTCTGCCTCCGGATTTTCTACCTTCGTACGCTTTACACTTGTGTCTGCTTTCTGCAAAATAGAAATCTTTCCAATTGCGATTCCTGAAAATACGGACTTACCTTCTAATACTCTCATTACTCCAATTCTCCTTATTAAAGATTATGGCATAACTGTCTGACATCTTCACAGTTACAGATTATTTTTCAAAAACTCTCTCATTACTTCGGCATCTGCCTCTTCATTTTCGCCTTCCACATATACTGTTATCTGATCTCCCTGTTTTACTGCAAGATTCATAACACAGAACATCCGCTTCGCATCACCACTGTCTGTTCCTTTAAAAATAGTGATATTGCTCGTAAGCTTTCCGGCTTCCTGCACAAGAAGCAGTCCGGGCCTTGCATGTATTCCAAATTTATCTTTGATGATAAAGGTAAATGATACCATCCGCGAACCTCCTCCTGTATAAGTAATTCTTTTTGAGATACTTCATTATAGCACAACCTGTCTTTGTACTTCCATATTTTTTTATTTTTTGTACAAATTTTAGCACATTTCTTGACATCTATACAAATTTGATTGTTTTTCTGTTTAAAATCCACAGAAAAATGGTTATTGTTCACTTCGTTTTCAATAACACGCTTTGCAGGATATTACCAGTAAACAGTAACTAAAAATGTTACAGAAAAACAGACTCAATATACAAAGATATTGTACATCAAGTCTGTTTTATCTGTGCTGTGTTTATTCACTTCTCAACGCATCAATGGGATTTAAATTTGCTGCTTTTACAGAAGGAAGCAATCCAAATACCACACCTATTACTGTAGAAAACAATACTGCGATCACAATTGACGGCACACTGATCGAAGTAGGCGAACCAGTAACCTTTCCCACCACTTTCGACAGCCCGATTCCTGTTATTACTCCGATAATACCGCCAATACTGGTAAGTACAGAAGCCTCTGTCAGAAACTGTCCCAGAATAGTCTTCTTACGTGCCCCGATAGCCTTTTTCAATCCAATCTCTTTGGTACGCTCTGTAACAGAAACCAACATGATATTCATGACACCAATACCACCTACAAGAAGAGAAATACTTGCAATCCAAATCAACTGATTATTCGTACTCTCACTGAGTTTCTGCATATTCTTGACCTGCTCCATAATATTATCGGCTTTGTATTTCATGGTTGTATTTCCGTCTGTATTTAAGGCTGCAATTAAATTATTCAGCACATCTGCTGCTGCATTTCCCACCGAACTCATGGTATCTGTGCTGTCTGCTTTCACAATTACATTCTGAGGAACATCAAATTTAAAGGAAATCGGCCAGCAACTGTCCGGAATCATTACACTTCCTACAATCGACTGATAATAAGTGTAATATTCGTCAATACTGTTGATCGTCGGCTGATAATTCTCATCCTGTCGGATCACTCCCACAATCGTATATGGTTCCTGATTGATCTCCACAGTCTGCCCTACCGGGTTCTGTGACGGGAACAGATTCTGTGCCGCATTGTCATCGATCAGCGCAACTTTATTGTAATTTTTGTAGTCATCTTTTACAAATCCCCGTCCTGACTGAATTATATATCCGCAGGTAGCCAGATAGTTCACATCAATCCCGTAAACACTTCCACCCTCCAGACTGTTATTGTTATTATAAATAGATGCGCTGGTACTGTTATAATAAAAGGTCGCATTCTCAACATGATCCAAATCTTTTACTTCTTCTTTTACATCATCTGTCAAAATCGGTGTTTTTGAAGAATTTCCATATTCCGCATCATACTGGTTATCTCCATCATACAGATAAATCTTTACCGTATTGGAACCTGCACCTATCAGATCTTCCTTAATCTGTTCACTGGTTCCTTTGATGGTAGAAACAATTGCAATGATAGACGCAATACCAATAATGATACCCAGCATAGTCAGGAAGGATCTCATCATATGTGACCATATTCCCTGAAAAGCCAGGCGTATATTTTCAAGCATAAAATGTCTCCTTTCTCAATTAATATCCATACATCTGATCCAGAGTAACTTCTTTTGTCTTTGCGCCCTCTTTCACATCTTTTCCATAAGGAAATGCAATCAGATCATCTTCACTGAGTCCACCTTTGACAATCACACTGTAACCGCTGTCCACAGTTGCACCTGCAGAAATCTCCTGTTTCTTCAGGATACCATTATCATCTTTATACACATAGTTTTTATTATTATCATTTCTGACAAAAGCCTTCTGGATAACCATACTGTTCTCTGTAGCAGATGCTTCATAATTGACAGTAACCCAGTCCTGATCTTCCAGCTGAAGTGTCTTGTCACTTACCACTGCTGTAAATGCATAATAAGACACATTTGGGTTACTGCTGCCATAGAAGCTGTTTCCGGTTACAGGATACTCTGAAACATCCATAACTTCTGCTTCAAAAGATCCACTGGTATAACTTGTGCAGTCAAGTTTTGTGCCTTCTTTAATATCATCCAGCATCAGTTCACTGACAGAACCGATCACATAAAAACCATCACTGCTCTTTACTTTGATCAGGGCTTTCCCATCCGTTGTTTCACCACCTCCGGAATCTCCCACATAAGTAACCGTACCATCCAATTTTGCACTGATAAGCTTTTTATTCGCTTTCTTTTCCAACTGTGATATTTTGATATCGCTTTCCTGAAGATCCAGTTTCAGGCTGGCAATCTTACTCTTCTGATACTTGATGGCATCTGCTCTGGAAACAGGAGTTCCGGTAGGTTCATCATCACCACCGTCCGGATTATCATCGCCTCCATCATTCGGATTCTCGTCGTATTTATCTGCATCTGACAGTGTAAATTCCACTTCTGCAAATTCATACACCGGTTTCTCCAGAAGACTTCCGTTTACCAGATAATAACCTGTACAGGATGTTTTCAGATTATCATAATCTTCTATGGTATCATTCTGATGAAACTCCAGACGGTACCAGTAACCTCCCTGATGAACAATTTTTGTTCCATCAGAACTGTATCCTGCAAGTTTATTAAAAAATGATCCCATCACAGTAACTTTTTCTTTTGCACTGCTGCACAGATATACATATGGATCATCCTCTGTGCCACTGCCAGTAAACGGAACGGAATCTGCATCCAGTTTTTGATAAAACGGCTCGTCACCATCTGTGATATTCGGATCACCTTTTCGGTAATAAGGATCAAAATATGTGGTACGATCATCCAGTGTTGGCGTTGGCGTTGGTGATAATTCCGGTGTATCATTTTTTCCTGAATTAAAATCATCCTTCTCTCCGTCACTGAATCCATTCGCTGAGGGATCCGAATATACCGGAGTATCATTATCCGCAGATGTTCCGTCTGATGAACCGCCTGTATTTTCGGTATCTGTTGAAGCATCATCTCCCGGTAAATCTGCCTTGGATGAAGAACTGTCTGAGCCCGCATTATCCACTGCATCTCCATCTGTAAAAGCAGATAACAAAAACGGATGCATGGCTGCTGCCAGATAATTACCGGACATATCTGCTGCGGATGACAAAGTATCATCCGGTGTCATATCATCATCACCTGTATCATTATTAGTGCTTCCTGTTGTTGAATTCAGGTCATCGGCATCTGTACCCGCATCTGTTTCCTCTACAGGCCCGCCATTCTGAAGGCTGTTCAGTCTGTTCACTGCTTTATTTAAATCCTGCTCCAGTTTCTGTTTTTTCAGCTTTGCTATATTCAGTTCCATTTCCACCAGAGTAGTATCAAAAGAAACCAGAGGATCCCCTTTTTTTACGGCATCTCCCTTTGTCACATAAATCTGATCAATGATCAGGTCTTTATCACCGTTTACTGTCTGTGTTGCACTGGATGTAATGGTTCCGTCAAGCATGGTGGAAGGTGTATAAAATTCCTGCAGCAATCCGCTCACAGGAGTAACCGCCACTGTTTTCTGGCTGTTTTTCTTCAGCTGCATCAATCCCGCTGTAATTCCGCTTCCTGCGATTACCACCACAAGCACTCCTGCGAGGATTTTCTTTACTTTGCCCATGAAGATCACCTCTTTTCCTGAAGGATACCATCTTTGATTGTAACCACCCTTTTCGCATGTGCAGCAATATCCGCATCATGGGTGATCATCAATACAGATACCCCCTCATCATTCAGCCTCCGGAAAAGTTCCATAACCTGCGCACCTGATTTACTGTCAAGAGCACCTGTAGGTTCATCTGCAAGAAGAAGTTTCGGGTTATTGACGATCGCCCTGGCAATGGCAACCCTCTGCATCTGACCTCCTGAAAGCTGATTTGGCTTAAAATCCACTCTGTCCGCCAGGCCCACTCTGTCAAGTGCCTTCAGAGCGCGTTCTCTTCTCTCCTTCTTAGGTACTCTCGCATAATTTAATGGCATCTCAACATTTGCCAGAGCACTCTGCTTAGGGAGAAGATGAAAGCTCTGAAAAACAAACCCTATCTTATTCAGCCGGATATCCGACATTTCATTCTCCGAACACGCCTTAATATCCACGCCATCCAGAAAGAAAGTTCCCTCTGTCTGTTTGTCCAGACATCCGATAATGTTCATCAAAGTAGTTTTTCCTGAACCGGACGGTCCCATGATTGCGACATATTCTCCCTCTTCCATAGAAAAGTCTACATTTTTTAACACTGGAACCTTCATTTTCCCCTGCTGATATTCTTTATATATGCCTTTCAATTCCAGTATCATTCGATTCCCTCCACATTGCCGTCTGCACTCATACCAGGTGCTTCATCAATTGGCACAAGTTCTTCATTCGGATCGATCATATCTTCTGAACTGTCATCTGCTGTGTCTGCGGAATCTTCCGCCATATCCGGCTCTGTAAAGCTATCTGCGCCGGATTCCATATCTGTGGAATCAATCTGTGCGTCATCCATATTTCCATAATCAGCATCCATATCCGTAATACCGTCTGCTCCTCCGCTCATCGTCTGCGCGAGATCTCCTACTTCTGTCTTCTCACCCTCTTCCAGAGAATCTGTCGGAAATGCAATCGCATCTTTCTTTGTAAGGCCCTCAACAATCTTATATTCTCCAAGATCATCATCATGTTCTCCAAGTGTTACATAACGCTTCTCCAGTCTGTTCTTATCGCTGGCTGCCCATACATACGGTTCATTGGTATCTGTGTCCAGAATATAGTAATCACTGAGCCACAGACCGTCTTTTTTCTCATCCTGTCCGATGTCACGTTCTATGTACACATGCTGTCCAAGCATCAGATTCTCAGAGGAATCCAATTCCACATAAAAAGGATAAGAAGTAGACGTTGTCTGATCATCGGAACTGGTACTTGCCATACCCATATACATATCATTACTGCTGTCATCTGAAGTTCCATTATTCACATCTACGGATCCCATCGTTCCTTTCCATGTTTTACTGCTGTCTACTCTGGAACGGATGATCACTGCCTCTCCGGGTACAATAGAATCCCTGTTCTGTTCATTAACTTTACCTTTCACTCTGTAAGCACCTGTGCTGAGAATTGTAATAAATGCAGAACTGTCCGAACTTCCATCACCTGACGACATGCTACTGTCCATTGCACTGCTGTCATCCACAGAATCACCATCGTCACTTGTCATTTTGGAAGTGTCAATTTTCTGTATCACACCATCTATTTCACTTCGAACCTCTGTATTCTGTGTTGCGCTCTGAAGTTTATCAATTTCAGACTGTTTACTCTTCTGACTATATTCATTCTTCTTGAGATTCATTTTGTTAGTCTCGATTTCAATGGTATAGGACAACTGATCTTCGGCCTTTGCTTTTTTCTTCTCCGCTTCCAGCGTAGCTATCTGTTCTGTCAGGCTGATCTGTTCATTTTTTAATCTGTCCAGATCCAGTTGCGCCTGCTTCAGATCATCCTCAATACTGCTGAGATCATATTCAAAAAGAAGCTGTCCGGCCTTTACCTCTTCTCCGGTCTTAACTTCCACTTCTTTTACTTTTCGTCCACTTTCTATTTTTACGTTTACAGTTTTCTGCGGTTCTACCACACCGGCAAACCGATTTACCGCTGTTGTTTCAGATCCGGTGATCACACTTACTTTTGACACATACACAATAGAATCACCGGTTCCACTCTGACCGTTTCCTTTAAAGTGATACCAGACACCGGTTCCGATACCACCTGCCGCGATCAGGATTCCCAAAACGATAATAATACGCTTCTTCATAAGTTGCCTCCTTGATATTATCACCTTGTTCAGGCTAACATCTATTATACACTACTGCTTTTTTATATCATTATTATTCACTTTCCTATCATAGCAGATTCTGCCTTAAAATAAAAGCTTTGTAATCAAATGGCAACATTTTTCACAATTTTTTCACGTTTTTTTTATGAATTTCGTTCATCTTTTTCACTTTTTTGACAGTCAGTACAAAATCTGTTAAAATAAACAGAAAAGTAACTGTCAAACAGTTGCACAGAAAGCACTGTGAAAGGAAAGAACACGTATGAATATAAACAAACACCTGATTCTTCTTTTCTCTGTCTTATTTTTTCTTTTTGCTGTATCTGTAAGCAGCGGCTGTTTCCGCAAAAATGAGTCAGATGTAAAGAGTGTAGTCAGAAATGAACTGGATCAGTTAAAAAATCTCGATTCAGAAACTACGCAAAAATACATACCCTATACAGAGCTGTTCCCTGATGCCACAGAGAATACTGATTTAACTGATGAAATCAATGAAACCTTTTCTCTCTTTTTCCGGAAATTTAATTACAAAATTTCGGATGTCATCGTCGGCACAGCCAATCATTCTGCCACTGTTTCTGTCAAACTGACCACAATCGATTCCAAAGTTCTTGCCAGAGATTTTAAAGCAGAACTTCTCCGGACACAGATCACAGAGTCAGCCCAGGCACAAAAAGGAAATATCAAAGATTCTTCCAGATCTCTTGAGGCTCATTATCTGATCCTGAATCATCTTTTAAACACAAATGACTATGATACAGCTGAGACAGACTGTAACATACAGCTTGTCAATACAGGCAATGATAAAAAGGAAAAATGGAAGATCCAGCGTACCAATTCTCTGGAAGATGACCTTGTCGGCGGTCTTATAGCTGATCTGGCAGATCCGGATATCCTTTCACCGGAAGATACCCTGACCGTATATCTTGATACTCTTGAAAAACTGGATCTGCAGGAAATGAGTTCTTATCTGGGCGTAGGCAATATTATGAATACTTCTGATTCTTCCAGAAACTCCATTGCAGCAGCACTTGCAGAACAGATTCATAAAAACTTTAAATATCTTATCAAATCCAGCAGTGAAAATGGCTATAACGCAACTGTCACAACAGAAATCACTACCTTTGACAGTGATTCTATTTTATCTGAATATCAGTCTAAACTGGATAAATATCTTGCTTCTGCAGATGCGGTTATTGATGGTTCACAGAAAAGACATGAGAAATCTCTTTCACTACTGCTGGAATGTATTAATAATAACGCTGCCGCTACTGTTAATGATGTTGATTTTGTCCTGATCAATGACGGAGTTTCCTGGAAACTTCAGGACGAGGGAAGCACTCTGGGAAATGCAATTTTCGGTACTTTAACCAAGTCCCCTCTGGATGATTCAAATAACAGCAATTAAAAAACCATTCTTACATCTGCAGATCAGCAGATGTAAGAATGGTTTTTAATCTTTATTCAGTTACTTCCTCAGGTCTGACTTCCAGTTCCAGTTCTTTTAACTGATCTTCACTTACACGACTTGGTGACTGTGTCATCAGGCAGGATGCATCTTTGACTTTCGGGAATGCAATGACATCACGAATACTGTCAACCTTAGCCATAAGCATTACCAGACGGTCAAGTCCGTATGCCAGTCCTGCGTGAGGCGGAACTCCGTATTTGAATGCATCCAGAAGGAATCCGAACTGTTCATGGGCCGCTTCTTTGGTGAATCCAAGTGCCTCAAACATTCTCTCCTGAATGTCATCCTGGTGGATTCTCACACTACCACCACCGATTTCATTACCATTTAATACGATATCGTATGCTTTTGCACGAACTTTTCCGGGATCTGTATCCAGAAGCGGAAGATCCTCTTCCATAAGCATGGTAAACGGATGATGCATTGCTGTGAAACGGTTCTCTTCTTCACTCCACTCAAGAAGCGGGAATTCTGTTACCCAAACAAAACGGTATTCATTCTTGTCAAGCAGATCCATCTGTTTTGCAAGTTCCAGACGAAGTGCACCAAGTACATCATAAACCAGTTTCTTCTTGTCCGCAGCGAACAGAAGCAGGTCACCTGCTTTACCATCCATAGCAGCTACCAGAGCATCCATCTCTTCATCTGTCATAAATTTGGCAAAAGAAGATTTTCTTGTGCCATCTTCAGCAATTGCAATGTATGCCAGACCTTTTGCGCCGTAACCTTTGGCAAACTCAACCAGTTTGTCGATTTTCTTACGAGGCATGGAGCCCTGTCCTTCTGCATTGATACCGCGGACACTGCCGCCGTTTTCCAGAGCAGAAGTAAATACACTGAAGCCACAGTTCTTAACAACATCGCTTACATCATGCAGTTCCATTCCGAAACGCATATCCGGTTTATCTGAACCGAATCTGTCCATAGCTTCCTGCCATGTGATGCGCTGGATTGGGAGTTTTACATCAATATCAAGAACTTCTTTAAACAGATATGCAAGAAATCTCTCATTTACATCGATAACATCATCAACATCTACAAAAGAAAGTTCCATATCGATCTGTGTAAATTCCGGCTGTCTGTCAGCACGAAGGTCTTCATCGCGGAAGCATCTTGCTATCTGAATATAACGGTCATAACCGGAGCACATTAGAAGCTGTTTATACAGCTGCGGAGACTGTGGCAGACCATAGAAATGTCCCGGATGAACACGTGACGGTACCAGATAATCTCTTGCACCTTCCGGTGTACTCTTTCCAAGCATAGGTGTCTCAATTTCAAGAAAACCTTCTTTTGCAAAGAACTGCCTTGTGAGCATCATAACTTTGCTTTTAAGCATAATATTTTTCTGAAGATCAGGTCTTCTTAAATCCAGATAACGATATTTCAGGCGGATTTCATCTTTTGTCTTACAGTTTTCCTCGATTGGGAAAGGAGGTACTTCTGCCTCGGACAGCACGCGGAGAGATTTTACACGCAGTTCAATCTCACCTGTTGCAAGATTCTTATTGACAGCACCGCCTCTTTCTTCTACCACACCGGTGACTGCGATCACAAATTCACTTCTGAGTTTTCCCGCTTTTGCGAAACCTTCTTCATCAATGCTGCCATTCTCAAAGATCAGCTGCATAATACCTGAGCGGTCTCTTAAATCTACGAAAATAATTCCGCCTTTATCGCGGGCTTTCTGAACCCATCCCATAAGGACGACTTCTTTTCCGATCATTTCCTTTGTCACTTCTGCACATCGGCATGTTCTGTGCAGTCCCTGCATACTTTCAGCCATGTTTTTTTCCTCTTTTCATGCTTTTCTATATTAATTATAAAATTTAACGACCTTTACACTCTGTCTCTAAAGAATTCAACAAACTCTGTATAACCTTCTGCAGTCATCTGATCTTTCTGGAATTTCTTATTCTTTTTCATAATAGAAATATTGATCTGAGTTCCTGCATTACGCTCTTCCTGAGCCTGTTTCAGAATAGTCAGCATCTTATCAGCCGGCATGTTCTTCTCAATAAGATATGCTTTCTTGCCATTCTTTGTCGGAATTTCGTAATTTCTCTCAAGGAGAAGCATTACAATCCTCTCAAATCCAATGGAGAAACCACATGCGGATGTATTGTTTCCGGTAAATTTACCAATCATCTCATCGTAACGTCCGCCGCCGCCTACACTGCCGCCGAACTCATCCATAGAAATCTCAAAGATCGGACCTGTATAGTAGGACATTCCACGTACCAGAGTCGGATCAAAGGACATCCTGAAGTCTGCTGTTTTAACAGAATCCACAGTAGAAATAATAGTCTCAAGATCCTCGGCAACCTTAGGATCCAGAACATCTTTTAATTTCTCCTTGCAATAACGGACACCCTCAATGTCAGAAGTGATCTCTTTGAAAAGTCCAAGATAAGTATCAATGCTCTCTTTTGCAAATCCTTCCTTCTCCAGTTCTTCTGCAACACCTTCCAGACCAATCTTGTCCATCTTGTCCAGAATGATAAACACAGTGTCAAAACTTTCCTGTGGGAATCCACTGTACTGCGCCATCGCTTTTAAGATTTTTCTGTCATTGATGCGAATCGTAAAGTTATGGAAATCCAGCTTTCCGAGCAGCGTTGTGGTAGCAAGAACCAGTTCGATCTCAGCCAGATAAGTAGGCTCACCCAGAATATCAATATCACACTGCATAAACTGACGGAAACGTCCTCTCTGCGGTCTGTCTGCTCTCCACACATTACCCATCTGAAGTGCCTTAAAAGGAGCCGGAAGCTCATTTGCGTTGTTGGAATAATATCTGGAAAGCGGCACAGTCAGATCGTAGCGAAGTCCGGAGTCAACCAGATCACTTTCTTTCTCTGCTTCCGCAAGTTTCAGTTTCTCCCCACGTTTCAGGATCTTGAAAATAAGTTTCTCATTCTCTCCGCCCTGTTTACTGGAAAGATTTTCAATATGCTCCACACATGGTGTCTCTATAGATGAAAAGCCAAATGTTCCGTATGTTTCACGAATCATGTTCATCACATAATTACGGATTTCCATCTCTTTTGGTAAAATGTCCTTCATACCGGTTACCGGTTTCTTCTTTAATGCCATGTTGTCCTCCTCTTTTATAAAAATTCTGCCCGTCTCCATTATGAACCACTCTCTGAAACGCAAGAAAAACCTGCATATCAAAATTTTTTACTTCATCAATCATCAACTCCATAACTGAAGAAATATCAAATCCTCTTCTGTATGGTCTGTCAGAGATCAATGCTGCATATACATCGCAGGCTCTGAGTATCCGGGCACCTATGGGTATGTCATCACCTGCTTTATTGGACGGATATCCACTGCCATCATAATTCTCATGATGGTACAGGATACTCTCCAATACAAAATCCGAATATCCCTGCCCTTTAAGTTCCTCATATCCCAATGCAGAATGCATCCGGACATACTTCAGTTCCTCGATCACCAGAGGATCCTGCTCCTGTCCGTTAATATAACTTGTCAGCTTCAGCTTTCCTATATCATGGAGCATTCCTGCTATTGCAAGCTCATAGCACTGTTCATGCGGCAGTCCCATCTCCTCTGCAACCGCATAAGCCAGATTACTTACCAGCATTCCATGATGCAATTCAGAAGCAAGGTCAAATTCCAGGATCCTCTGCTGTGAGCCTGCCGCTGTCTTTTGTACTGTGTCCAAAATGTTACCTCCACATCCTACAGCCAGGTAGCTATTGCTGTCCGTTTTCTCTCGATCATCTCATCAATGCGGGAAATATAATTAGAAACGTCTTTTACATTCTCCACACGTTCAATTCTCTGTCCATGGTCAAAGACCAGCTTGGAAGAACCGCCTGCCCCCAGTGCGATGATAGGCTGTTTTTCCTCCATAATCAGTATATTGTAAATTCCCGCTTTGTCAACCTTTGCATAGCCAACATTTTCAAAATTTCCCTTCATATTCTTCTGTCTGTACAGATAATAAGGACCCATTCCCATTTCATACGCCGTTTTCATGGTCAGATCCATAATCTCCTGATTATTCTCAAAAGACATTTCCTGATATTTCTCTTTAAAAATATTCAGCCTTGCTGCACGTTTCACCGCCAGTGAATGTACGGTAATACTGTCCGGTGCCAGTTCACGAACCTGTTCAAGAGTCCGCTCTACCATGTGAATATCCTCACCCGGAAGACCTACGATCAGATCCATGTTAATGTTATCGTATCCCAGCTCTCGTGCCAGATGAAACGCTTCTTTTGTCTGCTCCACAGTATGTCTGCGGCCGATAATATCCAGGGTTTCCTGATTCATAGTCTGTGGATTTACGGAAATTCTTGTTACCGGATACTCCCTGATCGCCATCAGCTTTTCACGTGTAATACTGTCCGGTCTGCCGGCTTCCACAGTAAACTCTGCCAGTCCTTCATAGCCAAAAGCTTCTCCCACTGTATCCAGGAGCTTACGGATCTGATGTGGAAGCAGTGTAGTCGGGGTACCGCCGCCAATATAGATGGTGTCCAGTTTTCTTCCCTTCATCATAAGAGCAGTCTCTCTTACCTCCCGGCAGAGAGCTTCCACATATTCATCTGTTCTCTTCTCCCACACTTTCAGCGGATAGGAGCTGAAGGAACAATACAGACAGATACTTGGGCAAAACGGGATTCCAATATAAAGGCTGTATCCATTTTCATAGTCAATATCCTTCAGAATCTCTCTTTCCCTGTTTGCAATAGTGATGGCAAGCGCGGTTTTCTGCGGACTTACCAGATATCTCTCACGCATCTCCCGGGCTGCTTCCGTATTTTTCATTCCGGATTCGATCATTCCCATTGCCAGTTTGGCAGGACGTATTCCTGTCAGATTTCCCCATGGAAGAGTTCTGCCCGTCAGTTTTAACAACAACTGATACAGAGCATATTTGATATTATCTTTATTCTCTTTTCTCAGAGCATGAGCATCCTGTATTCCACAGCCTGTATTCTCTTTAGAAAGTATGTCTGCGGAAATTACCCCTTTTTGCTCTGTTTCCTGTTTCGACAGATTCTCTGTCCTTTCGTATTTTATGATATAACTGTCATTATCCCGTTCCACACTGAAGCGGAGGTCATACTCTGCTTCAGCATTTTCATAAAGAGTATGTATCTCCGCTTCGGGATAAAACGCTTTGATCAGTTCATAAACATCATGTTCAAAATCTCTGTTCTCAAACAGAATGCCTATTTTACACAAATGGATTATACCTCTTTTCATAACCAATAGTGGTAGATGCATCATGTCCGGGGAAAACCTCGGTCTCTTCAGGAAGCGAATCTACCAGTTTATGGAGACTTCTCACGATTTCTGCTGTACTTCCCCCCGGAAAATCCGTTCTTCCAACAGAGCCATAGAACACTGTATCACCGCTGAACAATACACCTTCATCTTTCAGATAATAACAGCAGCTTCCTTTGGTATGTCCCGGTGTATGGATCATCTGAACGGAAAATCCCGCCAGTCTGATAACATCCAGATCCTCCAGAAATACATCCGGCACAATAGAACATCCCTGTCCATAATGTACAGTCATATTGATCGAAGGTTCGCGGAGCATCTCCTCTTCCTGACGACAGGCATAAATCGGAATATTATATTTCTCCTTTACTGCCTGTGCAGCCAGAATGTGGTCAAAATGTCCATGGGTAAGAAGAATTGCCACCGGTTTTCCATTCATCCGGGAAATCTTCATTTCAATCTTCTCCGGACAATCTGCGGGATCAACAATGATCAGTTCTCCGGTTTCTTTATTCTTAAGGAGATAGCAATTTGTATATACAGGTCCTAATATACATTTCTGTAATTCTAAATTCTTCATGTTATTCCTTTCTGTCAATCTGCAGCAGTTCCATAAAATAATGTTCCAGCAGATTTTTCCATGATCAGCCTGTAGTTCTCTCTACGTCAATGACACTCTCTACCTGACGGATCTTCTCGATCAGGGAACGCAGTTCCTCTTTGCTTCCAATCTCAAAACTCATGGAAATAGTTGCCTTCTCCTGCTTGCTTGTACGGCTGTTGATACTTCGCAGGTCGATCTTACGTTCTGTAAATATTTTAGAAAGATCCACAAGAAGCCCTGTACGGTTATTTGCATAAACCTGAATCTCAGCCATATACTTCTCTTTTTCCTTGGTATCAGGCTGCTGCCATTCCGCCTCGATCAGTCGTGTCCTGTCTGTCTCAGACATATTCAGCACATTGACGCAATCTGTACGATGGATCGTGATTCCACGTCCTCTTGTAACAAAGCCTACAATCTCATCACCCGGGATCGGATTACAACACTTGGAAAAACGGACTGCCACATCATGGATTCCTTTTACCACAATACCACTCTTACTCTTGGCAATGTGAAGCTTCTCCTGTGTCTCAGAAGCAGCTTCAAGAACCTGCTCATCTGTCAGATTCTTCTTATTTTCCTTATCATATGCCTCTACCAGCTTATTGAAAACCTGACCTTCTTTCAATCCGCCATGGCCAATTGCCGCAAGTACTGAATCCCAGTCCCTGAAACCATATTTACGCAAAACGGCCTCCAGATACTGGGTTTTTGTATAATTTGTGATCTTAAACCCCTTTGCACGCGCATACTGCGCAAGCATCTCCTTGCCCTTAAGGATATTATCTTCTTTTAATTCCTTCTTGAACCACTGGTTAATCTTGTTCTTTGCCTGAGTACTCTTAACCAGTTTCAGCCAGTCGCGGCTTGGTCCCTGAGAATTCTGTGAAGTAATGATTTCAATACGGTCGCCGTTTTTGATCTCATATTCAATCGGAACCAGCTTACCGTTAACTCTGGCACCTACCATCTTATTTCCGACTGCACTGTGAACACTGTACGCAAAATCCACCGGTGTAGAACCGCTTGGAAGTGTTTTAACATCTCCCTGTGGAGTGAAACAGTAAACACTGTCCGCAAAAAGATCCAGATCATTCTTCAGAAGACTCATGAATTCTTTGTTATCAGACATGTCTCTCTGCCATTCCAGAATCTGACGCAGCCAGTTCAGTTTCTCTTCCTCACTCTTACCTACAGGAGCCTTTCCGTCAGACGACTCCTTATATTTCCAGTGTGCAGCGATACCATATTCTGCAGTTCTGTGCATTTCATAAGTACGGATCTGGATTTCAAAGGGCTGTCCGTTGGGTCCGATCAATGTGGTATGCAATGACTGATACATATTGGGTTTCGGCATGGCAATATAATCTTTAAACCGTCCCGGAATTGGCTTATACATCTCATGGATCACACCAAGGGCAGCATAACAATCCTTCACTGTATCTACAAGAATACGGACAGCAAATAAATCATAAATCTGATCAATAGTCTTATCCTGATTTACCATCTTCTTGTAGATGCTGAAAAAGTGTTTTACACGTCCGTCCACCTGCGCCTTAATATTAGCATCATCCATATGTTTCTTAACTTCTTTTACAATCGCACCTACAAACTGTTCTCTCTCGCTTTTACGCAGGGCAACCTTATGCACCAGGTCATAATATACATCCGGCTTAAGGTATTTCAGCGACAGGTCATCCAGCTCTACCTTTATCTTGGAAATACCCAGACGCATGGCAATAGGAGCATAAATATCCATGGTCTCTCTGGCCTTTTCCTGCTGCTTTTCAGGACGCATATACTGTAAGGTACGCATATTATGAAGACGGTCTGCAAGCTTGATCAGAATAACTCTGATATCCTTAGCCATGGCAAGAAACATCTTTCTGAGGTTCTCTGCCTGAACTTCTACTTTATCCGCAGAATAAGATAACTGTCCCAGCTTGGTAACACCATCCACAAGAAGTGCAACCTCTGAACCAAATTCCTTCTCCACTTCCTCATAGGTCATCCAGGTATCTTCAACTGCATCATGAAGAAGACCTGCAACTATCGTTTCTTTGTCAAGTTCCAGATCTGCCAGAATGATGGCAACACACAAAGGATGAATGATATATGGCTCTCCGGACTTTCTCTTCTGTCCTTCATGAGCTTCACTTGCAACCTTATATGCCTTCTCTATCATGGAAATATCTGTTGATGGATGATACTTCAGAACACTGTTTATCAGTTCTTTATAAAGCACCTCCGGACTTGTAAAATCATGCATGGTCTTTACTGCCGCATCTGCTCTCTTTACAGATTCCAGCTTCTCTTTTTCAACCTGCATTTCATCTTTTTTTGCTTCTGTACTTTTTGTTATCTCTGTCATATGCTCCCACCTGCCTGTCCTGCACAATCAGCTGTGCTTATTTACCATCATAACAAATTACGGACGCTACATCATACCCGTTCAGTCTTTCGCGTCCCTTTAAACCTGCAAGTTCCATGAGAAATACAACCTTGACAACCTCACCGCCAAGCTGTTCCACCAGCTTGATCGCTGCTTCGATCGTACCGCCTGTTGCGATCAGATCATCAACGATAACCACTTTCTGACCTGGTTTTATGGAATCTTTATGCATTTCAATCTCTGCACTGCCATATTCCAGATCATAGCTTACAGATACTGTTTCGCGGGGAAGTTTGCCTTTTTTACGAATCGGTACAAATGGTTTATGAAGATTATATGCGATCGGTACACCAAAGATAAAGCCTCTGGACTCTGTTCCTGCAATCACGTCCACATCTATATCCTTAAGACAGTCCTGCATGGAGTCGATTGCCAACTGCAGGCCATCCGCATCCTGCAGAACACTTGTGATATCTCTGAAAATAATCCCCGGTTCAGGAAAATCCGGTATACTTAATACATAATCTTCAATTTTCTTCATTTTATTTCTCCTCCAGTGTGTTATATTGCTGTTCGCTCATAAATATTTTATAGTATATCACCTTTTTATTTCAGAATCAAGTTACTGTTAAGCCCTGACATTTGTATTTCCAGGCTTACCGGCGGTTACAAAACAGGCGGTAATATTAACAGTAATTCTGAATAATGATCTGAAGACTCTCTCGTCCCCTGAATCTGTTGATCTCCGGATAATAAGTAACAGAAATACTGTCTTTTTCCCTGATAAAGTTCACAAAATCCTCCGCTTCTCCGAAATAAATGCCTTCCACTGAGATTCCCTGCGGATCAAGGAGTTTTAATTTTACTGCATTTTTATTTTTCCCGATAATACTGTGATCAAGCACTCTGAGATTTTTCTGTGCAAAGACCGGTTTTGTATTTCCTTTTCCAAAAGGTTCCAGAAGTGAAATCTGTTCTACCAGTTCTTTTGTGACATAAGACACAGGCATCGGTACGTCAATCACGACCTTAGGACGCAATTCTTCGTCCGTCAATGTACAGCTTACGTTGAGACGTCTCCGGAATTCCTCTATATTTTTTTCTTCTATAGAAAGGCCTGCTGCCATAGGATGGCCCCCAAACTGTATCATCAGATCTGCACACTTTATCAGTTCTTCATACATGGAGTAACTTTCTATTGATCTTCCGCTTCCTTTTGCGCTTGTCTCACCGCCCGTCAGCACAAAGGCAGGCTTGTGATACTTTTCCCTGATCCTGCCTGCTATAATACCGGCAAGACTTTCATGACAATCCGGAAGATAAACTACCAGTACTCTGTCGTTTTTCAGCTCTGTAGTCTCTATGATCCGGATTGCCTCTTCTTTTCCTTTCTCAGTGAGAGCTTTTCGGCTCTGATTAAGAGCTGTAAGATCTCCGGCAAGCCTTGCTGCTTCTTCCTTTGTTTTTGCATTAAGAAGCGCAAGAGAACGGGCAGCTGTATCCAGTCTGCCACTGGCATTGATACATGGTCCCAGCACAAATCCGATATGATAAGCTGTAATTTTAGCATCTTCCAGAGAATTTGCGCGGATCAGTTCCTGCAATCCTTTATTTTTGGTATTTTTCAGACGGCACAGCCCTTCTTTTACCAGAATCCTGTTCTCTCCCTGAAGATCCATAACATCTCCTACTGTTGCAATAGCCGCCAGTTCATAATAATCTTCCAGCTCCTCTGCCGGAACACCAGATCTCTCGTAGAGTGCTGCAATATATTTAAATGCCACCACTGCCCCACACAGGTTTTTATTCGGGTATGGACAATCATATTGTTTTGGATTCAAAATCGCATCTGCCGGCGGAAGCACCATCCGGCGTTCCCCCTTTTCCTCCCTGTAAGGAACCTCATGATGATCTGTAACAATCACTGTCATTTTCTTGTCCTTTGCCATCTGGATTTCGGCAGCCGCAGCAATTCCATTATCACAGGTCACGATTGTATCGATTCGATCCGTTTCTGCTCTTTCTATAAGATGTGCATGAATCCCATATCCGTCTGAAACTCTGTCCGGAATGTAAGTATCCACATCTGCTCCAATCCTTGCGAGACCTTTCATTAAAATGTATGTAGAGGTCACACCATCAATATCATAATCACCAATAATACGGATTTTTGCTTTCTGCGATATTTTTTTCTCCAGGATATCTACAGCTTTTTCCATATCTTTCATCAGCCAGGGAGAAGGAAGCTCTTGTACTGTTCCTGACAGATACTCTCTTATCTTATCTTCTCCGATCACATCTCTGTTCCTGATCAGTCTCGCAATCACCGGATCAATATGAAACTGTTGACCGATCTGGTTAAAATCTGCTCTTTTTGCAGCTATTACCCATTTTTCCATATATTTTCTCTCCTCATAAAAATATCCCGGAGTTTTACCCCGGGATATTTCTGTCTGCCTATTTTCCAGACAATTATTGTTTTATTTGTTACTGTGAACAGTAACTTTTATTCAGCATCATCATTCTGCTGTTTCTTAGCTGATTCTTCGGCAGCCAGACGTTCAGCTACTCTTTTTCTGTTTTTCTTCTTTGGCTGAGTCAGATCTTTCTGTGATACATCACGTGTTTTCTTCGGTTTTGAAGAGGACTTTGCGGATGCGGAAGCTGCAGCAATTGCCGGCTGTTCTTTTCCTGTAAATTTCTTTTTCATTACATACCACAATGCACCTGTAATACATACAGAAGAATATGCACCGATAAGAACACCAACCATCAGAGGCGCTGCAAATTCACGGATAGAAGAAACACCCATGATATAAAGAACAGCTACCATAACAAAAGTTGTAAAAGAAGTATAAATACTTCTTGTAAGAGTCTGAGTGATACTTGTATTTACGACTTCTGCCAGTTTCTCTCTAGAACTACTGTGAAGGTTCTCACGTATACGGTCAAAGATAACGATTGTAGCATTGATAGAATAACCTACGATTGTAAGCATGCAGGCAATAAATGTATTACCGACAGATACTCTGGCAAGGGCATAGAATGCAAGTACAACCAGAACATCATGCAGAAGCGCTAATACAGCACTGCTTGCAAAACGGATGTCTTTAAATCTGAACCATATATAAAGAAGCATACAGATTGTAGCTACTATAACGGCTACGATTGCATCACGACGCATTTCACTACTTACTGTAGAAGAAATGCTTTCTGTGGAAATCGTGCTGTCATCTACACCAAATTTCTCAACCAGTGCACTCTGCAGAGCTTCACGCTCGCTCTGATTCAGAGAACGTGTCTTGATAACAACCTGATTTGTTCCGACTACCTTTGTAGGCTGAACATTTTTATCTCCCGTCACCTCTTCTACAACAGGAGTTACTTCAGAATCAATGGTCTTAATATCCATATCTTCATTAAATGTAACAGTTGTAGAAGTACCGCCTGAGAACTCAAGGCTGTAATTTAACGCTTTGTTTCCTGCATGCGAATTAGCAAACATCGCTGCCGGACCGCAGAGGATCAGGATAATGGAAATAGCAAAAAATACTTTCTTCTTTCCAATAAAATCAACTGCCTTACGTTCTTTTGCAGATCCGTAGAACTTTGGATCACGCACACCAACTGCATAAAGTGCATTTACAACCAATCTGGATACAACCAGTGCTGTAAACATGGAGATTACAATACCAAGGGCAAGTGTATAAGCAAATCCCTTAACAGTACCTGAACCAAGCCACATTAGCACAAAGGCTGCGATCAGCGTTGTGATATTTCCATCGAAGATTGCAGAGAAAGCTTTGCTGAAACCGGACTTAATAGAATTCCTTACTGAAACTCCTGCGCCGATTTCCTCTCTGATTCGGGCATAAATAATAACATTGGCATCCACCGCCATACCGATACCAAGGATAATACCCGCAATACCCGGAAGAGTAAGAGTAATATCAAAGGCATTCAGCGTGATCAGCATTAATGATGTATAAAGGATCAGTGCGATGCCTGCAACTACACCAGGTACACGGTATACAATGATCATAAAAATGATAACTATGATCAGACCTATTGCACCTGCAAGAACACTTGTAGAGATTGCTTCTTCACCAAGCTGTGCAGCTACAACACTGGAACGAAGTTCTTCCAGTTCCAGTCCCAGAGAACCGATACGGATATAAGAAGCAAGGTTCTGTGCTTCTTCCAGGTCAGACATTCCGCTGATCTGTGCTTTTCCGCCGGAAATCTCTTCATTTACATTCGGAGCACTGATAATGTTGTTGTCATAGACGATAGCGATCTGCTTGCCTACATTATTCTTTGTAGCTTCTGCGAATTTTGTTTTACCACTGTTTTCTCCATCAGAAGTAAGAGTAAGACTTACCACATATTCCTTTGCACTTGTGCCCTGATTCTGGATTGCACCACCCTGGGCATCTGCTACGTCAGAACCTTCCAGAACAACACTTCCGGATTCCTTAATCTCATCCATAGTCCTGGAGAGAACATATCCATCCTGGCCGGTAGTAAAGTTCTGGTTTCCGTCAGCATCTTCTTTTGTGATGAAATACAGCGAACCTGGTTTACCCAGATCATTCAGAATAGTATCTGCATCTGTAACACCAGGAATTTCAACTGTAATACGGTCTGATCCTTCCTGGTATACCTGAGCCTCAGTACTGTACTGCTCTACACGCTTCTGAAGCTTGTAGATCGTATCTGACATCTCTTCGCTTGTCGGATTGCTCTCCTTAGCCTGGTAGGTAATGCTGACACCACCGGCAAGATCAAGACCTGTGTTGATGTGTTTTGCTGCACCGGTTCCGGTAGGACCGATACCTACGGCTGCAGTAAAGCAAAAGAACACAGTCAGGATCAGTGTCAGAAGCAGCACTACGATTCCTTTACTTTTCTTCATAGTTCTTTTCCCTTCTTGATTTTTTGTCCGCGGTCATGTTCATCCGCCTGCCAGCCATTTTCTGTTATGATAACAGCCGACAGCGGTATCAGTCAGACAGATTCCTGTCCACTAATCACATGCCAGTGCGGCTTTTATCATGATGGCGCACTCCACACGTTTTCTCTGGAGTTCGCATCCGATTTCATAATTGCCTTTGATATCTCCCTGGAAATGGAATGCATTTGCCGCACATCCGCCACTACAGTAGAAACGTGCGAAGCAGTCTTTGCAGTCTTTCTTTGTGTAAACGTTGCATCCACCGAATTCTTTCTGGATTTCCGGCTTCGTGATACCTTCGTTTACATTTCCCATGAGATACTGTTCTTCACCAACAAACTGGTGACATGGGTAAAAATCACCCCAGGGGGTTACAGCCAAGTACTCTGTTCCTGAACCACAGCCTGACAGTCTCTTGTATACACAAGGACCACCTGTAAGGTCGATCATAAAATGGAAGAAGTTAAATCCTTTTCCCTCTTTCTCTCTTTTGATCATTTCTTTTGCAAGAGTATCATACTCTTCCATGATCTGCGGAATATCCTCCTCGCGGATCGCATATTCCTCCGTATCAGCCGCAACTACAGGCTCTACGGAAATCTGTTTGAATCCAAGGTCTGCCAGATGAAGCACATCCTTGGAGAAATCAAGATTATGGTGGGTAAAAGTACCTCTTACATAATATTTATCCTGATTTCTGGATTCTGCAAACTTCTGGAACTTCGGCATGATCAGATCATAGCTCCCTGCACCTTTTCTGAATGGGCGCATGTAGTCATGTACTTCCTTACGTCCGTCCACACTGAGTACAACGTTGCCCATCTCTTTATTGCAGAATTCCATTACTTCATCGTTCAGAAGAACTCCGTTTGTTGTTAAAGTGAAACGGAATTTCTTATTGTGAAGCTTTTCCTGCTCTCTGCCATATTTTACCAGGTCTTTTACAACCTGCCAGTTCATCAGCGGCTCGCCGCCAAAGAAATCTACTTCCAGATTTTTTCTGGAACCGGAGTTCGCGATCAGGAAATCAAGAGCCTTCTTGCCGACTTCATAGGACATAAGAGCTCTTCTGCCATGATATTCGCCTTCTTCGGCAAAACAATAACGGCAGGCCAGATTGCAGTCATGAGCAATGTGCAGGCACAATGCTTTTACAACGGTCTGCCGGTTATTTGAAAATTCTTCAATTACATTCTCGTAAACATCTTTTGTAAAAAGCATTCCATCTTCTTTCAGCTTATTACATTCTTTTACAGATGTCTCAATATCTTCTCTGTTATATTTGTTTTCCAGTTTCTCTGCAATAGCTTCTGGGTCAAGGCCCTCTTCCAGATATGGAAGAACCTCATATGTAACCTCATCTACCAGATGGATGCATCCACTGTTGATATCCAGTACAATATTAAAGCCATTGCTTTTATAACGATGAATCAGACTCATTTTACTAAAATCCTTTCTAAGCGTAAGATAAGCAGCGGAATAAAAGTTCCGCTGCTTATCTCATTTCTCCATAGCTGATCTTATTTCTGCTCGCAGCTCTGGTTTCCTACTGTACAGGAAGTTTTACATGCGGACTGGCAGGAAGTCTGGCACTCGCCACATCCACCTTTTTTTACAGTGTTCTGTAAATTCTTTGTATTCAGGGTTTTGATATGTTCCATAACTCTATCCTCCTTATATAATTATATTCTTGGCATAGTATATCATATATCTTTTCATTTTGAAAGCTTTTTTTTATGACAGCATTCCACCCAGTGTTCCGCCGCCTGTGCACATAAAAAATGTTGTAACTGCATGAGCTGCACTCATATCCCAACCGCCTTTTGCCATAACAGAGACAGTCAACAGTAAAACATAATAAGTCAGGCCTGTGATAACGCCCCAGAGATATTTGTCTTTACGCACAATTCTGCCTGCCATAAAACCTCCCATGAAACATGCAAGTACATAAATTATGATAATCCCTGCATCTACAGCTGTTTCTCCCAGATCAAAAGCAAACAGTACCAGGGCCAAAAGCAGTAATGCCACTCCTGTTAATGCATATGCAAATAATAGTGATTTCAAAATTGCTCTGACTTTCATTGCTTCCCCTCCTGTTAAACTATATGGGGGAGGAATCAGTGTTATTCTTCTATTTCTTTCTCTTTTTTATAAATACAACCACACCGGCGATCACTGCAGCTGCCACAAACAGTATCACAAACGGCATAATTGATGTTGTATCTCCGGTATTTACTGTATTGTTATTTTTCACAGCTTTATTTTCCGTTGAATTATCATTCTGATCAGAAGAAGAACCATTATTGCTGTCAGAACTGTCATTCATAGATACTGTATTGTTCTTTCCAGAATCAGAGCTCTGACTGTCGGAGGAAGCCGGTGCAGGAGTTACCGCATCTGTGTCGTCCGTATCATTTCCTGTATCATTTCCTGTATCAGGCCCTACCAATTGTCTGCTTCCTGCAATTCCAAATGGGCTGAAAGAATGTGTGCTGAATACCATAATACCATTCTCTACACTCGGAATAATCGTCTCAGTTGCCCCGTTATCCAGGAGATGTTCGATAGTATACTGATATCCGGATTTTACCGGCACAGTGACACTGATATAATCTCCATTAGGAATCTCATATTCTGTATTATTCTTAAGATCCCAGAGTTCAAATTCATAAGACTGGAAAATCATTGCATCTGATTCATTGGTAAACTGATAGCTGTCACCGCTTGAAACTCTGAACTGTACATACCATGGAAGATTAACTCCGCTTACTGTAATACCGTCGCAGGTATGATTAAGTGCAGCCCTCTCTTCTTTTTCTTCATCAGAAAGAGACTCCTCTGCATCTGTAGGACGGTCATCCTTATCGTCCGGCAGAACAGGATTATCAAAGATATTATCATCTGCGCCATCTTCATCATCTTTCTTCGTATCTTCTTTATCCTGTGTCATATCATCTGCAGGTTCCAGCTTACCGGTAGTTTCTGTATCTTTATCCGTCTTATCTGCATTGCTGTTATTATCTTTGTTGTTTTTATTATCTGTTTTATCTTCTTCAATCTTATTCTCTTCATTGTCTGTATCAGTTTTATTATCCTGATCTGATTTACTTTCCTTATCTTCTTTATTGTCTGTATCAGCGTTTTCATCTGCGGCAGGTTTTTCCGTCGAAGTTTCAGGAGTTTCTGTTGGATCTGCATTTTCTGTTGGATCTGTTTTACCTGAGCCTTCTGTCTTATCAACATTATCACTATCCGTAATGCTGTTCACTATTACATTGATGTAACCGACAACCGCGCCGCTCTCCGGATCCCATCCATCCACATGGCTTAAATCCTGCCCTTCTGCCGGTATAAGAAGTACCTCACAGCTCTGCACACGCTGTGCAGGAACGAAACTTCCATCTGCCCATTCAAAAGTTCCATATTCCGTTGCCGGAAGTTCTACATCCGCAAGTTCTACTGGCTTATCAAGCGTGATGTTGTCCGGGATCAGAGAAGACACAGTATTCTCCTGTGACTCAGCCGCACTGACCTGTCTTGTTACACCCGGTATATTATTTCCTGAAATCAAAGCCGCTGTTAAAGCCGCTGCCGCAAAAATACCTGTTCCTTTTAATTTATTTTTTCTTATTCTATTTATATTATTGGACATATCGCACCTCTATATTTATATTCGATTCTTATGTTTCCTGATAATCATTTTTTTACTTTCAGCCAAATATCAGTTCTCTTTTTACATAATACAACAATATTACATATCTGTATATTATCAAACTTTTATCATTTTGTAAATATTCTGTAATGTTTTTTTTCATTTTAATCGAGTGAATTATAACACAAATCTTACTTTTTCGACAGTCCTCTTTTAAATTTTTTTATACTATCTTTGAACCAAAAGCTTTTTCTTGATTTTTTATATGAAATCATGTATATTTTGCTTAAATGTTTTATGATATGATTCAATCAATAAAAAAATCAAAAGGAGTGAATAAATCTTGGATTCAAGTATTGCCTTTCAGGCGGTGGCGATTCTGATACTGATCGCACTTTCTTCATTTTTTTCTTCTGCGGAAACCGCTATGACAACCGTAAATAAAATTCGGATACAGTCTCTTGCCGAGCAGGGCAACAAACGTGCTGTTATTCTGGAAAAAATAATTTCCGATTCTCCAAAGATGCTCAGTACCGTATTAATCGGAAACAACATTGTAAATATGTCTGTTTCTTCTCTTATGACTACACTCACCATAAAGATTCTGGGAAACGCATATGTAGGAATCGCAACCGGCATTCTGACTCTGCTGATTCTTATTTTTGGCGAGATAACCCCAAAAAACCTGGCAACAATCCATGCTGAAAAATTGTCCCTGGCCTATTCAAGAATAATATACGGGCTTATGATTCTCCTTACTCCCGTTGTTTTCATTGTAAATAAAATAACAGAAGGTGTACTGGTCATTCTGCATGTTAACCCGGACGAAAAGGCAAATGCCATGACTGAACATGAACTGCGTACCCTCGTCAATGTAGGTGAAAAAGACGGCGTCATTGAAAACGAAGAAAAACAGATGATCTACAATGTGTTCGATTTTGGAGATTCAACTGCAAAAGATGTCATGATTCCCAGAATCGACATGACCTTTATAGATATCAATTTTTCCTATGATGAACTTATGGCAGTCTTCAGTGAAGATATGCATACCCGTTTTCCGGTTTATGAGGACAACACTGATAACGTAATCGGTATTATCAATATGAAAGATCTTCTTGTTTATCCAAAAGACAAAACATTTTCAATCCGTAATATCCTGCGCAAGCCTTATTTTACCTATGAATACAAAGCTACAGCAGACCTGATGATCGAAATGCGTAAAGCATCCGTCAATCTGGCAATCGTTCTGGACGAATACGGTGCCACAGCCGGTCTGGTCACATTGGAAGACCTGTTGGAAGAGATCGTAGGTGAGATTCGCGACGAATACGATGAGGATGAAGTCGAAGATATTAAAGAAATCCAGCCTGAAAGAGAATATGTTGTTCAGGGTTCTGCCAAGCTGGATGATATCAACGAAGCCCTCCATATTAATCTGGAATCTGAAGATTATGATTCTATTGGCGGATATATTATTGAACAGCTTGACTGCCTTCCCAAAGAGGGTCAGTCTGTCACACTTGAAAGTGGCATCCGCCTGGTTGTTGACCATCTGGACAAAAACAGAATCGAACTTGTCCACATCTGGCTTCCCGAGAAGAAAACCGAAACAGAAGAACAGCCGTAACTGTCATCTCTCCAGCATCAGTGAAAATTGTTTCACGATTCTGGAGAGTTCTCCTGTAACCGCATCAATTCCTTCTTCGTTTTTCCTCCAGTTTTCTCTGGTAATTCCATCTGCATTCACAGGCACCACATAAAATTCTGTTTTCGGATACAAGAGCTGATAATACATCAGACATCTTCTTGCATGGTAAGATTTGCAGCACAAAATCGCTCTTTCTATTTCCAGTTCTGCATGATCTGTCACCTGTCTGGAATAAATTGCGTTCTCATAAGTAAAGGTTGCCTGGTCTTCTTTCAGGATTTTCTGATCCGGAACTCCGTTTTTTATAAGAACATCCCTGAGAAATTCCCATTCTGTTCCATATTCCTTATTATATACATTGCTTTTTTCAAGAACACCTGAAAACTTTCCATTTACTACGCTGTATTTGCCACTGGGCAGAATCCAGTCCGCCATCCCTTTCTTAAACAATTCTGCTGCTTTTTCCGCCATCTGCGGATAACCATTTCCGGGAACAAAAATAATATCAGATTTTTCCGGCTTGTTTTCTGCAAAAATAAACTCTTCTAAACTTTTTAAAAATTTTTCATATACGTCATTCATCATTACTAACTCCTCGTTATCTGTTTTTTCTACAGCACCTCTCAAATAATGCATTTGAGACAGTCCAACAGAATTTCACGTTCTGATGAGCCGGAACAATATGCATTATTTACGAGGATTTCTATGGAATTTCTATAGACAGATACAGTGTACCATATTTTTTCTGTTAAAGTACAACCAAGTTAATTCTTAAAACTATGTCCCCCGCTGCTTATGTTACTGTTCACAGCAACACGCTTCGCGATGCACAGACTTTATGCTAATCGCATAAAGTCGCGCGGTATGTCTCGGGTTTTCTGTGACCTTCGTTCACAAAAAACACCTCGCGGGATATTACCAGTGAACAGTAACCTACTTATTGCTTTTCGCAACCTCCGCAGGGGACTTATTTGATTCGGTTAAACAAAAAATCCGCAGACTTCCAATATTTCCAGAAGGCTATTTTGTCACAATAACCGTACTGTAACCATCATCCCTCAGTCTCTGCTCCATATTTACGGCATTACCAATCTGCTGATAGGCACCTGTCTGAACTTTATACAATCCGTTTTCATGTAACATAAAAGAGGGATAACCTTTTTCCAGTAACTGATATAACATACGGTCCGCATTCTCTTTTTTTCTGAACGTTCCAGTCTGCACTCTGTAATAAAGCGGTTCCTGCACTGTTTCCTCATCCAGGCTTCCAAGAATCGCATCTGCAATTCCCTGAGCTATATCGCTAAACTTGTTATCAAACAGTTTATTATCTTCTTCGGAATTGATAAATCCGGTTTCTATTAAAAGAGCCGGCATCCTGGTTCGTCTGAGGACCACAAGTCCCGGCCGCTCTTTTACACCGATTTCGCAAAATCCCACTTCTCCCAGAGCTCCCAGAATATTCTCAGCCATCTGATATTTAATCCCACTTTTATCATAAATCAGAACCTCCGCTCCATTATACTGATTTTCCTTTGGGCTGCTGTTTCGGTGAAATGAAATAAAGTAATCTACTCCTGCCTGATTTGCAAGCTGTGCCTTCTCAAAAGGCGTCTGATAGACATCACCGGTACGGGTATAAGAGATGTCAATCCCTTTATTTTTTAAAATCTCACCTACCGCAAGAGCAAGTTTAAGATTGTCATTCTTTTCCTGTCTTCCCTTATATACGGCTCCCGGATCCTGACCTCCATGTCCGGCATCCAGCATAATCGAATATGCCATGACGACACTCTGCTTTCTTCATATACTCTTTATACTATATGAATTAAAAATATAATTGTGCAGGTTGCTTGACTTTTTCGCGCTAAAGCGTTATACTTTAAAACGTCATAGTCAGATAACCCGATGACATTATCCGAATCATTTACCAGTACTGCTTTCCCTGCAGAAAAGTCATTCGGATTCAGGTAAGTTTCATATTATCAAATAATAAACGCAATTCTTACCTGACTTAATTTAAACATTATATTAGGAGGATATATCATTATGAAAAGAAAAGCATTAGCAATCGCTCTTGCAGCAGCCATGGCTATGGGAACCTGCGCAGTAACAGCAAGTGCTGCTGACGGAGACAAATATACAATTGGTATCTGTCAGCTTGTACAGCACGAAGCTCTCGACGCTGCGACACAGGGATTCAAGGATGAAGTCACCAAAGAACTGGGAGAGGATGCCGTTACCTTTGACGAGCAGAACGCACAGGGAGATTCCAACACCTGTTCTACAATCATTAACAGCTTCGTTTCCAATAATGTTGACCTGATTCTTGCAAATGCAACTCCTGCTCTTCAGGCAGCTGCAGCAGGAACAAGCGATATTCCGATTCTTGGTACTTCTGTTACTGAATACGGTGTTGCACTTGGACTGGATGATTTCGACGGAACTGTGGGCGGAAATATTTCCGGAACTGCAGACCTTGCTCCCCTTGATCAGCAGGCAGCAATGCTCAATGAACTTTTCCCGGATGCAAAAAATGTAGGTCTTCTCTACTGTTCTGCCGAGGCAAACTCTCAGTATCAGGTAGATACAGTAAAAGCTGAACTTGAAAAACTCGGATATACATGTGAATACTATGCATTCTCTGATTCTAATGATCTCTCTTCTGTTGTTACAACCGCTGCTGACGCAAGTGATGTAATTTATGTACCAACAGATAATACAGTTGCTTCCAACACAGAGATTATCAACAACATCTGCCTTCCGGCAAAAGTTCCGGTAATCACAGGTGAAGAAGGTATCTGCAGCGGATGTGGTGTTGCAACACTTTCCATCAGCTATTATGACCTTGGTGTTACAACCGGTAAGATGGCTGTTAAGATTTTAAAAGACGGTGAAGATATTTCCACAATGCCGATCGAATATGCACCAAACTACACAAAAGAATATAACAAAGATATCTGCAAAGAGCTGGGCATCGAAGTTCCGGATGATTATGTTGCAATCGGTGAGGCTGCTGAAGACACAGAAGAGGCTTCTGATGATGAAGCGGCAGCAGACAAATCTTCTGATGAAACATCAGAGGATAACACAACTGAAGAAGCTGCCAGATAAATCCGGTCAGACAGTTGAAAAATACTCACAGCAACAGGATTTTGAGTAACAGCTTGTCAAACAGTTATAAAAAATTCAATTTATATGCGATCAGCGGGAAAGGTTTGACGCCTCTCTCGCTTTTCGCGTCTCAACAGGAGGAAATTACAAATGCAAATTTTAACATTAATCACTGCACTTCCGGGTGCAGTAGCCCAGGGTCTGATCTGGGGAATTATGGCAATCGGTGTTTATATCACTTTCCGCATTCTGGATATTGCAGACCTTACAGTTGATGGCACCATGTGCACCGGTGGTGCAGTGTGTATTATGATGATGCTTTCCGGTCATAATGTCTGGATTTCCATGTTGGCCGCTACTCTCGCCGGAATGCTGGCAGGCCTTGTAACCGGAATTTTTCACACCTTTATGGGAATTCCCGCAATCCTTGCCGGAATCCTGACACAGTTATCTCTGTATTCCGTAAACCTGAAGATCATGGGAAAAGCAAATCAGGCAATCAACGTTGATAAATATAATCTTCTGGTTTCCCTGCGACATATAAAAAATGCATCTCTTTCCAAAAACACAATTTTTATTGTAGCAGTTATGTGTATTCTCCTGATTGCCATTCTCTACTGGTTCTTTGGAACAGAGCTTGGCTGTTCCCTTCGCGCAACCGGATGTAACCCAAATATGTCACGCGCCCAGGGTATCAACACAAACATGAATAAAGTTCTCGGACTTATGATTTCCAACGGTCTGGTAGGACTTTCCAGTGCACTCCTTGCACAGTATCAGGGATTTGCAGATGTCAACATGGGACGTGGTTCCATCGTTATCGGTCTGGCAGCAGTTATTATTGGCGAGGCAATCTTTGGACGTATTTTCCGCAACTTTGCCCTTCGCCTGTTAGCAGTTATCTTCGGTTCCATTCTGTATTATCTGGTACTTCAGATTGTTATCTGGATGGGTATCGACACTGACCTGCTGAAGATGCTGTCCGCAATCGTAGTTGCTCTCTTCCTTGCATTCCCATACTGGAAAGGCAAATACTTTAATAAACCAGCCAAAAGGGGAGGTAAATAAAAATGCTTGAACTTAAAAATATCTATAAAACCTTTAATCCCGGAACCATTAATGAGAAACGTGCATTAAATGGTCTGAACCTGAAGCTGAACGAAGGCGATTTTGTAACTGTTATCGGAGGAAACGGCGCCGGCAAATCTACTATGCTAAATGCTGTTGCAGGAACCTGGCCTGTTGATGAAGGACAGATTCTTATCGACAATATTGATGTTACAAAACTTTCTGAACATAAACGTGCTACATACCTTGGACGTGTGTTTCAGGATCCAATGACAGGAACCGCTGCAACAATGGGTATCGAAGAAAACCTTGCACTTGCAAAACGCCGCGGAAAATCCCGTCTTCTCCGCTCCGGAATCACTAAAGCAGAGCGCGAAGAATACAAAGAGCTCCTGAAAATTCTTGGTCTTGGTCTGGAAGACAGACTGACTTCTAAAGTAGGACTTCTCTCGGGTGGTCAGAGACAGGCTCTTACTCTTCTGATGGCAACGCTTCAGAAACCAAAGCTTCTGCTTCTGGATGAACATACCGCAGCGCTTGATCCAAAAACAGCTGCCAAAGTTCTGGAAATTACAGATATGATCGTAAACCGCGATCACCTTACGACATTGATGATCACCCACAATATGAAGGACGCTATTGCACATGGCAATCGTCTGATCATGATGATGGAAGGAAAAATCATTCTGGATATCCAGGGAGAAGAAAAGAAAAAACTGACAGTTAAAAACCTTCTGGATCAGTTTGAAAAAGCAAGCGGAGAAGAGTTCAGCAATGACTCTGCACTGCTCGGATAACCGTATAAATTACTCATAACGTTTCTAAATATCCTTTATATGAGAGTACTTTTTTATGGAGTACTCTCATATTTTTATTTCTCATCTTTTTCCAGCGGAGTTACACAGATAAATTTATGTGTTTCCCTATTGTACTGGTAGATTCTCGACGTCAGATAGTCCTCTTTCGGTGTAGCCTCCCTGATCGTATCCCGCAAAACACACTGCAAATCTTCAGGTTCTACAAATTTATCATTATGGATCATTACCTCATGTACACTGGTAAACACCATATAGAAATCGGAATCCAGCATATATGCCAATTGTTCTGCCACTCCCGGCAGGAACACTGCAACTGCACCATTTGTTTTCTTCGTTGTACTGAGACAATTTCCCATTGCATCTTTCTTCAATTCACACTTATCACCCAGATTCATAAAACTTTCACCTTCATATTCCGGATTAAAAATCATCTGTTCCCATCTGTAAATTCTGGGCGGACTCATAAAATACGTATTGAGAATCGCCTCCTGAAACACCTCATCACATTCTTTTCCCCACTGCTCCAGCATTCCCTGCCGGATTTTTGTACTTGTCACACATCCTTCATATTCCGTAACTTTCATATAAAGCACAAGTGCAATATCACCAAGGGTTTTATACACCGCATCCTGAAGATCCGCGGAATATTTATCTGCATTCAGCAATCTTATAAACAGACGTGGTTTTGTCTTCTCATATTCCCTGATCACTCTTGTTTTCTCATAAATATCCGCCTTTTTTATCCGATTCAGATCATCTGTGATTTCTTTTATAATTTCCTCAAACAGACTGCCATTCTGATAAGATTTAAAAAGTTCCTGTGTATAAAGTCCACAGACCTCCCAGGCATCATCATGCTCTGCAAACTTCACCAGCAGTCTGTCTCCTACAGGTGCAAACCTCCCGCCTTCTTTCTCAAAAGAAATATTTTCCCTCGGAATCCCTGTAGCCTCGTAAATACCAATCTCCAGTTTCTCTACGAATGTTTCATAGTCTTTCTGCATATTCAGTTCCTTTCTTGCTTTGAAAATAATACGGGCAGGATGCCCTGATTTGAATGTTGACTTTCCGTTTTCGGAAAAAAGAAAATAAGGGAGCGAAAGCCCCCTTAAGAGTCGCTGTAGACATAGTATAAAATAGCCACAGCTATTTGTAAAGTAAATTTCATCGACAATATTTATTACAGTTTCTTTTTATCTTTCAGATATTCCAGAAAAGCCTCACAGCCCTCCACCACATCCGAATATGTGACATCAAATCCACCTGTATACCATGGATCTGCGATATCCCTCGGATCATCACTATAATCCAGAAGAAGCTTAACCTTGTCCTCTGGATCCGATTTCAATATTCTTAACATATTCTTCAGATTCCAGTAATCCATACCGAGAATATAATCATATTTATCATAATCTGCCTTCGTTAGTTGAACTGCGCGCTTACCCTTACAATCAATCCCATGCTTAGCAAGCTCCTCTCGCGCCGGAGGATATACCGGATTCCCGATTCCATTCCAGATTTCCTCAGTGCTGGTTGCAGCAGATGCGATATAAAATCGGTCTGAAAGACCTTGTTTAGAAACCATGTCTTTAAAAATGAATTCTGCCATTGGTGAGCGGCAGATGTTGCCGTGGCAGACAAATAACACTCTTATCATTGCTTAAAACTCCTTGAAATGCTGTATTTACGCTGTTTACAGGCATTTTCCGATAATCTTCAATCCTGTCATTTTCCTGTATATCACAGCATAAATTCGTATATTTTCTTATCCAAATTTAGTAACTTCTTAGTAATAACCAGCCTGGAAAACAGGCTCTCTAAGAACCTTATAATCAGATTATTTTTAATTCTTTTTTCTATTATTTTATCATACTATGCCAGTTTTGCAATCCTATTCATCTCTTCTTTTGCATCAATTAATCCCAGATGCGTATATACATTTAACGTAACCCCTATATCAGAATGTCCCATTAAATATTGGAGTGCTTTCGGATTCATTCCAGCTTTCGCCATATTGGAACAATATGTATGCCTGCATACATGAGGCGTGATCTTTGGCATTTGTTCCTCATGAGTACGATTATACTTTCCTAACGCCCATTGAAAATGTTTTTCCCAATGGAGTGCTACCTCAGGCATATCTTTTTTATCCAGGAATAGAAATCGACTATATCCATCTATAATCGGCTCAACCCTTACTTTTTTACGGTTTTTCACAATCTGTTCAAAACATTCATAAACTTCATCTGTCATCGGTAACATTCGTGTTCCACTTGAAGTTTTGGTATCTTCAATGACGTACTGCATTCCTCTGGTTCTCTGAAGCTGATGATTCACATTGATTTTTCTCTCCTGAAGATCAATATCTTTCACTGTCAATCCACAAAACTCAGAAATACGAAGTCCAGTCTTAAACAAAATAAACATTCCATTATAGTATTTTGAGTAATGGGCATCATTTCTGATAAACTCCAGAAATAACTCTTCCTGTTCTTTTGTAATTGCCTGTCTTGTAACACTGTCATTTACGACAACTGTACATAATTGAAATTCAAAAGGATTCTTGCGCAGTAAATCATCTTCAACTGCCATCTGAAATGCAGGTCTTACAATTCCACGCACACTGTGAATTGAACTGTATCCTCTTCCATCTGATTGCAGCTTAATAAACCATGCTTTTGCATCCGACAATTTTATTTTATCTATTCTTCTGGTTCCGAATTCTTCTTTTTTTATTATATTGATCACAAAATCATAGTTCGCCTGAGTATTATGACGAACCCCCTTTTTTTGTCCAATATATTTTTGAACCAAATCCAAAACTGTTAAATTTCCTCCGTAAGGTACTATACCATCATGTAAATCTCTTTGGATATTTTTTTCTTTTTCCCTTAGAGCTAAGCATGGTCTGCATCCAGTTGGCAGAGAATCTGTTGGCTCTAATTTCCAACTATACAAAAACTTCTGCTTTCCATAACAATCTGTATATACAAACGCATATCTTCCATCTTTTCTCTGACTTTCTCCGTTTCGTAAAATTCGACCTTTTTTATCTCGTCGTTTTTGGTCACGTTTTGTTTTACCCAAACGTCTTCGCCCCTTTCTACGAAAAAGCCCTAGCACGATATAGGTATTATATCATACCAGGGCCAACATTTCCACTTTAAAGTGCTAAATTGTTCGTATATTTTTTACAAAGACGTAGTCTGATCCAGAAAGGCCTCAAATTTCTTACGGTTAATCAACGACTTACACCCCACCTGGACTGTAAAGCAACATTCTGAATTTAGATGCTCCGAAATAAGCATCCTTATTTTCTTTTCACCTATTCCAAAATATTGCACTGCTTCATCCACCGTAAGCATATATTTTTCCCAAATTGGAATCTTACCTTTTTCAATTTTAATCGCCACTCTTTTCTCCTCCTTTTCTCTTTGGACAAAACATTTTTATCTGCCCATGACAATTTACAATTTTATACACTGTCATCGGCAGATAAAATTACAATACAGGTGGCAGTTCAGTACTCTGCCCACATCGGTTTTGCACCGTCATTAAATATGACCAGATCTTTTCTGGAAGTATCATTATCACAGATATGCTTCGTCGCCCTGTGCAGCTGCTGCACATTTTGTCAAATTCTTCTCGCTCCATACCTTTACTTCAATGTTATATTTCAGCATTTCCTCGTATTTACTCCATTAACAGAGCAGATATATCTTGGCGGATTTACCTAGTGGCTCTACATATCTTCACGTCCTGTATGTAAAACAATATACAATTTTCAAGGTACAAAAATTCCTGAAGGGGAAAAGGAATCTATATTAAATACTCCCTTTACTGATTACTTTTCCTTACATATGATTTCGTATCAAATCCCAAGGTCTTAGTAATCAGTTTTGTTTCCAGGCGTTGACGCAGAGTTTCATCTACACAGTAATGCACCTGTCCAAATTCGTCAAACATTTTTCTGGTAGCCAAAACTGTTATGTACCCTTCATAATGCTTCAACACTGCCTGGATTGCCTCAGTATCACCAGTTGATGCTGCCTCAATAACATGGAATGGCAGCAAATCAAATGCGCATTTCTGTTTTTTACTTTTTTTCATTTGCAGATTCCTCCATATTTTTTCTCATCAGTTCCAGTGATCGTCTACGATGCTCATTAATTGTGCTGCGTACAAGATTCATTTCTCTGGCAATGTCTGCATCACTCATATCCATAAAATATGATAATAACACAACATTCCTTTTCTTTTCAGTAAGTGTCTGCAGTGCTTCAGCAATCAATGCATCTTTGACTTCTATGTCGTAACCCAGGACCTGAAAACGATGTGTTTCCATTTCATGCTCATCCATTATAAAAAGTCTGCTCAACTCCTTTTCTGATAATTCTGACAACATCACTTCATACTTCTGGCGATATGCCATATGCTTTTCATAATTAATAACTTCACTTTTCAATGCCAGCTTGCACAGAGAATCAAACTGATGTCTGACTGTCTGCTCATCTTGAAAAGAGGATTGCTCCATAAGAGTTCACCTCCTTCCCCGCCGGTAGGCAATAAGCAAAGTTCTTGCTTCCCCTTCACACATATCCCAAACGGATGAGTGCATTTGTCGGGGTGTGGGAAGAAATTTTTAAAAAATTTCTTAATAAATACGAGAAAATTGTTTTTCCTGTATTTTGAGGTATATAAAAAACGTCCTAATGGGTAGTTTTTAGCCCATCGGACGCTATTTATATCAAAAGATAATATTTTGCCATCATTTTTTGTGGCATATAATTCACTTTTTGAGGTAAAGAAATTTATTTGCTTTTTTGAACTATTTATCTATTTCATCCGTCACGTAATGACGGATATGATACCAGACAATAAAATTCTTAATCTTTCCTATACCTCCGGATCTGTTTTACGGAAATTCAGAATTTTATATGTCTTTTAAAAAGTGAAATATCACCCTCTTTTTTAGTGAAATATTAGTTCATTTTCTTTCAAGAAAGGGAACTATACACTAAACATGGAGGTGTATCATATGCCAAAACAAACAGATAAAGAACTGGGATTGTTTTTTAAGAACGCCCGACACGAGCAAAAATTGACTTATGAAGAATTAGCTGAAAAAGCAGAAATGTCCAGCCGATATTTAAAGGAAATTGAAAATGGGGGCCGAGTTCCCAGTTTTCATAAAATCAGAAAACTGGTACGCGCTTTAAATGTTCCTCCTGAACCATTGTTTTATCCAAACAATCATACAGATAATCTTGATTATCAACGCCTGCTCATGTACCTGTCAAAATGCAACGATGAGCAAATTACCGCTATCCTTGCCATCGTAGAAGCATACCTGCGCACATACAAAATTCCTACAGACCACGATAAACAAGATCCCTGAAATTCATTTGAATTCTATCTGAATTATTCTGAAGAAGCGGTATGGTTTCCCATACCGCCACTCTTAACGTGCATATTTTTCTATCATTCTCTTAACATTCGTGGATTTCTTTATTGCCCCTATATTAATAAGAAACTCAACTACATCCATCATTCCCTGGTAATAAGCCCGCTGCTCCTCTTCATAATGGAAATGTTCTAACTGATCCAGATATTTATTCCAGAAATTCTGCTCACGCTCTGGGATTTTTTCCAGATGTAGTGGCAGCTTCTTTTGTATTTGTTTCAAATTCTTCTCTGCTTCTTTCCATTCTTCCGGCTGTACTGTATATTCTCTTTCTCCGGAGTCACAGCGCAATTCCTCAAATAAATTCGATACTGCTTCATAAAATTCATTCATCTTCTTTCCACCTCTCATTAGAATTATTTCTCATTACAGGCAGCATTATCATTTTCTTATTTCAAAAATCAAATAAACTTTCCAAAAACTTCATCTTTAGAAGTATAGTAACAATATTTTTCCCTAAAATCAATAATAATACTTCATCTTTAGAAACTTTTGAGGATCAGAATGATTATTTATTGGGATAAAAAAACGAACAGTAAAAACAGAATAGGACAACGGGTAAAAGAATTACGAAAGGCTCATAATCTTACTCAGAAAACACTCGCTGCCAAATTACAACTTGCAGGATATGATTTTAATGATCTGGCAATCCTGCGAATTGAACAAGGCACACGTTTCGTTCCCGACTACGAAGTTGTCGCACTGGCCGAAGTATTTAATGTTTCCTGCGAATATCTTCTTGGTCTGACGGACGCTCCTGCAAAATAATTCAATTGTATTGCTGCCCATTCTATGCTAAACTATGGATAGATACTTCTGAACAACATACACTATTTATAAACCGTATGATTGGAGTGATTTCATGGAATTAACAAAAAAAATCCCTACAACCGATAAAAACCAGGAAAACAATCATCTTCTCCGCATGTTAGACCGGGGAATTGATGATATGGAAGCTGGTCGTGAATTGCCACTGGAAGATGCTTTTCGCAAAATCACAGAATTAAGGGATGCACGAAGAAATGCAAGAATATAAAATTATTTTAACCTGGGAAGCAATTTACGACGTCACAGACATTGCAGATTATATTGAAGAAGAATTCGGCCAGCAACGTGCTGACCGTTTTCAATCTGATCTGAAAGAACAAATGCAGAATTTAGGCCAGTTCAGTACTGCCTTTCCCCGAACTCAAATTCTGTACAGAGGATATTCCATACATAAAAGATCTTTTCCGCCATCTATTATTTTTTATATTATAATGGAAGAAACAAAAGAAATTCATATTCTCCGAGTGTTGCGCCATGAACGAGATTGGGAAAATATCCTGTTGCAAAGACCAACTTATACATATCCAGAATGAATACCTGGGAGCCGATCAGAGATTTTTCTGAAAGGCTTCCTTTTAAATTTTAATTACTTCCCACTGTCAATTAAATCATAACTCATATCCAGAAAATCTAGCGTCTTAGCTTCACTGACAGATTCATCCAAAAGAATCGTAATCCAGTGTCGCTTATTCATATGATACCCCGGTAAAAATCCATACGTTTGAATTAACATCCCAACCAGATCAGGGTCACATTTTACATCTAGGATATTAATTTTTCCATCTTCTTCTAATCCCAGTGTTTTCTTTTCCACTGCCATAATTATAGCATACCATTTTCCATTTTTATGTCGAAGCACCGCAGAATCAGGATCTTTTTTCCATAAATATTCCGGTTCCGTTCCATATTGCTCTTTCACATATTGAAAAATTTCCTCACGTTTCAAATTTATCCCTCACTTACGATTTCTTGCTCTGATTATACGCTATCAGGATTATATTCTCAACCACTTCTCACAGTTCCATTTATGTTTTATAGCTTTTGCATAGCCTGCTTTGCAGGCTACACCCCAAAAGAAGCAAGCACTGCCAGTGTCATGACAACTGGCTCATTTTGTCAAATTCCCTTTCCGGTTCATTCTACCAAAATATATCAGGGAGTATCCCTGGCCCTCTCATATTTTATAATTTCTTAATTTGACGCTTTCACCCAGTCCTGTTAAAATAACTTACAGATACATCTGTCCAAACCAACAAAAAACCAAGTACCATAACTGTCATAGCCGAACTGGTTAGACAGTTTTTTTGTACTCTTTTTTATAGAAAAAAACGAATTGGAGGATTTCAATGAGCAAACGTACCAGAATTCATCCCGTACAATTTTATTTGAATGATGACGAACAATACATTTTAGAAGAAAAATATCGTCTTTCCAGGATGAAAAGCAAATCTGCCTTTCTACGGAAAATGATCTTATATGGATTTGTATATGAAGTAGACTACTCTCATATCCGAAAAATGAATACCCTGTTGGGCAATATCAGCAGCAATTTGAATCAGATCACCCATCGTATAAACAGTACCAATACAGTTTACCCAAAGGACCTGGACGATATAAAGGAGTTAATGGAAAAAATATGGCAGTTACAAAAATCCATGGTATCAAAACAACCGTTAATAAAGCAATAGAATACATCTGCAATCCAGATAAAACTGACCAGAATCTATATATTTCTTCCTTTGCCTGCTCTCCCGAAACAGCCGTTCTTGACTTTAAATACACTTTGGATCATACACATGACTGCAGAGATCCGCACAATACAAATAAGGCATTTCATCTGATTCAGGCATTTTCCCCTGGTGAAGTTTCATATGAAGAAGCCCATCAAATTGGCAAAGAACTTGCGGATCGCTTACTGGAGGGAAAATACTCCTATGTTCTGACAACACACACTGATAAAGGTCATGTACATAACCATTTGATTTTCTGTTCTGCAGATAATATCACTTTTTCTCATTATCATGACTGTAAAAAGAATTACTGGAAAATACGAAATCTCAGCGACACTTTATGCCAGGAACATAACCTGTCCACAATTATGCCAGATGGTAAAAAAGGAATGAAATACAATGAATGGGCTGCAAATAAATCTGAATCCAGTAAAAAAGCGCAGCTGCGAAAAGATATCAACCAGACAATCCGAATCGTTTCCACTTACTCAGAATTTCTTGCATTTATGGAAGCTAAAGGATATGAAATAAAAAACGCAGAATTTGGCGAAAACAGCAGGAAATACATTACCTTTCGTTCTCCCGATATGTCCCGTCCAGTGCGTGGAAGTGCTAAATCTTTAGGAAAAAATTTTACTAAGGAACGTATCAAAGAACGTATTGAGAATAAACTCCAGAGAACTGCCATTTCTTCTGTTCGCAAGAAGTTAATAGACACCAACGCTCCCAATATAACAGGAAATATCGGCCTTCAGAAATGGGCAAATAAGGAAAATTTAAAGATTGTTTCTACTACATATAGCCAGATGCTTACACATAATCTACATAATTTTTCAGAACTTGAAAGCCGCATAACCTTGTTACATATGCAACAAAAAGAGGTAAATACCACTGTCGTCTCTCTTGAATCACAGATCCGACATCTTCGAGAACTGCTAAAATACGCTGAACAATATCAGAAAAATAAAATTTATAACGACCATTATAAAAGCTCAAAAGATTCGGATCGTTATTTCCGTAAATATGAATCTCAAATTATCCTTTTCGCTGGTGCCGAGCATATTTTACAGGAAAATGGTATAGACCTGAAACAGCTCAATACCAATAAGTTACAGGCTCAAATTTCAGAGCTTATTTCCAGAAAGAAGTCAATAAATACTCAATATGTTTCCTTTCGGAAAGAAATGAAAGAGTTGGAATTGATACATCAAAACTTGTCCAAGTATCTAAAACCGGATGATCCTGAAATAGAAAAATCTTCCCATAACAAACTTCCTTCTTTGTAAAACCATAATAATAGGCAGCGATTTCACTCGCTGCCTAAATTCCCGTTAAACCGATATCCTACACCTCGTACTGTTTGTATATATAATGGTTGTCCAGGATCATCTTCTATTTTTTCTCTGATATTGCAGATATGTCGCATAACCACATTATAATCACCGGAATAAGGTTCATTCCATACCAGATCATAAACCATTTCTTTTCCAAATATTCTACCTGGACTTTTCGCTAAAAGAAGTAAAATATCATATTCATATTTTGAAAGATGAACATCACTATCATTCTTTTTAACAATTCGTTCCTGTAGATATATTTTTAATTCTCCAAACCTTATAATTTCCGGTATGAATTGGTTTTTATGTTCCCAGCTAGTCAATATGTTTTCACTTATGCTTCCATTAGCATCTGTGATTCTCTCAATAATTTCTATCTTTTTCACCTTTATTGCCTCTACATTATTAATTTTATATTCTATATATCATCTGCCATTTGACTTTTTTCTTCTACAAGTAATATAATATATTTATTACATATGTAGGATTTAGCAGGAGGATTTTATTATGTCACTACCCCAAATTTCAGAAGCCGAATTTGAAGTTATGAAAATTGTATGGAAATATGCTCCCATCAATACAAATGAAATTACAGAAAAACTTACTCTAACTACCAGCTGGAGTCCAAAAACAATTCAAACTCTTATCAAGAGACTTGTTTCCAAAAAAGCTCTTTCCTACGAAAAACAAAGCCGGGTATTTGTCTATACTCCATTAGTCCAAGAAGATGAATATATACGCCAGGAAAGCAATTCTTTTTTAAAGCGATATTATAATGGAAATCTTTCTTCTATGCTGGCTTCTTACCTTGAAGACGATAAGCTCTCTTCAACAGAAATTGATAACTTACGCCATTTATTATCAAAACATCAGAAATAGGAGGTTTTGAATGAGCAACTGGATTATCCACTTTTTAATCAGTAATATCTTCATATGTATTTTTACACTTGTAATAATCGGAACAAAAAAACTTCTGAAAAAATATTTATCTGCGGCTACACAGTACCATCTCTGTTTTCTTTTATTTTTACTACTTGCCGTGCCATTTTTTCCTGTACAGATTCATGGCTCACAACTTTTTTCATGGTTACATTTTTTTCAAACTGACTCAGGACTTAACTCTGGTACCGACACGCTATCCGAACTTACCAGTAATACACAAAATATTTTGTTAAACCAGGTGAATGATTTTTCAGTTTCCATTAGTAGTCAATTTTCTGGAGGCTTGAATACCATACTCTTTCTAATATGGATAACGGGTGTTATGATTATGTCAGTCCTCACCCTTCATTCATTAAACTATGTACGTTCCATAAAAAGATCTGCTCTCCCGCTTCAAAATCAGCAGGTAAAAACTATTTATTACAATTGTTTAAAGGAACTTAAAATCTCTCACCCAGTATCAGTCTACAGTACTGCATTTTTAAAATCACCAGTTTTAATCGGAATAATACATCCCAGAATTTACATTCCCATCCATTTAATTTCCGAACTGAATCCTGATGATATGCGTTTTATGCTGCTACACGAATTACAGCATTACCGTCACAAAGATACATTTATTGGCTTCCTCATGGTCATAAGTAATATACTCTACTGGTTTAACCCTTTTGTTTGGTACACTTTAAAAGAAATTCTCTGTGACCGTGAAATAGCCTGTGATTCTGCTGTATTGCAGATGATTTCTGCTGATGAATACCAAGCTTATGGAACTACACTGATTAATTTTGCAGAAAAAATATCCTCTTTTTCCTCTCCACTGGCAGTTGGAATGTCCGGAAATTTCAGGCAGATGAAACGACGTATTCTCAACATCGCCGTTTTTAGGAAAGAAACTCTTTATCAAAAAATGAGAGCATTGATAATTTATCTGGTCATTAGTGCTGTTTTTATTGGATGTACACCCATTTTATCCATTGATGCCTCTACTCAAAGCGTATATCATTTTAGTGATACAGACAAAAATATCTCCCTGTTAGATATATCCGAAACATTTGGAACATATGATGGATCATTTGTTTTGTATGACAATAATTTGGATTCCTGGAAAATATACGATCTTGAAGAAGCCACCAAACGTATTCCGCCAGAGTCTACCTACAAAATATACGATGCATTATTAGGGTTGGAATCCGGAATCATCACACCAGAACACTCTTCCATGACATGGAATGGTGATGCCTTTCCTTTTCCATCCTGGGAAGCTGATCAGGATTTAAACTCTGCTATGCAAAATTCCGTTAACTGGTATTTCCAGGCAATTGATTCGCAGCTCGGAATTAACAGAGTCCAGGAATTTTTGAATAAAATAGAATATGGAAACCAGACAACCAGTTCAAATCTGGATTTATACTGGTCCGATTTTTCATTAAAAATCTCGCCTTTAGAGCAAGTAACATTATTGAAAAAATTTAACACAAATGAATTCCATCTAAATTCCCAAAATGTATTTTCTGTTAAAAATGCTATAAAAATTGCCAGTACACCTAATGGTAATTTCTACGGAAAAACTGGAACCGGTCGTGTCAACGGACAGGATATCAACGGCTGGTTTATCGGATATGTAGAAACTTCCGATAACAGCTATTATTTTGCAACCAATATCCAAAGTGATTCTAATGCAACTGGCAAAAAAGCATTTGAAATCACTTCTGATATCTTAAAAAAATTACATATATGGAATTAACAAATATGAAAGGGCTGATAGTTGTTATCAGTTCTTTCTTTTTATTCTATATTGATATTTGGGAACTTCTTTCGTACCATTATTCAGAATTTTATTCCCCATATATTTAAAACTCTTATCATCGTTGAACTTAACAGTCAGCTCACTTGTAATAACGGCATCATTACATATAAATGTATCACATACAGCATCAACAACCAGCACATTGTTTCCCTCTCCGCTATCTCTTATTTCAACGACCTCCGGTAAAGATGTTCCAAAATAAGTAGGGCTATAATTTAAACAACCTAATCGTTCCCAGTCATAAGTTTGATGTTCCGAATCAAATGCTGCCCATTTTTTAATTTGCTCCGCTGTTATCGGCAAAAACTCCATTATCAGATTTTCAAACTCTTCTGCCGGAATTCCACTTGAGTTACCTGAAAACTCATATCTCTCCCCGTATTTCATTCGATATAAATATTCATATAAACCATTATAATCTAACCCTTCCATATCAGATCTATCCCAATCAGAACATAAAAGATTATTCCCCTGATATCCAAGCAAATACACACACCTCTTTGAAACTTCCCTGCATTCATCACTTAAAGGTTTAATTCTTATCATAGAACTGCCATCAACCGCTTCTGATACTTCCGGATATTTTGGAACACATAGCGTATAACCAAACCAGCCTTTTTCTGTATATTTCCATTCTTCTATCCTTGTATACGAAACATATACAATAGATGGATTGTCGTTCATACCCCAAACAACTTTCGCAGCCAACAAATACATATCTGTCCCATCATAATTGAATTTGAGTCTTTCTATCCCACCATCCCTGTTAATCCTATATAAGACGATATCTCCTGGCAGATCCTGTTCTGCCCTGAAAAGAAATTCTTCCATTTTAGAATAATTAGCCATATTTGAATACGGCGCTGATGTAATAACAGGGACATTTTTTTCCTTTAATACTTCCTGCATTTTTTCCATTACTGTCTCAGAAACTACTACATTCGATGAAGTTCCTTTATCCGCCTTTTGATAAATGGCTTTCATCTGATTCATAACATTCTTACAATCTTCAATAGCTTCTTCTTTCACGACTTCATCTACTGGCAAATCATATCCTCTTTCTTGTACAGCATAATTCGCAGTTTCCTGTGAAATATATTCTAAATCAGCCCCTTTACATTTTGTATTTCCTATGAAAAAGCATCCCAAAATAAATAAAACACTCACCATCTTTTTCAGTTTTCTTTTTGTACTCATATCAATTATCTCCATAACATTCCTCCCACTTTTCGTCTGATAATCTTTCCGTATACCAGGTAACCTCTATTTCTGACCTTGATACATAATTGGATACATATTGAAATCTATCTTTATCTAACAGCCGAATGGTTACGCTATGACAAAACGCCTGATCTAATTCTTTTTGTGGCCATACCGCATTTACTTCCAGTGTTATTGTTCCATCTTGATTTTCTATGTAGGAAACAACTTCCGGATATGGAATATATGGTGTGGGAGCAAAATCATATACGATTCCTCTGGTTCGATACCGATATGTCTGTGTTTCCGTGTGAAATACCGTTCCTGTCTGCAGTATCTCTGCGCTTATATTAAAATATTTTTGAAATATCGCTTCAAATGATTCTTTTGGGATTTCATAAGTCTTTCCTTCCTTAAATTCATCAGTTTTTTCTTCCATTGAAAGTAAACGGTCAAAAACATCATAAAAATTTATTCCATCATAATTTTTTTCACTCCAATTAGAAGTAAACAATTTATTAAGTGTATATCCAAAAGGAAGTATATATTTTCGATTCAGCTCCCTGCATTTTTTATTTAACGGCACTACCCGAAAGGCCCGATATCCAGACGGTCCATCATATCCAGCCGGATGATATTCTTCCATAAAGAAATACCCGTTTTCTGTATATTTCCATGAATTAACTCTAAACTCATGATAATATGTTTCCTGCCAAGTGTCCTCTTTCCATTTAAAAGAGCTTACTTCAACGTCTATTTTCCCCTGTTTGGTTTTCAGATCATACCGGATAAAATGATCCCCTGCTATAACTTGAAATATAGTAGTTTTTCCATTCTTCTCTTTTTCTGCTTTTTTCAAAAAATCATCTACTTTAATACTTTGAACCATATCCAGCTGATTGTAGGAATCAATTACTGCATATCCATATTTTCCAAAATAATCCATACTTTTTTGTATTGTACTCAGCTCATATAGTGCATTTTCTTTCACAGCATTCTCATATATGCTCTGATAGCCTTCTGCTAGCATTTCACACTCTCTGTAAATTTTTTCTTTCGTATCTTCAATTGTCTTTTTCTGCTCTTTCTTTATGCCACATCCACTACAGACAGCAAGAAAAATAACTCCCACAAATATTTTCCAAATTTTTTTCATATCATTTTCCTCTTACATTTGTAATATTTAAAGGTAAAAATTATTCATTACCAAGATATTCATCCAGTATCGCCTTATCCTTTTCCACCACATAACCGCTTCCTCCAATATCTTTCACATTCTCTACCATACTGATGAGCAAAATAGGATTCTTTGTATCTCTATCTGTAGTAAAAACTGTAAACCAGCCAATTTCTGTTCCAGATGTATCTTCTTTTGTAGCTTTCAGTTCCGCTGTTCCGGTTTTTCCTGCTAATCTAATGTCTTCCCGGCATGCTCCATAACCAGTTCCTTCCGGGTTATTCACTACACCCTCTAACCCCTCCATAACCTCCGAAACAATTTGTGGTGAAAAAGCATCTTTTATCCAGATTTCACTGGAAGTGCTTCCACCATCCGCGTGAAGATATGGCTTTATCATATTTCCATCATTTAGAAAAGCCGTATAAATGCTTGCAAGATGCAAAGGATTTACCAGAATCTGTCCCTGTCCATACCCACTGTCAGCAAGCTGGATTTCTGTTTCTATCTTGTCCATATTAGAATATTGGGACTCTGACATTTTAATATCAAATGGAAGTTCCTGATTAAATCCTATTTGATTTAGAGACTGCATCAGTTGATCCGCACCAATTTTTAATGCTGCTTTTGCAAAATAAATATTATCTGAATAAATAAGCGCATTTTTCAAGATCACAGGTTCATAATCATGAAGTGTAGTCACTGTATAATCTCCCCACGAGGAATCTTTCTGCCACGCCAGACCCTCATTTCCAAAATCGTCATTTGCAGTAAATGCCCCCACTTTTAATCCAATTGCAGCAATTACAGGTTTAAAAGTTGAGCCAGGACACCATGTCTGGCGAAAGCGGTTGTATAAAGGCCTGTCTTCATTTTCATTTAATGCACTCCACTGGCTGTTGTCCATTCCACGTACAAAATCATTATTATCATAAGATGGCGTACTTACCAACGCCAATACTTCCCCTGTATAAGGATTCAAAGCTACAGAACATCCTCTGTCTTCTTTAAATTGTTCATAAAGAGTACTTTGAAGATCACCATCAATCGTAGTATGGATATCTTCTCCATCTTTTCTAGGCTCATATGCAATAACACTTTTTTTATTTCCATTTGCATCTACAATACAGATTTCACACCCATCTGTTCCTTTTAGTTCTTTTTCATAAAGCGTTTCCAGTCCAGTCTTTCCAATCACACTGTTTGTACGATACCCTTCCCCTTTATGTTCCTGCAAATCTTCGGCTGTAACCGCCTGTACATACCCTACCAGATGAGAGGCAGCTTCTTTTAGATAATAAGTTCGTACTTTTACATCAGATAACATAATACCTGGAATCTTCAATAATGTGTCCTGCTTTTCTTTTTCTTCCAGAACAGTTTTATCCGGATTCACTGTCAAAAGATCGACCTCTTGTATTTTAGGAATTGTTGCTACTGGTACAAAAGAATCTGCTTTTACCCAACCGGCTTTTAACTTATCCTCAATTTCGTCTGCTCCAATTCCAAGATACTCTGCCAGTTTTTTTATTGTATCTTCTCTGTTCTCCATCCTACCCGGAACAATTCCTACCGAAGATGCAGTTCCCTCTCCAGCCAACTGACGACCATTTCTGTCTAAAATATCTCCTCTCTTTGCCTCTTCTGACGTTACCTGAACTTTATCCGTTGCAGATAACTCTGGAAAAATCAACTGATCCTGCCAGATTAAATGATATCCTGTCCAATCATGTGAAAATACCGCATCGTTGGTAAATTCTACATTTCCTGCAGCAGTCTGCATATTTGTTGTATAGGAAACTGCCGCATTTCCGTTTTCTTGTCTTTTTACTGTAATATCGGTTATGGACAGATCAGACATCTCAATGCCTTCATATATTTTAGAATTTCGTTCTATAAATTCTTCCTTACTGTTCATGCTGCTTTTTTTCTGATCCAGCATGGCATACATTTGCTCATATTCCCCTTTTTCAATATATTTCATATATTCCATTAGTCTTTTTTCAGGAACATTACAATTCATTATTGTTACAATACCGATTCCACCACCAATCAATATACCGCTAAATAAAACTATTTTTGTAATAATCTTCGTGTGTTTTTTTCTTTTCTTTTTTCTCATATAGTTTTATTTCTCCTTTTTTCATATTTTCTTAAATATTACACTTGTAATATTTAAACGTCAAGCTTTTTCTTAGGTTTATATATGTAAGATTTGGATAAAAAAGAAAGGGCATCTCAAAGCCTTCTTTGATAAAGAACTTTACGACACCCTGAGGTAATGGTTTCTCCGGATGTTTCCCAAACGCTATAATCACTCTCCAGAAGAACCAAAAACGATTTTTAATTTTCTCTCAGAAAAAAAGAACTACTCTAAATCTGCTGATCTTTGAAATAACCCTGCTCGTTTCTTATAATCACAAACATATTCAGGCAACACATTCTTTGCTGGCAGATTATTATAGCGGAAAACGCAACAAATCCCTTTATTAACTTTTGTTCCATATATTTCCTGTACCAATCCTATTGTTTCATCATCTGAACAAAAGCTCTTCGGAATCTCCCTACAATCCCTGATAATAACGCAAATCTGTTTACTATGTCCTCTCTGTCAGTATACAAGCCAGCTAATCTCTTTATTATAGTATCTAAATACTTCTTCCCAATTCCACTACTCAAAATTTCTTCAGTCACTGTTTCTGCAGATGTGTTTTTATATCAGCCAGAGTTTCCCTGGTTGAATTCTTCCAATATATACCTGTTAACACTTCTCAATGCTGACACTTTTTCCTTCGCTTCTCATCTTTCACCTGCTATACTGCACTCTGGCTTGAATTCATTCCCCCTCTTCCAGTTCCGATTTATAATCTTCCAAGTCCATAAGAAAAGTCTCATAGCCTTCATCACTCATGCAGAACAGCTTTCTTAGGGTATTGCAGACAAGCCCGATCATATCCGCATCCCCTTTTAGAAATGGAATGATATGGTCGATTGCTTCCATTGTGTCATTTCTGTTTCCTTTATCAAACATTGCGGTTACTAAACATTCGTCTGTATCAGAGTTCATTGTCAGATCCATCATAATTCTACATCCCCCTTCTTATGTGCTTTGGTTTTTTCTGCTTCTTTATTTTTCTGTTCCTGTGCTTTTGCCCTTGCCTGAAACTTTTTCAACGACTGCAGCACAGATTTTTTCAGTTCCCCTTTTTCGCCCTTTGCCGGCTCTTTCTTTTGTGCCCGGTTCGGTTCCACTGATCCGGATTCTTTCTTGACTGGTGCTTCTGGAACTTCCTGTTTCACTTCCACAGTCTGTTTTGTTTCCTGCACCTTTTCATGTTTCTCGTTCAGATATTTTTCCATATCGTTGATTGCTTTCTGTACCAATGGACTTTCTTTATAATGTGGAATCATATCAATCAGATCCCTTTCTATCCTGTCTCCACTCATAAGTCCGTATTCCCCGGAATAATCCTCATCCCCGTCCTGCAGATCAAAGCCAATCCCTTTGATTCCATGCATTCGTTCTGCCGGAATACTTTCATAGATTTTAATCGCTTCTTCCAGCGTGAGATTATTATGGTATTCCCCCATGACCGGGAACTCCATGCACTCTGCTACATAAAAAGTAATCGTAGCTTCTGGCTGTTCCTGTTCTGGTTGTCTGGTAAAGATAGAAAGAATTTCTGCTTTTTCCAGACGGGAAAGCAGTGAACGGGCAGTTATCACATCACTGTCTATATCAGATTCTTCCGATACTTCAACCAGCCAGTCCTTTAAACACCCTGTTTTCTTATTCAGAATGTCCTCTGTGATTTTCTCCACCTGTTCTTCCCTGTTCTCAACGGTATCTTTATATTCGTAAGTGTCATATTCAAAGCTGAAATTATCTAAATCCACTGCCAGCTTTTTGATCTCCTGCTGATCAAGGTAAGCATCTGCTTCCTTCATATATTCTGCCAGAGTGATTCTTTCTTCTGCGATAGGATTGATGTCCACCTTAATACCTGCCATTGCGATGCCATGAGCATTTAATTCATTGAAGAAACTATTCTCCCGGATATTGCCACGATAAGAAAGCACTACATCAAGGTCAGAATCATCTCTGTAAAGTTCCTCCCTGCTTCTGGAACCATGCACCCTTGCTGCAAGCAGCTCTACTTCATTTTCTAATCCCATATCTTCCAGAATACCCTGTGCGTGATACAAGACACCCCGTTCCACTTCTGCCCTGCTAAGACCATTTAATGCAACCTCATCTCTTCCAATCTCAGAAGTCGCACGAAGTTCACCTGCCTGTAGTAAATTCTTTGAATGTTGGATAGTCATTGCCTCAAATTCTTTATAGTCCACTTTGATACATTCCATATCATCCATTCTTTCACTTTTTAAAATTTCATAAGTAGCTTTCTGAACAGATACTTTTGGATCGTCATAATCATTGGAATGGATTTCGTGCAGGTCAGAATCATAAAAAATATAAGAATAGCCTTCTTCCGTTGCCTGTACGGTCAAATACCCTTTGCTTTTGGTAAACTGCATTGCGATTCCCTCACAAGTATCCACTGCTCTTTCCCGGTCATAGTCCTCAAAAATACTTGGAGGACAATTCTTTAATAACTGTGCCAGCTGCATCTGCCGTTCGCCTGCTTCTTCCACTTCTGCCATCAAATCCTCATAGTCAACGGGAACTGCATTTTCCAGGGACATATCTTCATCTTCCAGAATATCTTCCATTGCCTGCCGCATAGAAACATCAGAATTATCATAGGCACCGCCGTCGATCTCATCATAGTCCAAAGCATAAAAGGTATAATCATAGCCTTCCTCTGTTCTCTGGATTGCAAAATACCTATCGTCAATCTTATATGCAAGTTCATCCGGCTCCAGTTCCGGCATAAGTCCCTCTACAGAAATCCCTTTCTCCTGCAGATATTCTGAAATAGCTTCTAATGCCCCTGTATCATACCCATTCCAGAGATCTTCTGCGACAAGCTGACCATATTCCGATACGATAATCCCTGCCACATCTGAACCATACTCATCATGTTCCATGAAGAAGAACTTTTCCCCTGCATACTCTCTTTCGTCCACCGTATGCCAGGTACCATCATGTCCCTCTGCTTCAAATCCTCTGGTATTTGCTGTAATGGTGACTTCCGCTTCATCTAACGCCTGTTCAATCTTCTGCATACGGATTTCTGCCCTTGCCATATCAATAAATCCATCTAACACTGCTGGGTGGCTTTCTATCACATAATCCTGATTCAGATTCTTCCCTTGATTGATATTTTCCGGGATTTCGATATGTTCTGCCCAGTCTTTGTTCTGCCTGGAAAATCTGCCGTCATAAGAAAGTTCCCGAAGCGTATTTGCCATAACAAACGTCATACGTTCTTCTCCAAACTGTTCCAGCACTTGCCTTGCGGCATCTTCCTTTAAATGCAGTCCGTCAAAATTTAATGCGATTGCTTCCTCGATTGCTTTCTTACAATCAATGTTTAACTTTCTGGAATCCAGATAAGCATCTACATCCCGTTCTTCCATTGCCTGAGCAAGTGTTCCTTTATAGACTGGCGGATAGGCTCTGGTATGATTATTTTCCAGCATCTCCATTCTCTGCTGTACAAAGTCCGGAAGTTCCTCAAAGCCGAAAGAATCCACATAATAAGCCTTTGTCTCCGCCGTCCGGTTTATAACTATGACGTCGCTTACCGATAAGGAATGTCCATGAAAATCGTTCGGGCGGTTGATATTAAATCTCTGAAAAATATCCTCTAATGTGATCGTTGGTGTCCACGGAGCCGCATACACCATCCTGTAGTCTTTCCCCTCAATGGTATAGCCTAATTTTTTAGCCGATTCAAAACCCATAAACTGATAAGTATGCTCTCCGCCCGTATCCATCTGATAGATTGCAAAACGACCGCTTTCTCCATGAAAAAGCAAAGTTTCATCAATCTTTTCCGCACTGTCCTGTTCCAGTTTTTCCTGTCTGGTGGCAGATGCTTCTTTTTCTTCATATTGCATGGTATTTTCTCTTTCCAGCTCATGCATCTGCTCCTCAATGTTCCCAATGATCTCTGCAGATGTTTTTCGGATGGTATCCATTGATGCTTTCAACGCCTTCATATCCTTGCTCTCGCACCAGCTGGCGATATAGGTAAACGAATATTCTGAAGTATCCAGACCAAAATGATTGCAGACTATGTAAGCAATACTTTCTGCTTCCACTTCCTTTGTTGTCTGGTCTTTTAAGACTCCTTCCGCATCCATTACTTCCCGGTCATGCAGCAATGCGTGGCTCACTTCATGGACTCCGGTTTTCATCGTCTGTACATTACTCATATCTTCCTTTATCGCAATATATTTTTCTGTCTGGTGATAATAGCCTTTTGCATCCCCTTCCACATTCATCATGCGGATCGGCACAGGAGAAATATTCTGCAATGCCTGCATGAAGGTATCATAAAACTGTACACTTCCGGTAAGCTCCGGCACCTCCAGTTCTGCGATCGGTTCTCCTTCTGTCTGGCTGACATCAAACACTGTCGCTACCCGAAATCTTGGGATAATCATTTCCACTATCTCTGTTTCTGGTTGTCCATCTTCACCAATGATTGGTTCCTGTGTATCCGGGTCAATCTTTTCAATCTCCTGTTTTTCTCTTACTGGTGTCGGTGCAATAATCTGGATTCCTTTCTCTCCACGTTTTACATGACGGTTAAATTTCTTCTGCCATGCCTGATACCCTGCCACCAGTGTTGCTTCCGGTTTCTGCATGGTGATCAGCAGCGTGTTATTAAAACTGTAATTGTGGAACTTTGACATGGTATTCAGATATTCGGTATATCGCTCCGATGTAAAGATTTCCTTTACTCCCTGCTCCAGCCGTTCCGATATTTCTTTTAACTGTTTTTCTATATTATTTGCCATAAACAAACCCTCCATTTTATGTCCCCGCCAGAGAAAACTCTGACGGGAAATCTTTTATAACTCCTGTTCGTGTTTTTTCTTTGCAGTTTTCTGTGTAACGGTCTGTTCCGCTGTATTCTGCTGTGCCTTCTCCTGCTTTAATCGTTCCAGAATAGATGGCTTATGGATTCTGTCTGCTGTTTCCGGAAGTTCTTTTTCTTCTACGGCATCCCTGCTGTCTGTGCTATTTCCTTCTCTGCCAATATCCTCATCTGCCATAATCGTCTCATTACCCTTTTCATCCATGTTCAGCAATGCATTTAACTCGGATAACCGTTCTATCTTTTCATTCAGCTCTGTTTCTTTCGGGAATGGCTTCTTTACCTCTTCCTGTGCAGTAGCAAGCTGCTGTTGTACGGTTTCTAACTTCTGCTCACTTTCCGTCAGCTTCCTGTCAATGGAAGAAAGCGTGTTATGGATACGCTGCATATTTCCTACCGGATCTTTTCCGATCTCCAGCTTATAAGAACATTTTCCTTTAATCGTCAGTTCAAACGCATTGGAGAACATATTGTAGGAAGCAGATAACGTGAACCCATGATATTCCCCGACCTTTCCGCCGGTGCTGACGGTTTTTAATCCTGCGCAGGCAGCGATCAATGCCTCGCCTGCTTCTTTCTTATCTTCATAAAGGACATTCCCTACCGTCATGGCAAACGTGTCATTGTCCTGTAAATCCACGCTTTTTACTACCTGGGAATCTATCTGCATCCCGGCAATCCGCTCTTTCAATGCACTGATCTGTACCGGGAAATTCTTTGCAATATCGGATTCCAGACGATAAATCTGACTGGTGTGGTTTGCCTTTAGAAGTTTCAGCTTACTCACCTGCACATCCAGATCCATTTTTTCCTTAATGTACGGATTACCTGTAGCAAGAGCCTTAATCTCGGCATAAGACAATGCCGTATCATCCACATCTTCACAAGCCCTGACTGGGGATTTACTGGTCATGATCTGACTGATGAACTTCTGCTTATTCTCCAAAATCTGCCACATATACGCATCAAAAGTATTCTCCGTCACATACCGGAATATCTTTACTTTGTCATTCTGGTTTCCCTGTCTCAAAATACGTCCTTCCTGCTGTTCCAGATCAGTCGGTCATTTTTTGCGGACAGTTCATACATGCTATCCTTTTCTGTTCTCTGCTCCTGCGTTTGCTCTCGTTTGATTTCTCCCTCCGTATCTTCTTGGCACAAGCAGGACAATACCTTGATGCACCAGAGCCCGGGACATATTCAACGCCGCACACCGTACAATTTTTAGCGGGCATTGCTGCCCACCGTTTTGTAGGTATGATATGTAATTCATCGACAAAGCCGATGAATTTATAGTAAATCTTGATTTCCTGCTTCACTGTTCCGTCTGCCATCTTCTCACGCTCCGAAACAAGTATCTTGTCTATGAGTGCGTTTATAACTGTTGCATCCAGTTCTTTTAAGCCTTGATAATTTCGGATAAGGGCGAGGAAGTCACGGATTCCCCGTGA